>Ga0180437_10006233_pt1 | contig 15977 bp, 9 predicted proteins | sample SS_ome_4_FD_132410 | JGI IMG/M metagenome (GOLD analysis project Ga0180437, IMG submission 132410) | Hypersaline lake sediment archaeal communities from the Salton Sea, California, USA - SS_3_D_1 metaG | ecosystem: Environmental > Aquatic > Non-marine Saline and Alkaline > Hypersaline > Sediment...
AGGGCGTTTTCAGGGAGGTCTTCTCCGCGACGCCAAGCACCGTGAACCCGGACTCTGTCATGCCTCTTCCTGAATGGCGCGATGGCGCAGGGCACCTACTGACGCTCCCCGGCTTCTACGACGAGGTCCTCACGCTCGATGACGTGGTCCCTGTCGATTACTACCTTCCTGGGTGCCCTCCGCTCGTCACCCAGATAAACCAGGCGCTCGATGCGCTGGCGAGTGGCGAAATGCCCCGAAAGGGCGCGGTCTTGGCTTCAGAAAAGACACTGTGCGATGAGTGCAAACGGACGAAGCCCGAGAGAATAACCATAAAGAAGATATACAAGCCCTACGAGATCGAACCCGATCCGGAGAAATGCTTGCTCGAGCAGGGGATAATATGTCTCGGGCCGGCGACCAGGGCTGGATGTGGCGCGAAGTGTATCGAAGCAAACATGCCGTGCAGGGGCTGTCTCGGAGCAACCTCAGCCGCAATAGATCAGGGCGGAAGCATGCTCTCAGCAATCACATCAATACTGGCAATCTCTGAAAACGAGACACAACTCTCAGAGAGAGACATCGAGCAGCTGGTTTCTCAGATCAAGGATCCACTCGGCACATTCTATAGATTCTCAATGCCCAAGTCACTCCTCAGGAAAGCCGTGAAGGAGGTCCCGAAGTAACATGTCTACGGGCAGAAGGACCATCAAGATAGAACCGATCACGCGACTGGAAGGCCACGGTAAGATCGAGATATTTCTGGACGACGAAGGGAACGTCGAAAATGCGTACTTTCAGGTTGTTGAACTGAGGGGTTTTGAGAAGTTCTGCCAGGGGAGACCGGTTGAGGAGATGCCCAGAATCACCACAAGATTCTGCGGGGTATGCCCGTGGGCACATCACATCGCCTCGACAAAAGCCCTGGACCGGGTCTTCAAGGTCGAACCTCCCCCAACCGCGAAGAAACTCAGGGAACTCGGTTACGCAGCTCACATGATACACAGCCATCTCGTCCACATATACGCTTTGGGAGGACCGGATTTCGTGGTCGGCCCCTCTGCGCCGGCTCGAGAGAGGAATCTTCTGGGCGTCATCGCCAAGGTAGGTCTCGATGTCGGAAAGACAGTCATCAAGAACAGGTACTACGCGCAAAGAATACAGGAGATCATCGGCGGAAAGACGATCCACCCGGTCTTCGGACTCCCCGGCGGCGTATCCCACTCAATAACCGAGGACGAACGAAAAGAAATCGAGGATATGGCGAAGCAACTCCTCGAGTTCGCGAAGTACACGATGACTCTGGTTCTGGACGACATCATCCTCAAGAACAATGATTACGTGGATCTTCTCACCGGTGACGTCTACTACCACAAGACCTACTACATGGGCATGGTCGACGAGAACGACAAGGTATCGTTCTACGAGGGCGAGGTGAAGGTCGTCGATCCTGAGGGGAAGGAGTTCTCGAGGTTCAGCGAAAAGAATTACCTCGACCACATCGCTGAGCGTGTGGAGCCCTGGTCGTATCTCAAATTCCCGTATCTGAAGAACGTGGGATGGAAGGGCTTTGAGGATGGGAGGGATAGCGGGATATACCGCGTCGCACCACTGGCGAGGCTGAACGTGGCGCACGGTATGGCTACCCCGCTCGCGCAGGAAGCCTACGAGAGGATGTATGAGGTGCTCGGTGGAAAACCTGCACACAACACACTCGCAATGCACTGGGCTCGCCTGATAGAGAACCTTTATGCCGCGGAGCTCCTCGTAGAGCTGGTCAAAGATGATGAACTGACGGGAAAGAAGGTGAGGAACATCCCTGCGGAGAAACCCGGAGAAGGTGTCGGGATCTGCGAGGCTCCTAGAGGCACGCTGATACACCACTACTGGGCGAACGACGAAGGGCTCGTGGAGAGGGTGAACATGATAGTCGCCACAGGCCATAACAATGCCGGAATGCACATGTCGGTTAAGAAGGCGGCGGAGAAACTGATAAAGAACTGGGAGGTAGACGACGGTATCCTCAACATGGTCGAGATGGCCTTCCGGGCATATGATCCGTGCCTCGCCTGCGCAACCCACTCCTTACCGGGCCACATGCCCCTTGAGATTAACATAAGGGCTGGAGACGGAGAACTACTAAGAAGACTTGCCCGAGGAATAGAATGAAATCAAGGACTCTGCTGCTTGGTCTCGGGAATCCCATACTGAGGGATGACGGCGTGGGAATAGCGATAGCTCTCGCGATACGAGAGAGACTCGCCCCAGAGGACGCCGTGGATGTTGTTGACGCAAGTGTCGGGGGTCTTGGATTGCTGGATCTGGTTACCGGATATGACCGGCTCATAGTCATTGATTCTATAAGAACCGGGCAGGGCAGACCAGGAGACCTGTATAGACTTGAGCTGTCCGACCTCGAAAGAACAATACACTCTTCCAGCGCCCACGACACGAACTTCGCGACAGCACTTGAATTCGGGAGACAGTGCAACATCCCCGTTCCGGAAGAGATAGCCATCTATGCTGTCGAAATCCGCGAGAACACGAGTTTCGGAGAGAAGCTGACCCCTGAGGTGGAGAGGGCTATTCCTGGGATCATCAGCACAGTCATGAGTGAACAGAGGTTGCCGAAGGGCGCAAGCTGCAAGGCATGAGTTCCTACTGACGAGAGCGCTGCCAGCATTTGACTCGCCGGCAGCGCGCACGCATATTCAGAACCTTCACTCTACCCGTGCATCAGGGGAAGATACCCCGCATCACGTAGGCGTTCTCCAGGCGCGTTAGCGCCACTACGTAGGCGGCTGTCCGCCAGTCACCGCTGTAGCTCTTTGCCGCCTCGCGCACCTTCCGGTATGCTTCCACAATTATCTTGTGGAGCTTCCGGTCCACCTCTTCTAGATCCCAGAACTCGCTCCGCTTGTTCTGGAGCCATTCGAAGTAGCTGACTATGACGCCTCCGGAGTTGCAGAGGATGTCAGGCAGTACGTCTATGCCTCTGGAGCGAAGAACTGCGTCCCCGTCCGGGTCGGTCGGGCCGTTTGCGCCTTCAGCGACAAGCTTCGCGTCAAGCCAGTGCGCGGTCTCACCTGTGATCTGGTTCTCGAGGGCAGCTGGGATGAATATGTCCGACTTCACCCGGAGAAATGTCTCGTGGCCGATGCTCTCAAGCTCCGGACAGTCCTTCACCACGCCTCCGTGCGTGTCGGCGTACTGAGAAAGCAGCTCGGGGTCGATACCGTGTTCGTTCACGTATGCCCCGCTTACGTCCTCCACGGCGATAAGCCTGGAGCCGTGAGCCTTGAGCAGGCGCGCCGCCCACGAGCCGACGTTGCCGAAGCCCTGCACCGTGTATGTCGCTCCCTCGAGATCAAAACCCCGGTCCTTCGCCCATTCCTCTATCAGGTAAACGACGCCCTGGCCTGTAGCCTTGGCACGCCCCCTGCTTCCCCCCGACTCGATCGGCTTGCCGGTCACCACGTGGGAACATCTGTTCCGCTCGTGCGCCGGCATCGTTGACTGGTAGGTATCCAGTATCCACGCCATTATTTGAGCGTTGGTGTTGACGTCAGGCGCGGGTATGTCGTACTCCGGACCTATGGTGTTCCCCAGAGCGAACGTGAAACGTCTGGTTATCCTTTCGAGCTCTCCCGAGGAGTACTTCGACGGATCCATCTGGATGCCACCCTTGGCTCCCCCGAAGGGGATGTCTGCAATGGCGGATTTCCAGGTCATCCACGCGGCCAGGGCGCGAACCTCGTCTATGTCAACCGAGGGATGGAAGCGGAGCCCGCCCTTGAACGGTCCGAGCACGTTGTTGTGCTGAACGCGGTAGCCCGTGAAGATCTCAACGCGACCATCATCCATCTTCACCGGGAAGTGGACCACGACCTCGTTCGCAGCGGACGACAGTATCTTCCTGACGCTTGGATCCAGCTCCATCAGGTCCGACGCCTTGTTGAACTGCTCGACGACATTGTCGTAAACGCTTCTCTTCTTCTCGAGCTTCGTGACGACGGCTGTCCTCTGCTCATACTCCGTGCAGCGCCAGACTCCTCCTTCAGGTCTGGGCAGCGAGCAGGCATCGTCCTTGGCGCACGCCTCGCAAAGACCCTTGACAACCGTTCCGGAGCTTATCTTCATGCTCTCGTCGAACGGGTACGGCTGATACAGGAGCTTCCACTCCTTCATCTTCGAAACCGGCCGAACCTCCAGCTCAGGTTTCGCCTCCACGCTCCGGGTCGTTCTGATCGGTGCGGATTTTGCACGACTCTTTCCCGGATCGGGGCCAGGGTCTCTCTTCTTGGCCCCCTTCTTTCCAGCTTTCCGCACAGTGGCCATTGCTGCTACCTCCTTCTCATTGCCTCTCAAGCACACCCGACAAAAGAGTAGAGCCAATATCATGCCAACCGAGCGAAATACCGAGAGTATGCGCGATGTGTGTTCTCACAGGATGTATATCAAGGAGGTAAGTTTTTGCTCAGTAAAACCTTGTCTCATTGAGCTTCAGGCTATTATATGTCCGTCTGGATATGGTCCTCTGGCAGTTTGGCGTGACCTCGGTGGAGAGATTCTACCCGGTGGAGAGATTCTACCCGGTGGGAATTCTTCAGGAAGGCTCGACCCCCATCGCCTTCAACTTCTCGCGCAGTGTCTTTCTGTCTATTCCGAGAAGTTCCGCCGCCCTTGTCTTGTTGCCGTCAACGCTCGCGAGCACGTTGCGGATGTGCTCTGTCTCGACCTCCGCGAGCGTCCTCCGCAGGCCCGACTCCCTCAGCGCGGAGAAACGCATCAGGGAGGGTAGATCAGGGACCTCTATCAGTTCACCCTCTGACATCACCACGAGACGCTGGATTACATTCTCCAGTTCTCTCACGTTCCCAGGCCACTGGTAGTTCCTTAAGCACTGGAGAGCATCTTCGGAGAACTCAGGAACCGTCTTGCCCGCCTCGTCGGCGAACCTGCGGGTGAAGATGTGGATAAGAGAGAGAATATCATCGCCTCTTTCACGGAGGGGCGGCATAACTATAGTTATGACATTCAGCCTGTAGAAGAGATCCTCACGGAAGCTCCCCTTGTTCACCAGGGCGAAAAGGTCTTTGTTTGTCGCGGCCACTATCCTCACGTCCACTTTGCGGGTCTTGCTCGAGCCCACCATGCACACCTCGCCGTCCTGGAGTACCCTCAGCAACTTCACCTGCATCGAAGGGCTGGTATCGCTTATCTCGTCAAGAAAGATGGTGCCACCATCGGCGGTCTGAAAGAAACCCGCCCTTGATTCGGAAGCTCCGGTGAAAGCGCCCTTTACATGCCCGAAGAGCTCGCTTTCCAGAAGGCCTTCAGGTATCCCGCCACAGTTCACTGGTATGAAGGGCGCTGACCCCCTCGTACTGTTATAGTGAATCGCCCTGGCCACCAGCTCCTTCCCCGTCCCGCTCTCGCCGGTTATGAGCACCGTCGCGGTTGTCAGGGCAGCTTTTTCGATTGCCTTGTAGACTTTCTGCATGGGCTCTGATTCTCCGATGAAGCCAGCAGGCCTAGGCCCGCCCACGGGAAGCTGAGGCTGACCGGCAAGTCTCACGTGGAGCTTCTCCAGTGCTCTTCTGACCGCGGCGAACAGCTCCTCGTCTGTGAAGGGCTTCGCCAGATACTCCTCCGCACCTGTCTTGACAGCTTCCACCGCCCCCTCAACCGTCGCGTAGCCCGTTATCATCATGACTTCTGTTTCCTTGAGATTCTCGCGGACGTGCCTGACCAGATCGAGTCCGCTCACTTTAGGCATCTTCAAATCGGTGATCACGAGGTCGACCGGCGTATCCTCCAGAACCTTGAGCGCCTCGGGCACCCCGGGCGCCGTGAGAACCTGATAGCCCTGAGATGTCAGGTTCCTCCTCAGAACCTCGAGAGTGTCCGGAGCATCATCGACAACGAGGACCATCTCTTTGCCGCGCGACTTATCCATCTCGCCCTTTCTCCTCGATCTCTGGAGATTCATTTGCAGGCAACTCCACCTCAAAGCGTGAGCCCACACCCACCTTGCTTCCCACCTTGATGTCTCCCCTGTGTGAACTGATGATACCGTGCACCACAGCCAGTCCCAATCCCGTCCCCTCACCGACGTCTTTGGTTGTGAAGAAGGGGACAAATATCTGCTTCATCACTTCCTCGGTCATCCCTTTCCCTGTGTCCTCAACTATCAAATGGACTTTCTCATGCGAGGAGCGGGTGCTTATAGTCAACTTCCCGCCGCCTGCCATAGCCTGCATTGCATTCACCGCAAGATTCACAAGAACCTGATTCAACTGCGCGGGGTCAGCCACTATGTCGGGCAGGTCAGCCTCGAGCTGACGAACCAGCTGGATCCCCTCCTTGGCGCACCTTGATTCCAGAAAGTAAAGGCCTTCTTCCACCATGTCGTTGAGATTCACGTTCGTCTTCTTTGGAGGCATCTGGCGGGCGAATGTCATGAGCTTCTTCACAACTTCCCGGGCGTGAAGAGCGGAGGTGGCTATCTTGTCTATGTCCCGGGCGGTCTGGTCCCCTATCTCCCCGGACTTCTTCGCCAGCTGAGCGTATCCCAGCACCGCCCCCAGGGGTTCATTCAGTTCATGCGCCACACCCGCAGCAAGCTCCCCGATGGTGGCAAGTCTGTCGGCATGCCTCAACTGGTCCTGCAACCTGAGTCTGTCCTCCTCAGCCCTTCTCCTCTCCATTATAAGACCCACCTGCCGCGCGACAGCATCTATCAGGTGTCGCTCATCTCTCAGGAACGGTCCCTCATCTCTCTCCGGTCTCTCCTCGATGTAGCCCACCTCCACTGTTCCGCGCTTCTCGCCACCTATGAGAACATCCGCGCTCTGCGTATAGGTCGTATCTTTGAACCCGGGTGTTGCGTAAGGATTCCCGTCCAGGATTACCCTCGCGGAAGTGATCTGCGGGTACTGCCAGGCGGCCGGAAGCAGTTCGACTATCTCGCGCAGTATCTCTTCAGACGTTATGCCCGGTCTCTGGGAAAGCTGCGCAATACCGTAGAGGCATGTCAACTCCTTCACCCGCTCTCGCAGAGCCGCCTGGGCGCGCTGGTAGATTATGGCCACCCCCAGGTTTCTGCCCACCCGCTCGTAGAATTGAACCTGGGACTGCGAGAGGTACCCGCGCCTTCTGCTCTTTAGCACCATGAGTCCGACGTTCTCATCTGCAACCGAGAGAGGGACCAGCGCAAGCGAAGGGTAGTCGCCGCCGATACCATAATTGTCCGATCTACTCTTCTTGTCAATGGCAGCGCTCCGCTCGAGGCCCTTCCCCGCAGTCCCGGTCCAGAAGCTGCCGTTCCTGGTGAACATGCGAGAGGACCGGTCAAAACGCCTCTCGACAACTTCAATGCCCAGTCTCTCCAGATCCGATGCCTGTCCTGGAGCAGACCAGAGATCCGAATCCGCATCACCGAGATGCGGCAGCACCTCGAAATGGAAGTCAGAGCGACCTCGCTTCGTAGTTCCGCAACGGTAGTACTTCCCATCTTCCTTCACCCAGAGAGACACAAAGTCACATCCGGAGAATTCGGCGAGCATCCTCGATATCTCACAGAGAAAGTCGATTATGGGAGCGCCTTTGCTGGCGTAGTGGAGTATCCTGTGCGAGAGCGCTCTGTATTCTTCGTCTTTCCTGCGGGGGGAAGAACCCCTCTCTTGAGTTTCCTGCAAACTTCACATCCTGTGAGTTGAGGCCTAGGTTCGAGCGGTCCACTGTCGCAGTCTATCAACGCCGCAACGGGCAGTCAACGCGAAACTGGCGACACGAGACGGCTCTCAGCCGTCAGCTGTCTGTAAACAGTCGTCAGTGATCAGTCACCATAGGCTGTACGTTTTACGAGGTACGATGAACGGTGACGGTACCCCCATGGCGTGATTTTCGCAATTTCGTATTTCCCGATTCTCTTATTTTCCCATTTTCGAAGGTCGGGAGCAGTGCGGAGGGGATTTTCTAGTTTTCATGTGTTCAGTTACCGCAGCAGTACCAGTTTCCGCGTCCCGCCGGGACCGCCCGAAGAGAGCCGGTAGAAGTAAGTGCCGCTCGGCAAGGGTTCTCCATGATCGGTCTCGCCGCGCCACTCAGCATCATAGGTTACGGACCCGCTCTTCATGAGGCGGAGTGTCCTGACGAGTCTTCCGGCGGTGTCGTATATGGCGACAGTTGGATCCGACCCGGACGGCGAAACAGCCCTGAGGATCGCTCTCACGCGGGTCGATTCGGAGAAAGGGTTGGGCGAGTTCTGGAACACGAAGGCTCTGTTGCTCCCCCCCTCGGCCCGGAACTCTTCTGCGATCCCTTTGGGCTCTCCGAGGTCCGAGAGAACAGCGTCAGCAAGAGCCTGAGCGTCTTCGTCTTTGAGGTAGTAAAGCGGAAGCCCGAAGAAGACAGCCTTTTGTCCCACACCGATGTACCTCGTGGCGATAGGCTCACCGTCGAAAGTGGTGTCGTCTCCATCCGAATAGAATCTCAGCAGGACCTCGGCGTCAGAGGGTACCGCCGTGTCAACGAGGTATATGGACCCGTTCCAACCCGCAGGCGCCTTGCTCGAGTCCACCGAAGCATCAGGGTATCCGCTCCCGCCCTCGGCCCTCACCAGCCCCACAGTGCCCGTGTTGTCGCTTCCCGAGAGGTGAAGATGGTCATAGGGCCAATCGCCAGGCACAAAAGCATAGGGGTATTCCCCGATAGACATCATGCCGCCTACAACCTTCCAGCCTATGAGCCACAGGTTCCCGCCATGTTGGAGGTAGTAGGATATGTCTCCCAGTCTCGAGGCAATGTGGTGCTCGTATATGTCTTCTGACCTCCAGATCACCGTGGAGTAGAGACCCATTGTCGAGATGGACGGAAGTCCGCTCGAGTCGTAATCCCAGGAGTCGAAACCGTATCCCCTGAGGAGCCGCCCGTAGAACTGGTCCTGAGTGGAGTCCGGAAGCAGTGTCCCTCCGGACCCATTCCTGGTCTCATCCACGAGGAGAATGCCGTGGTCGAACGAAATCGGGAGCGAGCTCGCCTCGTTCGAATACTCGCCCTCGAGATCCGTCGTGTCGATGGCTGTCACGACGTAGTAGTATGTCTGGCCTGAGGTGAGACCGCTGTCGGAGTAGGTGGTATCAAGAATCAGGAGAGGGTTCACCTGTTGATACGGACCTCCGGAAGTAACGCTTCTGTAGACGTTGTAGCCCGCGAGGTCCAGCTCCGAGTTGGGTTTCCAGAAGAGATGAATGCCTAGATAGACAGGCAAGAGTGACAGGGATTCCGGTGGAGCAGGAATCTCGCGAGGCTCCGCCCACCGCTCTGCGGAGTACCCGCCTTCGCTGTTCCCGTCTATGGAGGACACAGCAAGGTAGTATCTTCTGTTGTTCTCCAGACCATCAATAAGCATACCGGTTGTGTCCCCGGCGTAGACAGGCTCTCCGTACTTTCTTGGCGACAGACCGTAGTAGACGTTGTAGCCAAGGACCCCGGGAGAAGAGCTAGGGGTCCACCCGACGCGGATCGCGCCGCCTGTGCCCGCGTCCATCGCCTGGACGTAATCCGGAGGGAGCGGAGGTCGAGGGTAGCCGTTCGCCACCATGGCCATGGAGGCCACAGCCATCTTCGTCACCTCGGAGAGGAATTGATAGTTCAGGTTGCCTGCTGTGTCATTAACCGAATGGTAGAATGGGTAGCCCTGCGTTCTGCCTATATGTATCGAGAAGGTCGCGGGGTATCCGTACTGCTGAAAGTACCAGTGATCGCTGGATGGAGACGAATAACCGAAGGAGTAGGGCTCCGCGACGGAGAACCTGGAAGCTGCGGTGACGAGGTTCCCCAGCCATTCCGAAGCGGAGTCATACCGTACGGATACGTCGTAGCGCTCATCGTCCGTGTACCCGACCATGTCGTAGTTCATGGCGGCGACAATGTTGTCCCCGCGGGAGAAGGCCTCGCTCACGTAATAGTAGCTTCCGATCAAACCCTGCTCTTCTCCGGAGAAGGCTATGAACTTGAGTGTGTAGTCGTGTTCCTCCTGGCTGAGTACACGGGCGGCCTCTAACACCACAGCCGTTCCGCTTCCGTTATCCTCGGCGCCCGGGGCGAGGTTCCAGGGGTCTTCGGAAGTGGCGTCGAAGTGACCGCATATGACCACCTGGACTGTGGAATCTGATCTCCCTGGAATTGTGCCCACCACGTTCCGCCAGTGCTCGACCCCCCAGTCATACTCGTGAAAAGTCGCATCGACACCGAAACTCTGAAACCTCTCCAGGATCCACTGGCCCGCGGACCAGCAGGAATCGGTGTACGAGTATCTCGTCTGGAAGCCGTCCAGGGCTCTGACATCTGAATCCAGGGAATCCGTCGAGACCTCCATCACAAGCCTGTCTATGAAACCGTCGCCGCTCCTCTTGCGCAACAGAAGACCGCCCTCTCCTGTCGGTGCCCGTTTGCCATCCGCAAGAGGCATTAGGCAGACCAGCTCATATCCCATTCGGCTCAGTTGCTCGGCATCGTTCCGGTCAGCCTTGACAACGGCGATATCCCCCTCGCTGTAAAGAGAAGCCCCCACTCCATCCAGACGAACGTCATCCATGTGGGGCGGCACTGTCACCAGATAGTAGGACCCCGGTTCCATATCTTCGGCGACGACCGAGTAGCCGACCCCGCGTGCATCGAGAGTCGTCACTTTTCGAGCGTCGACACCCAGAAGACACCGCTCGGTGAGGACGGCGTAGAGCCTGTGATCCCCGGCAAGTGTTTCCTTGACAAGCGGGAGCTGTACCCTGTCTACGGCAAGAAGGCGTTCTGCCGAACCGGCTTCGTCAAAACCTGATGCTGCAATGGAAGCAAGAATGGAAAGAAGGAAGACTATTCTCATGTGACGCCGGGCGTGCCCATCTTGGAGAATTTCTCGATTCTCATCCGTGTGAGTTCCTCCGGCGTGTAGTTCTCGATTTCAGCCAGGTGCTTGATCACTGCCGCTTTGACAAGTTCCGCGGCCTTCCTGTGATCCCTGTGCGCTCCGCCCAGAGGTTCTTCTATTATCTCGTCAACGACCTCGAGCTGCAGGAGATCCCTTGCGCTCAGCCTGAGACTCTCAGCGGCCTGAGGAGCCCTGGAGGAGTCGCGCCACAGGATAGAGGCGCATCCCTCAGGCGATATGACAGAATAGACGGCGTTCTCCATAATGAGTATCCGGTCGCCCACAGCAATCGCGATCGCGCCGCCGCTGCCGCCTTCCCCGGTGATCACGCAGACGACGGGGACTGGAAGCAGGGCCATCTCCTTCAGATTCCTGGCGATGGACTCAGATATGCCTCTCTCCTCGGAACCGATGCCCGGATACGCGCCTGTCGTATCGACCAGGGTGACAACGGGTTTGTGGAACTTGGCAGCGAGCTGCATTATGCGCAGCGCCTTCCTGTAACCCTCAGGATGCGCCATGCCGAAATTCCGCTCGATCTTCTCCTTGGTCGACCTGCCCTTCTCATGGCCCACGATGGCTACCTGCCTCCCCGCTATGGCGCCGAGACCGGTAACGATGGCGGGGTCATCCGCGAAGAGCCTGTCGCCATGCAGCTCAACGAAGTCATCGATCATGTACTTGATATAATCGAGGGTGTAGGGTCTGTTGGGGTGCCTCGCGAGCTGAACTCTCTGCCACCTGTTCAGCTTGAGGTAAGTCTCTCTGGTGAGCTTCTCGGCTTTCTTCTCGAGTCTGCTTATCTCCTCGGCTACCTGGAGATTCTCTTCCGAGGCGAGACCTTTTAACTCCGATATCTTCTTCTCGAGCTCGAGAATCGGCCTCTCAAAGTCCAACCATGCCTCTGCCACTTCCCCTCCCGGAATGAGCCGCTCAGGGCGAACACCACGTCACAGCATTTGCGGACTGAAGCACTAGAAGCTCACGCCCACCGAGATCCAGTGCTCAGCGCCCCAGTCATAATCCCAAGGAGTGTAGGAATAGTCAAGTCTTAAATGGCCCATGGCGAACCCGGCCCCGGCGGAGAAGCTCTCTGTATCGTGTCCGAACCTGTAACCACCTCTCAAGGAAAGCCCGCTCCCGTGGGAGTATTCCATCCCTCCGCTGTAGTTGTAGTCTCCGTCGGATGGCTTTGCACCCTCCGCCGATACGAGCCACTTTCCGTCGAGCAGCTGCATGGGCAACCTGTAGGAAGCACCGACTCTCATAGTAAGCGGAAGCCTGAACGCAGCATCCCTGTATGAGAGCTTGGGGCCCAGGTTCTGAACAGCCCCGGTCAGTACCGCGTTCCTGACCGCCTCGGGCCTGAAGACAGCGCCAAAATCCAGCGCATAGCCTGTAGTCGTGTACTTGTATATTCTCTCCTGGAGGAACTTGAGGGTGACACCTACGTCAGATTCCGAACTCATTCTCCGCGAATAAGAGAGACTCAAGAGATAGTCGTCAAATCTGAAGTAGCCTTCAGGCTCACCCGGCTTCTCGCGCAACTCCAGATCGTCTGCGTACAGAGCGCCGGCACCCAGACCGAAGGAGCCGATGTCCGTGCGCATCGCCAGGGACACCACCTCGTAACGTATGTCCTCGACATACTCGCTGTGTGCGAATGATATGTCGGTGCCCTCGATGTTCGCAAGACCGGCCGGGTTCCAGAAGACCGCCATGCTGTTATCGGCAACCGCGCTGTAGGCACCAGCCAATCCGCTACTACGCGCGCCTACCCCGATCTTCAAGAAGATCATCCCACTCGATCCCGCATCCTCATGTATGCTTTCCTGCGCGCACAGCGGAAGAGCTATTACTGAAAAGACGACCGCGAAGAGAACCGGCTTTGACATTCCTGACCTCATCACTCGATTTTGATCAACTTGGCGACGTGCGACCACCGTGCCGCGTGCTTTCCGTCAAGGACTGCGAAGTAGGTCCCGGAAGGGAGTAACCTACCTGAGTCATCCACCCCCCGCCAGGAGAAGAAGACCCTTCCCTCGCCGTCTCCCGCCTCGAGACTGGCCACCTGCCGTCCCGACTGGTCGTATATGCGAACCACACTCCGTGCGGCATCGCCCGCCGATACCGTAATGTTCACAGCGTTCGTGAACGGATTTGGATGGACCGCGAGTGAAGCCAAACCCGGGTCTCTCCGTCCGGACTCCTCGACGCCTACCGGCGACACCACAAAAGAGAATATGTTGTTCTCAGGAGCTGCTTCAGGGTCAGTCGCCCATATGTCTATGCCGTTCACGACACAGAAAGAATCCTCAGCCCACAGATAATAGGATAGAGTGCATGAACTGACCACGCCGGGCATCGAGAAGAAGTACTTGTCTCCAACCACGCTGTCGTGGCCAACGCCTATGAAAGTATCTGAGTTGACCCTGTAAAAGAGTGAGTCGGCTCCGACCGCGCCGTCATCAGTTATTATGCTGGAGACGGGATAGGGGCCTGTGAAGGAGGTGTCAGTCCAGACAGTCGTGCTGTCGAAGACAGGAAGGACGAGATCCCAGCCTGGGATATTCAAGGTCTTCATCCGCAGCATATTGGAGACTATGACAAAGTCCTTACTCGCGCCGTTGGTGCTGAGAGCGGCAGCCAGGCCGTTGCCCCCTGCAAACCTGCCCGCAACGACCCATTCGTACAACCATCTCTGATCGTTCGAACCGAAGTTGTCCGTAAATATGTAGTTGTCCCTCACAACAAGGCACGGCCAGTACTGACCTCCCGTGACCTCGGTCTTCACCCAGCCCTGAGATACGACCTGTTTCTGATGGATCTCGTTCGCCGAGTAGGGGAGCCATCCATCGAGGAGGTATGTCCACATCCAGGAGGTTATCCACCCGCTCCCGAGATACATGGGGAAGAAGTAGATCTGGGCGTCAGGCTGGTAGTTGCCTATGAACCTGTAGCCCGTGAAGAAGTCCACCCCCTGTCCGTAGAGATAGAAACTATCCTTTGCCATATAGGTCCAGGTCACGCCGCCGCCGCCCAGGGTGTCCAGCTCCACCAGCTGCGCGGAGCTGAACGTGTCCGGCGCCGGTGTATCGCCCACAGCAGGATTCAGGAGATGGACTGCGGCCGTCTGCTCGCCGGGATAGACCGTGAGGTCCCATACCGTCGCCGTCGAGTCGAACTGGGTCCATGTGAACATGTTTGCGTTCTGAGTGTATTCGGCGTCGGTCCCGATCACGAACGGCAGATCTTCCTGCCCGATGTAGAGTTCCTTGGATGAGCACAAATTAAAAAAGGCAAAGGCCGAAAGGAAGCACACGACCATGCCCGCCTTTCTCAGCATGTTTACCTCCAGAGTGCTTTTTGGTCAGGTTTTGTCATATATTATATACCACCTCAGAGTGGCTATGTCAAGCTCAAAGATATGAAACAGATTCGCGTGTGAATCGTCCAAAGTAGCGGTGAATGGCTCGGTTGCGGGACTCAAGCAGCCCGCTCTCGCATGTCCCGTCCAGAAGCGCGACGAGCCCTGCTGAGAGTACTTCTACCAGTTGTGTGAGATATTGACATATTGAAGCTCTTTTTCTATAATGCTTTAGCAAGTCTCCGTATCATGAGAGATAAATACACACACAGTGGAAACCGGCTCATCGGAATGGCCGGGTCGATTATTATTCTGACAGGGCTTCTCCTGGTTCCTCTGTCCGCGACGTGCGAGCCGGAAGAACCGGTCATCAAGAGGATTCGGCTGGAAGGGAACGAGTCCTTCAAGTCCGGGCTCTTGAAGGAACAGATGAGGAAATTCGAGGGACAGCCGGACGACTCGGTGCAGATTGCCAAAGACGCCCAGAACATACTCGCGTTCTACAGGAAGAACGGCTATCTGGACGTACAGCTTCTGGAGATAAAGCGTGAGCCCGGCCCCGTGGATTCACATCTCGTCACATACACCCTCGTCATCGAGGAGTCGGAGGCCTACACAATATCAGACATATTCATAAACGGCGAGACGATCTTCAAGGAAGAGAAGCTGCGTGAGCTTCTGGTGATAAGGCCCGGCGAGATCCTGCGGACCCCGTTCATAGACTACTCGGAGTATCTCCTCGAAGAGTTTTACAACAGGAGCGGCTACATATACTCCAAGATCGAGCACGCGCTCAAACCTTCGCCGTACGCGAGGAGGTCAAGGATTCTCACTTTCACCATCAATGAAGGCAAGCAGGTGAGGGTGGGGACGGTCAGCGTTGACAGCAACTTGACCGTCAGGACGAGAATCATAGAAAGAGAGATCATCGTCAAACCTGGCGAGATCTACAATCCGAGTAAGGCCTACGAGAGTCAGAAGAGAATATATGGAACAGGACTTTTCAAGAAGGTCTGGTTCAGGGAGAAGGGGACCGCCGAGAAGAAAGACGTGATCGACCTCACATTCTACGTTCGGGAAGACAGGCCGCGGTGGGTCGCGTTCGGAGGCGGTTACCAGCAGGGCAACAGAGTCTCGGTCTACCTGCAGTGGGGGCACGACAACATATTTAACAACGGTCAGAAGCTGAAACTGGAAACAGCCTACTCGACGAACTTCGGTGGGGAGCACACAGAGGACTTCGGCATCACCCACCGCGAACCGTATCTCTTCTCCTCGGCATTCAAGGGCGAGCTGCGCCTCTTTCACAACAGAGAGTATGAGGAGAGATACGACCTAATCGAGAGCGGTGGCAATCTCAGAATCGGCCGTTACATAACCAGCCAGATCGAGGCCTTCAGCCAGTACCAGTTCAAGACATCATCCACTCAGATCTACCAGGACGATGGAGACTTGCCGAATGCGGAAGGGATAACAAACAGTATCTCCCTGTCCCTAACCAGAGACAGCAGGGACAACTTGTTCGATCCAAGAACCGGGACCTTCAGCTCGCTGAGGGGTGACTTCGCCGGCGGGCTTCTGGGCGGTGACCACAGCTTCTACAGGTACGTGGGAGACGTGAGCGCTTTCTACAACCCGCTCGGGGACATCGTCTTCGCCGCAAGGGCACGCGGAGGAGCGATAGAACCCTACGGGCCA
>Ga0180437_10006235_pt1 | contig 15974 bp, 14 predicted proteins | sample SS_ome_4_FD_132410 | JGI IMG/M metagenome (GOLD analysis project Ga0180437, IMG submission 132410) | Hypersaline lake sediment archaeal communities from the Salton Sea, California, USA - SS_3_D_1 metaG | ecosystem: Environmental > Aquatic > Non-marine Saline and Alkaline > Hypersaline >...
ATCGGTTGCCCCGGTGATCGAGGCGACTTTCGAGAGATCGATTAAGCCGTCGTTGCTGGCCACCACGTCGTAGTAGTGCGTGCTGTAGGCTGCGTAGGACGCCGACGTAAAACTCGTAGCCTCGGATAGATCGAGCACGGAGTTGGTGCCGTCGGCGGACAGGAGCGTCAGATCGTTGCGATAATCCGAGAGCGTATTGTTGTAGCTCTGTACGCCGCTGAGGTCCCACGTCACCCCGTCGCGCACGTGCAGCTCGGAGAAGTCTACGTTCGTGATCACGTCGTGGTTGAAGGTCTGGTTGGGCCCCAGCGTGATGGAGCTGTTGGTAAAGGTCTTCAACTGGGGCGCATCCAGCGTGCCGTTGACGCTAATCGCAACCGCCGTCTGGTCCATCGAAAGAAGTTGGGGGGCGTTGAACGAGGCCGCGTCGTGGATCTCAAGTTTGCTGCCTGACCCTCCCATCGAAGTCAGAACTCCTGCAGTGACCGTACGGCCGGTTCTAACGTCGAAGTAAGCACCGCTGGTCGTGTCCAGCGCGGGGAGGCTGTAGTCGTCGACGTCCACGATAAACTGGATGCGGCCGGTGGTCGCCGTCAGCGAGGTCAAGGGAATGTCTCCCCCACTTTGCATGATCAACCGCAACCAGTCATCATCCGTTGCGCCGGTCATCGTGCCGACGCCGGACAGATCGATTACCCCACCGTTCTTGGCCACAACATCGTAACGGTACAGAGCGTAAGCGCCGTAACTGGCGGATGTAAAACTCGTCGCTGCGGACAAATCGATTAGGGAGCCCGCGCCATCGGACGACAACAGCGTCAGATTACTCCGGTGGTCGCTTCGGGTGAGTGAACAGCCCAGGGCCCCCAAAGCGATCTGGCCGGTTCCCGAAGTGACTAGCCGGGCCTGATTGTTGAGCAATTGAGCCCCCGCACCCGGAGCGCTGAAGGTGCCGGCGGCGGTCGTGATCAGGCCCGAGATGCGGGCATCGTCCACCACGTTCAGTACTTCCCCAGGGGCAATTGTCAGCGTGGAGCCTGTACCAAGCGTCAAGTCCGTGACCTCGTAGGAGCCATCCAGATCGAAGAGGACCGACTTGCCACTGGGAATGGTGACGTTGTATTGGTCGACCGCATCATTGACCGGCACGACTGCAATGTCCCAGTTGGCCGCCTCCGCGTAACTCGACGTCCCGGCGCCGCCGGTCCACGTAGCCTCGGTCGGGTCGATCTGTGCTTGGGCGTTCGACCAGAGTGCGCCGAAGGCGAGAGCGCACGAAATCGCCGTCGGCATTAGTAGCGTCGCTACTCCCCGACGGGCTGCAGCTATTGCGAGGCCGCACTGACATCGAAGTGGTAATCGCATGGTTCTCTCCTGTATGTGGACAGACGCAAGCCGTTGGGGTTCTATGAAACTTTCAGGGGGCATCACACCGTGCAGGTCGCCGTGGTAAACCACGTTAGCGCTGAGAGGACCCGGCCCTCAGATGGTCCGAGCACCCATGGCATCGGGCAAGACAACACCGTCGCAACAAATTCCCCCAATTCTTGTGCCGCAGCCCCAAGTTCAGCGAGTTCGTGACCCCTGATAAGCAGGATATGTGGATTGCCCGGTCGTGTCAAGCAGTTGGCGGCGGAGCCCAAGAAATCGGGCCTTTCGGGGGGCATGTCGCTGGACCTTGGGGCGACGAATTGCCAGACGATCGTTCAGCCCGAAGGAACTGCGCCGCCGGACCTGGCGAGATATGGTCGTTCGTGAGCCCGGCACTCACATAGCGCGTAGTCCGCCGATGGTGAAATGTGTTCCTCCCCACCGCTTTTCAACCTCGCCGGAGGGACCGCCAGAAGCTGCACACTCAAGTCTTCTGTACCGAGTGCGTCGGCGGCGAGCGCCGTTACGTTCTTCATTTCCAAGGCTTCCATGTGCACCGACAACATGCGGCGATCGTCCAGCGGTTCAAGCACAAGCCTCCGCAGCCGGGGAATGGCGAGGCAGGCGTCTAAGAAATAACTGTAAAGAGACAATCGCCCCTTGCGCCAACAGGAATATGGAGCCCGCCCCCTTCTTAGACACAGGGGGGCCTAGTTTCAACAAGATAATGCTCTCCCGTTTCCTGATTGCCGTCGGTAGCAGCGTCAAGCAAACAGATTAGGCCCTTCTGCGCCCTGGAGCCGACGCGAGAAGCCGAACGTGCCTGAACACCTCACGTCTACTCTTGGCCGTGAACACCAAGACCCACTACACATCCAACGGTGCCCACTATGGTGCCATCCAGATGACCGCTGGAACTCGATCGTGTTCAGCACGTACTCATACATCTTCAGCGGCAGCTTGTACAGCCGCTCGGCCAACTCTCTGACGGCGTCGTCTTCTGCAACCGTCTTGGCCGCGTCCGGGTCGTCCAGCGGCACATCGATGCTGATCAACTTCCCGGCCAACTCTGCCAACCCCGTCTTGGGGTCCGTCTGAGGATTGCCCGGGTCCGTGATCGGGTTGCCATGCAACAGCAGCGTGCTGAGCGACGTCAAGTCGGCAATCGCCTCGGGAACGACCGCGACCTGATTGTAGCGGAGATCCAACGTTTCCAACGTGGTCAGTTCTGTAAGCGATGAGGGGAGCGACGTTGCCGTGATCTGGTTGTTGTCGTAGGTGACTTGAAACAAGGCGGCCGCGGTGTTGTTGTCCGTGTCGACGACATGTGTAGTGAAGATATTGTAAGTCGCGTTGGCCAGGCCCGTGGACTCCCACTTGGCCGTGCCCGAACCGGAAACGGAACCGACCCGATACCCGCCTTGATAGGCGTTCTCGCACGAAAGCGTCCCGTCGGTCCAATCGCCGTCCGAGTCATCATAATATACGCCGCCGTTGCTGTTGTCGGCGGATGCCGTATCCGAAGCGATTACCACTTCCCGCGCAGCATAATCGTTCACCAAACCGCTTGCCGTGCTGGGCTGTGCGAAGAAGCAGTAATCGCCGGGCGTCCAACCGTCGGCCGGGACGCTCAGTGACCAGCCGTCACTGCCGTCGGTGTCGGTTCCTAGGTCATCCTCGCCACTCAAGACTCCATCGCCGTCGTCCAAGTAGAAGGCTACACTGGTGACCACGGAACTGAACAAACTCGGCACTTCGGCAGTCAGATTGATGTCCATCCCGGCCAGGCCCCGTGTGGGGCCCAGCAGCGTCTCCAGCGAGCCCTCTTCGATTACGCGTACCGCATCGGCAACCACCACCGTCTCCGGGGTAGCGTTATCGGAGAGTTCCACGGTCAACGTTTCGCTGCCAATTGTGAAGGTGCCGAGACTCTCCCACGAATGATCGGCATAAACACAGTCGTCTGGCGCCGACAGCTGGTTCGCCGTCACGGTGGTGTTTAGACCGGCTCCATCAGACATCGTGTAGGGCGCATCGGTTGCCCGATCAACGTCGGACACCCAGGTGGCCAGCACACGGTACGTGCCGCCGGACGTGAGCCCGCTGAAAGCCCAGGTGGCCTTTTCGTCGCCCGTTCCCGCCGCCTTCGACCGATAATTGTCGCGGAAAGCCTGATTGTCCGATTGCCCAGTCCAGCCAGCACCGGTAAAGGTCTGCGACGGTCCTCCGTCGTCCACGATGTCCGGAGTGTTGCTCGTGGCTTCCAAATCCGGAACAATGCGAATCGCGTCGGCAATCACCGAGCCGTTGGCATCGTCACCGAGTTGGACCGTGAGCGTACCGTTGGAGACAACCACCTGATCAAGCAGTTGCCAATCCTGGCCCGCTACCGGCTCGCCTCCTGGCGGTTGCGTCTGATCGACGTCGCAGGTGCCCAGGTTGATCGACTCGTCCCATAGGGTGAACGGCGCGTCAGTTGCCGCCCCGGTCGCCACGGCCCACGTGGCATAAACGTCGTAGGCCCCATACGGCAGACTGTCGAAGACCCACGTGGCCGTGTTGTCGCCTATGCCGCCGCCCGCATGCGTGCGCTGCCCTCGATTGAAGGCATTGTCGTCGGCTACTGTGGTCCAGTTGGCCGGATCGCTAAAGGAGCCCTCCGTCTCGTCGATCGCGGCCATCAAGTAGTAGTCATAAGCTTGATCCGTGAAGTTCGGTTGAATGGTGAGTGTGTAGGTCCCGTTACCTAACTCCGTGGCCGATTCTGATTGGATCGGCCCCTGATATGGCGTTACGCCATCAAGCGACGTGTAAAGGTCGATCGTAAACGGATCGACCGACCCTCCTGGTTCGCAGGTGACGGTATACTCGACTTTCAGGTCGTCGTTGTCCACATAGAACCGGTCAATCGCTACGGTGCCCGGTACGGTGATCTCCTGCAGCCAGCCGCCCGGCGGCGGCGTGAAGCTGCCGCCGTACACGGCCATGTCAAGTCGATCATGATCCCGTTGATGCCCTCGTTGTAGCTGATGACGTTGGCAAACGTGGCCGTCTGGCCCGGCAATAAGGTGCTCTTGCCTACGTCCAAACCGGGAGGAGTGCGATAATCCTCAGGATGATCCGTGTATGGTGACGGCGTAGGAATCGCATTATCGTCATTCGCATTGGCTGCGGGATCGTTGCTGTCGAAGGAACAATAGTCGTAGAAGATGTGCCGATCCACGACACTGGCCGTGCCGCTGCTTCCCATCATCATGACCATGCCATGGGTACCGTGACGATACGCTTAGCGGCCGGGTCTTCCACCTGCTTGTAGCGAACCCACAAATACTCGTGCCCCTTCTTGACGATGTTCTTACTTGATATAGTCTTCGGTCACAAACGCCGGATCGAAGTGGGTCGTGATATGGTAGTTGAACGCCGGCACGTGGATGTCGACGCCCTCGGGATTGCCGTCGCCCTGATCGCCGATCACACCTTTGCAGTCGGGCGCGGCTTCTCCGTGGGGAGCGTAGCTGCCGGGCGGTGTGGAGCGCAAGACGGGCAAGATGATGCGGCTTGACCTGCAGGCGGCACGAACCCAATGGATCGAGGAAGCAGACTCTGAGCAGGAGCGCGCCGAGCGGGAAGGGTCAGACTTCCTGACCTACTGCGACCGGGCGGGCCGGTATGCCGACTTCCACTCCCACCGGCACACCTTCATCACCTCGTTGGAGCGTGCGGGAGTTCGTCCTCGCACAACCCAGACGCTGGCCCGGCACAGCGACATCCGGCTCACAATGGGCGTCTACACGCATATCGGCCTGAACGACCAGACGGCGGCGATCGAGTCGTTGCCCGCACCGCCGAAGGCAGTCGGTGGCGGGCAGACGGAGGCGGCGTGAGGACGGCTGCTGTGGTAGTGGCTTACGCGCTCAACCGTTGGGCCGTCTTCTGGGTGAATAGAGTCATGTACGGCAGACGGTCAAAGCCTGCATTTCCTGCGCGCATCCTGGCAGCGCAGCCGGCTCGCCGACGTCCCCGTACTGCGTTGGCCATCAGAATGTATTCCCGAAAATCGAACGTGGTCGATTCTAATCGCGCCGTGTACGAATGAAACAGATTCTTCAGAGACGTCATCTACCACGGTGTGAAACGTAGCCCGAATGTCGAGAGGATCTGAAGGCCCAGGATCACCAGTGCGGGAGTAAGGAACGGATCGAGGAAGTCGATCACCTCCGGTTCGGTCGAACGAATCTCGACCTTCTTCATAGCGTCGATTCGGTCGAAAACGATCCGTAGCGTCTGGGGCGTGATCGCCTTGAAGATCTGGCCGCCGGTCTCTTGCGCGATGTTCTCCAACCCCGGCGTGAAGCCCCGGTCGTTCAGGGCGATGGCAAACACCACGATACCGTGTCGCTTGAGCTTGGCAATCACTTCTCGCTCGCGGCCGCCGCCAATGTCTTCGCCTTCGCCGTCGGTGATCAGGATGATCGTCCGGTCGCCTTCGGTGTGCTTCGAGAGCGGAGTGATGGCGCCGCCCAGCGCCTTGGCGATGAAGGTGTGGCCCCAGATCTCGTCGGGAAACAGCTCCGGCCAGATGAACTTGCGGGCCATGCGGATGGCGGCCGTGTCCTGCGTCAACGGGACCCAGTGGATGAAATGGCGCGAGAAGATGGTCAAACCGAACGCGTCGCCTTCGCGCGTGGTGAGGAACGCCTCCAGGGCGTCCATCGCGCCGTCGAAACGCGTATATCGCGTTTGCCCGTCTTGGGGGCCGTACGTGTTGAAGACCATGCTCGTCGAGGCGTCCAGCACGATTTGGATGTTCGTCAGTTGGCGTTGCGTCTTCGGCGGGGCGTACGTCAGCGGGTGCGCCAGAAAGATGATCGCCAGCGCCAGCAGCACGGCGGGGAGACTGTTGGCCAGCAGCACCGGCAGCCCCAGCAGCCAGCCGCGCCGCTGGCGCACGTCGTCGAACGGCATCACCAGCGGCCGGCCCCGGCGGACCCACTCCCAGAAGAGCAACGTCACCGGGATCACCAGCAAGTAGATCAGCTTCGGGTGGGCAAACGTCATGGTGCTGCCTCGCGCTGCCGTGCGTCTGCGCCGACTCGTGTTTGCGACCGGTAGGCTTGGAGAAACACGTCCGGGCGCTTGGGGGCGCCGGGATCATGCAACCAGACCTCCAACTCCCGGTAGACCCGCCCCACGGAGTCGCTCTGCTGAAGCCGCCGGCAGGCGGCGGCCATGCGGTCCCGCTTGAGATCCAATTGTCCGCGCCAGTGGGCGATCAGCAGGACTTCCAGCCTGGCTCGTTCTTCGGTCGAAAGTGCGCCCTCGGCCAGGCGGCGAAGATACTGTTCGATCTGTTCGGCGATCGAGGGGCCCGGAGGAGGAGGCAGCGGCTGCGGTTCCCGTTTCGGACGGCCGATGAACACCAACCCCACCAGCCAGAGGCCCCAGAAGACTCCCAGGGCGGCGAGCGTTTCGTAGTAGCCGTGCCAGATATGCACGCCCACCGCTTCGATTTCCCGGATGCGCGTCTCGATGTCTTTCGTTAGACTGGTCAATCCGCGGACGCGAAACGAGGGCAGATCGTCGATGGGGCGGCCGTCGGCGGCCTTGAGATAGTCGGTCAGGTCGAACTCGCCCGGCAAGTTCACCACGTAGCGAACCTCGTAGACCCGCACGTGACCCTGCTGGACTTCCCGGGCGATACGCAGGTTGAGCGAGGCCCCGCGGCGATACGGCTGAGCCTCCAGCCGCGGACCGGCGTAGCGGATGATTACCGCTTCCTCGACGCCCAACGGCACATCGGTGTCGCTGCGCGACGGCGCTTGCTCGGGTTTTTGCCGAAGAACGACCACGACCGCAGCGGCCGCCGCAGCCAGCAGCAGACACGCCCCAAAGAGACCTGCCTTCTTTCCCGGGCTGCCGGTCTTTGAGTTTTGGGGGCTCATCGGGCGCCTCCTCGTCGTGCGCGTGCCAGCAGCAGCGCGCGGAGCGGCGCCAGGATGGGGCGATCCGTTCTCAGCAGGAGGTAATCGATTCCGTGTCGGGTCAACCGGCTGCGGACGTCGCAATCGGCCAGCCACCGCCGCCGCCCGGAGGCGAAGAACGACCGCCCCGACTCGGCTTCCCGCCCGCGGAACAGCCCGGCGCCGCGGACCCCCGTCTCGGCCGGATCGCGCAGATGCAACACGATGCACTCGTGTTCCTGGGCGACCAGGCGGAGCGCCGGCACGGCGTCGGAATCGTGCATGTCGCTCAAGACCATCAGGGCGCTGCGGCGCTTCAAGGTGGGCAGCAATTCCCGAACGCGACGCCCCAACAACGTCGATTCGAGAAAGCCGTGGCGTCGCAGCCGATGGGCCCATTGCATGACGTTGTTGCGGGCCAAGGTGGGCGAGATCCGCATCCGGCGCTCGCCGCAGGTCACCAACCCCACCGGCCGCAACCGCGACTGGGCCGCCAGGGCCGCGCCGGCGGCGATTCGCACCGCCCAGGCGTATTTGCTCAGCCGTCGCGAGCTGACGCACATCGAGGCCGAGGTATCCAACAGGATGTACAGCGGGATCTGCCGCGGTTCCTGATACTCCTTGACGTAGAACTTGCCCGTCCGCCCCGACACCTTCCAGTCGATCAGCTTCACGCTGTCGCCGGGCAGATAGACCCGCGATTGCGAGTATTCCAGTCCCGAGCCGTGATAGATCGAGTCGTCCGGACCGAAGGCGATGCTGTCGGCCAGTTGTCGGACGGCCAGTTCGAACTGCCGGGAGTCGACCGGGTCGTGGGGTAGTTCTACGGTTCGTCGCATCAGCGTGTTTTCATTCAGTGCAATCCGAAAGGATCGATTCCAGGATTTCGCCTCCCGTGTGTCCTTCGGCGGCCGCTTCGTAGGTCAGGCGGATGCGGTGCAGGACGACGTCTTCGGCCAATTCGAAGAGGTCTTCCGGCACGACGTAGTCCCGTCCGTGGATGAATGCCCTCGCCCGCGACGCGTTGGCCAGCGCCAGGCACGCCCGGGGGCTGCAGCCGAAGTCCAACAGATTGGTTTCTCGCGTGCGGCGGACCAGGTCGACGCAGTGCTTGGTGAACACGTCGCTGACGTGGACTTGCTGGACGGCTTCCATCGCCCGGACCAGATCGGGGATCGTCGCGCAAGGTTCGGGCGAGATCATATCGAAGGCGGTCTTGGGCACGGCTCCACCGCCCTCGTCTTTCTTCAGGCCCATCACAAGCTGGCGCTGCAGGATATCGGTCTCTTCTTCGGCGGTGGGGTAATCGAGCCGGTGATAGAGCATGAAGCGGTCGAGCTGGGCCTCGGGCAACTCGAACGTGCCCGACTGCTCCACCGGGTTCTGCGTGGCGATCACCAGAAACGGCACCGGCAGCTTGAAGGCCTCGCCGCCGATGGTCACCTTGCGCTCCTGCATGGCTTCGAGCATGGCGCTTTGCGCCTTGGGAGCCGCCCGGTTGATCTCGTCGGCCAGCAGCAGGTTGGCGAAGATCGGGCCCTTGTGGACCCGGAAGTCGCCCGTCTTCTGGTCGAGAATCTCCGAGCCGATGACGTCGGAGGGGAGCATGTCGATGGTGAACTGGATGCGCGAGAACTCCAGATCGATGGCCTTGGCGACGGCGTTGACCAGCAGCGTCTTGGCCAAACCCGGCACGCCCTGGAGCATCAGGTGCCCGCCGGTGAACAGGGCGATCAGGATGCGCTCGACGACCACGTCCTGGCCGACCACCACCTCGGCCACGCGGCGACGCACTTCATCACAGAAGTTGTTGCTCCCGTTAAGCGGCGGCGGAGACGGCCGGCTGCTGCTGGCTTCCATCTGCGGTCTTTCCGAAGTATGCATGGATGGTCTCTCTTCTTCAGTTGTTCTTATGTGCGGTGCATGAAACGCATCGACTTGTTGTGTAATCCTGCTATCAGCGGGCGACTTTCAACCATTTACGGGCGACCGTGCGCAATTCGTCCGCAGAAAGGCTGCTGCCGTTGCTCCCAAAACACGTCGCCTGGATCCGCTCGATCTCCTCGCGCATTTCGGCGCGACGCTTCTGGGACAGATGCACCAGCTCGCTCTTGTCCATGGCGTTGAGCAACTGGACGACCACGAAGCCGTCGAGCTGCGCGGGCATCCGGAACACGTCGCGGGCTCGCAGCGGCCGCTGGCGAGGGCCGCGTATCAGGCGAATCAACACGATCAGCAGCAACAGCACCAGCGCCCCGGCGCCGACCGCCACGCCGACGAAGATGCGCGGGTCGACCGAAGCGATCCAAGGCGCCGAATCCGCGTGCAGCGGCCCGTTGCCGATTGTGACGACCGGTTCTTCCAGGTCGACCAGATCCATATCGACGTAGGCCTGATGAACCACCGTCGCGTCTCCTTTGGCCGCCGGAAGGCGGAGTTCCAGGGCCTTCTCTTCCTGCACCAAGGAGGAAGCGTCCAAGGTAACGGCCCACTGCCGCTCGGAGACGACGTGCACGGTGTCGCCCCAACTATTCAGCTGCTGGACGAGCGTGTCCTGCAGCGGATCGATCCGGGCCACGGGAAGCTGGCGGCCCAGCGCTTCCAGATCCAATAGCCCCTCCAATTCCGGCACCAGTCCGCAGGCAGTGGCTTTCACCTCCAGGAGCGCCTCTTCGGTGTCGGTCACGCGGCGGGCGTCGAGCGTCTGCGTCAGTTCGACGCGGCTAAACGGCCGCGGCGGCGTCGCCTGGTCGGTAACGCGGATCATCGTCTCGGGCGACTCGGCCGAGATGGTGATCGGGCCGGACAGGTCGAGGAATTCGAGACTCATCTGGATCCGCGGGATCTTGTCGACGCTGGCGTCCTTGGCCTTCACGTGAATGTAGGCCAGGACCGTTTCTTCCCAGCCCGGCTCTTCGGCCGGCCGCGGTTGCACGTCGGCAGGGCTGAAGACGATCGCCCGCACGTCGAAGACCAGGGCCAGCGCTTCCTCGATGTTCATTTGCAGCTCGTCACGGCGGCCTTGGGGACCCGCCAGCTGGTTGGAGTTGGTCACCGATCTGGACAGGTCCTCGTTGACGAGATACTTGCCGAAATTGGCCATGCGGCCCAAGGCTTCGGTGTGGCGGACGCTGAGGATGATGCCGAATTCGTGATCGCGGAAGATGGTGCTCGGCCCGTCGGTCCGCGTCTGCAGGTGAAGCTCGTCGAGCAGCTCGTCGTAGTAGGCCACCTTGTCGCTGGCTTGCAGCGAGAAGGGGCTCTCCTTGGTGATCACCAGCGAGCCGGACAGGTACGTGTACTTGAGTTCCTCGTGCAGCGGGTTCTCGGTGTCTTCCAGCCGCGCATTGACGTGTTTGGCGAACAGGTTGACGTGCGTTCGCGCCGTGCCGTCGGGCAGGGCGCGGATCGCCTCGCGGATCTTGCCCAGCAGCCGGCGATCGAGCGGTTTGGAAAGGTTGAGGTTTCCATCGGTGCCGATGCCCAGGAGGCTCTCGAACCAGGCCAGGTAGACGTCGATCGCATACTCGCCGGCGGCCAGCTTGGGAACTTGCCGCCCGTAGACCTCGGCCGCCTGGGCAAAGTACTGTTCGGAGAGGTTGTTCTTTTCCCGAAAGGCCGCCATACGATTGGTGCCCGTATCGCCGGCCAGTTGCTGGTAGTACTCGAAATCGCCCCAATCGCTCATCATCGAGCCGGCCAGCACGAGGATTCTCCATGCGTCGGGGTGCTTTTCGCTCCGTCGGTCAATCATCTCGGTCGTGGTCTTGTAACCGTCGCGGACCATGGCGAGCGTTTCCTGCTGCGTACGGCGGGTGCCGGCGGCCTCTTGCACGTTCATCGTGCGCCAGCGCGACGAGAGCCCCTCGACCATGGTGCGAATCGTGTGATAGAAAACGTTCTCGTCCATTTTGTCGATCGGGCCGAAGACCTTCTCAATGTGGCTTCGCCGATACACTTCGGCGTTGCTGTAGCAGACGTCGAAGACTCCGATCAGCAGTTCGCCGTTGCGCGGATGAACCCCACCGCGGCGGAAGATGTCCATAATCTCGGCCAACGCGGCGATGTTCTTCTCCATCATGATCGGCGTGACCGTAATGCGGGCATCCTGCGGCAGACCGTACTTCTTGCGGATCGCCTCGGGGACTTGCGGATCGTGCCGCTGGGCCCAGGCTCTCAGGTACTCCTCCGCCAGGGAAACACCGGCCGGGGGATTATCGCCGGCCATGGCGACAATCATCGGCACGGCGTCCTGATAGCGGTCGCTGAGCATGATGGCCCGCATCCGGCAAACGTCGACCCGCTCCTGCAAGCTGGTGGGCAAGGCTTTGCTCCAGGGTCCTTCGGGGGCCGAAGCCAACAGTTCGCCCGGGGCCACGTGCGGCTTCTGATAGCGCGGCTCGACGGGCCGAACCAAAGCGGTGTGTTCCGTCTCGGCAATCCATCCTCCGGCCATGGCCAACGCGATCTGCTTCCAGGGCGGCTCGGACAAATCGACCCGTTCGCTCAGACAAGCGAGCATGGCCTTCTGGGCCTTCAAACAGTTCGCGCGTGTCTTCACTTCCTTGTCGCTCAGCCTCCCCTGGGTCCGCTCGCCCACGGCGCCGGCCAACAACAAGGCCGCGTCCAGATCCCGCTCGATGAGCCCTCGCACGTGCGGTTTTACGGCGGGCAGCGGCGCCTTGCCGATCAGATCGGCCAGGCGTTCGGCGGCGTACTCCCGCTTCTTCGTCTCGGCGCTGGCGTCCCTCAAGACGTCCACGCGTTGCTCCCACAGCTCGGCGACCTGCGACTGCTGGACGTCGTCCAACGCATCTTGCGCCGCCAGGAATCGGAGGACCTCGCCGCGAACCCGGCTGTCGTCGATTTGTGTCGCTCCCACCTCGTCGGGCAGGTATTCTCGCGCCAACTCGTCCAGGCCGGCGTGCATCAGCAGCCTGCCCGTACGCAGCCGCTTCGACGGCTGGTTGCCGAAATAGCGCGTGCCCTTCTCGAGCGCCTGCCTCAACCACAGCTCCTGCTCCTTGGGCACCGCAATCCGCAACAGCAGACCCATTTTGCGGAGCTGGTCGTGGTCGGGTTCGCTTAGGCAGGCGTCCGAGAAGCCGATGAAATCGTCGAGCGTCAGCACGGGAACGTTCTGGCCGGTCAGGTCGTTGAGCATCTTCGCATAGACGGTCTTGCCCAGATCCTCCGGCAGCATCTCCAGCGTCTTGCGCACGTCGTCCCAGCGGCTTTCGAAATAGGCCCGGGCGAACTCGTCGGCGGGAGAGATCTTCTCCGGATCCATCTGGGCGTAGCGCGTCACGGCGTCGTAGATGCCCGACGCGCTGCGGGAGAAGTTCTGGTATCGCAGTCGGTCGTATTGCTTCTTCAGTTCGGCCGGATCGGGCTCGTCCTGGGCATGGGCGACCCAGGCCATCGCCAGCACCGTGAAGACTGCTGCGAACGTCGTTTTCATGCAAATCACCTCTTTCTCGGAAGCGGGCATCGGACCGCCTCGACCTCAAGAACCTTCCAGCTCCAACTCTTCCAGCTCCTCTCGCCCGTCCATCTCTTCCAGCTCCTCTTGCGGATCGCCCTCCATGGTCATCAGCGCCGCGGCCGTGGAAACTCCGCCCATCGGCTCGACGGGCCGCGACTGCATCCGCAGCACCATCTCGAGGTTCTGGATCGTGACCGTGTCGATTCCCTGGATGCCGCGGATCGATTGGATCGAGCCGTCGACGCTCGAGACGCTCTGGATCGTATTCTCCGGCTGCGTGGACGTTCCGTCGGTGCCTTGGACCCCTCGAATGTCGACGGCCTGACTCTCGGCTTGCGTTTGGTCTTGCATGTCCTCCGGCGCGTCCGGCGGCACGCTTTCGACGCCTTTCTGCTCATCGGTTTCCCCGCCGCCCGAGCCGCCGGCTTCCGAACGAACGCCAGTGACCGATCCCGCACGATTCCCGTCATCTTCCGGGCCGCCTGCGGCCGTCCAGAACAGCCCGGCTCCCATGCCAAGGCCGAGCGAAGCCAACAGGGTGGTCACGGTGCGGAGTCGGTTGGTCATGTAGTGTCCCTTTCAGACTTAGGCCGAATCGGAATATCGAATATCGAATAAGGAATATGGAATTGTGAAGTTTCTGACCTCGGAGTGTTTCCGCGATTGGTTACTTGTTCTTTTCTGCCGTTCTTATACTCGTGACGAGAATGGAAATCAGCTCGTTACACTCGCTGATGATGAGCGAGAGCTTCTCCTGTGGTTCGATCAGGGGCTTCCGCTGAATCATGAGCAGCCAGACGTGGGTTTCTCGTAGCTCCTTTAGTGCGATCTTCAACTTGTGAATGAAATCCCTTTGCGATTCGGCACTTCGCGCTTCTCCGTAGTTGGCGGCAGGAGACGTTCCCGCTCGTGGCAGCTGGCCGGCAATATGCTTGCCGATCTGGCTGTTCGGCAAGTTCTCCACGACGCTGATCACCCGCACGGCGAAATCGATCAACCGGTCCTGCAGATCGAAGTCCCGTGTTCGGTCTTGCTCATTTCCCCCCTTCATACTTCATCATTCCCTATTCGATATTCGATATTCAGAACCACGCGGGGATCCTATCCGTCATCGTTCCGCTTCTGCAGTGCCTTGTCAAACTGCCGCCGAACCCGCGCTTCATACCGCTCGAACTCCACCGGATCCTCCAATTCGGCCAGGTGGCGGAACAGTTGGCGGGCCCGCTCGGCGAACGGGCGCCACTCGTTCTCCGGGGCGCCGTTGGTCTTCAACACCCAGGTGGCGTAATAGTGGGCCTTGCCCAACTGTTCGCGCACGCCCCGTGTGATCGGCGCGTTCTCGCCGAACGCGGTGGCCGTCTCCTGCAGCAAGTGCGTAAGGTCCTCGATGACCGTTTCCAGATCGAGCATTTCCAAGCGGGCTTTGCAGACGGCCAGCCGGATCTGGTAGAGCACCAGCGGGTCTTCGCCCGACGGCAACTCCCCGCTCAGCTCGTTGTATTGTTCGATGATCGCGGACCAGTCCGGTTCCTTCGCAGCCTCCAGACGGCGAATCTCCAGCAGTCTCAGGTAAGCCCGTTCCCGCATCACCTGCTTCTGGCCGTGGTTGAAGTGATAGGCGGCCACGCCCACGGGAAACAGCATCCACAACAGAATCAGTGCCTTGCGGATCACGGCGTGGCCTTTCGTGTCAGGGAGCCTCGGGGGACACGAACGGCCTTCCAATCGCTGCCGAAGTACTCCAGGAGCACGGGAATCAGTGCCAGCACGGCCGCCGCCGCAACGAACACGAAGATGGCCAGATCGACCAGGCTGTATCGGGTTTTGCGGCCTCCCACCCCTGCGGCCAGCGTTCCCAGGGACAACGTGGGCATGTGCTTCTGGTTGACGTCGAAGTACTTCCCGCGGAGCCGGCCGGCCAGCGTGCGCAGCACCGAGGCGTCCTGCCGCGACATGTGGTCGTCGATAAACGTACCCCGCTGCGGATCGCCGACCCCCAAGACGTAAACGTCGGCGACTGAGGCCGGTGGTTTGGGAATCGTGCCCAGCGGCAGCGTATCGCCGTCGGTGCAGATGAACACCGTCACACTCTGCTTGGGATAATCGCCCAGGTGTTCGAGCATTTCGCGAACGCCGATCCCCAACTCGGTCTTGCCCGGCTTCATCGCGTACCAGACCGGCAGCCCGTCGAACACGTTGCGCACCAGTTCGGGGTCCAGGGCGTCGACGACCACGGGCATGGCGTCCGTGTAGAATCCGATCACCGAGTAGACCACGTCCCGGTCGAGGCGCTTGAGGATCGCGTCAACGACCTCGTAGCTGCGCTGGGCCCGGGCGATGTCGCCCTGGGGGCCGGCGTCGCGCAGCGTCATGCTGGGCGAGAGATCGGCGACGAAGACGACGTGACGGGGATGCTCGCGGCGCTGGTCGGCCGGTTGATGGGGATTGTAGACGCCGCCGCCTTCGTAATAGAGCGTCGTCAAGGCCCAGGCCATGCCGGCCAGCGCCGCCGCCCTGGTGATCGGCACGGCGCCGACCCAGCGTCTCGGCCGCCCGCTGGGGCCGGTCGCCAATCGAGCTACCGCACGGCATCTCCGGTCGTGGAACTTCTCGGCAGCGAGCACCAAGAGAAACACGACGACGGCGACAGCGAGTGAGATCTGTAGCTGGGCGGGAAAGGACACGGCCGTTTCCGTGGGAAGGTTCCAGGGAGCACTGTGATTATGATCTACGTGCCAGCACGTGTCAAATCCAGGGAGCCATGGGCAGGCACCGGCACTCGGAGTAACACAATTCGGTAGACTTCCTGACCCACTCGTCCATCATCTCGGTGAACGCGGACCGGCCCTCGACGTTCAGCCCGGACTTTCCCGCGTCGGCGGACTCCTTGACGATCTCGATGCCGTGCTCTTGGGCGAACTGGCGAACCTGCTCCTGTTGGAGCGGGATCGAATTCTTCTGCCGGTCTTGAGCCGAGTGGCGATAGTAGGCCACGGCCCGCAGTCTGGGCGCCTCTGGCGCCTGCGGTGTTGCAGTTTCCCACCAGTGTTTCATGGTCTTCTCCTTGCCATGCTTCGAAGCGCGAGGACCACCCTCGCGCCGTCAAGGACACCGTTACCTCAAGCGGCGAGCAGGCTTCAAGCGCTGTGTGGGGAGGA
>Ga0180437_10006236_pt1 | contig 15972 bp, 10 predicted proteins | sample SS_ome_4_FD_132410 | JGI IMG/M metagenome (GOLD analysis project Ga0180437, IMG submission 132410) | Hypersaline lake sediment archaeal communities from the Salton Sea, California, USA - SS_3_D_1 metaG | ecosystem: Environmental > Aquatic > Non-marine Saline and Alkaline > Hypersaline >...
AAAATTTACAAAAAATAAAAACACTTAAAAAATCTAGGGAGTAAGTACTAGATTCAAAATGGGTGACTGTTCAATTTGCTGTGAACCATTCAATAAGAGTAACAGATGCAAGATTAATTGCAAAACATGTGATTCAGAACATGTTATTGCATGTCAGTCTTGTGCAAAGCGTTACATTTTAGACCAACCAACTGATCCTTCCTGTATGGTTTGTAAAGTTGAATGGGACACAGAATTTTTAAGTAATAATTTCACTAAGGTTTTTGTTAATAAAGAACTTAAAAATCATCGTGAAAACTATTTACTTGAGAAACAATTAGCAATGTTGCCAGAAACTCAAGAATACGCGGAACAATTAAAACTAATTGAGGGATTGGAAAAACAGAAAGAGATTGTTTTAATTAAGAAAAGAAAGTTAGAAAAAGAGTTAAGAAAGTTAAATTCAGACATAAGGCAAATTGATGTTACTGTGTCAGAAATTAGACACGGAACATATAACAAAGATAAACCAAAATCCCAATTTAGTTACAAATGTCCGGTGGATAATTGTAATGGATTTTTAAATGAAAGATTCGAGTGTGGTATATGTGATAATAAAATTTGCAGACATTGTATGGAGATTAAAGAAGAAGAACATGAATGCGATGAAGATAAGAAAGAAACTGTTAAACTATTACGTCAAGATACTAAACCTTGTCCAAAGTGTGGTGAATTAATTCATAAATTGCCGAATGGTTGCGATCAAATGTATTGCATTAAGTGCCATACTGCATTTTCATGGAGAACAGGACAATTGGAACGTGGACATATTCACAATCCTGAGTATTATCGTTGGATGCGTGAAAATGGAAGAGATATTCCAAGAAATCCACTTGATGTGAGATATGATCCTTGTGGAAATCAAGTTATTGATTATACATCTTTACTTAGAATTGTAAGAACATATTTTCCAAGTCGTACACAAAATGAAACGCAGGGATATAGAAGATATAATCATCCTGTAATTCATGATTGTCAGCAAACAGTTATAATTGCTAATATGCATAGAATGATTGGTCATATTAATTATTTAAATACTAGTTATCAAAATGAGAATCGATATGAGGAGCAACATTTAAGAAATATGAGAGCAAATTATATTCTAAATAAATTAACAAAAGATGAGTTCAAAAAGAAATTACAAATGCTAGAAAAGAAGAATAATAAATCTAAAAAGATGAATGACATATGGAATCTTTTACGATTAGTGCTAATCGAATACATTGGAAAAATTGCAGAACAGGAATATGAAAAGGACGAAGGTATTACAATGATAAATGAAATAATAAAAGAATCAGAAAAAATCAGAAGGTACTGTAATAACTCATTCAACAGTGTCGGTAAGATATTTAATATGGTATATCCAGGTGTTAATACTGAATGGATTCAAATTAATAATTGGGAAGCATACATAAAGGAACAATCAAAAACACAACCAACAACTCAACAAGCACCTTAATAATCTTAAAATAACAAATAATAATAACTAATAAAAAAATTAACCAAAAAAATATAATGGTGTCCTTAGGGGCACATAAAGGTACGTAAAAAATGGCAACACTAAGAGAATTAGAGACTTTAAAAGCAATTGTAGAAGTTCAGAAGCAAGAAATTAGTGATCTTAAACAGGCAATTTTAGATGTAAAAACAGTTGTATCTGAACTGGTTAAAAATGATAAAATAGTAATTCATAAATCATCATCTTCAAAAGATAATAATAATGATTTATCAATTATATTTACCAAGTATAAACAATCATTAATTATTAAAAATAAGTATACTGACAAAAATACAACAATAAAATGTAAAAATGAACTAAAAGAATTAGGTGCAAAATGGTTTAAAAATGATTCAATCCAGGGTTGGATATTTGTTGGTGTTTGTAAAGATAATGATAAGTCACTAGAAGAACTTAGTCAGTTTATAGTAGACAAATTAAATGAAAATAAATTTAATTTAGAAATTGAATATGAATAATTTACAAAAAAAAAAAATATTATATTATAATATAAGTTTGATAATGAAGGGTAGTGTTAATAGTGCATCTATAGAATCTTTAACTGTACGTAATTCAATCGATATAAAAGATTTAAAAAATATTTCATCAAAATATAATGAGAATAAAAAATTGATACAATCTTTAGAAGATAAAGTTTCTATTAATGAAAATACAATTACAATATTAGAAGAAACTGTTTCTAAACATGATGATAAAATTACAACATCAGAAGAAACTGTTTCTGAACACGATGATAAAATTACAAAATTAGAAGAAACTGTTTCTGAACACGATAATAAAATTACAACATTAGAAGAAACTGTTTCTGAACACGATAATAAAATTACAACATTAGGAGAAACTGTTTCTGAACACGATGATAAAATTACAACATTAGGAGAAACTGTTTCTGAACACGATAATAAAATTACAACATTAGAAGAAACTGTTTCTGAACATTCTACTATTATTGATTTAATGAATTATGATAAAACTCAACATACATTAAATATTAGAAATAATCTTCGTAATACATTAAAAATTAATTCAAATTTTATTGGTAATTTTTCTGGTAATGTTAATGCTGGTAATTTACTTTTAGGTGAACCCACTTCTCAGGTAAAAAATGCAAAAAATGCATTTGTTGTAAGTGCAGAAAAAAATGATGGTATGCAAAATGTAATGACCGGTGTTCAAATTGGTAATTCTAAAATAAAAGAAAATGTTCATGGTAATGTATTTGATGCAAATACTTTAAATGTTTCTGGCAACGCAACAATAAGTGGTGATATGCTATTAACTGATGGTTTAACAGATTCATCAGATACAGGTTCAACATTCAACAACCTTGCAGTACTAAATAGTTTAAGCGTTAATGGTATAGATGTATTAGATGAAATTCTTTTACTAAAAAATAAATTAAATGAACTACTACAATATCACTTAGAAGATGTTTATGGTGGTTATGGTTATCATTCTTCATATGGTTATGGAAAACCAACTGGGCCACCATCATTATTAGATTAAAATATTATCTTAAATTATTTAATAAGTTTATAAATTATAAATTATATTCAAAATATTTAATAAGTTTAAAAAAATGTCTCTTACAAAATATTTTGAATATGAGTTTTATATATCACATTATTCTGAATTAAAAACATTATCTAAAAATAAAGCAATAAATCATTTTTTAAATATTGGAAGTAAAGAATTAAAAATTTTTAACAAAAAATTAATAAATTTAGATTATGAATATTTTGTTAAGAATTATACAATTGAATATAATAGTATAAATGAAAAAGATAAATATATATTTCTTGATAAAAACTTTATAAAAATTTGTAATTATTTCATAGAAAATGTAAATAATAATTTATTAATTTATAATTATAAATTACTTTTTTTTGATTATAATTATTATATTACAAAATATTTTGATCTAAAAAAGTTTAATTATTTTGAAGCAACTGAACATTTTTTAAAATATGGTTTTAAAGAAAATAGATTATTTAATAAAATATTAGAAAATTACGATAATGATGAATGTAGTTATGAAAATTTTTATAATTTTATTATAGATACATCAATTAAACCTAATAAATGTATAATATTAGATAGTTATATAAATTATGGTTTAAAAACACATACTGATATTTTATATAATGCGTTTAATTATGATGTCTGTGTAGTAAATTATAAAAATGAAAATAATAAATATAAAATTGAATATTATAAAGATATAAAAGATAAAATACATAATTATTCTTTATTAATTTTTCAGCACACTATAAGTAATTTACCACATAAAAAAGATTATCAAAAATTTATTTATGTAGTACATTGCAAAATTTCAACTATGAATTATCGCTCGTATAAAAGTTTTATTGATAAACTTGAATATATTGATTATTATGTATTTGTATCAGAAGAAGTAAAAGAAGATTATATAAATACTATTAATAGAATTTTAAATATAAAGATCCCTCAATTTGAAAATTCTTGTGTTATTGAAAACACATTACCTAAAATCAAAAATAATATTAAAACTATTAAAAATTTATATATATGTGGTTCATCTTATACACCACATAAAAAAATAATAGAATTAATAATAGATTTTGTTAGATTTGCAAACAATAAAAATAGTTCAGATAAAAAAATATTAAAAATATTTGGAGATAAATCAAATAATTTATATTTTAAAAAGGTACAAAAAATATTAAAAAATTGTGAGAATGAATATTTTAAAAATAATGATACTGAAATAAATAATACATGGGAAGTACATTTAAATGATGCATTAGAAACAAATAAATATTTAGAAATATTAAAATCGTGTGAATATTATTGTATGTATTCTAATGGAGAAGGTAATTCATATGCTATATTAGAGGCAATGATTCTTAATAAAAAAATTATATGTTTAGAAAGTTGTATAACAACTGAAACAGGTAAAAAATATAAAGATAAAAGATTTAAATTTGAAGATTTTGATAGTTCAGATGATTTATTTATATTAGATCATAATAGTATTGAAAAATTTGAAAAATTATTTAATAATTTATAAAAATTAATTTTTTTTTAAACTGTAACTACTTTTGCTAAATTTCTTGGAAAATCAGGATTATATCCTTTTAAAACTGACAAATGATAAGATAATCTTTGTAATTGTATTATATATAAAATATCATTAAATAAATTATTTGAATTTTGATTTATATTTAAATTTATAATATTTCCATCTCTTGCTAAAATTTCTTGTTTAACTGATTCACTCTCTCCCAAAAGAATACATATAAAATCATTTTCTGAAACTAATGCTAATGGTCCATGTTTTAATGAATTAAATGATAATGATTCTATGTGCATATAAGTTATTTCTTTTAATTTTAATGAAAATTCATTACCTATAATATTTAAATTATTATTTCCAAGTACAAATCCATTTTTATATTTTAATAATTGGTTTTCATTTATAAATAGTTCTCTATTTAATTCAATATTTATTAAATTTTGTAATTGTTGAAAATCATTAATATAATTATTTATTTTATTTGTATCAGTGCTTAAACTAATTGCGATTAAAATTAAAATGAGTGATTGTGCTGTAAATGCTTTAGTAGATGCCACACTAAATTCTTTTCCTATATTTAAATAAACACCGCAATTAACACTACGTGCAATTAATGAATCAACTACATTAATTACTCCTATTTTAAAACCATTAACTTTTTGTAAAATTTCATATAAGTCTTTTGTTTCACCTGATTGAGATACAAATATAAATGCATTTGTACTATTTTTTGGTATATCTTTATAATCAAAATTACAAGCATCTATACAAATAATACAATTAAAATTACAAAGTTCATAAAAAAAACTTTTAGCAAAACAACAAGCATTAAAACTTGTTCCACAACCTAAAAGTATTATATTATCACACTTATTTATAATTGTTTTATTTGGTGATAGACCTCCAAAATAAACTTTTTTATTAAATTCGTCAATTTTTTGAAGTATTGCACCATTATTAGTAATTTTATTAATTATATTATTTTGGTCATAAATTTCTTTTAAAGTCCAATGTTCAAATGTTCCTTTATCATATGTAACATTTAGTGAAAGTTTTCTTATTGGTTTATCTAATTCGTGATTTATAAAATTTTGTTTAATTATATTATTATAATCAATTTTATAAACTTTATGAGTTGTTAATTCAATATAACTATCAACTAAATTATTAAACCCGCTTGATTCTGATGTAATTATAATATAATCTTTATTTTTTCCAAGTAATAAAGGACTTCCTTTTCTAACAGCGTATAAAACATTTGGTTCATTTATTATTTGTATAACTAAACCCCAAGTTCCTTCACATTTACTTAATGCTTGTTCAATTGCTTTTTCTAATTTATTATAATTATTATTTATAATATAGAATTCAATAAGATTAACTATAACTTCAGTATCTGTATCTGAATAAAAACTATATCCATTATTGATTAACATAGTTTTTAATTCATTATAATTTTCTAAAATACCATTATGAACTAAACATATTTGTTTATTGTTGCTAATATGAGGATGGCAATTATTTTCAGTTATTCCTCCGTGTGTAGCCCATCTTGTATGTGATATTGAATTTTTAATTAAATTGTTACTTTCATTACTTTCATTACCTAATTGAAAAGTAATATGTTCTAATTTAGTAATTGAATCTTTATGGAGTTTTTTATATATTTTAAAATTTTCTTTATTATAATATAATAAACTTAAACCAGCTGAATCATAACCACGATTTTGTAATTGTTTAAGGCATGTTATAATAGTATTTATTTCATATTTACCTAAAAGTGCTACAATCCCGCACATATTATAATAATATTTATATGTATATTAAATAAAAAAAATATTTTTTTTATATTAAATGACGGAATTTTTAAAACATTTTGATATTATATATTATAAAAATAAATATCCTGAACTAAAAAATTTCAGTAAACATAAAATAACTAATCATTTTTTAAATATAGGTTTAAGAGAAAAAAGAATATTTAATAAAAAATTAGAAAATTTTAATTTAATAGAATATAAATATAGATTTCCAGAATGTAATGATATGGCATATATTAAAGTGTGTAATCATTATTTGGATATTGGAATAAATAAGAAAGAAATACATTCAATAATAAAAGAATCAAATAATAATAATAATAATAATAATAATGTATATGATATTTTAGTTATTTTACCAACATATAATAGGTCTGATAATATAGAAAATATTATAAATCAAATGAATAATCAATCATATAAAAAATTTATATTATTAATAATAGATGATGGTTCGGAATATAATCATATTGAAAAATTTAAACAAATTGAAAAAAAATATAAAAATAATTCTAATATAATTTTTAATAAAAATATTAAAAATTTAAATATAGCAAATACCTTAAATAAAGGTATAAAATATTTTATTGAAAATATAAATTTTAATTATTTAACGTGGATTTCAGATGATAATGTATATCATTCAAATTTTTTAGAAGTTTTAAAAAAAGATAATGAATACTTTAAATATTCATATTTTAATTTTATTAATAAATTAAGAAACACAAATAATATAATAGACGTTGAATATAATATTGATAAATTAACTAATAATTTTAAAGGATGCGCAAGTTTTATGTGGGCAAGATGTGCTATTGAAAAAATTGGATTTTATAATTCATATATTCATGGTTGCGAGGATTTTGAATATTTATTAAGAACTTTTAATAATGATGAACAAAGATGTAAAATTGAAAAAAAATCATTGATGAATTATTACTTAAATAATGATTCATTATTTATAAAAGATAATATAAATATAATGAATTTAAAATCAAATATTGAAAAAATATATAAATATTTAAGAAATAATAACGATAATTTTATTTATTATTCTAAAACAGAATATAAATTATTGTTTCAAAGACCGCATCAAATAATGAGATTTTTTAATAAATCATTTAACAAAATATTTATTGGACAAATTGATAATGTTGAATTTGAAGAAAAATATAATTTACTTATTATTCCATATAAATTAAAGGAATGTTTATTTAATTTTATTAATGATAATAATAAATACATATATTATACAGATACAAGATTATATGATGAAATAAATTATAAAAGTGAATTTATAAAAATATATGATTTAATTGATGCCCCAATTAATGAATTTGAGGTCTTAAAACCTAATCTTGAAAAATCTGTTAAAAAGTCACATTATGTTATTTATTCACATCCAAAATTAATTAATTTTTTAAAAGAAATTGATGAAAATAAAGAATATACATATATTTCTAATGCGTGCGATTATGAGCATTTTTCAAAAGCAAAAAATAAAATAGGTAAAAGACCACAAGATTTTCCACAAACTGATAAACCAATTTTAGGATATTATGGTGCTTTTGCAAAATGGATAGATTATGATACTATTAAACAATATGCTGATAAAGAAGATTATCATTTAGTTTTAATAGGTGGAATAAATAAAAATCCAACTTATAATATTAGATTTGAACATAAAAATATTACTTGGTTAGATCATAAATCTTATGATGAATTACCTTATTATTTAAGTTGGTTTGATAAATGTTTTTTACCTTTTAAGGATTGTGAATTAACAAAATATGTGAATCCGTGTAAGTTGTGGGAATATATGGCTTCGGAAAAAGAAATTATTAAATATAATGTTAATATGTATGTAAATGAAATTGTAAAATATGATGATGTTTGTGATAAATTATCACAAATTTTAAAATATAATTTTAGTAATATAAATACAATTAGTAATTTTATAGAAAAAGTATTACCACTATATAAAAATGTATGGATACAATATTATAGTATTCCTTATTATACAAATTTATATCAAAGACCTCAACATATATGTAATAATATATCAAAATTAAATTTTTTATCAATATATTTAAATGTTAATAATAATAATAAATCAGAAAAAATTATATATGATAATAATGTATGGATTTTAGAAAATATAGATTTTGAAAAGATTCCATATTTTAATTATCAAAATATTTATATAAGTGTTTATAGTACAATAAGTTATCCATTTAGAGAAATTTATAAAATTAAACATATTAAAAATATATATTTAATATATGAATATATAGATGAGATTGATTCAAAAATTAGTGGGTCAAATTATAGTACTAAAATTCAATTAGAGAATAAATATTTTGCTTTTAATAATTTTGATATTTTAATAGCAAGTTCGAATAAATTATTTGAAGAATTACCTAAAAATAAAAATAGCATTTTAATAAATAATGGTTGTGATATTAATCATTTTCAGAATAAAATAAATAAAACTTATGTAGATAATGAATATAAAAATCAATATAATAAATTACTTAGTTTTAAAAATAAATTTAAAATAATATTAGGTTATTTTGGTGCAATTGCGCCATGGTTAGACTATAAAATAATAAATGATATTATAGAAAAAAGAAATGAAATTGGTTTTGTATTTATTGGACCAGATTATTTAAATCAAATACAAAATATAATAATTAAAGAAAATGTATTAATATTAGGACCTATTGATTATACAATATTACCATATTTTGCATTTAAATTTGATATTTGTTTTATACCATTTGAAGATGGAGATATTGCTAAAACTACTTCTCCATTGAAATTATTTGAATATTGTAGTATGAAAAAACCTGTTATTTGTAATAAATCTATGTATGAATGTATTAAATATAATGAAGTATTAAGATATAATTCAATTCAATCATTAAATGATTGTATAAATGAATCAATAACATTAATTAAAGATGAAAATTATTTAAATAAATTATTTGACATAGCAATTGAAAATACGTGGGAAAAATTATGTAAAAAAATAACAGATTATTTAATTAAATAGTAATTTAAGAATTGTTTTCCAACTTTTACCATTACCATATGGACATATTTCATTTACTTCACTATTTTTATTAATTTTATCTACTAAATTTACTAATAATTCTGGGTCACCACACATAAAACTATGTATTCCAATACTTTCAGGTCTTTCTGTTGTTTTTCTACAAACAATAATTTTTTTATTTAAATAACTACATTCTTCTTGTAATCCTCCACTATCACTTATTACAAATTTACATTTTTTTACATATTCAATTAAATTATCATGACTCATAGGTTCAACTATTTTAATTTTTTTAAAGATATGTTTATGTTTTTGAACATTAGGATTTGGATGTAATGGTATAATAAACTCTATATCTAAATATATATTAGCTATTTTTTCTAATTCTTCAAACCATTTATCCATATTATGATGATTATCTCTTCTATGCATAGTTATTAATACTTTATTATCATATTTACAATCATTTTTTGAAATATTATCTAATCCAGTATTACCAACAACATAAATTTTACCTGATATATTTTCTTTTAATAAATTATCTTTATTAAATTCTGTTGGACATAAATGAATATCAGCTAATCTTGAAATAACTTGTCTATTCATTTCTTCTGGAAATGGATCTTTTAAATTATTACTTCTTAATCCAGCCTCCAAATGAATTATTTTTATACTATTATTAAATGCAGATAAAGCTATCGCGCACGCAGTTGAAGTATCACCTTGAACTAATACATAATCAATATTATTAAATATAGAATTGTATGATAAAATATTGCTATATATATTATTTAAACGATTAGTAGAATATTCATTGTTCATTTGTAAATTAAAATCAGTATTTATATCTTTTAATAAATCTTTATGTTGTCCAGTAAAACATGTTTTTATGTTTGGTAAATTATCAATTAATGATTTAACTTTTATATATTCAGGTCTTGTTCCAAAGCAAATTAAAATATTTTTATTATAATTTTCTAATTCTTTTAATTGTTCTGAATTATTTACTCCTTGTATTTCTATTAAATTATTACTTTTTATAACATTTATTTCATTATAATGTTTAACTACATCTGTTAAATAATATTCTTTTTGAGCATTATCATTATTAATTAATTTCAAGTATTCTATTAATTGTTTAACAACAAAACAATAAATACCTGAATTAATTAATTTTATTTGTTTTTCTTCATCTGTGCAATCTTTATCTTCTATTATTGAAATTTTTTTACCTTTATGATTTTCTTCAATAATTACTCTACCATATCCATTTGGTTCATCTAATTCATTAACAAGTATTGATGATTTATCATTGTTAATTAATTTTTGTAAAGTTTCTAAAGTAATTAGAGGAACATCACCAGATAAAATTAAAACTTTATCATAATCTTTTATAAAATTTTCAGCGCAAATAACCGCGTGTCCAGTACCTAATGCATTTTTTTGTAAAATATATTCAATAGATTCATCATTAATAGTTTCTTGAATAATTGGTTTAAATTTACCTACAACTACACCAATTTTATCTAGATTCAAATCTTTTGCAGTATCAATAACATGTTTTAACAATGGTTTATCTTTAAGTTTATGTAGAACTTTGGGTAATTCAGAATTCATTCTTTTACCTAATCCACCAGCTAAAATTAATACACATGTTTTCATTATAATTTTAAAGTATAAAAGAATTAATAATAATAAAATTCATTTTCTAAACACGTAAATTATAAAAAAATTATTATAAATTAATAATATATATATAAAATGTATAAAAATTTATATTTGTTTGATGTAGATGGAACATTGACAGAATCCGGTAAAAGAGTATCAATAGAAACTGCAAAATTATTAAATAAATTAAAACAAAATAATGAAATCGGTGTAGTAGGTGGAGGTAAATATTCCAAAATTTTAGAACAATTCACAGATAAAAAAACCAATGAAACATTAGTTAATTTTAATTATTATTTTAGTGAATGTGGTTGTGTTTTACATATTAATAATAAAGTTATATATGAAAAAAATATAAGAGAACATAAATTATATTCAAATATAAATATTTTAATAAAATTAGCATTAAAGTATTTATCAGAAGTTGATTATGAATTAAGTGGTCATTTTATTGATTTACGTACTGGTATTATTTATATTTCATTAGTAGGTTTAACTGCAAATGACAAAGAAAGAGAAATATTTATGAAATTAGATAAAAAAAATGAATATCGTAAAAAATTATTAGAAATATTGCAAAATAAAGCATTAGAATTAGATATATACAATAAATTATATATTGTTTATGGTGGTAGTGTAGGAATAGCAATATATCCAAACGAATATGATAAAAAACAAGTTATGAATTTTATAGATAATAATAAATATAAAGAAATACATTATTTTGGTGATAAATACGAAAAGGATGGTAATGATTATGGGTTATTAAATCATGAATATGTAATAGGGCATAAAATATATAATATAAATGATATAAATTCTATTTTAGATTTTATAATTAAAAAATAAATAAATTTAATTAAGTAATGATACAAAATTTAAATTTAGAACATTATAAAGATATATTTGGTATATTGAGTGAATTAACTAATGCACCAATAATACCATATAAGAATTATATAAAAATATTAAATAATTTAAATGAAAATCATCAAATATTTGTATATTTAGAAGATAATGTACCAGTTGGAGTTATTACATTATTAATAGAGCAAAAATTAATACACAATGGTAAATGTGTTGGACATATAGAAGATTTAGTAGTAAAAAAAGAATATAATGGAAAAAGAATAGCAAAAAAATTAATAAATCATTGTATGGGTATTGCAGAAAGTAAGAATTGTTATAAAATAATTTTAGATTGTAAAGAAGAATTAGAAAGTTTTTATAAAAAATGTAATTATAATAAACAAGGAATTTGTATGAGATATGATATATAAATTTAGTCAATCAGTTTATGATGTCGGTGGTGGTAATTGACGTGATTCTACCAAATGTGGGTTAATTCTTACTTCTCCATCAACACCTAAATCTGAAATGAGTGTAATTACAACATAATAAATATCTTTTGTTTCATCATCATCAGTTATAGTTATTTCATTATCCATATCTTTATATCCATTATCTAAATATATTGTTCTTATTTCAAAATTAGAATCTTTGCCTAATTCTTCTAAATCACTTCCATTAGGATTAATTAATTGTATATTTGCATCAGTTTTACTATTATATTTAAATATTGACACTTTCAAACCAGCATTATCAGGTGCACTAAAATTAATTGTTAATTTATTAACAAAATGTTCTGTAAATGATAGACCATCTAGAGGACTATATATATAATTCATTATTGATCTTGTCCCATAAGAATTAATTGGAATAGGAATTAGTTCATCACTTTGAATTAAATCAGAGTATTGTAAAAAACCTAGAGGTGTACTATCATAAAATCTACATTTATTATATCTAAATTTATGAATATTATCATTATAATGTCTTCCTAAAATAACATTTAAATTATCTTTACAAAGTTGTGCTTTATCTTCAAAAGAAATAGTATCTGCCCAATCTTCAGGAAGATCTTTTAATACATCTTTAAGATATGTATTAACTCTAGTTAGTTGTTCATTCTCAGGTAATCTAGCAAAATCACCACCATTGTCTTTTTCGAATTCTAATGTACTATAATCAAATTTATACTCTGAAGGAATATCAAATCTATCATTTTTATTATAGCACATAATAACAGCAATTGCCATTTCATGATAATAATGTTTTAATTCTTGATTATAACCACCAATGTCTTGCCAGGCAGCATTTAATATATCATAAGCATTAAACCCTGCGATCTCATTCCAAACTCTTTGATAGTTTACATAGAAAAATGGATTAAAAACTTGATGTGAAATTTCAATAATTTTTTTTAATTTTTCAGCACAAGATACTCTTTGTTCGGAAGGAAGAAATACTCCTAGTTCAGTATATAATTTTACATCTTTATTATAAGTATAAGTATATAAATAACTTTCTAATAATCTATGTTCAGGATCTTTACCATTATTCTCTATATATTTATCATTTAATTTTGATTCAATATAATGAAAAAATGGAGTATAATCATATGTTACACTTGGAGAAACAGCAGTTGGATCTTGACCATTAAGAAGATAATAATTTGTTGTGTAACAACTATAATATCTAAATCCAGTAGAAGTATTACTACAATTAAAATCATTTTGTTTTTCACAGGAAGTAGCTTGTCTTTCAAGACCGACATAACCTCGTATTTCAGATATTAATTCATTATTTTTATTATTTTTATTAAGTTTATTATATTTATTAGGATCATTATTTGGTTTATAATTTATACCTTTTGATTTTAAATATTCATGTAATAATGGTTCTGGACGTCCTTTTATGTCATGGTCATGTTCATCATGTTCATCATTATTATTTTCAAAATCTCTAAAATAGTTTACTATTGGACATGGATGAGTTAAACTATTAACTCTCATTGTTAATCCTTGATTAGCATATTGCAGCACGTGGCAGAGTTCATGTGATACAACCTTACCATTAAATACTTTATATGATCCTTGAATTGACTCTGGGGAATTACGAAGTGGACAAGTGAATAAAGGATTAAAAAAGTTCATGTTAAGACCAGTACTTAATCCAAAAGGTGATGTAGTAGGACTACTGGTACCACCAACATCATTACAATAAACCCATGCAACTGCATTCCAATCTGGGCCATTTACTAAAGTAGTTGCACCTAACAAACTATCACCATATAATTTAAATCGTAAAAATTGTGCACCTCTATAAAAACCTACAATATTAGAAACATATCTTCTTGGAATAGTAGCTATTTCATCTGGACCGTACCCATAAGGAAATGTTAGAATTTCTTCTGATGGATATCTAGCACTTGGACTATATAAAACAAAGTCATAAATTGTGGAGTCATCAGGTAATATAACTATATCAGATGTAGTATCTAGTAAAACTCCCTCGGTTAGTATAGTTGATCCATAAAAAACTGGATCATCACTTTGTATATAAGCATCTGCTGTTCTAGGAGAATCATTGGTTACATGTTCTTCTGTTAATCTTACAGGTCTTACTGTAATATCAAAATTAACAATTTGTTCTAAAAAGATGATTGTAGCGTTTACTTTATTTCCATGTTCTTGAACAAATCTTGAATCTTTTGTAACATCACCATTAATAGTATACTTATATTTGTTAGCTTTCATTTTTACTACATTGTTTAATTTATCATAAAAAACTCCAATCTCGTTTTCTGCGATACTATCTAGTTCCGCCCTCGTATTATAAACTTTTAATTCTGTAACTGTTAAAAATGTATAATATTGTTCTAATAATCCAATATAACATTTACCGCCTGATTCTATATTTGTTACATTAAAGAATAAACGGCAGCGGTGGCCTGTAATTCCATCAGCATACACCGCATGATGCCAATCTGCATCAATTCTTATTGAGGAATCACATAATCTTTGTGTTACACGTTTTGTTGTGTAAGTAGAAACAGGAGAAAGAGGATTTGATGTTGTAAAAGTTTTTTCATTATCAGTAACAAGTAATATCATATGATTATCTATTCTATCAAGTGATGATTTTTCTCCTATTGCTGACATTCTTTTATTTTCAGAAATACTATTATTCACACAATATTGCTGAGCACTTTTATATACATTAGCAAAATCTGCTTTCTCTAAACCTATTTTATCATTATGAAGTATACCAGTTTCTTGATAATAATAATCTTCTCCTTTACTGATATTAATTTTATTTTTAACTGGAACAGTATTTATTACACTAATATTTTTAGCACAATTTATTCCATAACAATTACAACCAGCAGGACCATTTAGTGGTCCAAATTCATCTTCTCTTGGATAAAAATCTCCAAAATAATATTGTGCGGAACGTCCAAGTTCATCTCTTGAAGGTAGATTTATATCACCAAAATTATTATTTAATTCATCTACCAATTCTTCTTTCAGTGTTCCAACATTTAAAACATTTGTTTGTGTCATTTTATTATAATTATTTATAAATATTTTTTTTTTTATTTTTTTTTTATTTATTAATTTTTTTTTATTAATGATAAAGTTTTAAAAAAAAACTAAAATTAATATAACATTATATTTTGTAAAATTGATATTATATTATTAATTTAAGTTTTATATTTTATAGAAAAAACTTATTTATAAAATTTATATATATATATTGAATAAATAATTATTTTTTTAAAATTAAGTAAAAATAACAAAAAAAAAAAAATTTTAGAAAAAATTGTGTAAAAATAAGAATGATGAGTATGATGTCAAAGATCGAAGAATTTGTAACACGAAATGGAATGTCGGAATCAGTAAAGAGAGAGATGTTAGAGATATTGAATGAGTCATTATTGGAGATAAGTCGTGGAATAATGAATGAGAGT
>Ga0180437_10006237_pt1 | contig 15970 bp, 14 predicted proteins | sample SS_ome_4_FD_132410 | JGI IMG/M metagenome (GOLD analysis project Ga0180437, IMG submission 132410) | Hypersaline lake sediment archaeal communities from the Salton Sea, California, USA - SS_3_D_1 metaG | ecosystem: Environmental > Aquatic > Non-marine Saline and Alkaline > Hypersaline >...
GTACTGATGTCTCTACCGAGCCAGACTGGCTCTAACGATGCCATGGCAAACGATCGACACAGTCCCATCAAGACGCCTGCAGACAAACTTGAGCTGGAGATTGGCCCATCTGTTGACAACGAAGATCGTGGTGTGTCTGAACGTGATGAGGCGACACCAGACGTTCCTTCTTCCGTGGAGCAGGCATATGAGCATCGCCACGAGATCGCCGAACTACCCAGCAACATTAACGATGAACAGAAACGGGCACTGCGCCAACTCCTTGCAATGAAGGAGAAGAGTGAGTTCTTTCGCAACACTGTCGCCAATAAACTGCGGCAGAGCGGCGAAGAGAATCTTGTGGCCGACCTCACAGAAATGGCTTGGGACAAGACCGAAACGCCAAAGTGGCGCAACTATTGCGTCCAGCACCTATACACGTGCTATGAACATGCGGAGAAGCCTGATCCATCAATCATCGACACGCTCTTCACAGCTGCCGATCCCGCACAGTCTGATGAGAAGCTTGTGCGCATCTGCGCAGTGTGGAGCCTTGCCAGGGCCGCTACGTTGCGCGATGAGAGCAAGCGCCCCTCTGCGGACACGATTGAGAGAATTGGCGAGGTTGCCATCGACGCGCTGCGCGAGAAGGACGCCCACTTCCTCATCACCACCGCAGGCGTGCAGTCCTGCGCGAGGCTTGGTTTGACAGATGCCTTGCCCGACATCCGCAAGCTTGCCGGTGACGAATCAACAGAGCCTCTGCATCTGCGCGTGGTTGCGGTCGCGGCGCTTGGCGATCTTGGCAACGCGGATGATCTTGCGCTCCTGGAAGCCTTGGGCTCATCCAAGACCTCGCGGCTTGCCAAGGCTGCGGCGCATGCCCTGAAGAAGATCCACGAACGCTCATCGCAGTTCTAGACTGCTGATTCCGACATGCTCCTGCCGTCATGCGAATACACCAATGTTCCGTCGTGTCGGCCTGGATTCTAGACAGGTGCTTCTTCACTAATTGCCCGATGCGCCAGATCGACAAGATCTATTCGTGCGTGCTGATTGGCTAGCCTCGCACTCTCGACTGCCAGACGAGCGTCGTGCGGAAACATGGAGGCAATTTCCACTGCTGTTGCGGTATGAGCAGCAGCCTTAGCTGCGAGGGATGATGAGGAGAATCCTTCAGCAACCATGGCTGCGATTTCTGCAGATACGCTAGTGCGGTCAACTCCGTAGAGCCACTCCTGCGCCCAGCGCAGCCAGAACTTGTCTTTGAAGACTTGCATGGCGCACAGTATCCCAAACCTCAAGAATTCTTCATCTCGTATGATTGGGACAGCTAGCTGGCGCAGGATCGTGCAGAGTTCGCCTCGGACCTGCACGCCGAGATCCAGCTCACCAGCAACCGTGGGACAGTCGCATTCCCACATGCGAGGTCTTTGGTAGTCCGAACAAACTGGATTGAGCAGCAGGCCAACCAACGGATGCTTGAAGGCGTAGAACTTCTTCTTCCCCTTGAGTCCCTCGGAACCGGTGAGCACACAGAGTCTCATTGCGAACAGCCTTTCCTAAAATGGTTCTCGACCTGGCTCATAACAGGATTCCAAAACATTGGAACCATCTGTCGTATGATCAGCCGTCCGGCTGCGGGTAGTTGTGTAGAAGCCAGTGGATGTGATCACTCTGTGGAACTTGAGTAGCGTGTGTTGTGGCTGAAAGAATGTGTTGGATGACAGGAGTACTATAGTGGTTTCGATATTCAGGCTCTCAACTCGCAACCCACCACATTCAACCCACGTCCGCTCGATCTGAGATGAATCAGGTGCCGGTGATGTGAAGGCGACAGCTACGAACGGTCTGTCAGACTGAGACCAACAAACACGAGCACACGTTTTTACTGGTAAGCTTGAGTTCTCAACGAGGTGTTCCCTGCAACGACAGTACATTTCCCTGACCAGTGTATCTGAGCTTGTGTCTGATGGCAGTGACACATCTTCAGGAGGGATAAGCAGAAATCCTGATTCGATCTCAACGCTAGAGAGTTTGCTGAACATCTCAACCGACTTCAAATCGCCACAGGCTGGACAATCCCATTTGTTGCAGGGAAACCGAGTCGGACCTGTACAACCTTCAGGTTTCAGTGGGTAGTGCTGTACCTCTTCGAGAACCTCTTCAAGTCGTTGATCTAGCAATGAGAAGAGCACGTGCTCTGCACGAGCTTGATGTGCAGCTCGAAACAACTCTTCTGCCTCGTGTATCTGTGTCTTAAGACTATTCTGATATTCTTGGTATGGGTTCATCCACTGCTCCGTAGTGTAGAGATGTCCTCGTTGAGAACCTTTTTCTAACCTGACTTCGATGACAACCTATGTCTTCACACAACTATGAACTAACCAGATATGTGAAGACATACCTCTGGACAGGCCCTCTGAGTACGACCAGAAAACCATTTACAGGTGAATGTCACGGACCCATTGCAACCTTTGCTGCAGTGACTATTCAACTGCACGACTGACCTAGGCTGTATGGCACTAAGTTTCCGTCTATGACTGGCGGATGTTCCATGTTCGCGTGAACCCGTTTGAGGCAGTAGCCAATCGTGTCGCGTTGAGTTCCAGGTAGAATCGATGTGAAATCGTGCAGCTTTGAGAACGTCCATTCCCGCAGGACCTTCTGTATCACGGACTCTGGCAAATCACGTAGTAGCGCATGGATGTGGATGTCTATACCGTTCTCGTGATACTCATGCACTATCGCTCGTGGTACTCCACGATTCGAACGATTGTGAGGTTTGGTGAATGAGCGTCCGTACCGAGCGAGATTGATGCGGTGGATCAATTGCCGGACACAGCGGTCGATGCTGTGAGCACCAAGCGGTTTGCTTCGTGGAAATGTCTGTGTGACGAGGTATTGCCACGGACCGTTTTGACTGATCCAGTCGAAATATGTCATAGCAAATTCGTCCATGCGTGGAGCCTCCTAGCTCATGCTATTCATGTTTGATCGTGCGAACGCATCCGGCCCGCCGAGGATTCGATCGCCGGTTCTGCAGTCCTGCTCGATGAATCCTAGTTCTATCGCTCGCTTTTCAACCGTGGCCAGGAGTAGTGACCATCTCTTTGCGATGGCGTTCTCGTAGTGAGTGCGTAGGTCCTGTCGTGACACGTGTGTGTAGCAGTTTGTGACTGAGTTTCCACGTGCATGACCGAGGAGAAGCTGGCAATCCTTTTCTGGCACACCAGCGTTGTGCATCGTTGACTGGAACAGGTGTCGATACTTGTGCAGTGTGGCCTCGGGAGGCCATCCCAGCAGTTTGTGGACCTGCCGGAATTGAGACTCAATTGCACGTGGTGTCAACGCACCGGCCTCACGCATCATCTCGTCTCGAATCTTTATCCTGGTCTCCATAGTTGCTGCGCTTGCGCAGGAGCAGCGAGAGTTGAACTCGACAATTATGGTGCGTTTGGTTGCTGCCCAGCTTGGTGTCGATGCAGCACGTTTGCGTCGGAATACGAACGCACTTTCATCGGACTGAGGCCGATGCAGCAGGATGCGTTCTAGTATTGGCAGTAGGGGAGCTTCACGGCTGCCATTTGACTTTGGTGAGTAGAGTAGTTTGGGATGACGTTGGATAACTAGCCATCCGCGCTTGATCTGCTGCCGGAATAGGAAAACGAGTTCTGACATCCGTAGGCCTAGTAGGATTAGTGGTGCAAACAATCGAAACTGGTACCTGTCGCAGGCCATGACAAAGCGGATCGCCATCTCGGTCGTGATGTCAGGTTCCCCGATGATGACATCACGGGAACGTCTGTTCACGCCGGAAAATGGATTGAGTGAAAACGCTTCCTCGATTGTCACTACGTCATCTTTCTAGCATTGCCACGCATGATCTTTCCGGCCTCAGCAAACATTGCTCGCACGACTGACAGAATCATTGCAGAACCACGCAGCGGACGGAGCTTCGAGTTCGGATGGCCGTTGGGAGAGACCTCACGCTGGTTGAGGAATCGTTCGAATTCGACAACGAACTCATCATCAACTTTCGATGGATCTGGATACCGACGGAGGACTTCCTCATCACGCACAAAGATTTCGTAGTACCTCAAGGCCGACCTGTACCGGCGCAGCGTCTGCAGCTTCACACGCTGGCATTCAACTTTTCTCTCTATCCCACCTAGGAAGCCTTTGACCAGCCCGGCGTGTGACATGACGCTACGGAGATGCGGATTAGCCTTGAGATCTAGCAGCTGCTTCTTCACAGCAAGTGCGGCCATGTAGGCCTGAGTGAAAGAGCCGATGCGTTGTTTCCTGCTCTTGCGAAGCATTGGGGACCAGAACTCAATGTAATGAACACCATTGCGTCGGTAGATCCGCACTGGATCGACAGACTCCATGCTGTCAGGAGTGGGTATTCTTTCGAACTTGTACCTGGCCGCATCCTTGGCCGTCCAACGCGACCGCTTCTTCAACTTGTTGCGAGTTGAGAACCCGTCTTTCGAATTCAGATGTTCGTTGTCTGTTTGTTCACTCATGATGCAGATTGAGATCCATCTCCATTGCGTTGTTGCGCTCTGTCTCACTGATGTCATTCAGGACAGACGTTGCCTCTGTACCGAGCCGTTCCAGCAGTTTGCAGAATCCGATGACTCGTGTTCTCAGAGCAGGCGTACTGTCCAGTAGCAGTCTCAACCCAAACCCATTCTCCCTTGGAGAACCAACCAGGGCGTCTGATTGCAGCCGGTAGATCAGCAACGTGATCAGACACACATCGTTCTCAATCCTGACCTCATCATCCACCTTCATGACTACGTCCTTTCAGGACCCATGTGCTGCCAGATCAGGAACGGCCTTGGCAGAGTTCTCGCAGTCGGGAATCGCAACTCTCGCATGACCATTTTGCCGCTTACTCATGACTAGGTTTCTCCTGTGGTGTACTGATGCGAGTACTAGGTGTTTGCCCTGAGCTGGAGGATTCACGCATCGAAGTTTCAAGTTCGTGATCGTCATTAGACCAACATGAGGATGGAAAAGGCGCTCCACAGCTTACGCAGTGGTTAGCATCATCAGGAGAGGCATCGCTGCCGCAGCAGCAGCAGGCACCATGTAGCTCCTCACCACAGATTGGGCAGTAGTGCCATTCATCATCACATAGCCAGCCACACCCAGTGCATTTCACAGTTTGATGCCTCCTGAAAAGTTAGTTTTTCAACCGTGCCTTGTAGGCAATGGTGTGCCATCGATCGATTCAATGACCCGGCGAACGTTTGCAACATCATCCGGCGACCATGCTCGGACTGGGCCGACGAGCGGTGGTGCCTGGACCTGTCCTGTGGCGATCAAGCCCTCAAGCCGCCGTCTGGACAGCCTGTACCCCATGGCTGTGATAGCGGCGACGAGTTGGGTAGTTGACATGAGCGTCATTAGTTATTCCTCTCGTGTTCCGCACGCGCTCAACGAACTCAGCGAAATAAATTGCCCTCTACTATTTCAGGATGAGATTGTTGAGCCAGCCGGTGTTGGTAGACGCCAACCTGTGCTGTACCAGCGAGTTATGAGAAGAACTGATGGATCGGGCACTAGCCAGAATGGGACTGGTATTTTCAAATTGGTGCGAGATGGAACAGAATGGGATGAAATGCGACAGAATGAGACTTGCGGAAACGCTTAAGGGATCAGTTCGACAAGACTAGTCCATGTTTCGATCCTTTTTGAAGTGCTCTTTTCGAAGATTCTCAGCCTGAAGTTTTGACTCCCTGTCAGCATCCTTGGCAGCATCATCTAATTCTGAGTAATCGTCCAAAGCTTGTTGTATTCTGAGCGGCAGTTCATTTCGAAAATAAAGTATCTTGTTCTGTTTGCACCAGCTACAGAATTCAACGTAGTCGTAGTAGCCGTTGTCCCGTTTCGGAAGCCGAGTTCGTTTTTCCGTTTCACCCTCTTTCTGCCATCTGTACAGCGTGTTTCTGGACTTACCAATGAAGTTGGCCGCCTCACTAACACTCAGAAGCAGATTGTTCGAGGGAAGTACGTCCTCAGAAACGTGTTGTTCAGTCTTGGATACAGTTTCATTTTCATTCCGAGTTTTCGTGTCGATCTGTTCAACGTGAGGCGCGGAAGGCGAGGCTTCTGTAGATGAATCCTCAGACCGGTGTTCGAATTCCTTCACACGCTCAATCAACCGGTTGACTATGGAGAGGCTGTCTGCCCGTCCCTGTACCCGCTGCATCCGGTTGTCGCTCCCCAGGTCGAGTTCTGCCTGTCGAAGCCGTTGTCTGTCAGCATTGTCAAGGACCGAGGCAATCTCATTGAACTCAAGAGCTTTGCTACGCCAATACGGCAGACTGTTTGTCTCCTGGCATAGAATCTCATACCAGTCATCAGTCCTCGCACGCAGCAACTGTTCTCGCCACGTTTGAAGCACCTCCAATGCTGCCTGGCGAGTGTTTGGTCGATTGTTGTTCTCGTTACTCATACCTCTAGTTCCCAATTCCCAATGTGTTTGCACGCGGAGAGGATGCCCTGCCAGCATGTCCCATAAGAGCGTGAGGATTTGCAGGAGCATTCATGACAGTTGCTCCACATGCGGCAGCCTGGTTGGCAGATCTAGCTCGGGATACATCTCATTCTGCAGTGCCCATCCATATGTCAGACCGATGAACTGCATCGGGTTAGCGCATGACGGTGGTGGTGAGCATGTCAGGCAGTCGAGTTGTTCAGTCTCTGTCAGCCAGAAGGACTGTCCCCCACATCGTTGGCAATGATTGAACTGAAGACCTCGAATCAGTGACCTGTCATCAGCATCCTTTTCTGAACTGGTGAGTAGCTGGACAGGGAAATGTTCTGTTGGGAATGTCACAGATCTGTGTTGAACATCGAAATCGTGAGGTGGAGGGATGCGAAACTGTTCGAGTAGCTGAGTACGAGACAAGGGTGAACAGGCTCGCCTGTGATTGACCAACAGACCACCGTAGGACATTTGAGTCATCGCATAGCGAAGAAAGCTGCCTTGCAGACGATCGAGTTTCTCTGGCAGATCGGTATCAGATTGAGTCAGCTCCAACTCTCTCTGTTTGATCAGCTGCGAGATTCCATGTGAACGGCGAATCCGCCGGACACGTGTTCTCAGTTCGTGACCAGGCGGCTCCGAGGCTACATTGGTTGCATACATGAGAGCACGTCGCTCCTCATTACCAAGGATCTCGAAACGTGTAAGAAGGATATCCTTCACGAAATCCAGCGCCTCTGTGAAATCGAAGTACTGCCGGAAAGCTGGTGATCTGTAATTGAATTCCCGAACCAGCTCCTCGAAAATCTTGCCCACACGCTTGGCATGCCGTATGCGTTCTGCTTCCAGGTTGCCTGGGAGAGGAAACTCGCATCTGTAAACGACCTCTGATCCCGCATCTGTTGAGTTGATTCTCTCGAAATGGATCTGTTTGAGCCAAGGAATCAGATCCTTCTTCAGCTGCGTAGTGAGCCTCACAAGAGGTACTCTGGCGCTGATAGAGCGTTGTCGGGTTTTACCTCTACGATTTTTGTTTCCCATGCTGACAGTGCTCCTCACGAATTGTCACTGAACAGATGTCTCAGGGCGCTGGTGTGGTGGATATCACGCTGGTATGTCGATCTGGCAGGCCGTCCCCACTAGAAGTATACCGAGCGCGCGTAGTCAGAATCAAGATATCGCCACCATCCCAGGCGAATCGCATAAGTCCCGTTATCTAAACAGCTTAAACCGGTACCAGGCAGATCCTGGTGCGCCGTCCGGTATGTTGACAATGCACTCATCGCCAACGAACGATCTCGTCACAGGACCTCGCTGAAGAATGCCAGCCCCGCCTTTTCGAAAAGAGATGGCAATAAGCTCGAAGTTGAACCGGACGCTGCCTATCTTCATTGGATGAACCCGTGTCCGATCGATCCCCCGCGTCCGTTCCGGTTCATGCCACAACGGTTTCCAGGCGGCCCCGTTCACATAGGTCGGCGCATCCTGGCCCATGTGTTTGCCAACCTTGGCCGCGTTGCTGTGAGTTGACCAGTAGATGCCATCCCTGCGCAGATGTAACTTGCTAGGACCATCGATCAATGCCTCAACTACTAGTTCCACGCGCGGTTTGGGTACAGCATCCTCCGTTGCAGTCCCGGCGTCCGCTGGTGATATCGGAATGCCACGCAAGGGAGTGCCTGGAGGCAATGCGAAGATACCCAGATAAGCGATGCCAACCATCGTTCTGTTGTTAGTCAGTTTGATGTACCTGGCTCGCCTGACGGTGCCATCCGAAAACTCATGTGTGACATGCTGTGGATTGCCAATGGTTGGTGAGCTAAGCTTTCGAGTGTGACACACAGATCCAAATCGTGACCAAGTCTCACCATCCAGCGATGTCTCCAACACAACTTCTTCATGCCCTGGAAACGAGAAGTACTCAACGTACAGCAGCATGATTGGTCGGTGAAACTCTACAGTGTAGTGCTCATGGTACAGGGCCACGCCCTTGGCCTTCTTGGCCGACTCCACCAGCGGATAGAGCATATTCGTGCGGAACTGTGTGTTCGGACCGGCAGTTGCGCCGATTGCCTTGTTGCCGACGTTCTTCGCAAGCGTACGCAGGCGAGCGAATCTAGAAGCGGACTCCGCCTCCCGCGTCTTCTTTCCGACTTCCTTCTTCTCCTCGATCTGGTCTCTAACGCTGTCAGCAAAACTCGTAGTGCCGTACAGCTTCACGAACCGATCAATGTTGCTAGGAGTGGTCTGCTGCCATTCGACCCTAGCCTTTCGCTCTAGCACTTGGCTGGCGATCCATTTGCTCAGGGCAGTAGGAGATCTTGGTCTTTTGGCCCACTTGGCTGCAGCCTCATGGTTACCCATTGCCATCAGATAGAGGCCTGCCGCTATGGGATCGCTGCCGAATCCGGCGGCACTGTTGAGTGGCACGCTGCGCCACTTGATGCTGGTCCTGGACTCGCCGACGGTGCGACCGCTCATGACTATGCGGACGGCAATGACCAGACGTTCGTTGTCTACACTCAGGAGTGTGCCCTTGGCTTTGCCTACCGAATAGTCGTTGCCGATCTTGCTCCTTGCTCGCCTGATCCTGGTGTTGTGTAGTTCAAGCAGCCTCTGCGTTGCCTGGCGAAGCTCAGAAAGCAGTTTGGAAGCGGAGGCTGGTGGAATGGATTTGGCCGCTGCAGAGAACCTTCCTTCAGAGAGACTGGTCAGCACACGCTCAAACAACGCTGTTGAGGCGGTGCCATCCGTTGGCTCGATGACCTCGGGCAGAAGCGTCTCTCCTTCACGGGTTTCCTCTGCTTGCGTGTCAGTGTTGTCTACTCGCTTCAGCCACAAATCGCCCCCCAGCATCCCCTCCGCAACCAGGTGGAGTGTCTTGGGCTTCCCGTCAGCAAACGTTAGTAGGATCTTCTCGCCATGGATTTCCCAGTTCCCTGCATCGTGTTCTCGCGTGAGTTGGCCATGCGATGTCAGGCGGCCATCTGCATGGAAGTCTATCAGGGCCGTTGTGTTTACCACTTGCCAACGTCCCGTGATGTCATCCCGCGTGGGCATTGCACCGATAGAGACAGAACTGACCGTGATTCCAATGAGCAACACAGTAACCCACCTCATGAATGCCCCCTTGCCATCCGCAACCTTCACCTCTTGTGTGGTTGCCTATGAGAGGATCGCGCGCTCCTGCGCAGCTGAGGTCACCCAAAAAGAGAAGGAGCGCCGACCGGTCGCTTCCACAGACAGGTTCGCCAGAACCCTCACGCGAAAGCAGACACGGCGGCGCTCCCACATTGGGAGCACCGACCCGTGCTCTGCTACCCCGCGTGAATGTCGTGGCCGCTGGGCCACGCTGGCGATTCGTCTGAGGAGTATCAAAGCTCGAATCGAGCTATTTCAGATTGTCTGTGGCTTCTTCCTAGCTACTCAATAACGTTCCTCCCGCGAGGAGCTGTTCCCCCGCCATTTCTACTGTCTCAGGTTACCCCTGTGCCTGTGGATGGTCAATCAGTAGCCTGAATGTGCCGTCCGGCATCGTGAAGGCAAGACCATCCTGACCGCCTACACCGTCTTCGCGCGCGCCACAGCAAATCAGCAGCAACAGGAAGAATGAATACACGGTTCTGGACATTCCGACCTCCACCAGAGTCGCATACCTACAAGAACGCGCTCTTGAGTACATGATATGGGAGCGCCTCGTTTCCGATCTCGGACGTGGCGTTACGGGACGCCGGGGGTAGCAGTGCAATCACAAGATCCAAGTGATCACAACAGACTTGCAGGCGCTGCCAAACTCAAGTTATTTCGCCACACAACAACGTCAAAGCTTCTGTGCTCTTGTTCAAACATGCGAATCTGATCACAAGCCACGAACACTGCATGCTTTGACTTGTCGGTAGCGGCTGATAAAATGAAAGACTTGGTGCGAACTCCTCAGACCCGGGCAACATACTCTCGAAGGATGCTGCATGCACAACTCCGCTTGCTCACATCGCCTGTTCTGGGCCAAGAGTGAAGGGAGCAACGGCCGCACACATCCACTTCTGTGTCACATGATTGACACTGCTAGCGTCGTCGAAGCCATGTGGGCTTCCGCGATCAATCGCACAATGAAGACCCGATGTGGATCTCTGTTTAACACTGGCGATGGGAAGACGTCTAGGATCGTCAGCTTTCTGGCAGGACTTCACGACATTGGAAAGGCGTCTCCAGCATTCCAGTGCAAACACGAAGCTATCAGGCAGCAACTGGTTGCCAGTGGTCTGACATTTCCAGCAATAGCGAAGCCTGTGGGACATGGGACCCTTACCGCCGTGCTTGTCCCACAACTGATTGACCATCATTCTGATCAGCACGCGATCGAATCTGTAGCGCATATGCTAGGCGCGCATCATGGCCATTTTCCAAGAAGTCAAGACATTCGGAACGCGAGGCACTGCATCGGAGGAAAGTCGTGGAGCGATGCAAGAGCCCAACTCTTTGCGGAGTACTCAGCACTGTATTGTCTAGAAGGTCTCACGGTCACAGCCGACGCTCTGTCCAATGAGATTCTAGTGACACTTGCTGGCTTGGTGTCAGTAGCAGATTGGATTGCCTCATCCGAAGAACACTTTGAACATGTCGATTCCATTGACTGCCGAATGAAGTATCAGGCTTCCTCGCGCAAGAGAGCAGAAGAAGTCCTTGGTGATTTGTTCTGGGCGGGCGGCACGACTTCTGCTGAGGCTCTGTCGTTCCGTGACCTGTTCCCTCATATCGCACGCCTACGGCCACTGCAGAAACACGCTGTCGAGATCGCAGGCACAACACACGGACCAACTGTAGTAGTCATTGAGGCTCCAATGGGCGAAGGCAAGACAGAAGCTGCAATGTATCTTGCCGCAAGACAGGCCCAACAATCTGATGGAGGCTTCTACTTCGCTCTGCCGAGTCAGGCTACTACTGACCAGATGTTCTCACGTGTGAGCGAATTTCTAACAAGACACATCGAGAGTAAGGCTATCAACCTTGCGCTTCTTCATGGCCACGCATCTCTTTCCGCAGAATTCCGAGTCCTCATCGAGCGGGGCCGCGCACTTCTTTCGCCGTCAGACATCTACAACGATGGTGAGCAGCAGGATGCAGACATTGTTGCTGGGGAATGGTTCACATATCGAAAGCGTGGTCTCTTGTCTCCTTTCGGCGTGGGAACCATTGACCAAGCGTTGCTGTCTATTCTTCAGACACGGCACTTCTTCGTGCGGCTCTTCGGTCTCTCCCAGAAGACTGTCATCATTGATGAGGTGCATGCCTACGACGCCTACATGAGCACACTTCTTGAACGGCTGCTTGAATGGCTTGGTGCAATGGGATGCTCCGTCGTGTTGTTGTCAGCGACACTTCCAACTTCCAGGCGGAAGGCACTACTGCATGCATACGGTAGAGGACTAGGTGCTGACCAAGCGACACTGCCACAGTGTTCCTATCCACGGATCTCTTGGCTAAGCGAGTCAGGTTCGGACGCCAATCACGTACCTGCTTCAGCGTCAGCATCTCGCATGTTGGGGATCGAGTGGATGGCCGGGCAGGTCGGAAGGGAAAACGCTGGTAGCGAGTCTCTTTGCCATAGGCTTATGCATCTACTAGCTGAAGGTGGTTGCGCAGCGGTAGTGTGTAATACTGTAGCCCGCGCTCAAGATGTCTACTCTTCTCTGAGACGTGTGTTTCCAGGCACGTGTGAAGATGATGGACCAGAAGTGGACCTGCTTCATTCGCGCTTCTTGCACAAAGATCGAAGAGTTCGACAAGACCGCGCGCTTCGCAGGTTCGGAAAGGACGACTCCTCAAGACCTCGTCGAGCAATACTTGTCTCAACGCAGATCATTGAACAAAGTCTTGATCTCGACTTCGATGTTATCGTGTCTGATCTGGCACCGGTAGATCTACTGCTGCAGAGATCTGGCAGGATGCATAGACATGAACGCCATCGTCCACCAAGACTCAAGCTGCCAGTTATGCTTATACGTAGCCCGGATCGAATCCTTGATGGCGGAGTCCCAGAGTTTCCTCGTGCAGACCGGCATGTCTACGATGCGCACATCCTGCTTAGAACCTACCTTGCGCTTCATGGGCGTACGCAACTTAGGATTCCTGAAGATGTGGAAGACCTCGTTGAACACGTCTACGCGAATCTGGGTCCTGACAGTGAGTTGAGTACTAGTGTGCAGGACTACTGGATCGCAACTCGTGGTGGGTTGGAATCTGCTGTCTACGAAGAATCCGATCAAGCTGAAAGAAGAGGAATCCGGCAGCCGCATTTCGCCGGGCCACTCTACAGACTATCAGAGGACTCCAGACAGGAAGATGACAGTACGCTGCATGTCGAGTTCCAGGCGCTGACTCGGTTGGCCCCGCCCAACGTTCAAGTCATAGCTCTGCCATCAGAGATAGCAGCTGAACACGTTGAGAGGAGTCTTGATGCTACCGAAGTGCGGTTTCTATTGGATCATGCGCTTAACGTCTCCAACAGACAGTTGGTGAGCAAGCTTCTGAGCATCGGTGAGCGCCCTGCTAGTTGGAGGCGAAGTCCACTTCTTCGGAACAGCAGGCTTGTGCGGCTCGACCAAGACAATACTGGTTTGGATGGAGAGATGCGGTTCGATGCAACACTAGGCCTCGTTCACATACGGAAGGAACAGCAATGATGGCTAGTTTCAATCTGCTACGAGACCCGTGGATTCCATGTGTATCCCTAGGAGGTGATGAGCACGAGTTGGGAATACAGGATGTCTGTCTGTTGTCTCAAGAGCATGCGTCCATCAGGGGCGATTCGCCAATAGAGGCGGTTGCCATCATGCGATTGATCATCGCAATACTGCACCGCGTGTTTGGACCAAAGAGCAGCAAGGCTTGGCAGAAGATGTGGGAACAAGGTCAGTTCTCAGAGACGAAGTTGAAGGCCTACCTTAAGATGGTGGCCGACAAGTTCGACCTATTCGACTCGGCCAATCCCTTCTACCAGGTCCCATCGCTCGACTTGGAGAAGTATGGTTCGCCGACTTCTCGGCTGTGTCTTGAACTGTCATCTGGGAACAACGCAACACTGTTTGACCATTCGCATGAGGATCGCCCATGTGCTCTGTCGCCTGCAGAAGCCGCTAGAAGGCTTGTCACGTATCAAGCATTCACGCCTAGTGGACTAGTCACATACGAGAAGGGCAAGAATGAGGACAAGTCTGCTGATGCCGGTCTACTATCGAACTGTGCCGTGATCACAGCGCGTGGCCATAATCTATTCAGTACGTTCATGCTCAATCTCGCAGTCTACAACCCAACAGATGATCTGCCCATCAGATCGAAGACGACCGACAGCCCATCGTGGGAGCAGACCCAGAAGACACGAGCAAAGGATCGCAAACCATTGGGGTATTTGGACGCACTGACCTGGCAGAGCAGACGTATCAAGCTTGGATGGAAGGAAAGCGACACAGGCATTGTTGTGGACAGAGTCGCAATCATGAAAGGCCACCAGCTACCAGACAACGTCTCGCTCTACGATTGCGAAACTATGGTCGCCTTTCTTGAGAACACCAAGGCCAAGCCAGGGCAAGATCCTCGGCCTCCGTTGCGGTTCAGGGAAGCGCGATCGCTCTGGAGGGACAGCGTCGCATTACTGCAGACTATAGGCCAGCGAGGACGTGCCGTGAAGATGTTGGATCACATCAATGACCTACTGGTTCAGGGATATCTGCCAGACAGTTTTGTGTTGAGCTTAGCGGCAAACGGTCTCTGTAATGCCAGGGTGGGAAAGATCGCATTCTGGCGCGATGAAAGCATACCTCTGCCATTGAGCTACTTGCAGGAGGAGGCGGCCGTCAATGCTCTAGCGATCGCTTTGCAGGATTCCGAGAAGGTTGCTTCCGCATTGCACTACGCTGGAAGTCAGATTGGCGCATATGCCACGACGGGAAGGGCATGGAGTCAGCTTGCAGGACCGAGTAAGAACGTTGCGAGATCGTGTGGGGATTCCATAGCTGTTGAGAGATGCTATTGGCCAAAGTTGAATACGGCTTTCGACCAGTTGGTCATAGCACTTGCAGCGGACAAGGAGGAGATCGATGGCCAGGTAGTCTTTGGCCAGGCAACACTACCAGAGTGGCGTTCAACGATTGTTCGGAGAGCCAGACTGGCGTTTGGAGAAGCAGTGTCCGGCTTAGATCAGACGGCACGTACGCTGAAAGCCGTTGCGCATGGATCGAGAATTCTCTCGAACGGGTTGAGCGCGTTAGAGAATGTGTGGGAACTGAGAGGAGGTGGTGCGTGAAGCTGACTGAGAAAGACGGTGGCTTTGTGTCGTTCCTCAACAGACTTCTGGCAGAGGGCGACAGAGGGGCGCTAGCGGCTCTGAGACGTGGACTTGGAAAGAAACCAGGGACATCTGCAGAAATGCACAGGTACGTTGCGCCATTCATCAGTGAGAAGACATCTGCATGGCGCAGCGACTGCCTATACATCTGCGCAGCACTCTATGCCGAATGGCATCAAGGACGGACCACTGCTGCAGTCGACGAGCCTTCTGATCTGGGCTCCTCGTTCAGGCGGCTGGCGATCAAGAGCGATAGCGAGAGTCTGGAAAAGAGATTCGAAGCACTCTTGGCATGTCATTGCGAAGAGCTGCACGTACATCTTAGACACGCCGTCAGTCTTCTCAGATCCAAGGATGTTTCTCTGGATTGGGGACAGTTGCTCTACCATATCACCAACTGGAACCACATGCGCCGATGGGTTCAGAGGCAGTGGGCGCAGTCCTTCTGGGGCAATGTCGTATCAGTTGAGAACAATGAAGACGCTACAACAGAAAGCGATTCATAGAAACACGTGGTCTGGCAAGACCAAATAGAAAAGGAATGCCAATGTTTGTTGAATTACACATCCTCCAGAATTTCGCGCCATCATGCCTAAACCGTGACGACACTGGTTCTCCTAAGGATTGTGAATTCGGTGGCTTTCGACGAGCGCGTGTGTCCAGCCAATGCATCAAGCGATCAATTCGCAGATGTTTCAATGATGGAAGGCTGATGGACTCTGCTGACCTGGCGGTCAGGACGAAGCTAGTCGTTGCAGAGGTCGTCAAGACACTTGTAGCTGCCGGTAGAGATGCCGATCAAGCGAAGACAGTTGTCAAAGCTGCGCTAGGCGGAGTGAAGTTGGTCACCGATGACAAGGACAAGACGCAGTACTTGCTCTTCCTTGGCCGAAGCGATCTGTCCGCCATCGCAGATCTCTGCAACGAGCATTGGGAGGCCTTGATAGATGCAGCCGACAACAAGAAATCAAAGAAGGGCGCGAAAACCAACAAGAAGGTCTCACTTCCAAACGAGATTCAAAAGGAGATCGAGGACATATTGCGGCGGGGTAGCGCAGGCGATCTGGCGCTGTTCGGACGAATGCTTGCCGATGCGCCAAACCTCAACATTGATGCAGCAAGCCAAGTCGCTCACGCGATCTCGA
>Ga0180437_10006239_pt1 | contig 15966 bp, 14 predicted proteins | sample SS_ome_4_FD_132410 | JGI IMG/M metagenome (GOLD analysis project Ga0180437, IMG submission 132410) | Hypersaline lake sediment archaeal communities from the Salton Sea, California, USA - SS_3_D_1 metaG | ecosystem: Environmental > Aquatic > Non-marine Saline and Alkaline > Hypersaline >...
CCCGAGGGAGATTGGCATCAAGCGGATGCTGTGCGCCGGAGAACCCTTGCCCCAGGCTACCCGAAAGCGGCTGGAGCACCTATGGGGAGCGGAGGTCTACGATCACATAGGGGGCACCGAACCATGCGCCTGGGCTGCTATGTGCCTGGAACGAGATGGCCTCCACATTATGGAGCCATTTTTCCTGGTGGAGATTCTTGATATGGAGACCATGAGCAGGGAGGTGGACGAAGGAGAACTGGGAGTGGCAGTGGTAACCCCTCTTGGCAGGCGTTCCTTTCCCCTGATCAGGTTTAACACCAAGGATTTAGTCAGGAGAGGAAGGGAGGGGTGCCCCTGCGGCAGGACCTCCATGATGATTTCTGAGGTCGCCGGGAGGGCTGATGAGTTGCGCAAGATCCGAGGGGTACTCTTTACTCCCGTCTCGGTCGAAGAACTCTTACGGGAGGAATTTCCTGAAATCGAAGAGTATGAAATCATCGTGGAGAGAAAGGAGGCGATGGATGAGATTACCCTCAGGGCGGAGCCCCAAGAAGAGATGGAGGGTAGTGCCCTGGCAAAGCTTTCGGCGAGGCTCTCAGAGAGGCTAAAGATAAAGACCAATCTCAGGTTCAATATCAAATTTGCTCTACCGGGAGACCTACCCCGCTATACGCTGAAATCCAAGAGGTTCAAAGATCTACGGGAGGCATAAAAGGGTGAAGGGTGAGGTCAGAAAGGGCCAGGACTGGGGTCGGTTACGGGAGATGAGGGAGAAAATTGAGGAGATCGAAAGGCTTGTCCTTGATCTGAAAGAATTAGGCAAAGGGATGCCGGTGATAGAGAAGAACGCTCGCTCTATCCTGAGTCTTATCTATGTTTTAAAGTTTGGCATATCAGATGTAGCTGAAATCACAGATAAAGATGAGGAGGTACTAATGGGTAAGGTGGAGAAGATCCGGACCGCTTGCCGCAGTTGCCACGGAGGCTGCGGTGTGATCGCCCATGTCAAAGATGGCAAGGTGATCAAGGTGGAAGGAGATCCGGCGTCGCCCATCAGCCATGGGACTCTGTGTTCCAAAGGGTTAGCCATCACTCAATTGGCGTACCATCCCGAAAGAGTCCTCTATCCCATGAAAAAGGGCGATAAAGGTTGGGAGCGAATATCCTGGGATGAGGCTTTGGATACCATCCGCGTCAAATTCGAAAAGGTGATCCAGGAGTATGGTCCTGAGTCCATCGTCATCGGTCAGGGGACAGGACGGGACTATGAGAGCTTTCTTTATCGGTTTGCCAATCTTTTGGGCACACCTAATGTCCTCACGGCGGGACACATGTGTTACGTCTCCCGCGTTGGGGCGACCCTGATCACTTGTGGCAATCTGCCCGTTTGTGACTATGAGGGTGAGCCAAAGTGCATAGTTATGTGGGGCTGTAACCCGCAGTGGACCAATGCGGACGAATACAAGGGGGAGAGTTTCTGGAGAGCCTACAAAAAAGGAGCCCAGCTTATCGTCATAGATCCTCGAAAGGGATTTCTTGCCAACCGGGCTGACGTATGGCTCCAACTTCGTCCGGGGACAGATGCCGCCCTGGCCATGGGCTTCCTCAACGTGATCATTGAGGAAGGGCTTTACGATAGCGAGTTTGTGGGTAAATACATCAACGGCTGGGATGCCTTCAAAGAAAGGGTGCAGGAGTATCCCCTGGAACGGGTGGAAGAGATAACCTGGGTTAAGCAGGACCTCATCCGGAGGGCGGCCAAGATGTATGCCACAACGAAACCGGCGACCCTGCATTGGGGCGTACCCACAGAACAGACCCTTAACTGCACCGACTGCACACGTCTCATGACAGGACTGATGGCGGTAACGGGCAATCTGGACGCCACCGGGGGGAACGTCCTATTCGTGCCGCCTCCGGTGAGGACGGTCTCCGAGTTCGCTCGCCACAAAGACCTTCCTCGGGAGCAGTGGGAGAAACGGTTGGGGGGAGAACAGTACAAATTGGCCTCACGAGTGGCCCTCATCACCCCCAAGCCAGCATGGGACGCCATCCTGACCGGGAAACCATACCCGCTGAAAGCTGCTCTGCTGTGCGGCACCAACCCGGTGATCACCAGGGCAAATGCCACAGAGGTGCACGAGGCCTTAGAGAAGATAGACTTTCTCGCTGTCATTGATTTCTTCCTGACCCCAACGGCAGAACTGGCCGACATTTTCCTGCCCGCCGCCACCTGGCTGGAGCAGAACTATGTGGGGGACTTTTGGAAGCGACACGGCTATGTGGTAGCCAGGCAGAAGGCGGTAGAGATAGGAGAGTGCTGGCAGGACCACAAGATCTTTCAAGAGCTGGGCAAAAAGATGGGGCAGGAGTACTGGTGGGACACAGTGGAAGATGCTCTCGACTATATGCTCGAACCCTCGGGGCTGACCTGGGATGAATTCAAGGAGCTGGGATATCTCAAGGGCGAGATGGAATATCGAAAATATGTGGAGAAGGGGTTTTCTACCCCCACAGGTAAAGTGGAGCTTTACTCCACCATCTTGGAGAGATGGGGACGTGACCCCCTGCCCCGCTACCGGGAAATTCCGGAAAGCCCTGTTTCCCGACCTGACCTCCTTGACCGTTATCCTTATATCCTCAATGCCGGGCTGCGGATTCCCACCTTTTTCCATTCGGCCAACCGCAATCTCCCCTGGCTGAGGGAAATCAGGCCGGATCCCATTGTAGAGATCCATCCTGAGACAGCCAAGAAACATGGGATCGAGGAAAAGCAATGGGTCTACATAGAGTCGCCGAGGGGACGCATACGGCAACGGGCCAAATTGAACGATGGGATCGATCTTAGGGTCATTGTAGCCGAGCATGGGTGGTGGTTCCCGGAGTTAGAAGGCCCAGGTCATGGCTGGGATATCGCCAATGTAAATATACTGACCGACAATGACCCCGATATCTGTGACCCGGTTATGGGTGCTACGAACCTGAGAGTGCTTTTGTGTAACATATCACCTTGCGAGGACCAATAGGGAGGAAAAGAGATGGGAAAAGTCACATTGATGGTCTTTCAGAAGGATTGCATGGGTTGTCACGCCTGTGAAGTGGCTTGCAAGCAGGAACACGGGCTTGATGCAGGGCCTCGGTTTATCAAGGTGATTGAGAGGGCACCTTCCTATGTACCCATCTATTGCCACCATTGCGCCAAGCCCCCATGCAAGGATTCATGCCCGGTAGATGCCATCTCAAGAAATGAATGGGGCATTGTGCGCGTTGATAAAGAGCTATGCATCGGCTGTAAGGCATGTGTTGAGGCCTGCCCCTTTGGGGCCATGCAGTTCGATGAGGAGAGGGAAGTGGCGCTGATGTGCGACCTCTGCTATGAAAGGCTGAAAAACAATGAACAGCCAGCGTGTAGTATGGCCTGTCCCACTCGATGTATTCTTTGGGGTGACATGAAGGCGATTTCTCAGGAGATGGAACGGAGGTTGTTGTAACGGGAAATAAGGCACTTCCAGAAAAATAATCATCCCAAAGGTCATGTGGGTCCAAAAGAGACACATCCGGCCAGTTTGCCCGATGGCGGGGTTGATGCTATAATGACGTCATTCAGTGGAGGGAGACTGGCGCGATGATCGAACGCACGAACCAGGAATGGCTGGCCGCGTTGCGTGGCCCAGAGTGCGACAAAGCCCTGGCCGACCTGCGTGCGCTTCTGGTGCGTGGCCTCCGTTACGCCCTTGCTGGTCATGCCGGCATGACAGAGGCAGACCTGGAGGACTTTGCCCAAGAGGCAATGCTCAAAATCTTGGCCGGATTGGACTCTTTCCGGGGGGAGAGCCGCTTCACCACCTGGGCACAAAAGATCGCCGTGCGCGTGGCTTTCACGGAACTGCGCCGCCTGCGTTGGAAGGACGTCTCGCTCGAGGACTTGGCTGGCCCATATCATTTTGAAGGAGACCTGACGCCGGCTGTCCTGGCCGATCCGGCTCCCTCTCCTGAGCAACGTGTGACCCAGCAGATGCTTCTGGCCACGGTGCAACGCCTTATCGCCGAGGAGTTGACAGAGCGCCAGTGCCAGGCCATGACAGCGGTGATAAAAGGCGGGATGCCGTTGGAAGAAGTGGCTCGTCGAATGGGCACCAACCGCAACGCCCTCTACAAGCTCTTGCACGACGCGCGACAGCGGCTCAAGAAGCGGATGATGGCCGAAGGGCTGTCCCCCCAGGACGTGCTGGCTGCTTTTGGCTCGTAAGTGGGAGTAAGAGGTAAGCGGCCCACCGCATCTAAAGATGTAGAGGTTGGCAATGACCCTTGACTTGGATACGCTCAAGCAGATGGTGCGCGGGATTATCACCACCCGCCCAGATGAAATCGGGTGCGACGAATGTTTCGAGCAACTGGATCGCTTCGTCGAGATAAAGCTAGCCGGCAAGAACGCTGCTGAAGCGATGCCCTTGGTGCAGGACCACCTGGAGCACTGCGATGATTGCCGCGAGGAATTTGAGGCCCTGCTGGCCGCGCTACGTGCCCTCGCCTGAAAAGCCGGGAGCCCATCTGATCCCTGGCCCAGATTGTGCTATACGTAGCCGATTTCTTCTAATCATCAAAAAGAGGTCGGCTCTCATTGTTCTTGCAAAGGCAGCATCGAGTTAAAACTGGGAAAGGTAGCACTTTCAACGTGATCCTGTCGACCAAGAAGGCAATACCATGAAAGATAAGAAGACCAAAGCCCAGTCTACCCTGGCTAAAGACCTTTGTGACAACGCCACAGGTTCTGTAGTTACAGCAGGAGACATCACCGAGCGCCAGCGGGCGGAGGAGCAACTTTGCCAGCAAAGCGCTGTGTTGGATGGGATCAACAAGGTGCTTCTGGAGACTCTGACGTGCGAAAGCCAAGAAGAGGTGGCCCGCACGTGTCTGGCCGTGGCTGAAAAGTTGACCGGTAGCAAGTTCGGTTTCATATGCGAGTTAAACCAAGCTGGTCGCTTTGATACCATTGCGATTAGCAATCCAGGTTGGGATGCCTGTACGATACCGGAGACCGAGGCGACGTTGCTGCTCCGTGACATGGAGATCCGCGGCATACGGGGTAGAGTAATCAAAGAAGAGCGACCTTTGATTTTCAACAACCCCGCTTTTCATCCTGACTGGGGCGGGACTCCTGAAGGTCACCCACGGATCACCTGTTTCCTGGGCGTTCCATTGAAACATGTGGGTAGGACGATCGGCATGATCGGTTTAGCTAACAAAGAATCGGGGTTTGTCCTGGCCGATCAGCAAGCTATCGAAACCCTGTCTATAGCCTTTGTGGAAGCATTAAACCGTAAGCGGGCGGAGGAGGCGCTGCGAGAATCGGAGGAGCGCTACCGAAGCCTGTTTGAGGACATTCCCGTGGGACTCTACCGCACCACGCCAGGGGGGCAGATCCTCGACGCCAACCCTGCCCTGGTGGAGATGCTGGGCTACCCAGACCTGGAGTCCCTGCTGGAGGCCAATGCAGCGGACATATATGTGAACGCCGAGGATCGTCAGCGATGGCAGACCCTGATGGAACGCGAGGGGGTCGTGCGTGGTTTCGAAGCGCAGCTTCGCCAGCATGACGGAACGATTATTTGGGGGCGGGACAGCGCGCAAGCCATCCACGATGGCAAGGGCCGGGTGCTGTACTACGAGGGGGCCGTGAAGGACATCACTGAGCCAAAGAGGGCGGAGGAGGCACTGCGCCAGAGAGCCGATGACCTGGCTGCGCTCTACGAGGCTTCGCGAGCCTTCCTCAGTCACCTCGACACCCAGACGATCATCGAAAACGTGTGCCGACTGGCAGTAGACCGCTTCAGACTGAAAATGGCCTGGGTAGGGCTGGTCGTCGAAGGCAGCTTTGACGTACACCCAGCCTTTGCCTACGGCTTCGAAGAGGGCTACCTGGACTCGATCCGGGTCACCTGGGATGACAGCCCCACCGGGCGCGGTCCCACCGGCACGGCCATCCGCATCGGCCAGGCGACGATTATGAATCATATCGAGAGCGACCCGAACTATACCCCATGGCGCAAGGCGGCGAAGGCGCGTGGCTTCCGCTCATCGGCCGCGCTGCCGCTGCGCCATGGCGAGCAGATTGTAGGCGCACTGAATGTGTACAGTGCCGAACCGGCATACTTTACCGACGAAAGAGTGCAGGTGCTCCAGTCGTTCGCCAACCAGGCAGCGGTTGCCATTCAAAATGCTCGGCTCTTCGAGCAGGTACGCGTCGGACGCGAGCGGCTGCAAACGCTATCTCGCCAATTGCTTGAGGTGCAAGAAGCCGAGCGCCGTCACATCGCCCGTGAACTCCACGACGAGGTCGGTCAGGCCCTAACCGGGCTCAAACTCCTCCTGGACATGAGCACCCGCTCACCGGCCGACGAGGTCGCGGCCAACCTGAGCGAAGCGCAGGCGATGATAAGTGAACTCATGGCCCTGGTGCGCGACCTGTCGCTTGATCTGCGCCCGGCGATGCTGGACGACCTGGGACTGCTGCCCACGCTGCTGTGGCACTTTGACCGTTATACCACCCAGACCCACGTGCGCGTGACGTTCAAGCACACCGGGCTGGAGGGACGAAGGTTTGCGCCGCAAGTCGAAACAGCCGCCTACCGCATTGCGCAAGAAGCGCTGACCAACGTCGCCCGCCACGCTGGCGTGAGCGAGGTGGCGGTACGGCTCTGGACCGATCAGGACACGCTCAGCGTGCAGATCGAAGACCGGGGGACCGGCTTCGATCCCGAGGTCGCACTAGCCGCCAGCGGTACCACTGGCCTCGCCGGGATGCGCGAGCGCGCGGTTTTGTTGGGCGGCCAACTGACGATAGAGTCGGCCCCAGGGGCTGGCACATACGTGACGGCCGAATTGCCCTTGAGCGACCCACTCAAAGGGGAGGAGAAGGGGAAATGAGCATGACGACAATCGCGCTGGCAGATGATCATCAAGTCGTCCGTCAAGGGCTGCAGAGCTTGCTGGAAGCCGAGCCAGATTTCTCCGTTGTCGGTGAGACGGGCAATGGGATAGAGGCAGTTCAACTGGTCGAACGTTTGCAGCCGGATGTGCTGGTGCTCGACCTGATGATGCCCGGTCTGAACGGCCTGGAGGTCACGCGGCAGGTCAGCCAGCGTTCACCGCAGACCCATGTCGTCATTCTCTCCATGTACGCCAATGAGGCCCACGTGATCGAAGCGTTGCGAGCCGGGGCGGCGGCTTATGTCCTTAAAGAGTCCTCCTCTGCCGAATTAGTGCACGCCGTCCGAGAAGCTGTCGCCGGCCGGCACTACCTCAGCCCGCCGCTTTCCGAGCGCGCCATAGAGATCTACATGCAAAAGGCTGAATCTACTGCGCTGGACCGTTATGAGACGCTGACAGCCCGCGAGCGGGAAGTCCTGCACTTGGTGGCCGAGGGCCATACCAACGCCGAGATCGCCGACCAGTTGTTCATCAGCCGACGCACGGTCGAGACCCACCGCGCCAACTTGATGCGCAAACTGGACCTGCGCACCCAGACCGACCTGATCAGTTACGCCTTGCGGCGGGGGATTTTGCCGATGGAGTGAAGGACTTTTTCTCCTGATTGCGTTTCGCACATCACGACGGGCCCCTTGGTAAAATACGGGGCTTTTCTGTGTTAATTACGTAGGTTTACGGATAGACAGCCCAGCAGGCTTTGTGGTAGAGTAAATAATGTATGGCTCCCGACGAACTGACCGCATTTAAATCTGGCCACCTGGGCTCTGGAGATATTAATAATGAAACCTATTTCCGTTCTGCTCGTGGACGACAACCCCAGCTTTTTACGTCTTGTAACACGTTTTTTGCAAGAGCACGATGATATAGTGGTTGTCGGTACAGCCGATGGGGGCGAAGAGGCCCTGGCCCTGGCCCAAGACCTGCAGCCGGATATTGTTCTGATTGACCTAGCCATGCCCGGCCTGAGCGGCCTTGAGGCTATCCCTCGTCTGCGGGCCGTGCTGCCCGCAGCAGGCATCATCGCCCTGACAGTGCTGAACACCAACAGCTACTTGCAGGCATCACTAGAAGCAGGCGCGAACGACTTTGTCGCCAAAGCAAGTCTGAACACCGACCTGCTGCTGGCCATCCGGCGGGTCGCGCAAGGCGACCCGTCCCAGCAAAGGGCGGCCGACGAGAGCGTCTAGAATCAGCTCAAGGGGTAAGATGTAGCCTCCTCAACTCATCTATGTAAGTGAAAACTGATCAACCACGAGGAGGTTACCTATGCGTTTGACATTTTGGTTATCTATCGGCCTTTTGGCCCTGGCTCTGAGCGCCTGCGGGCCAGCCCCATTGCTCCCACCGGCGGACGCGGAAGGGCCTGCCACAGAAGTACCGACCCCAACGGCCGAGGCCTCGGCCCCGCCGTCGCCATCAGCGATCCCTACCATCCCTCCTACGTTGCTGCCTGAGGAGTCGCCGCCGGCCGGAGCCGAGTCCGAATTCAGCACCGACTTTGGCAAGCACAGCGTGCCCTACAGCGAGATCCTCTCCGGAGGGCCACCCAAGGACGGCATCCCAGCCATTGACGAACCCAAGTTCGTCAGCGTTGAAGAAGCCGATGCGTGGCTCAAGCCGCAGGAGCCAGTGGTCCTGGTCCAGGTTGGAGACGACGCGCGCGCCTACCCCATCCAGATCCTGATGTGGCATGAGATCGTCAACGACACGGTGGGGGAAGTGCCTGTGACTGTGACCTACTGCCCTCTCTGTAACACCGGCATCGCCTTCGAGCGAACGTTCGAGGGGCAGGTATTGGACTTTGGCACCACGGGCCGTCTGCACTTCAGCAATCTGATCATGTACGACCGCCAGACAGAGACCTGGTGGCAGCAGGCTACCGGAGAGGGCATCGTAGGCGAGTTCACCGGCCGTCAGTTGGCGTTCGTCCCTGCCCCCATGATCTCATGGGGCGATTTCAAGGCGACTTACCCGGATGGGAAAGTGCTCTCTCGGGAAACCGGCTACAGCCGTAACTATGGCCAGAACCCTTACACGGGCTACGACGACGTGAACCGGTCGCCCTTCCTCTATGTCGGTCCTGAGACGCCGGGGACGCTTCCCCCGATGGCCCGGGTGGTGACCGTTGAACTGAACGGGGAGGCGGTGGGCTACCCATACGATGTCCTGCGAGAAGTGCATGTGGCCAACGACACCGTCGGCGGTGTCCCCATCGTCGTACTGTGGGCACCTGGCACCGCCTCAGCTCTGGATGCGGGTCGTGTCGCTGGAGGAGATGACGTCGGCGCAGCCACTACCTTCTCCCGCGAGTTGGATGGGCAAACGCTGACCTTTGTCTTTGACGGCGACCGGATCGTGGACGAGCAGACCAGCAGCGAGTGGGACGTGGTAGGGCAGGCTGTGAGTGGCCCTCTGACGGGAAGCCAACTGACGCCTGTGGTCAGTATCAACCACTTCTGGTTCTCGTGGGCTGCCTTTAAACCGGAGACACGCGTCTACAACCCTGACCAACCCACTTCCTGAGCACGGTATTCCTGACTGGGGCTGGCGCGTATTTGATCTGCTACTGGGTCTTCCAGATGGGCCTGTTTTAGTGTATAATGTGGTAGAGCCTTCCAACGCTAAACTGGCCGAGAAACTGGGTCTGGCGACCTGAGCGATGGTCCGCAAATACCTCGAAACGGCACCATAGGAGGTCACATCATGCCACGCGATATTCCCGTAGGCAACGGTTCCCTGCTGGTCAACTTTGACCAGACCTATCAACTGCGCGACTTGTACTGGCCGCACGTGGGCCAGGAGAACCATACGACCGGGCACCCTTCCCGCTTCGGTGTGTGGGTAGACGGGCAGTTCCGCTGGGTGGACGATGCTAGCTGGCAGCATACGCTCGACTATGCCCACGACACCCTCATCACCCAGGTCACGTTGCACCACCCTGACCTGGCCCTGTGGCTGGTCTGCCAGGACGTAGTGGACTTTCACGAGAACCTCTACCTGCGCCAGATCGTCGTCCACAACAAAGCCGACCGCGAGCGGGAGGTGCGCCTGCTCTTCGCCCAAGACTTTCACATCAGCGGCCACGAGGTGGGCGACTCGGCCTACTACGAGCCGGAACGCCGTGCCGTGTTCCACTATAAGGGTAAACGCTGGTTCCTGATCAACACGGCCAAAGAGGGACCCGATGGCTGGACCCTCGGCGTGGACCAGTGGGCAGTAGGTATCAAAGAGACACAGTCCAAAGAGGGCACCTGGCGCGATGCCGAAGATGGCTATCTGTCGGGCAACGCGGTTGCCCAGGGTAGTGTAGACTCGACGGTGGCGCTGCACCTCAACGTCCCGGCCCGTAGCCAGGCCATCGGCTGGTATTGGATCGCCGTGGGTGAGGACTTTCGAGAGGTCACGCGCATCAACCGCACTGTGCGTCAGAAAGGGCCCCAGACCTTCCTGGACCGCACGCGCAAATACTGGCAGTTATGGATCACGAAAGAAGATGAGGACTTGGAGTTGCCTCACCCGGTCTGCCACCTGTACCGGCGTAGCCTGCTCATCATACGAACTCAGATTGACAACGAGGGGGCCATCATCGCCGCCAATGACTTTGATATCGCTCACTATGGCCGAGATACCTACTCCTATATGTGGCCACGCGACGGCGCGCTGGTGGCTGCAGCGCTGATTGATGCGGGCTACTCGCAGGTGCCGCGGCGCTTTTTCGATTTCTGCCACCGGGCCATCACCGAAGAGGGGTACCTGCTCCACAAGTACAACCCCGACGGGTCGCTGGCCTCCTCGTGGCACGGCTGGTACGGAGATGGGCGTAAAGAGTTGCCAGTGCAGGAAGACGAGACGGCGCTGGTGCTGTGGGCGCTGTGGCATCACTTCCAGCGCTTCCGAGAAGTCGAGTTCATCAAGCCCCATTACCGCGGACTGGTCGTCCGCGCCGCCAACTGGCTGGCCGCCTATCGAGACGAGGACAGCGGCCTGCCGCTCCCTTCGTGGGATCTGTGGGAGGAGCGGCGGGGAGTGCTGGCCTGGACGGTCGGGGCGACCTGGGGTGGGCTGCAAGCCGCCGCCAACTTTGCCGATGCCTTCGGCGAACAGGACTTGGCCGACACCTATCGTCGCGCCGCTGATAAAATCCGGGCCGGGACAGAGGCACATTTGTGGGCGCCAGACCTGGGCCGCTTCGTACGCATGATCAATAGACGAGAAGATGGCGGGTGGCACGTGGACCCAACCCTCGACGCTTCGCTCTTTGGTCTGTGGTACTTTGGCATGTTCGCTCCCGATGACCCCAAGATCGTGGCCACCATGCAGGCCGTGCGGGACCGGCTGTGGGTCAAGACCGACGTGGGTGGCCTGGCACGCTACGAGAACGACCGCTACCACCAGGTCAGCCAGGACATCGTCAACGTTCCCGGCAACCCGTGGTTCATCTGCACCCTGTGGCTGGCCCAGTGGTACATCGCCATGGCCCAGACCGAGGACGACCGTTCGACTGAGGGCTCACGGCAAAGCCTGAAACCGGCACTGGACATCTTGAACTGGGCAGCGGACCACGCCCTGCCCAGCGGCGTCATGGCCGAGCAAGTGCACCCCTACACCAACGCCCCGCTATCGGTCAGCCCGCTGACCTGGAGCCACGCCACGCTGGTGATGACCGTGCGCGAGTACATAGCACGGCAGGTTGCGATCAGTGAGCATCTGAAACCAGTCTCAGCCTATGCTGAGACTTGACACGATATAGGAGAAATAATAAAATGACACCAAGCCTGCTGGCAGCGGCTATTGCGATGGTGGGCATACTGGTTGCAGCCGTTCTTCAAACCTTACTTGTCCTTGGCACAGTCAAGTATGAGCAGACAATTGGCATGGTTTTGACTGCCGGTGGCGTGATTGGGAGCGGGCTCGAAGTATAGAGAATTAGACAATGGAGACAAATACATCATGATCAAAATCAATCCTTCTGAAATTACCCCGGAACACGTTTATCTATCCCGGCGCAAGTTCATGGTGGGCATTGGCGCTCTGCTAACAAGCTCTTTGGTCCTCAGCGCCTGCGGCGGAGACCTGAGCCAAAGCCCTGAACGCAGTGAAGGGTCAGGCGAGGGGTTGTCGAAGGGCCCGCAAGAACCTTCACCGACCCCACCCACCGCTGAGCCTGGCCCAGATGGCCCTGTGTTTCCCACCGTGAGCGCCACCACCGATGAACTGGGGGAAAAGCTGACATCCTATGAAGTTGTTATCCAGTATAACAACTATTACGAGTTCACCACCAACAAAGAAAGGGTGGCGTTCCTGGCGCAAGATTTCAAGACATCCCCCTGGAAGGTGGAGGTAGGGGGACTGGTCCACAAACCCAAGACTTTTGACATAGATGATCTGTACAAGTTACCCCAGGAAGAGCGCATCTATCGCCTGCGCTGCGTGGAAGCCTGGTCCATGGTCATCCCTTGGGTGGGCTTTCCCCTGGCAAAACTGCTCAAAGAGGTCGAGCCAATGGCGGAAGCCAAATACGTGCGCTTTGAAACCCTCTATGATCCAGATCAGATGCCTGGTCAAAAGAGCGGCGGGTACAACTGGCCCTATGTCGAGGGATTGCGCATGGATGAAGCGATGCACGACCTCACCATACTGGCAACTGGTCTCTACGGCAAATCCCTGCTGCCGCAGAACGGAGCGCCTGTACGTTTGGTTGTGCCCTGGAAATATGGCTTCAAGAGCATCAAGTCTGTTGTGAAAATTGACCTGGTTGAAGAGATGCCTGTTTCTCTGTGGATGGCCACCGCCCCCCACGAATATGGCTTCTACGCCAACGTCAACCCCGAGGTGCCCCATCCGCGCTGGTCCCAGGCCACAGAGCGCCGGATCGGCGAATTCGGACGTCGCGAGACGCTTCTTTTCAACGGATACGCCGAGGAAGTGGCTGACCTCTACGCGGGCCTGGACCTGAAAAAATGGTACTAATGCGCAAGCTCAAGACACGCTGGCTACAAATCCTGACTCACGTTGCGGCGCTGTTGCCGCTGGCGTGGCTGCTATGGGATTACTGGCAAGGCCGACTCATTGACCCGGTACGGGAGATCACGACCCGCACCGGCAAGGCGGCCCTGATCTTGTTGATCTTGTCTCTGGCCTGTACACCCATCAACATCCTATTGGGGTTCAAGCAGGTGCTGCGCGTGCGTCGTGCGCTGGGGCTTTACGCCTTTATGTATGCCAGCCTGCACTTTCTGACCTTTGTCGGGCTGGACTATGGATTCGATTTCGATTTGTTAGGACAAGGGATCTTGGATCAGCGTTATGTGTTGGTAGGATTCGCCGCTGGTCTGCTTTTGCTGCCCTTGGCGATCACCTCTACCCAAGCTTGGCAGAAACGATTGGGCAAAAACTGGAGGCGGCTGCACCGGCTGGTCTACCAGGCGAGCATCCTGGCCATTGTACATTTCACGTGGCTGGCCAAAGACAACCGTGGGCCTCTGCGTTACGGTGCCGTGGTGGCCTTGTTGCTCATAGTGCGCATCCCAGGCATCAGAAAAGCCATCAGCGATGCTCGCTACTGGCTCAAGACAAGACAAAAAGCTACACGATAGGCTTGACAGACAACCCAAGTGAATGAAGGAAAAGACGCAATGGTATTCCGAACCGAAGAGGGCATCGTCGTGCCAGCCGTCACGGCCGAACAGATGCGGGAGGTGGACCGCATCGCGGTGGAGGAATTCGGCCTGGGCATCCTCCAGATGATGGAGAACGCCGGGCGAAACCTGGCTGAGAACATGCTGGACATGCTCGACGGGGTCAGAGGTGAGGTCATGGTCTTGGCAGGAGCGGGCGGCAACGGTGGCGGGGGCCTCTGCTGTGCGCGGCATCTCCACAACCGTGGTTTCAAGGTCTGGGTGGTGCTCGACAGAGATCCGAGAATGCTGCGGGGGGCTGCGGCAAATCAGCTCAACGTCCTTCAGGCCGCCGGTCTGCAGCCTGCGGATCCCACCGAGGCCAGCGAGTTGATGCGCCGATCACAAATCGTCGTGGACGCGCTCATCGGGTACAGTCTGCGTGGCGCCCCCCAAGGTAAGGCAGCCGAACTGATTGACCTGTGCAACCAATATGCGGCGCGGGTGCTTTCCCTGGACGTACCGTCTGGGCTCGATGCCACAACAGGTGCAACACCAGGGCTGGTGGTGCGCCCTGAACGAACCCTGACCCTGGCCCTGCCCAAGACCGGGCTGACAGACGTAGAAGGAGAGCTTTATCTAGCCGACATCGGCATACCACTGGAGGTTTACCACCGGCTCGGGTTGTCTTTCGAGCCATTCCTTGGGAAATGCTATTGGATACGTCTGGAACAGAGTAACCATTGAGAGGAGGCTAAAGATGTTTGATTTTTCAGAGCGTGTGGTGATTGTGACCGGCGCGGCCGGTAACCTGGGGAGCGCCGTCGCCCGGGCTTTCCAGGCGGCCGGGGCCAAACTGGTGCTGGTGGACCGCGCTGCTGACCGCCTTCCACGTCTCTTCACCGATTGGGTTGACTCACCCAACCACTTCCTGGCCACGTCTGTTGACCTGACCAACGCCGATGCGGTGGAAAGGATGGTGGACGAGACAGTCAAGCGTTTCGGCCGGGTTGATGTGCTGGTCAACACTGCCGGCGGTTTTCGCGCTGGAACGCCGGTCCACGAAACGCCCTTTGAAACCTGGGATTTCATGCTCAACCTGAACGCTCGCACGGTGTTCACCGCCAGCCGTGCGGTCATCCCACACATGCTGCGGCAAGGGAGCGGCCGAATCGTCAACGTGGCCGCTCGCGCGGCCTTGCAGGGAGGCGCCAAGATGGCCGCTTACAGCGTATCCAAGAGCGCCGTGGTACGCTTGACCGAGAGCATGGCGGCCGAACTTGAAAGGGACGGCATCAACGTCAACTGCGTCCTGCCCGGCACCATTGACACACCGCAGAACCGCCAGGAGATGCCCAAAGCGGACCACAGTCGCTGGGTGAAACCCGAAGCCCTCGCCGATGTCATCCTGTTCCTGGCCTCCGATGCCGCTCGCGCCGTTCAGGGCGCGGCTGTTCCAGTGTATGGGAAAGGCTAAAGATGACAAAGCAACTGCTGGCCGGCTGGCAGCACCGATCGGCTAGCCTGGGCACGTACCAGGCCGCCGTGGACACTGCTCTGGCCGAAATGGCCGAGAACCGGATCATGGCCCGCATCTGGGCCCACGACCACACCGTCTGGAAACCGGAACCCACTGAGATAACCAACCGGCTGGGCTGGCTGCACACGGCTGAGGTAATGAGCGAGAATCTCTATCGCCTGGAGGAACTGGTTGAAGCCGTGCGTGCCGACGGCTACACCCACGCCTTGCTGCTGGGAATGGGCGGCTCCAGCCTGGCCCCGGAGGTCTTTCGCAAGACTTTCGGCGTCAAGGAGGGGTACCTGGACCTGGCCGTGCTCGACAGCACCGACCCCGGTGCTGTGCTGGCCCACGCCGAACGGCTCGACCTGGATCGCACCCTCTTTATCGTCGCCACCAAGTCGGGCACCACAGTGGAAACCCTGTCCTTCTTCAAGTTCTTCTACAACCAGGTGGCTGACGGGGTGGGTGCGAACCGGACCGGGGAGCACTTTGTCGCCATCACTGACCCTGACACTCCGCTGGCCGACCTAGCCGATCGCTACCGTTTCCGCGCCACGTTCCTTAACGACCCGAACATCGGCGGGCGCTACTCGGCCCTTTCCTACTTTGGGCTGGTGCCAGCAGCGCTGGTCGGCGTGGACTTGCCTCGCCTGCTAGACCGCGCTTTGGCAATCGCTTCCGGCTGCGAGTCGTACATGGCGGCGGAGGACAACCCGGGTGCCTGGCTGGGAGCTATAATGGGCGAACTGGCCAAAGCCGGCCGGGACAAAGCGACCTTTGCCATCTCGCCCGCCATCGCCAGTTTCGGTGACTGGGTGGAACAGCTCATCGCCGAGAGCACCGGCAAAGAGGGCA
>Ga0180437_10006240_pt1 | contig 15957 bp, 12 predicted proteins | sample SS_ome_4_FD_132410 | JGI IMG/M metagenome (GOLD analysis project Ga0180437, IMG submission 132410) | Hypersaline lake sediment archaeal communities from the Salton Sea, California, USA - SS_3_D_1 metaG | ecosystem: Environmental > Aquatic > Non-marine Saline and Alkaline > Hypersaline >...
CGGACCGTCGCCGCCGAGCCCGCCGGGCCGATGCTCTCCCATGACGTCTATTTCACGCTCAAAGACAAGTCGGCCGAGGCGAAGGCGAAGCTGGCGGCCGCCTGCCGGAAGTACCTCTCCAACCACCCTGGAACGGTGTGGTTCGCGGCCGGCCCGCTGGCCGAGGAGTTCCAGCGGGAGGTGAACGACCGGAACTTCGACGTCGCTTTGCACCTGGTCTTCAAGGACAAGGCCGCGCACGACGTGTACCAGGACTCGGCCGCGCATCACAAGTTCATCGAAGAGCACGGTGACGCGTGGGAGTCGGTCCGCGTTTTCGATTCGTACCTGACCGTCATCGGTCACGGCGAGGTCGAGATGCCGGCCCAGCCCACCCGATAAGGACCGGCCGAGAAACAACCGGGGGACGGTCCCCTTCCGAAATCCTCATTTTTCACGCGGCACAAGCGAGGCCGCCACCTTCGGCCTCGGACGGAATCCTCGGCCATGCACTACAGCGCGATCTCACCGTCCCTCTACGTCGGCACCTGCCCGATGGACGCGGGCGACGTCGAGGAGTTGGCACGGCTGGGCGTGGCGGCGGTGCTCAACGTGCAGACCGACGAAGACCTGGCTTTCTGGGGCATCCGCTGGGAAGAGCTGGAGGCCGAATACCGAGACTGGAGCATTGTCGTCCGCCGCGTGCCGGTCCGCGACTTCGATCCCGACGCGCTGCGCCGCGGGCTGCCCGACTGCGTCCGCGCCCTGGATGAGCTGATTCGCGCCGGGCACATCGTCTACGTCCATTGCAGCGCCGGGATCAACCGCTCTCCGAGCACAGTGATCGCCTATCTCCATTGGATCGCCGGCTGGGAGCTGGACGAGGCGATCGCCCACGTCACGAACCGCCGCGCCTGCGATCCCTACGTCGAGGCAATCGAGGCGGCCGGCGCGGATCGCGAACATCCCTCGTAGATTGGCCTGCTCCGTCAGCTTTCCAGCAGCGCCTTCAGTTGCGCCTTGCCGACCAGCCCAACCTGCTGGGAAACGATCTCGCCGTTTTTGAAGACCAGCAGGCTGGGAATCGAGCTGATCCCATAGCGGGAGGCCAGCCGCGGGTTCTCGTCGACGTTGACCTTCACGATCCGCGCGGCAGGCGTCTCGCGGGCCAATTCCTCCAGCACCGGCGCGATCATCCTGCAGGGGCCGCACCAGTCGGCATAAAAGTCCACCAGCACCGGCCCGTCCGCCGCCAGCACCTGCTGGTCGAAATCCGCTTCGCCGGCGTGAATTACCTCGCCTTGCGCGTATCCGGTTGACATCGTTTTCTCCTCTTGAGGATTAGGGTTAAGAGCTTGCGGGTTCGGGGTGACGGGCGCAGGCCGGCTGGGCCCTTGCGACCGGCCGGGCATGAGAAGACAGCCGGTCGATCCGCGGCACAGCGAGAGCGTCACCAGCCCGCCGGCCAGAACGAAAATGCCCAGTGTTTGCCAGTTCTCTCTAAAAAAGCTCGCCATCTTGCGATTGCTCCTTCCTTGTCTTGTCTTGCCTCGTTTGGAGGCGAACGGAATCCGCTCGCCAAAGGTATCGATGCGCGGGCGGATGAAAGGTTACAGATCAAGCCCCGATCGCCGGCGGCATTCAAACCCGGCAAAGAAATGCAACGTTTTGGACAAAATTCCGTTGCTCTTTCGGGTTCATTGCGGCGGGAGCGGAGCTTACTCAGGCGACGAGATCGCCCGCCGACTCGCGCGGGCCTCGATCACCTTCATTTCCAGCTCCGCTTGGGCTTTGCGGGCCCAACGCTCGAGGTTCCGGCACCATTCGTTGGGCTTCTTGTCGTGGAGGGCCAGATCGGCGATCTCGTATTGCCGGCTGCGACTGGCCATCTGCCGGACCATCGCCGCTAAGTCCAAGAGTCGCAAAGCGAAATGATCGAGCTTGTCGGGGCTGTACGGGTTCAAGGTCACAGGCCGATCCCCCTGACAGGGCGGTTTTGGGCGCGTTGTCCCAGTCATCCTAGCCCTCGGCTGCCTTCCCGTCGAGGATTTGCGGACAAAATGTCGGCCGAAGCAGAAGAAAATCGGCCGGAGTGCTCGCACGAAAGGTGCATAAAATGTCCAAAAGAATGATTGAAATGATGTACCTTTTGTGCTAGACTCCTCGCCGCGTTGCCGGCCCGCACGCGCGTTGCAGATGCCTTAGTCCCAGGAGCGGCGAGATGATCGAGGCGGCGTTGGCGGACGAGATTCGGCGGCTGCTGGCCGAGGGACGGCTGTCGCAGCGGAAGATCGCGCTGAGGACGGGCGTGAGTCGAGGGACGGTCAACGCGATCGCCTTGGGCAAGCGAGTATTGAGGAACCGCCGCCGCGAGGCGGCCGAGGAGTTCCCTCCGCTGGACGGCCCGGCCAGTCGCTGCCCAAGCTGTGGGGCCATGGTGCGGATGCCCTGCCTGGCATGCCGGCTTCGCGCCGAGCAACGCCGGTTGCGGCTGTCTGCGGCCGGGGCTCGTCGGGGGCCGACGCTACGCGGCCAGACGGCCACCGCCGGCTGGTAGCCCGCCGCCACGAGAAAACGCCTCTTGGGGGGCCCGCGCGACGCAGAAATGGAGACCGGGTTATTCCCGTATGTTCCAGGGAAACTCCCGCTCGACGAGGCGGAGCTCGATGAAGTTCAGGATCCCGCCTTCCACGTTGATCCCCTGCACGCCCAGCATCTGGGTGCCTTGCAGCTTGGTGCCGAGCCGGGCGAAGAAAAAGTCTTGCTGTTTCAGGTCGTCGGGCTTGGGGTGGTAGCGGGAGAGCATCCCTTCGAGCCGCCGCGCCTCGGCCACCGCCCGCGAATCGTCATTGCCGACGATGATCAGCATCGACAACTGGCGTTGGACGGCCGGGTGGCTCAGCGCAGGGCGGACGTCGTGGCCGCGGAAATTCAACTCCGGGGAGATCAACACGAGGGCTTTGACGTCCTGGCCTTGCTTTTTGCCGACCAGCACCGGCCAGCTCCAGTCGAGCCGGGCCCAATCCAAGGCCACCGACGCCCCCATTTCGCCGCCCACCACGCAGAGCTTCTCGATGTTCAGCTCGCCGGCGTTATTGCGCTTGATCAGGAACGCTTTGAGCGTTTCCATGTCGTAGCTGACCATGCGGGCGAAGTCGTCGGTGCGGAACTTCGAGGCGTCCAGCTCCTGGGTCCGTCCCGGACCGAAGTACTGCGTGGTGCTGTCGCCATGCCCCCGCAGGTCGGGCACCAAGACGGCGTGCCCGCTCTTGTGCAACAGGTCCGCCAGCCCGACGTATTCCTTTCGGCTGCCTTTGTAACTGTGCAGAAGGATCACCGGAACGGCTTCCTTGCCCTTGTTGCTCGGGGAGAAGGTCGCCTTGAGCTGAACGCCGTCGCGGGTGGTCAGCTCGGCCCCGCCGATCTCCTCCGGCTTCGGGGGTTCGTCCTTGCCGCCTCTGGCCGGAGGCGCCGCCGCCTCGGCGACGGAGAAAACCACCACGGCCGCCACGGCCAGAGAGACCGGACCCCAGCGCAGCATCCCCCGGCAAGCCGGGGCGAGCGGATGACTCGATCGTGTGGCAATCATGGCAACTGCGCCTCTAATGGAAGAAGGTCCAAAAACGGTTTGCGCCCAACCCACCTCCTCCTTTCATCCTAAACCGGTCGGGGCTACCCGTCAACTCAGCAAAGGGGGATCCAACCCCCTCTTGTTGATGCTCTGGCGAATCGCCGGCGGGCCGGTTCGGGCGCTGGCGGCGAGGGAGCGAGGCGGAGCTCTCGCATGCGCTTCGGATGAGTGCCGGGCCAAGAGGGCCCGGCTCAGTGCAGATAGGCCGCATCCAAGGCCACGTCGGCGTACGGATCGTGGGGATAGAAGTGGCGGGCGAGCTGGTCGGCCAGCACGCGGACATATTCCCTGCGGAAGTCCGACTCCTGCTGGTCTCCGGTCGAGCGAGGGCTGTTGGGCGGATAGACGACCTGCGGCAGGCGGCGCTCGAAGACCGGCTCGCGGCTCTGGCTGTTGCAGTCGAACACCTTCAGCGCCACGTTGGCCTTGCCCTGGTAGACCGTCTGGCCCTGGAAGATGCTGAACCTCTCCAGGTCGACGCCCACCACGTAATCGGCCTTCAGGGCCCGGCCGACTTGGTTGTACTCCTCCCAGACGTTTTCATCGATCCACTCGTCGACCTTCCGCTGGTCGATCATCTCGATGTCGCGGACGTTGGCCGCCAGGAGCTTGTTCATTTCGCGGGCGAGGTCTTTGGCCACGCTGGAGTCGCGGTAGGTCAACTCCACCAGCGGCCGGCAGACCATGCAGACCCGCTTGCCCTTGAGCTCTTTGAACTCGGCGGGCAGATTCGGGCCGCGGATCAGCCAGACGGCGGTGGCCAGGGCGCTGCGGCATCCGGCGGACGGGGCGAGCACCGCCAGGAGGATCAGTAGCGTCCAAAGCTGGCCGCGGCGTACGGAAGGTCGCTGGTCCATCGTGAATCCTCGCGAGTAACGGGGTCGGCAAAGGGGGAGCATCCGGCGCGGGCCGCCGTGGAGGAGGTGGGAGGCGGTGATCGCGATCAGCGGGCAAACATCCGTACGCCCCAATCCAGCAGCGTTACCGCGGCCACGGCCAGGAGGATCCAGGCCAGGGCGGTGCTCTCGGGCACCCAGCCGAGCCAAGCTCCGCGAGCGGCCGAGATGAGCAGCCAGGGCGCGGCGGCCATCGCCAGCAGGCCCAAGAGGGTCCCGCCCGCATTGGCCCGCACCGCCCCCACCAACTGCCCCCGCACCGAGTGGGCCCACGAGGTGCTCATCCCGCAGGTTGGGCACCGCCGGCCGAACAACAGGTAGACCGTGCAAGGCGGCAGTCCCAACTGCTCGTGCGTGCCGTGGCCCCGGCGGTCCGGCTCCAGAAAGCCGGCCAAGGCCAAGGTGGCCAGCAGTCCGAGGCCCAAGGCCGCCACCAGCAACCGTTGCCGTGCGGAGAGGCTCGCCCTGTCGCGTTGGCTCGCGTCGGTCACGCTAGTCCAAGGAAAAGGGTGCGAGAGAGTAGCCTTAACCCAGCCGGAGTGCAAGGGCGATTCCGGCCGGGCCGCCGCTTGCCCATTCGCCTCACTTTTTCACCAACTGCTGCTGGGCCACCCTGACGAGCCGATCGGCCTCGACCTGATCGACCGTGATGCGGCGGATGCCGAGCGCCCGGCCGGTGGCCGGGTCCGCCTCGACGACGGTCCCGTTGAGCCGGACATCGCCGGAGGCCACCTCAAAGTAGGTAGGGCGAAAGGTGCGGGTGGTTTCCAGCACGCGGTCGATCCGCCGGCCGAGGACGCTCTGGTGGGGTCCGGTCATCCCCACGTCGCACTGGAACTCCGTGCCGCCGGGCAAGATACACTCGTCGGCGGTGGGCACGTGCGTGTGGGTGCCCAGCACCGCCGTCACGCGGCCGTCCAGGTACCGGCCCATCAACTGCTTGTCGCTGGTCGCCTCGGCGTGCAGGTCCAAGAGCACCAGCCTGACGTCCTCAGGCAACTTCGCAAGCACGCGGTCTGCCGCCTGCAAGGGGCAGTCTACGGGGGGCATGAAGACGCGGCCCAGAAGGTTGAACACGGCGGCGCGGATTCCCGAGCGCGTGGCAACGATGGTCACCTCGCGGCCGGGGGCGCTTTCGGGGTAATTGGCCGGTTTGACGATCCGCGGCTCGCTTTCCAGGACGGGGAAGATCTCGCGGCGGCGATAGACGTGGTCGCCCATCGTGATGCAGTCCACCCCGCCGCCGATCAGCTCGTGGTAGATGGCCGGCGTCAAGCCGGAGCCGCCGGCCGCGTTCTCCGCGTTGGCGACGATCAGATCGAGCTTCTCTTCGATCCTCAGGCCGGGCAGCGAGCGGAGCACGATCTGGCGCCCCGGCTTGCCCACAATGTCTCCGATCAGTAGCAGGCGCACTGGCAGTAGCTTTCTAAAGGGGTGCCGCTCTCGCCCGGTTTCCTAGCGCGGCCTTCGGCCACAAGCTATCAGGGAGCAATTTGTTGGAATATTGGAATAATGGAATGATGGGGCACATTTGTGCCGAATCCCATCATTCCAATATTCCATCACCCCAACACTCCACCACATGCGCGCACGGTGTGCGGACGTACCCGAGGAAGGATCTATTATCGTGCAATCTCCGTGTGGCGGGTCTCGCGGAGCACCGTCACCTTGATCTCGCCCGGATACGTCAGTCTCTCTTCAAACGCCTTGACGATCTCGCGGCAGGTCTTGGCCGCCAGCTCATCGTTGATTTCCTTGGAGTTGACGATCACCCGCAACTCGCGGCCGGCCTGGATGGCGTAGGCCTGCTCCACGCCCGAAAAACCGGCGGCGATCGACTCCAGCTCCTCCATTCGCTTGATGTAGCGTTCCAGGGTTTCCCGGCGGGCGCCGGGGCGGGAGGCGCTGCACGCGTCGGCGGTGGCCACGATGACGGTATAGGGGTTTTCGATTTTCAGATCGTCATGGTGGCCGATGGCGGCGTGGATCACTTCGGGCCGCTCGCCGTAGCGTTTCAGCAAGTCGGCGCCGATCTTGGGGTGCCCGCCTTCGGCCTCGTGGTCGGCGGCCTTGCCGATGTCGTGGAGCAGTCCGCAGCGGCGGGCCAGCGCGCCGTCGAGACCGAGCTCTTCGGCGAGCATGCCGGCCAGGAAAGCGACCTCGATCGAGTGCCGCAGCACGTTCTGGCTGTAGCTGGTGCGGAACTGGAGCCTGCCCAGAAGGTGCATCACCCGCTCGTGAAGCCCGTGCACGTCTACCTCCTGGCAGGCCCCCTCGCCCGCCTTCTGCACGTGACGCTCCAGCTCCCGCTGCGTCTCGGCGACGATCTCTTCGATCCGCGAGGGATGGATACGGCCGTCGGCGATGAGCTTGTTGAGCGAGAGGCGGGCGACCTCGCGGCGGATCGTATCGAAGGCGCTGACGATGACCACGCCGGGGGTGTCGTCGATGATCACGTCGACGCCGGTCGCCTTCTCGAACGCGCGGATGTTCCGCCCTTCGCGGCCGATGATGCGGCCCTTCATCTCGTCGCTGGGGATGTCGACCGTGCTGGTGGTGGTTTCCGCCGTATGGGCCGCGGCGTAGCGCTGGAGCGTGGTGAGCAGGATCTCGCGGGTCTTCTGCTCGCAGGTCTCGGCCAGCTCCCGCTCGTGCTTGACGATCACCGCCCCCGCCTCGTGGCGGAGCTGGGTGTCCAACAGCTCGAGAAGCCGCCGGGTGGCCTCGTCGCGGCTGAGCCCGCTCAGTTCGTGAAGCGTCTGCCGCTGAAGATCGAGGAGCTTGGTGAGCTCTTCCTTTCGCTGGTTGGCCTCCTGAATCCTTTCGGTGAGCTTCCGCTGGGTGCTTTCGACGATCTTTTCCTGCTTGCGAAGCTGTTCGCCCTGCTGCTCCAGCGCGTCCTGCCGCTTGTCGAGCGACCGCTCGCGGCCGTGCAGCTCCTCGCGGAGCACCCGCAACTCCTGCTCGCCCTCGGCCTTCTGCTTCAGGGACAGCTCTTTGATTTCCAGTTCGGCTTCGCGGCGGTGGGCCTCGACCTCCTGCTGGGCCCTTTGGAGAATCTGCTTCGCCTCCGATTCGGCGTCTCGCCGGCGGAGGTAGTCCAACAGTTTCACGAGCGTGAACGTCGCGCCGGCCGAGACGACGCACAGCAAGATGACCAAGAGGATTTGTTCCGTAGACACGACTCGCACCCTCGCTTTTATCGGTCGGATCGGGCGCCGGCGCGCGGGCGGGCGCCAGGGCGGTCGACCGCTGCCGTCGGCGATCGCGCCGGCGAAGGCGAGGGACTCGCGAGGGTGGCCGTACTACCCCCGCGGCAACGCAAAGAAAGAAGGCGGCGCCTGTGGCGGCAAGAAGCGAGAAAACGGCTGGCTGGGCAATTCGCGAGCGGGTGGAACGGTCACTCTCCGGCCATCGCGTCGCGGGACAAGGACAGCGCACAGGCAGTCGGGCGGTCGGCCCGACCAAAGCCATGCGGAGCCAACGTGCATCCTGTCGGCGGCGGGGCAATCGCTTTGGGCAAGACCGACCCGGAACGCGCTCCAAAAGCACCTCTCCGGCCGGCCGCCGCGTGCCGGGGCGACCTTCCGGTCACCCCCGAAAAGCCCCGAGAGAAATCGCAAGATGATCCAAAGCTGTTCCATCGAACGATCGATTCTCAAACGCCGTAAGATTTTGTTGCTGCCAGGTAACTCGAATGCCAAATACAGACCCGGTCTTAATCTCACGTGCTTCGGTCCCCCGGTTTCTCCCCGCCAGCGGGGCCACCGGAGACTCTCCGATCCAACTCAGGTTGCCGTATTGCAGTGTTACTGGTAGGTCTGAGGGGTTGTTGTAACAATCCCCTGATCATCTTAATAATACCAGACTCAATTCGCAACCGGGAATCCGATCAATCCCGGCGCGATAACTTTCGAGCTGGCTATGGTTTAAGTCGAACGATTCGGGGGGTTGGGTTAGCTGGGTGGTTTTGCAGCTGGCCAAAGCCCGCCGTCCGGCATTCGGTCTTGAGGCCGGGCGATATCGTAGCCCAGGTTATTCATGGCCCCATACGAACCCGAAGCGCAAGCGAGGGTTGCATAAGGAGTTGCCCTCGCTTGCGCTTCGGGTTAGTGTGCAGCGGGGTAGTTGCCGAGTACCATCAAATAGCGGTATTGTTTCCACCTCTGGTGCCATGCCTGCGGAACATCCCATCGAGCAATCGCTGGCCCGAACTTGGCCGCCCGAAGCCTGGCAGGACGTCACCGTGCTGCTGGCGGTTTCCGGGGGAGCCGACAGCGTGGCCCTATTGAGGGCAATGACTTCCCTTAAGACGGGTGGAAGCGGGCGAATCTCGGCGGTCCACCTCAATCATCAGCTCCGCGGAGATGAATCGGCCGACGACGAGCGGTTCGTTTCCGACCTCTGCCTCCGCTTGGGGGTGCATTGTGAACTGGGCCGGATTCCGGTCGCTCGCCTGGCCGCCGAGACCGGCGACGGGCTGGAGGCTGCCGCCCGATCTGCCCGGTACGGCTTCTTCCGCCGCGCCGCCGAGCAGCTCGGCGCTCGATACCTTGTGACCGCCCACACCGCCGACGACCAGGCCGAGACGATCCTCCATCGGGTGGTTCGGGGTACTGGGATTGGCGGGTTGTCGGGCATGGCCAGGGTCCGCCCGTTGGGACCGGCCGTCACGCTGATCCGCCCCTTGCTGGACGTCCGCCGCAGCCAACTGCTCGATTACCTGGCGGAGCTTGACCAGCCGTACCGCCGCGACTCGTCCAACCGGGACCTCCGCTTCACCCGCAACCGCATCCGCCACCAGCTCCTGCCCGAGCTGGCCGAGCGGTTCAATCCGGGCGTGGTCGACGCGTTGCTGCGGCTGGGGCAATTGGCTGGCGAAGTGGAGGAGGTGGTCCGCCGGCTGGTCGAGGGCTTACAGTCGCGATGCGTCCGCCGCAAGGGCCCCGGGCAGGTGCAAATCGACGCGGCCGCTCTCGCCTGCGAGCCCCGCTACGTGGTCCGCGAACTCTTTCGCGGCGTCTGGCAGAGCGAAGGCTGGCCGCTGCAGGCGATGGGGTTTGCGCAGTGGGAAAGGCTGGCCGACATGCTCCTGGCCGCCGCCGGAAGTGCGTCGGCCGAGCCACTTCGGCAGACGCTCCCCGGTGGCGTGACCGCCGAGTTGCGAGGCAGCGAGCTGCGGCTTGCGAGGCCATAAAAAAAGCGGCCTGCCGAAGCAGGCCGCCTTGGTTCGGCGGGGTATCCAGTGGCGGTTGTCGGCTATTCGGCAGCCGGCTCCGCGGCGGCCTGGGGCATTTCCAGCACCCGGCTCTGGAAGCCCAGCTTGGCCAGGATGTAGTAGAGCAGGAAACCGACCACAAAGGCCGACAGCGGCGGGACGGGCACCATGCCCTTCAGCACGCTGAGCTGCGGGACGTTGGCCGCCAGCACCTCGGCCGCTCCGACCGCGAAGCCGACGATCCAGGAGATCCATCCGGCCGGATTGAACGCCGCCCGCGGCCCCGGCCACTTCATCCCCGCGAGGATGTAGTCGGCGGCCATCGCGCCGCAGATCGGGCCGAACGACGCGCCGATGATCACGAACACGCTCACCACGTCGCCTGCCACGCCGGTGACGGCCAGAACGCAGGCCACCGCGGTGCCGATGCCGACCGAAATGAACGGGTTCACTTTCGGCAGCGTCGTCTTGAAGCTGTTGGCGGCGATGAACGAGGAGAAGCATGCCGGCGGGAAGGCCGCGATGGCAAGCAAGTACATGAAGACGGAAGCCAGTTTCGGGTCGACCACCGCGTCCATCAAGGCAGTGGTGCGGAGGACGGGCTTGTCGACGCCGATCGCGCCCATGCCGTACGCGCCGGCGACGATCAACAGCGACAGCCCTCCGGCGAAGATCGTCGCCAGCGAGATCCCCACGAGGCCGCCGAGCTGCACGTCTTTCTTGTCGCGGTTGTTCATGCCGAAGTCGGCGCCTGCGGCACCGGCGGTGGCGAAGAATCCGATGATGTAGGTGAGGATCACGGCGACCACTTGCCATTGCGACATGGCCGGGCTGGGGGCCGGCAAAAACTGCTCGTCGCTGATGATGATCTCTCTGGCTCCCAGCTCCACCACGTTTTCCGGCTGGAATTGGCCGATGCCGCCAACGGTCACGAAGAAGAGGACCAAGAGGATCGCCAGGGGGATCAGGGGGAGGAAGGTGGCGACGCGGGCGACGTACTGGATTCCTTTGAGCCCCATGAACGCCGCGAGCACCGCCCATACGGTGGCCACGACGGCATGCGGCACCGTGCCCGCCCCGAATCCGAACGGCGCGCAGAGCAGAATCCCGGCAAAGAAGGCATTCACGCTCAACCAGCCGAACTGCAACACGCCCATCAGAAAGCCGGGCATGAGAAAGCCGCCGGTGACGCCGTAGGTGGACGTGCCCACGATGTACAGCGGCAAGCCGGTCTTCATGCCCAACAGCCCCGGCACGAGGTAGTAGAAGAAGTGGCACAACAGGGCGGCCGCCACCAGTGCGAGGAAGGCAAAACCCAGGCCTTGCGCCAGCGTGCCGCCGGCGCTGGCGGCGAACATGCCGTGTTCCGCAGTGAGGCCCGGTCCCACCGGCACGTCCTGCCAGAAGACGAACCACAGCATGATGCCGGCGTAGGTCTGTGCGGTGCTCTTGAACCACGGGATGCGGTTCGCCTGCGGCACAGGCTGCGCCGAGGCCACGTAGTCCGGTAGATTGGAAGCCATAGGTCCCCTCCTGCACGCGAGACTGGATGGTGATACACGCCCCGCAGCCGGGGCTTCTTGCTTGGCTAGGCGGATGCCAGCAGTGCTGCCACGGGCCACTCTGGAGCCTGGAGTATACTCTCTCGGCTGCCGAAGTCCACCGGGGGGCAAGGCCTGCACTTGCGGCACGGGAGAACGGGCCGACAGCGGCACTCGGCGACCCCTGAACGGCGTAACGCGGGCCGGATCTGCCTTGACCGCCCGCGACGCTGCGAAGTACCATACTCCGCCCATTTTGCCGCCCGGAATTAAGGAGGGGCTAGGGACTGGGGACTGGGGATTTGGGACAGCGGGCACTGGGGCGGCCAGGGCAAGGGCGGACAAGCCGCCGACAGCACCCCGGGCGCTACCGACTGGCGACTTTTCACTTTTCACTATCCACTACCCCCTGCTCACTCCTCCATTAACCGTGGCAGCCGACGCATGAAAATGTCTCCCGCAAAGCAGTTGCTGCTCGTGCTCTTGATCGCCTTGGCCTTGCGGCTGGCGGCGGCGGGGTGGTGGCATGGGCGGCTTTCGGGCGGGTTTGCCTTCGGCGACAGCGGCGGCTACTGGGCGCTGGCCCGCGCGGTGGCCGCCGGAGGTCCCTACCAGTACGGGGCCGAGACAAAGATCTTTCGCACGCCCGGCTATCCGATCCTCTTGGCCCCGATATTCCTCGTGGCAGGGCAAGAGCCGTCGGTCTTTTGGGGCAGGGCGCTCGGCGCCGTCTTCGGAACGCTTTCGGTCCTCGGCGTGTGGTGGCTGGCTGGCCGGCTTTTCGACGCAACCACCGGCATGGTTGCCGCAGTGCTGGCGGCCGTCTATCCCGGCGCGATCGCCACCAGCATCCTCGTGCTGAGCGAGGCCCCCTTCTGCCCGCTGATGCTTCTGCACCTCGCCCTCTGGACGGCCGCGTGGCAGGCCCCGGCGGCAGGGCGGGCGGGGGCGCTTGCCGTCCTGGCGGGGCTGGCGGCGGGGGCAGGCACGCTGGTCCGACCGAGCTGGCTCCTTTTTGCGCCCTTCGCCCTGGTGATCGGCGTGGTGTTTGCGGCCGTGCATGCTTGGAAAGGGAACAGTCCAATTCTCGCTGGGCGGTCGGAAGGGGACAGTCCCATTTTCGCTGCGCGAAAGCAGGCGCAGGAAGGGGACAGTCCCATTTTCGCTGCGCGAAAATCGGGACAGTCCCCTGCCCGCCACCTTGCGATCGGCCTGATGATGCTCGGCGGGTTGATCGCGGCGATGACCCCCTGGTGGGTCCGCAACGAGCGGGTTTCGGGGCATTTCGTGGCGACGACGCTTCAGGTCGGGGCCAGCCTCTACGACGGCCTGAACCCCGAGGCCAGCGGGGCCAGCGACATGCGGTTCGTTCCGCGGATGGCCGACGCCGAAAAGGCCGACCCTGCCGCGGCCGGCGGCCGGCCCGACGACGTCTTCGAGTACCGGCTCGACCGCAGGATGCGCGGTGAAGCGCTTCTCTGGGCGCGACGGAACCCCGCCGCGGCTGCCCGGCTGGCGATCGTGAAGCTTGCGCGGATCTGGAACGTCTGGCCCAACGAGCCGTCGCTGGGGAGCTGGCCGATCCGCCTGGCGATGATGGGAAGCTACCTGCCGGTGATGCTCTTGGCGCTGGTGGGGGCGTGGCGAACGATCGGCCGCGGCTGGCCGTACGCGCTCTGCTGGCTGCCGGCGGTCTACTTCACGCTCCTGCACGTGGTTTTTGTCGGCTCGATTCGATACCGCCAGCCGGCCATGCTGGGGCTGATCGTGCTGGCCGCCGGCGCGGCGTTAGAGATTGGGCGCAGGAGGTCTGACGGTGCTTGTTGAAGGATTGCTGCGATTTTCCACGAACTGGTGAACTTCTGCTGGGCGGTGTTCAAGTGGGCGCTGCTGGCCGGCGTGCTGGCCGTGGTGGTCGCCGTGCCCTATCTCTACCGCCGCGTCGACGACGAGATCCGCCGCCACGTCGAGCGGAAGCTGGCCGCGCACTACCAGGGGCTCGACGTTTCTGTCCACTCGGCCGAGCTCTTGGAGGGCAAAGGTATCCTGGTCCGCGACGTCTCGATCCGCGAGCCCGCCGCTCTGGGCTCCGCTGCCGAGCTGCTCTCTGTGGACGAGATGCTGCTCTGCTGCCGGGGCGACCTGGAGGAGCTGGTCACCGGCGAGCCGGAGATCTCGCGGATCGTGATCCGCCGGCCGACCTTGCGGACGTCTCGCCGCGCCGACGGCAGTTGGACGGCCGGCAGGCTGCTGCCGCTCCCGCGGTTCGCGCGGCATCCGCCTGAGATCGCGGTCGAAGAAGGCACGATCGAGGTCTTTGCCTCGACTGCTGCGCCTGGCCGCCCGCTCTTGCTGCGGCACGTGAACTTGACCCTCGGCCGGCCGGACGATCGGGCCGCGCCCGGCCCGGCGGCGGGGCGACGGCTACTGGAAGGCACGCTCTCCGGCGAGTTTTTTCGTTTGCTTCGCCTCGAGGGAAACGTCGGCCCCGAGCAGCTCGGCTGGGACTTGAGCGGATCGGTCGAGGGCCTCGACGTCTCGCCCCCGTTGGCCGACGCGCTCTCCGGCTGCTGGTCGCTGGAGCTGCCCTGGCTGCGATCGCTTCGCGGCCAGGCGTCGCTGTGGTTTCGCGCCGGCAAGGACGCGGCCGCCGCGCCCTGCCGATACGAACTGGCCGGACAACTGCTGCAGGGAAGGCTCGACGACCCCCGCACGGGGCGGCCGCTCACGGACCTCCGCGCGGTCTTTCGCATGAACAACGCGGGATTCTCGATCGACGAGCTTGCGGCAACCAGCGGAGAGGCGACGCTCCGGGCGTCGTGCCAAGGGAGCGGCTTCGGCAAAGCCGCCCCCTTGCGGCTGGACGCCAAGATCCGCCAACTGGAAATCGACCGGCAGCTTGCCGGCATCCTCCCCGAGCAGCTTCGCCAGTCGTGGCAGAAGTTCCTTCCGGCCGGCAGGGTGAACGCCGACCTGGTGATTGCCTACGACGGCCGCAACTGGAAGCCCGAGGTCTCGCTGGAGTGCCTGGACGCGTCCTTTTCCTATCACAAGTTCCCCTACCGCCTGGCCCGGTGCACCGGCTCGGTCGTGCTCAAGGACGACGTGCTGGCGGCCGAGCTGGCGGCTTACGCCGGGAGCCGTCCGGTAAGGGTGGCCTGCCGGCTTTCGGACCCCTTCGGCGTGCCGTGCGGCTGGGTCGAGGCGGCCGGCGACGAAATCCGCTTCGACGAGCCGCTCTACGAGGCGATGAACGAGCAAACGCGGGCGGTGGTCCGCTCGTTCGATCCCCAGGGGACCTTCAACTGCTTCTGGCGCTCTTGGCGCGACAATCCCCAGTCGCTGCCCCACCGGCGGCTTGTGGCTTCGCTCAACCGCATCCGGCTGCGATACGACAAGTTTCCTTATCCCATGTCGGGCGTGTGCGGCACGCTCGAGATGCTCGACGACCGCTGGACCTGCCGCGGCATGGAGGGCCGAAACGACACCGCCGTGGTCACCTGCGAGGGAAGCTGGGGCAGCGGCGCGGAGACCGGCACACTTGACTTGCGGCTGGCCGGCAGAAGCGTACCGCTGGAAGAGGAGCTTCGCGACGCGCTGGCCAGGCCGGACATACGGCGGCTTTGGAACGATCTCAGGCCGCAGGGGGCGGTCGACCTCGACGTCCAGATCTGCCGACGGCCCGACCAGCCGCGGGCCGGCGTCACCGTGACGGCGCGGCCGCAAAGCGAAAAGACCTCGATCGAGCCCGTGCGGTTTCCCTATCGCTTGGAAAAGATCCGCGGGGCGTTTCACTACGACAACGGGCTGGTCAGCTTCGAGCGCTCTAGGGCGGAGCACGGCGAGACGGCCGTCTCGGCCGCCGGGCGGTGCCGGTTCTCGCCGGACGGCGGCTGGTCCTTTCAGTTGGAGGACCTTTGGGTAGGCCGGCTGAGCGCCGACCGGGAGCTGGTCCACGCGCTGCCGGAGCGGCTCCGCAAGGGCGTCACCCAGCTCAATCCCGGCGGGCCGCTCGACCTTCGCGGCACGCTCGCCTTCGCCCGCGGCCCGCAGCCGGACGCGCCCGTCCGCAGTCAGTGGGAGCTGGACGTCGGGTTCAACCAGGGGAGCCTCGACGTGGGCGTGAAGCTGGAGAACGTTTGCGGCAAGGTGCGGCTGGCCGGTGAGTTCGACGGCCTCCGCGCCCGCTCGCGGGGTGAGCTGGCCTTTGATTCGCTCACCTGTCGAGGCGTGCCGCTGACCGAGGTGCTCGGCCCGATCTGGATCGACGACGATCAGGTGCTTCTGGGCTCGCCGGCCGATGCGCAAGGTTCGGGGTTCGGGGTCCAGGGTTCAGGAGTTGGAGTCGAGGGCCCACGCACCGGTTTCGGGCCGCGGGAAATCACCGCCAGGGTATTCGGTGGCACCGTCTTCGGACACGGCCGCATCGCCCGGACCGACCCGCCCAACTGGCAAGTCCAGGCGAACCTCTCGCAGTGCGACCTGAGCCGCTGCGCGGCGGAAGTGCTCTCCGGGCAGCGCGACTTGCGGGGCAAGCTGCGGGCGACGGTCGATCTCTGGGGCGCGGGGCGGGACCGAAGCGCGCTGGGCGGACGGGGCCGCGTCGAGCTTCGCGAGGCCGACATCTACGAGCTGCCGGTGATGATCGCGCTGCTGAAAATCCTCAGCATCCGCGAGCCCGACCTGACGGCC
>Ga0180437_10006241_pt1 | contig 15956 bp, 14 predicted proteins | sample SS_ome_4_FD_132410 | JGI IMG/M metagenome (GOLD analysis project Ga0180437, IMG submission 132410) | Hypersaline lake sediment archaeal communities from the Salton Sea, California, USA - SS_3_D_1 metaG | ecosystem: Environmental > Aquatic > Non-marine Saline and Alkaline > Hypersaline >...
GAGTTGTTCCCAGCCGTGAAGGTCGTGTTTTGGGCGGGATATTTTATTGCGGATGTGTCAATGTGATTTTTCAGTCTGCCCGGGCAGAGCCTAAACGGCCAGTGTCTCTCGCCGCAGTATTTGCATATCGGCATGAGTTGTTTGCCAGCAGGCGGGGGCACATCTTCGTGAGCGTTGTTACTGTACAACGTCTGTTTCGGGCCTGCTAATTTCATATTATAGGTCTCTCGTATCTTTGTGCGTCTGAGCAGGGTCCTGATTTGGTGGCTCGGGGCGCCAAAAATGGCGGATTCGAGCCAACTTCAGCCGCATATATGAATTGTTTTCGACGGATTTGCGGGATACTTTAGGCTTTTTCAAGTACAAAGCACGTAATGGCAGAGCATAATCATTCGAGATAACAGCATGCCGTGGGTTTTCGGGCGCCTGGTTCGCAGCTGGTTTTTGGGAGCGGTTTAACTTGCCGCGGCGCCGAAGTTAGTTGTGTACTTGGACGAGGATGTTCCTGACGCCCCATTCAAGAGCCCGCTGGTGGGAATCGAAGAAAACGTCAAGTCGCGGGCCGGTGATTGCACCGCCCCTGTCGAGGACTTTGACCGCCCCGCCGCCGTTGTATCCGGGAATGACCATCACTGTTCCGAAAGGGTATTCTTTGTCTGCGGCGACAAAGCTGTCGCCTGGCTGTATCCGGTGTCCCGATGCGGTCATACCATCGGAATATTCGCCGCAGCATTTGGGGCAGGAACAGTAGGCGGTTACGCGCATCTGAACTGTTCGCCAGCGGTGGGGGAGCGTCGGCTCGGCGAGGGGTTTGCTGTCAGTCGGGCTTTGCGACCGAGCTATTATTTCAGCCGTGGCAGCAGTGCGTCCGCTTACAGCGCCGAGGCCGGCGGCAGGGCCAGGTTGCACGGTCGCCTTGCCGTCAGTTGCTGCGTGCCCTGTTTTGACGATGGCGGCCAAAACGCACGCGGTGGCAGCCAGAAAGGCGATAATATAAACAGATTTGACATTTCGGATGGCACGAATCAGAAATATGACAATCACTTTTCTCAGCCCCCCTGCACAAAACACCGACCAGATCAATATTCAGCGGTTTGAATCTCGCAAGTTGTCGCAACATCTCGATTGACTCGGGAATCCCCATTCCTGAACTGTAAGGAGCATTATATCAGAAGGGCCGCCTCAATTCAAGCATTTGGTGACATCGCAGGTGCTGTGGAGCAAAGTAGCGGAATTTGGCAGGCTAGCCCGAAGCATTATGGGGCCTGGGCCAAAAGTTTTTTCCGTGGAGCAGTCACCCTGTGTCGATCGGACATCGGTGCTGAAGGGTATCAATCCGTTACGTGGACGTGCGAGAGACCGGGCGTCAAGAGATTGTACAATAGTATAGCGTCATTGTCGTGCATGCGAATGCATCCGCGGGAACCCGGCCTTCCCACGCTCTGATTGTCTGTCGTGCCGTGGATTGCAAATCCGGTTCTGTGTGCTGCATTTCCTTCGAGGCCCTCAAGGCCTATCCATCTTGAGCCGAGTGGATAGTCGGGGTCGCCGGCGTGGTATGTTCTGTTGGTTTCCGGATCGGTCCAGGACGGCTCTACGAGCTTTCCGTTTGTCTTTACACGCCACAGCCCCGTGGGGGTTTCTCTGCCTTCTCGGCCGAGTCCCACGGCGAAGCTTCGGACGAACATGTCCCGCAGATACAAGTCCATCGTGAAACTCGAACGGTATATGCGGGCATGGAATGGTCCGTTTATCACCTTTATGGTGTCATCGGCGCGGAGCGTCGTTGGGCTGGTGATTCCGTTAATCTTCAGAAGGATTTCGTACGGAACTTTGTGTTCTCTTCCGATTGCGGAAAACACGTCTCCGGGTCTGACCCTGTAATTTTCGCAAAGCGTGTCGCCGGGGTAAACGGTTCTGCTGAAGAGCCACTTTTCGGCCAGTTGGGAAAGCTGGTCTTTGACAGCGGTGTGTGGTTCTACGGCTGCGGGATCCTGCAGCATTGAGTTCAGCTTGTTGCGTGTCTCAATGACGTTGGCGTCGTTGAACTTGACAGGTGGCGGATTTTCGGTCATCGGTTCAAAAGCTTCCAGATCATATTGACCAGATGGCGGAGTCTGCACTTGCGAAGACATCGATTGCGGCTGGGGCCGCATCGCTGAGGGAGCGTAATCGTACCTCTGTATTTCGTTGTCCACTTCGGTATCGGGTTCCGCATCCGCATAAGTCAGAATCGCCGAGTCAATCAGGTTCTGTATTTCAGTATCCGTGTAAGCGCCGGCGGTCCGCGGTTTGTTCTTGCCGAAAAAGTTGAGAGCGAAAGCAGTAGTCAAGGCGCCAAAAATCAAAAGCGTAACAATGCGTTTGGTCCTTCGGTTTCGGGCTGTTCTTGCGCTTCGCGATCCGGGATACGGACGCACCATTCTATCTTCTCCTTACTTATTCTTCACAAGCCAGATTTTAATAATGCCGTAGCCGGACTTTCCAATTCGATCTGATCTGTTATCCCGCGGCATCCGTCACTCGGCTCGTTGATTTTGGTTGGCGAACCATCCGGCAATCATGCGCTTCGTGTGCCTAAAGTGATTCGCCGGGCATGCCGGAGCAGCTCAGGAGCCGATCACCGACATGCCCAGCAAGCATAATTAATCGTTTATTGTATAAACGAAGTCGGCAGATAATCATCCGACCTCGACAGCCATGTGGCTTTTGAGTTCTTCGAACCTCGGTGCGCAGGCATCCAATCCGCCGATGATGGTGTAGACCCTGAGGCATTCCCTGTTGTCTTCGTGGATTCCTCTGTGTATAGTGGCCCTGCCGGTTATCTCGGAAAGGACGTCAAAAGCATAATCGATGTTGTCCTGAAGGCCCCTTACGTTTGCCATGAGGTGCTTTCCTGCGACAACGATGCATCCGGCGAGCTTCGCCGTAGACAGGTCGAATCCGCCGGCAAGCAGGGTCTTTTCGAGGTTTTTCTTGACGGCCTCGGAAATGGCGAACTTATTCGAGAACTTGTTGACTTTTGTCAGGCCCATAATCGAGCATCCGCCGGTTTCCATAATGCTCTTGTAGTCAACGGCGTCAAACGAGGTGTACCTGCTGCTGAGAGCACTAAGCCTGTTGAAGATGTCAAAGAGAGAAGCGACGGTGTTGTTTATCGTGGGCCAGAACGATTTAACGGTCATACCTGGGTACATTTTGTTAATCTTGTCGTTGTCGATGATGATAAGCGGCGAAATTTTTCTCTCGGCGGCCATCTGGCTCAGTTGTGTTGCGACCATGTAAGCGTTTTCGGCCACCTGGGGAGATCCAGCCTCACCGACCGTCGGCAACGTCATAATGACGCCGACATTCCTGTTCGGATTCTTGACGCGGGTATACCTGGCGTACTCTTTTGCGACCTCAATAAGTCCGAATACGCTTCCACTGCCGGTACCGCCACCGGCGCCAAAAGTAACCATGATATGGTCGGCCTGGGCTCCAAAGGTCTGTCTGGCAAGGTGCAGGATATCCTGCTGATACCTCTGTACGGCGTCATGGCCTCTCTGCATATCCTTTCCGGCGCCGCGTTCGCCTATGTCCATTAGGAACTTCTGATTCTTGGGGATATCGAGCAGGTCAAGATCATGGTGTGTCGTATTGACGGCGAGCACCTTCTTGTAGCCGAGATCATGGAAGGCCTTTACGAATCTTCCACCACATTGGCCGGCGCCGATCCAGGCGTACCGGGTCGAACCTTTGACCTGATCTTTGATACCCATTTCCTGCTCAATCTTTGGCTCATATTGTTCCAGGTCCAGAGTCGGCAGCAGCCATGAGTTGAAGTCAAAGTCGCCCTTTGTGGTCACGGGCGTCTGCCTTCGTACTGTTCTTTTCCGTGTTTTGCTTGTTGAGCGTGTCTTTGGTATGACTCGCTTTGCCGCCGCTACCCTCGTGCGGTTCGAGGACGCTACCTTTCGGGTCTCAACGGGCTTGGCTGTGGTGCGGCGCTTCGCAGTTGCCGTTACGCGGCGCTTGGCGGCTGCTGCTGTGCGTCTTTTGGCACTTGCCGTCGGACGGCTTTTCGCCTTTACCGTTGAATGGCTTTTTGCTGTTATTGTTATACGGCGTTTTGAACTTGCCGACGGGCGGCTCTTAGCTTTGACCGATGTGCGGCTATTGGCCTTCGCCGTTGGACGGCTCTTCGCACTTGCCGACTTACGGCGCTTGGCAGTTACTGTTATGCGGCGTTTTGCACTTGCCGATGTGCGGCGTTTCGCACTTGCCGAAGGGCGGCTCTTAGCCTTGACCGATATGCGGCTTTTTCCCTTCGCCGTTGGGCGGCTCTTAGCCTTTGCCGATGTGCGGTTTTTGCCCTTCGCCATTGGGCGGCTTTTGGCCTTCGTGGTCACGCGGCGTTTTGCGGTTGCCGACGGGCGGCTCTTGGCTTTTGGCTTTGAGCTGCTCCTGGCTTTTGCGGTGGGGCTTTTCCGTGCTGAGGCTTTTTTCTTTCCAGTCGATTTCGTTGTCATTTTTACATCTCCTTACTCTTGATTAAACAATTTTTTTCATCTTTGTTCTTCCACTTGTCGCCATAGGCCGGTGCCGAGCCTTCGAAACAACCGGATATTCTTCCGGATTATTCTTTCGGGTTCATAACGATAACGGCAACCTGGGTTACACTCGTTATGTCGCATGCCGGTTTTACGGTTATGTCCCAGAGCAGCGGATTTTCGTCATCGGTTTTGCATTGTTCGATAGTACCTGCAATTGTGGGGGTATCGAGAAAACCGGGCTTTTTCGCAACATACACGATATCACCAACACAGACGGGATAGTTTTTGGACAGCCAACGAACTCCGGCACAATTGCCACAGCCCTGCAATATCATACCCGCATCCAATTGGCCTATCTTAATTGGTATTCTGGACGTTGGGTCTGTGACAAGCCTGACTTCGGCGGTTCTTGAGTGGACGTTTGCTATTGTTCCGATTATGCTTGCGTCACTCAATACGAATTGTCTCTTTACTATTCCATCGTCTTTTCCGCGGTTGATAACCAGGCTGCCCTGTGCTCTGTCAAAGGTGGTGATGACGTCGGCGAGCACGAGATTTGCGCCTTCCCATACGGGCCTTTCGCGCAGTCCTGCCAGCTTTTGGACCTTGCGACGTTCCTGATGGAGCCACTGGGTTGTATTGGCGAGATGATTTCTAAGCTTGATGTATTTTTTTCTGCTTACGACGTCTTCAGCCTGGCATGGGCTTGCCGAGAGCGAAATGTCTCTGCCGACTTTCAGAGGCCATCCAAAGAGGCGGGCAAAGGCAAGCTGAAACTTGCTTGTCAAAGCCTGTGGCGCAAGCAGAAAGATAAGCCCGCCCAGCAGACACCATATAAACAACATTCGGTCAGAGACTTTCATATATGCTTCTTTCACCATGTCCGACATGCGCATTCCGATCAGCACGCAGCCTGAACGCTTCGAGTTTATGATCTATTCCCAACCGTACTCCGTGCTGTCCATCGTGTCTTTCCAAAGTTCGAGATTCTCCAGGTATACGCTGGTCCCACGTGCGACAGAGGTGAGGGGGTCGTCGACCCTGTGCACCTTCAGGCCCGTGGCGGTTTCCAGGACCCTGTCGATGCCGCGGAGCAGCGAGCCGCCTCCGCAAATGTGTATGCCGTTGTCGACGAGGTCGGCGGCGAGTTCCGGCTGGGCCTTTTCCAGCGTTTGTGTGACTGCGTCTATGATAGAGGCCACCGGTTCGCGCAGCGCCTCGCGAATTTCTTCACTTGTTACAATGATTTTTCGCGGCATGCCCGATATGGTGTCTCTTCCGGCGACTTCAATTGTCAATTCCTCCTCGAGCGGCGCCGCCGAGCCTATCTGGATTTTTACTTTTTCAGCTCGCGCTTCACCGACAAGCAGGTTGTACGTCTTCTTGAGGTGGCTGATAATTGCTTCGTCCATATCGTCTCCGCCGACGCGTATCGACCTGCAGCAGGCGATGTCCGCCAGACTCATAATGGCCACTTCAGTGGTTCCACCGCCAATATCCACAATCATGGATGCGGTAGGATTTGTGATTGGCAGTCCGGAGCCGATTCCTGCAGCCATAGGCTCATCGACAAGATAGACTCTTCTTGCACCGGCTCGTTCGGCGCTGTCGACGACGGCGCGTCGCTCGACAGCGGTTATTCCACTCGGTACGGCGATGACAACGCGCGGTTTTGCCAGTCCGCCTCTTCCCTTTCCGTGGACTTTCCTAATGAAGTAACTGAGCATTGCCTGGGTAATCTCGAAATCGCTGATTACGCCGTCCTTGAGAGGTCTGATGGCACTGATGGATTCCGGTGTTTTTCCGAGCATTTCGCGTGCGACGGACCCGACTGCCTGTCCGTTGTTGAGAACGAGATTGGTCCCTTTGTTGACGGCAACGACCGAAGGCTCGTTCAAGACGATGCCTCTTCCGCGCGCACAAACGAGGGTGGTGCAGGTGCCCAGGTCCACGCCAATGTCCATGCTGAACCAGCCCCTGAACCAATCCAGAATGTTTTTTAACAGCATTTACGACTCCTTTCCAAGATCCTACCTGTTAAGCACCAGCCGGCATCCAACTGACCGGTGTAAAAACGACACGTTCATTTCACTATGAATGGTGTGTAGCCGTTGTCGCTTCCTTAAAAGTTACCGACTTTGCCGAAGCTGCCGCTCTTGTCGGAATTGTCGGTTTTGTGGAATAGCGGCTTTATGTGTAGGGGGCCTTTTGGATTTCAAATGAATTGAATTGTGCGCAGGGTGATTCTTATAGGTCGTGATTTTTCACGGCGTCCGATATTGTTTGAAATTTTCTGCAATCGATTTTGCATGGTTTTGCTCACAGCCCGGTAGCTGCTTGTTTGCGCAGTGTTGAGAGGTATTGGTGGGTTGTCGGCGTTCAGGGTATTCCGACGATTGTGAACTTTGGCTGGGACGGTCTGAGAAAGTCAGTTCAGGTTTGGCAAAGCGGCCGCTGTTTTGAGATGTGGATAACCGGGCCAGTGCACCAGGAGGGGCTCAATTTCGAATTTCCTGCAGAGTCCTTCTACCAGCGCCTCTGTCCTGATGATTTGGAGGTCTGTCGGTGGTTTGGTTTTGTCGTCCCGCATGATGCATATCCTTATAGTGTTACCGCTGTCTGCGCGGCTGGGATCGGAGGAAAGTTTGTACTGCTTCTTCCAGAGTTCTGTGGGTCTTATCCGTCCGTCGGCGCCGCTTGCGGAGCTGCGAACGACAAAGTGGTATGTGGAATCACCGTCGAACCTGGAAGGATTTTCCGCCGCTGAACGTTGCGGCCCAGGATGTGGCGGAGTGTAATAGTATATTTCGACGCCGTCCCAGCCATTGCATCTACGAGCGCCTGGGGAGGAAATAGACTGTTCGACAGGGTCAAGGCTGTAATAGGAAGAAAGACAGAATGCACCGGCGGAGGGCGGATTGTTACCCAGAGCCATCAGGACCAAGGCACATGCAGTCATCGAAAGCAGCAAAGCGACAAAGACCTTGACCTGTCTTGGCTGAGTCGACATGTTCACCCTCTTTTGTTTATTTAGCCTGATATTTCGCGTGTATCCTGCTCATCGATCCAGAATCTCGCAACATATTGGGGTATCGGCCTTATCGAATTACCACTTTATGTGGATGCCTCTTCTCTCCGTTATCTGTGCCGGATTCGTGGTTGGTACGACCTTATCGGGCGCTTTCCGGCAATTCCGGGATGGGGCTCGTTCTCACAGATTTGCAGCTTCTAATCAAAATATGAAATATATATTGAGGATGTGCAAGCGCTGGGGCGGTTCGGGGCAGCCGGTATAATCGGCGGGACTATGTCAGGTAATGTTCAAGATTTGGCGTCAGTGTGACGATTTTGTGTCTGTGAGCGAGCTGCGCTGCCGGGGCGGCGTAGTTTGTGGCGGGTCGTGGTGGGGCGGGGATTGGGGTGCTGCAGGTTCTGTGAATCCGCATCTTAGTGCCGTAACTGTCTTTCGGGGTGAAATTGACCTTTCATGTGGTCAGGAGACAAGTAAAGCATGTAGCATATAAAAAGATGGCGCCCGCCGAAAAAATATCGCGAGGGTGCAGCTTTTCCATTGTAATTCCTGTACTGCATGAGAAGGAGTGCATTAACAGCCTGATCAAGCATATCGGGAGAACACAACAAGGGTAAAGCTATGAGATAATTCTCGTGGACGCCGACGATGCCGGGATGATCAACTACAAAGAGCTGAAGCGCCAGCCGCGGCTGATTGAAGCTTTCGCAGATAAGATACCGCAGAGGACTCGGCGGTGCTGTGTTATGCACGCCGATATCTCAGCAAGGCTGATGGTGATTGCGTCGTTGGTGGTGAATACAAGAGAGTGTCCAAAGTATGACCGGGCGCTGAACGAGCAGCCGCCCGGTGGCGAGGCAGATGACGATGGCAAGTGAATTCGATGGTGGTTGTGTGCTTTTCTTCGTGAAATCGCCACTGACGGGAGCGGTCAAAACGCGTCTTGCATCGGAAATCGGGGAGGCGCACGCGACTGCCCTTTATAGGTGTTTTGTTGAGGATTCGGCGGCCACGCTGAAAAGATGCAATGTTGAGCAGCGGTTTTGTTTCTGTCCGAATGATTCCAGGGACGATTTTGTCAAGTGGTTCGGAGATGGCTACCGTTATGAAGCGCAGTTCGGCCGGAATCTCGGAGAACGGATGAAGAATGCCTTCAAGCGATGTTTCGATGAGGGTTTCTCGAAGGTGGTCGTTGTCGGGTCGGACATTCCAGACCTGCCGGAGTGTTTTCTGGGCGATGCTTTTGCCGTGCTTGGGCTGTGCGATGCGGTAATTGGTCCGACGCAAGACGGAGGGTATTACCTGATCGGGTTCTCGAGCAAAGGTTTTCTACCGCAGGCGTTCGACGGGATAGCATGGGGCGGCAAAACCGTATATGAGCAGACTGTTGGGATACTTGAATTTTACGAGATCGAGACGCATGTTCTGCCTTTGTGGCGTGATGTTGATACTGTGGCGGACTTAAGGGCGCTTGTCAAACGGAATAAGGATACGGCTTTTGCACAATCCGTGACGATGCGCTACGTTCGGGAAAGCAAGTTATGGGGTGGGTAGGACGCAGTGGAGTTGTCTCTTGAGACTTCTGAGCAAAAGGGCACAAAGCTGATGTGGTGAAAGATGGAGCCTGCAAGCGTGCGGATGAATTCAAAAATCGCGGTCACGGCCCTTGTGCCGGCGGGAGTGATTCTGGCTGGATTTCTGCTGCCCGTAAAGGACTGGCTTGTACACGGGCTCGAATGGACGCGAGGTCTTGGAGCGTGGGGGCCGGCATTTGTAGTGGTGTTCTATATCGCCGCGTGCGTGCTCTTTCTGCCAGGTTCTGTGTTGACGATGGGGTCCGGCTTTCTTTTCAAGGTTCTTCTGGGAATGGTGACGGCGTCGATAGGCAGCACGCTCGGGGCGTGTGCAGCGTTTCTTCTGGGCCGTACGTTTGCACGGAAGTGGATATCGCGGAAAACGGCGTCGAATAAGAAATTCGCGGCTGTTTATGATGCTGTCGGCAGCGAGGGATTCAAAATAGTTTTCCTGATAAGGCTCAGTCCTGTATTTCCGTTCAACGTACTCAACTATGCTTTCGGACTAACGAAGGTGCCGTTCTGGAAGTACGCTCTGGCTTCCTGAACGGGGATGTTTCCGGGTACGCTGATGTACGTGTATCTGGGCGCCGGTCTGCGCTCATTGGCGGACGTTGCAGCCGGGGAATTCGAAACCGGCTCGGTGGGTCAGGTATTTTTTGGGCTCGGTATGGCGGTAACGGTTGGAGTTACGTTTTACGTAACGCATCTTGCGCGAAGGGCGGTCAAGAAGGCCATCGAGCGAAACGCTGTTTGAAGATGACAGACAGGAGTTCAAGGTCTGTTACGGTCCTTCGGATACATCGATACGTCTTGACAGGACCAGCGTGAACGAGTTGACGTCGTTCTGTACAATTGGCGAGCATTGATCGGATTCGGGGTCGAAGTAAAAACCCGGTGCGACAGTCCAGGCTAAAGGATTTTGGCCGTCAAGTGCGGCTGTTTCGTTCATCTCGGCTAAGAGTTCGAGAAATGTTTCCTCGTGCCAGTATTCCGCCACGGCCAGGTTCCTGAAAAGGTCGGCGATTCCGAGTAAGCCCTGTAGTTCGGCGAGGAGGGCGAATTGCGGGTATATTCGAGTGCTCAGGTGGTTTTTCTCCCGGGCGGCGGCAATGAGGTTCTTCATCGTGGGTTCGGCTACCTGCGGCCGGTATTCCGGGAAAACTGGCGGTTCAGTATCGCCGAGGAAATCCAATATGCACATCGCATGCATTGCTTCCCGGTCGGCTGCGTGTTTGAACGCCTCGGCAATCCGGCGATAGCCTTCCTGAATCGCACGGTCGGCGAAAGATTTGTATCGACATTGGGCGCGGGATTCGGCAGCGAAGGCGATCAGAAGGTTGGTTTTCGTTTGGGTGTCTGCGATTTTCATTCTGCTCCCGGTAAAGACGGCCCCTTTCGAGGTGAAGTACAACTTCTGGTTTCGACGAATTACCCCCGGTGCTGCTGAAACACATGGCGCCCTTTAAGCTTATCATCGCTGTTGAACGCGATGTCAATTTTCTGCCGGGCTGCAAATCGTCCCCCCAATGATCCGATTTCAACCCAGCTACAGAGGAAACAGATAGTAAAACTTTACTGACCCCCCCAGCGAGTCGCCTTTATCGGCCTTGCGGTAGTTGGTGTCTTTATTTTATTCATGAGACATCCGTTTCCTTACAAATTAGAGAGCGTGGCATCCATAGTCCTATATATCGGAAAAAGACAGACGACTGCGACTCGGAAAAAACCCTCTTTTCGGTCCGACCAAATCTCTTTATAAAACGTAAGGAAAAGCCCTGACGGCATAAATACCTAATAGCACTTGGGGAAAACCATACTATTGGTAGTTTCCCAAAAGAAAAGCGGCGGTCAATGCTATTTGACAGGCCGCTTTATTCGGCGCCTCTTGCCCGCCAAAACCCGTTTGCGCAAAGCTCCGACCCCCTAATTTCCAACTTTTCTCCGCAATAGGGCAACTATTAGAAACGGCCCCCGGTTTTTTCCCATTCAATCGCGTACTGGCGCAGTTCGCTGCTGCTTTCAATTTGTAGCTTTTGCCTGATATGCGTACAATGCGTCTCCACTGTTTTTACGCTGAGACAGAGTTTTTCGGCAATCCGGCTTGCACCGAATCCCCTGCCGATCAACTCGATGATTTCCAACTCGCGGTCGCTGAGGCATTTGATGCCGGTTTTGTCCGCTGACGAATCTCCTGCGGCAAAACTTGTGAGCATTTTTGTTGCCATATCGTCACTCAAATAAACTTTTCCTGCGAGCACCCTGCGGATAGCGGTGAGAATTGCTTCCGGCGCTTCCTCCTTCATGACATATCCTTTTGCTCCGGCCCTGAGGACCCTTTCCGCGAAAACGGTTTCGCTGTGCATTGAAAGCACCAGCATCGGAAGACGCGGAAAACGAACGCTTATGTCCTTCAGCAAATCGAGACCACTTAGCCCGTTATCGAGGGACAGGTCGATAATTGCAATATCGGGGTCTGCTTTTTCAATGCGATTGAGGGCCTCGCGAGCACTTGCGGCTTCGCAACAGATGGTCATGTCCGGCTGCATGTCGACAAGCCTGGCGACGCCCTCGCGAATGATGGGATGGTCGTCAACGATCAGGATTCTGGCCCGACCGACATCTGAATCAACTGGTTCTTTTATCGTCATGATTTACCCCCTTAGTGTCTCTGGACATGACTATTCTTGAATGAGCACCGTAGAATGGTCCCCGCATCGGGGGTACTGTCGAACTCGATGGCGCCGCCGATCATTCGGGCCCGATAGCGCATTATATGCAGACCCATGCCTTTGCCTGCGCCAAGATTCTGGGGCAGTCCGAGACCGTCGTCTTTGACTTCAAGCGTAATACGGCCGTCGTCGCCATTGAGAGTGATGGAGATATTGCGTGCTTTCCCGTGCTCGATTGCATTGCGCACCGCTTCCTGAACGATGTGGTATAAGTGCATTGCGGCGGTATTGTCGTGAATTAGAACGGGTTTTTCGCATTGGAAGGTACAGTTGACAGCGAAGATGTCCTCAATTTCGGAAGCAAACTCGGCAAGTACGCCCAAAATGCTTTCAGCCTGGAGTCCTACGGGAAAGAGAACCTTTGCCAGAGAGCGTGTCTGCTTCAGGGCGTGCTTTATGAGTTTTGAGATTTCGGCGGCGTTTGCGGCTTCGGGGAGTGATTTTCGAGCGAGTTTCTGTTCCAGCATCTTGCTTGTGAAGGCAATGCCTACGAGGGCCTGTCCGACACTGTCATGGAGGTCCTGTCCGATCCGCTGCCGTTCGGCCGTACTTACCTCGAGCACCTCTTTTTCGAGCCGCCTGCGTTCCGTGATGTCAAGAGCATATATATTGACGTAGTCCTCCTTGGATACGGGCGCGAAGGTGAGTGAGAAGATGCGTCCGTCGTATTCGAGTTCGGCTTCTTCGGCCTGGCCGGTATTAAGGACATCTTTGGCGAATTTGCGCCACTGGTCGGGCAGATAACGTCCAAGGCCCGATTTCCAGTAAGCCAACAGGCCCTGTCCAGGCTCGTTCGTATATATTACCAGGCCGCCTTTTGCGATTCTCAGGACCGGGTTCGGGTCTTCTGAAGGGAATTTTGCGAGCATTTCGATCTCTCTTTGTGCTTCTTTAAGCTCGGTGATGTCTATACCCAGTTCCAGCAGGAGTTTCGAGCCGTCCTCATCTGTGAAGGGATAATCGAAGACCTGATAGATGTGACCGGTCTCGCAGTGGTCCAACTCCCATTGTCGAGGTTTTCCAGACTCAAAGGTTAAAGACATACGGCATGGATGACATGATCTTCTGCGTCCCTGTAGAATCTCGTAACATCTCCTTCCCTCGAGCGCCCCGAATCGGGCGCGGAAATTACGATTCGCAAACCGAATGGTGTAATCGGGCCCAACAAGAAAGACAAAACCAGGTAGGCGCTCCAAAAGGGCAAAGAGTCTTTTCCGTTCAGTCTCTGCTTTCTTCTGCGCCTGCTTTCGCTCACGGATCTCAGCCTGCAATTGTTCATTGGCTTTTACAAGGTCGGCTGTTCGTTCTTTGACACGTTTTTCGAGTTCATCGCGCGCCTTCTGGAGTGCCCATTGGGCCTGCTTACGTCCGGTTATGTCGAGGGCGTATAAGTTGACATACCCCATATCACAAATCGGCGCAAGCGTCAGAGAGAATATGCGGCCGCCGCAGGGCTTTTCAGCCTGCAGGGGTGAGCCTGAGTCCAAGGCCTCGGCCACCACTTGGCGCCACTGTTCAGTCAAACAATTACGACTATCATCTCCCCGATGCCAGATTTTCAGGAAGGTCTCGGCTGCCCTGTTCTTGTAAAGAATGGTCCCGTCGGCGGCTATGCGAAGAACCGGATTCGGGTCTTCGCTCGGAAACTTTGCGAGCCGTGAGATTTCCCGTTCCGCTTTGTTCCGCTGTAGTCTGGCATGAAGAACCGGGGCTATGTGCCTGGCGATAGTCTCGAGCAAAACCTTATCATCCTCGTCGTAATCCGTAGGCTTGTTTGCAACGTGCAGCGCGCTGATCACTTCGCCCTTATAAAGAATCGGAGTTACCATGGTATTTGTTATCTGAATATGGCCCTTAGGCGTATTGAAAGGTCCAGTGTTTGAATAGAGGGTGCTCTTTTGCCTGACTGCTTCGGCCCAGACGCCTCTGAAGACACCCTGCTCAAATATGATTTCCTTGTCGGGTACGTTGCACTTTTCCCAGTAGATTTCCCTTGTCATGGAGGGAATTACAAAAGCGCCCCTCTCGTCGAAGTATCCGAATGTGCCATAACTGCTTTTCGAGGACTGCAAGACAAGCTGCAATACTTCCGCGTACGCCTGCTCATCAGGGCAACTGAGAAATATCTCTAAGATACGGTTTCTGATGCCCAACTCCTGCTGTGCCTCTTTTCGCTCGGTGATATCCGAAAGAATACAGACAAATCCTGCGACTTGTCCATCCTGACCGCGCTTGTAGGTCCAGTCAACCTGGACATCAATGGTGCGTCCGTCCTTTGTGCGATTTCTGGCGAAATAGGGGGTCGGCTTGGGCTGCTCCGAAATAAGCTTCTTCAAGTATGCCGGTAAAGAGTCCTTTTGGGGCCCGGGTTCCATCATGTCCCGGATGTGCATACCCACAATCTCATTTGTGGCGTAGCCGGTTATCCTGGCATAAGATGAATTAGTCCATGTAATGATGCCATCGGTCCCGCATTCGTATACGGCATGAGGAATTGTTTCGACCACGGATGTGATTCTTTCCCTGCTGTGTGCCAGTGCCTCCATTGTTCGGCTGTTGTGAAGTGCAACCGACGCCAGTTTGCCGAACGCCGCGGCCATTCTGGCATCTTTTTCGGTGAAACCCGTCGGTTTGTTGGCAAATCCGAGCAGACCGACCGCTTCGTTATCAATCATCAGCGGCGTGAACAGGACGTTTTTGAGGGACACATGCCCGTCCGGCATTAATTCGGCCCACTTGCTTCTTGAGAAATCATTATCGTAGACGGTCTTCTTGGTTTTGTATGCTTGTCCGCGGAGTCCGCGGGTGGGCATCGGCAGATTCGGGTCTACCGTGCAGTCAAGTCCGCCCGAGTCGAGGAACAGAACTTCGTTCTCGGCTGTGTCCTTCCTAAGCAGAGCAACGTATCCACAGGTTGCTCCAATCATGTTCTTGCATGAATCGAAAATGGCTTTCGCCGTGTCCTGAAACGAGCGGTGTTTTAAGATAGCTTGAGACCCTTCGAGCAGCGCCGATACCTCTTTTTGGCGATGCTCCGATTGCTGCAAGGCCGCGAGGAGGGTTTCCGCCATGAGTTTATGCTGGGAATTTTCAACAATCTGCCACCGCCCTGCTCGTTTTATAAGAGCACGCTGGTGGCTGCTGACAACATCTATGACACGGGAGGCACTGCACGTATCAAGGCTATAAGTACAGACAGCAAGAATTTGAAGTTTTTGTATCGCTTTGCCTACCCTGCTTTCGTAGTGGGCGAAATCAGCCCAGCCCATATCGCTGAGCCATGATGTGTCGCCGGTTATGCGAAGGCCGTCAAAACCCATCTTAAGCGCCCGGTCGTGCTTTTCGCTCCAGCGACGGAGGACCGTTTCGATGTCGAAAACCCCTCCCTTGACGTACCATTCGCTGTAGTGGCAAAAGTCAATCTGGTCCTTTGCAATGTAATGGTCAAGGTTGCCAACAGCCTCACTTAACGCGGCCTGGGCATCCTGTTTGCTCAGCCTGTCCGACGTAACCCAGACGCAGGCCTCGTTGTTTTCCAATCCGGTTTTGAAATAGGGGACCAATATCTCAATGAGGTCGCGGGTTGTTTCATAAAACTGGCACACGTGTGTACCCCATGGAACAGCACCCAAAATGTCTATTCCCGTTTCACGGCGTGTACGCGGGGCAGTTGGCTTGAGTGGAATTAACTCATGCTCTTTCCGTCTTGTCGCAGGTACATCGCGGCTGAGTTTTTCAACGGTCCTCGGACGGGTGTGTGAGCTGTCGTTGCATTTTTCTTGCACTTGGTCGCTGCTATCCATCTGAGCACTTCCTGCCTACCTGGTTGCAGGTGTTGGTGCATTAGGCCTTGCCGCAGATTCCAAACAGATACAGCCTGTGTCGCACCACAAAACGATATACTATTGTGCGCCGCCCAGTTTGCAGAGTCGCCTTCTCTACACCTTACTCTATTACCTCAAGGTCGGGACTATATTATTAAGCTTTTTGCGTATCAACAAGAAAATAAAATAAATCTTTGCTCCAGCTTTCACAATTGCCTGAAGGCGGGCGGTGGGATACTGCTTGTCAGTGTGACCGCTGA
>Ga0180437_10006242_pt1 | contig 15955 bp, 8 predicted proteins | sample SS_ome_4_FD_132410 | JGI IMG/M metagenome (GOLD analysis project Ga0180437, IMG submission 132410) | Hypersaline lake sediment archaeal communities from the Salton Sea, California, USA - SS_3_D_1 metaG | ecosystem: Environmental > Aquatic > Non-marine Saline and Alkaline > Hypersaline > Sediment...
AGGCTTGTGGCGTCGCGCTTCCACCGACCCTGCGCAAGGCATAAACGTTCCGCGTACCCAAAAAGGAAGGGAAAAGTGTGGCACTACACTTCCGCGCCCTCCCTAAGTCCTTGCGGGACAATTCATTAGATTCTGCAACTGTAGAAGATGGGCTTGATCACCCGCCGTCATTGCGAGGAACTGTTAGGTCGCGCTTCCCGACCGGCGCAATCACTTCTCGCCAAGCGCGCTGAGCTGATCTTGGCAAGTGATTGCCGCGTCGCTCGAAGATTCGCTCCTCGCAATGACGGTGTGGAGGTCGTTATCACAGGAGTGGCGCCATTATACACGGGAATCGCTGAAGTCGCCCAAACCTTTCCACCGGATTGACGAATACTCGCCTTTTGAAAAGGCTGAAGGGCATGTTAACCTACGCAGAGCGTAGGAGGCAATCGAATGAAGGGGCGGACGCTTCAGGTCACACTCTTGATTTCTCTGGTAGCCTTTGCCGGTTGTGTTCGGAGCACTCCGAAGACCATTGCCCTGTGGTTGTTTGACGATCCGCAAGGTTCGCGGGTCGCCGTCGATAGCAGCGGCAACGGATATCATTTGACGCTGGGGCTCGACGCTGACATCGTGCCCGGCGGAAAATTCGTCAATGCGCTCGATCCCGACGCACTCGACACCGATGCCCTTGGCGCTTATCGGTATAAGGCGGAACCCCAGCTGAATCCCGGCGACGCCGACTGGACCCTCGAGTGCTGGCTGAAGGCTAAGCCGACGATGCGCGCCGACAATCGCATCTGGGGACTTTCGGGCGTCAATTACATCGACTACGGCCGGGGCGACCATCTCACGAGCTTACAAGTGGCCAGTCGATTTCTTCCGATTGACGGCCCCGGCGGCTGGAACAAACCCAGCGGGGACCTCAAGGCAGACGAGGAATACCATCACGTCGCGGTTGTCTACGATTCGTCTGCCAAGGAACTTCGACATTATTTCGACGGCCACCTCGAGTTTGCGGCGCCGGGCGTGTGGAAAGCCGTCGAAGCCGGCGAGCCGCCGTACGCCGACACCGTGTTTCCTCCGCACTATCCTACGTTGCACATCGGCATGCGCGACGCCATCCAGCAATGGGACCACCACGAACTCCATGCTGAAAGAGGAGAGATGAAAAAGTTCGGGGGCTTCATCGATGAGATGCGGTTTTCCCGCGCCGCCCTATACACAGAGGAGTTCACACCGCCAGGCAGTCTCGCGCGACCGTTTTTGCGGGTGTGGCCCCAGCGCCTGAGCTTTGTCGCGATAGGGGAAAGGGACCCGCCGCCGCAGACGGTTGCGGTGTCTTCCGTGTTGCTCAGCGGCGCTTGGTCGACGCGCGAGGATATTCCCTGGCTTTCGATTCACTGTCCTCCAAAGGCAAATCAAGGCGGTCCCGATTCGACGGCACGCGTCACCGTGGACACATCCGCGCTGCCTGTTGGCCGCTACACCGGCCGCATCAAGTTCCGAGCCCCCGGCGCCGTCGACGATCCTGTAACAGTCCACGTTTGTCTCGCCGTCGTCGAGGAGAACGACATCCTGGACGTTGGCGATCGAAAGCAACTGTTTATTGACGGGCGTTTCATCGAGTCGAGCGAAAACGTCGCTCTGCGCGTCAACCGGCCCGAGAAGCTCGACATCACGTTCGAGGCCGCCGCCGATGTCCCCCTTTACCCCTCGAACATCGTGTACGACGAAGAAGCCGGCGTATGGCGCATGTACTACGGCGCGTTCAACGGCAGGCAACTCCGGTGCGCCGAGTCGGCCGACGGCATTCATTGGAAACGGCCACGAGGCGGTAGACACCCCGTGGTCTTCGGAAGCGATGACGCGACGACCCCGAGACCCTTGGCGTTCGGCGCCGCCGTGATGCACGATCCGGTGGACATACCCCAGCGCCGCTACAAAGCCTTCGAAGAACGCCGATCCGATGGGCAACCGGAATTGAACGGCGTCTACGCCTATTACTCGGCGGACGGGTTTCATTTCACAGAAAGCGGCCGTGTCATGAGCCTTCTGCCGGAGACGCCGCTGATGACGGCCATGTGGGACGCCCGAATCGAGAAGTACGTGGTCTACATGCGCGTCATGAACTCCCGAAAAGGGCTCAGGATGATTCAGGGCAACCAATTCTTCTACCGTCCGGGTTTCACCTATGCCGCGCCCGAAGGCCGCATCGACGTGATCGAGCCCGAAGCGATGTTCCGGGAAGGATATGAGAACATACGATCCATCGGTCGCATCGAGACTGAAGACCTGCTCGAGCCGTGGCCCACCATCGAAAACGGCCCCCACACGATTTACACTACACCGAGCCATATCCCGATGGTGTTCGCCGCCGACAAATGGGACGGTTTCGCGGATTGCTACACCGGCCCCGTCATGATCTACCCCTATGCCCAGGACGTCTATCTGATGTTCCCGACAGTGTTCCGCCACTTTCATCCTTCACGCCAACCATGGTTCTACCGTTTTGACGACGCCAACGGGCCTATCGAGACCCAGCTCGCCGTCAGCCGCGACGGCGTTCACTGGGCCCGTCCTGACCGGTCGCCTTATGTGCCCATGGGACGATCCGATCAATGGGACCGCTGGCTGAACATGTTCGGGGTAGGCATGATCCGCGTCGGCAACGACCTCTACCAATACTACTGGGGCACGGGCCGCCTCCACGATTCCGTCTTTCTGCGTCCCGAGATGGCTGCCCAGCCGCCGCACAACCCCTCCGGCACGGGGCTCGGCGCCGTGCGCCAACGCCTCGACGGATTCGTCGCCGCCGAGGTCGATTATAGGGGCGGCTCGATCACCACGCCGCCCGTCGTGTTCAGCGGCAACCGCCTGCAACTGAATCACGATTCCGGGGGAACCGGAACCATCTTCGTCGAAGTGCGCGATTTGAACGATCTGCCCTTGGGCGGCTACAGTCTAGCCGACTGTGAGGAAATCACCGGAAACGACGTGGCGTGGGAAGTCCGCTGGCGCGGCAACGGCGACGTCTCGCCGCTTATCGGCAAGCCGGTCAAACTGCATTTCCTACTCCGCGCTACGAAGCTTTACGCGTTTCAATTTGTGAAAGATTCCTGACGCGGCGTTGGTGCAACCAAGAGTCCACCAGAAAGGCACAAAGGACACGAAGCTTTTCTTCTTTGCACTCTTTGTTCTACTATTTTCGAAAGCGTTATCCTCTTGACGAAATTCTCAGTAGAACTCAAGCAGTGTCAAGACATTGTGGCTATCGGCCCCGTCTCCCCTGCTTGGTGTTTGAAACCCTTCTGGTTGCGGCTATGCTGCGCGGCCTCCTTCGTGCGTATGTGGTCTAGGCAGTCTTCGCGCGGAAACAACAGACTAAAGACGGACAATGCAAGGGGAAATGGGGAAATGAACATGAGGCGTGTACACAGAGCGATGGTCTTGATGATGATGCTCTTGGTCGGCGCACTTGCGTGGGGCGCATCGGAGGATTTTGCGGTCGATCCCCTCTGGGGCGGCACGAACAACCGGGACGCGCCGCACGACTTCGGTTTCTCGAACACGGACCATTGCGGACGCGTCCCGGGCGAGTTGGGCGGCATGTTCTCATCACAACCGGCGTACTATGCGACCTCCGTAGGGCCTTTCGACCACCTGCACGGCCGGCTTTTCTTCGGGTTCTACTACAAAAAGGCCGGCGGTTCGGAGGGCAGCTTCAGCATCGGGTTGTTCGAACCGCGAGAAAACGGCGAGCGGCCTGACGCGCTCGCGATACGGTTCGAGAACGGCGACCAACCGCGCGTGCTGTTTGCCATTGGGGAGGATCGGACAGACGTACCTGTCACCCACATGGACGCCGTCGGCGACCGCTTCCCGACGCTCGTGGGCGACGGCGCCGTGCACTATATAGAGCTCGATTACGACCCCGACGAAGGGCCGCACGGCCGGATACGGGTGCTCGTGGACCGCGTGAATCGGTTTCTTTACCATCTGACCGCCGAGCAACGCGCTGCTTCGATCAACTTGACGCACTTCGGATTGTTTGCCGAGGCGACGCAGCAGGACGAGCCGCTGGGAGAAAACGGGGACAGTCCCGGCTCTGTACAAAACAGGGCAGAAAACGGGGTCAGTCCCGGCTCGGGGACTCGCCTGGGACAGTCACCGTTTTCTTGTTATCTGGACGACGTCGTTTTCACGTCCACACCGGGCGAAACGCCGCAATCCAATGCCGTAACCGAAGTGATGCGGCACAACCACTTCGAGCGACCCACGGTCGGTTCGGCCAGGATACTGCGCCCTGGGCATCATCGTTTGGATGATCCGATGCTTGTGGCGCTTCATCAAAGCGCGCGGCTCGCCCACGATGCCAGCGGCGAGCGTATCGGGTGGGAAGCCCCCGAGAACGCAGTCGGCAAATTGAAGACACCCTACCTGTTGTTTCCGACGGGAAAAGGCTCGCGATTGACGCTGGACGCCGATATCAAAGGCGGCGAGATACTCGTTCAGTTCCTCGACGCGCGCGGGAACGCGATTCCGGGATTTTCTTTTGTCGATTGCGTACCACTGACCTCCGGCGGCGATGATCGGGTCGTTCTGCGGTGGGAAGCCGTCGGCGAACCGCACCTGATGCGCCAACAGCCCATGGACCTCGCGCGGCTCAACCAGACCAGTGTCGCCATCGAGTTCCGCATCCGCAACGCGCGGTTCTATGCGTTTGCCATCGAACCGGGCGAAGAAATCCCGATGTATCTCGGCGACGGCCCGCACCTGTTCGTCGACGACTATCTCATCCGATCAACTGAGCGCGTAACCAGGCGTATCGAACAGCCGTTGCGACTGTTGTACATGGGAGATCGCCCCGGCGAATGGATTCCTTTCCAAGACCCCGGCCAGAACCCGGCCGTGGCCGAAGGCATCGCGGCACTGCATACAATGGGGGATACCCTCGCACAACAAGAACCGCAATATCCCACATGGGGCGAGGTGCTGTTCGACCACGAACGCAAGGTGTTTCGGTGGTGGTTGGCGGACCCCGCGCCCGGGGTACGGCAGGCCCTTCATTACGCGGAATCGACGGACATACTCGATTGGCCCCAGCCCGACGAGAAACGGATCGTCTTCAAATACGACGGATTCGGCGGCACGACTTTCGATGATGGCCCGAATGCACCCAACGCCGACCGGCGCTATAAGGCGGTGTACTACGTCCACGAACCCCCGCCGCTCGGAACGCACGTCGCCTTTTCACCGGACGGCATCGAGTGGACGCCCTATGCCGGTAACCCGGTGATTCCTACCTATTCCTACAACGATCCCGCCTGGGCCGTGAGCGTTGGCGACGTTACGTCGTCGTTTTGGGATCCCATCCGGAGGCATTACGGCATGTTTGTGCGGAACCACACTAAATCGGCCGAGGAGTTCGGCGTCCAGTCGTTCACCGGCCGGCCAGGCTTAGGCGTCCGTCTCGACAACCAAACCGTAAGCGATGATTTCATTCATTGGGAGCTTCCGTGGCGGGTGATGTGTCCCGATGCCCTCGATACAGGACTGACGGAGTTTCACGGCGTGTCGATGCTGGCACGGGGCGACCTGTTGCTGGCCTTCGTTAACAAGATTAGCGGCGCGTTATCCGACAATTGTCCGACGGAATTGGCCGTCAGCCATGATGGCCGCCATTGGCAACGGTTTCGCGAACCGTTCCTTGCCCCGAACCCCGACCCGGCAGCGGTGGACCACGGCATGGCCTGGGCAGGTCACATGCCGCCGTGGCAGGCGGGCGATCGCGTCTTTTTCCACTACGGCACAAACGAGGTCGGATTCAAATCGCCCAAAGGATACGGAAGATGGAGAAGGGCTTGGGCGGTGATTCCGCGAGACCGCTACGTCGCACGCGTTGCCGAAGGAGACAAGGCAGGCGTTCTTTGCACCCATCTACTCAAGTACACCGTCCGTGATCCGCTCGAACTTGCCATTAACACCGACGCCGACGCCGGCGAATTGCGTGTGCAGATAACCGATGTGGACAGCCGTCCTCTCCAAGGATTCGCGTTCGACGATTGCCGGCCCATCTCCGAGGACAGCCTGGATACCCCCGTCACCTGGCGACGTCCGCTCGACGAACTACGCGACCAACCCTTCCACCTCGAGTTTCAACTCCGCAACGCCAAACTGTATGGATTTTCATTCAAGAAGGCCCCCGGCGGCGCAAAAGCCCCTCAGGAGTGATTCCCCATGCGGCTCAGTCAACTCGTCGGAAATCGGTACAAGGAACGGCCCGCCGAGGCCACGCTCGACAGCCATGCGTTGCTATTGCGCGGCGGATACGTCCGCCAAGTGGCTAACGGCATTTACTCGCTGCTGCCGCCGGGACTGCGCGTAGCTCGAAAGATCGAAGGCATTATTCGGGAAGAGATGAATCGGATAGGCGGCCAGGAAGTCCTCATGCCCGTTGTCTTGCCACGGGAACTGTGGGACGAATCCGGCCGGTATGATTCCGTCGGCACCGAGTTGGCCCGGTTCCCCGACCGCACCGGCCACGATATGCTGCTTGCGATGACGCATGAGGAGGCCGTGGTCAATCTCTGCCGGGGCGAGACAAGCAGCTACGCGCAACTCCCGTTCATGGTGTACCAGATCCAAACCAAGTTTCGAGACGAACTGCGATCGCGCGGCGGACTCATCCGCGTCCGCGAGTTCACGATGAAAGACGCCTACTCGTTCCACGCCTCTCAGGACGATCTCCGCGCCTACTACGACGTGTGCATGAATGCGTATCGGCGCATTTTCGCGCGGGTCGGTTTGCCCGAGGTTGCCGTCGTCGAGTCGGACCCGGGCATGATGGGCGGACTCGCGGCGCACGAGTTCATACTACTCACCGACGTGGGCGAAGACACCATCGCCGTGTGCGACACCTGCTCGTATCGCGCGAACTTCGAGGTCGCTAAGAGTCGTCCCGAAGCCTATCCGGAAGAACCCAAACCGCTCGAGAAGGTCCACACACCTGGCAAGAAGACGATCGAGGAGGTGGCGGCGTTTCTTGGCATCGAGCCGCGACAGACGGTCAAGGCCGTATTCTACGACGCCGATAACCAGGGGAAGCTCGTGATGGTGTTGATACGCGGCGATCTCGATGTCAACGAGGCCAAGATCGCCCGGCACATCCAGCGTGAGCCCGCACCGGCTGAAGAGATCCGGATTGTCGCCGCCGGTGCCGTGCCCGGCTACGCCACCGCGATCGGACTCGATCGAACCACCTGCACCATACTCGCTGACCACTCAGTGGCCGAGTCCGACAATCTCGTGTGCGGCGCCAACGAGGTCGATTACCATATGAGAAACTTTAACCTGGAACGAGACCTGCCGGGCGTAACACCAATGGATGTAGCGCAAGTTCGCGACGGCGACGCCTGCCCCGTCTGTGAAGGCCGCCTTTGGCTGCGCCGGGGCATCGAAGTAGGCAACATTTTCCAACTCGGAACCAAGTACACCGAGGCCATGGCCATGACGTATACGGACGAAAACGGCGAGACCTGCATACCGATCATGGGGTGCTACGGCATCGGCGTAGGCCGGCTCATAAGTGCGGTCATCGAAATCCATCACGACGATTACGGTCCGAAATGGCCCGTCTCGATTGCGCCGTGGCAGGTGCACGTCAACGCCCTCAACCTGGCCGCTTCGGGCGTCAAAGATGTCGCCGAGACGTTGTACACCCAACTCACCGACGCCGGCGTCGAGACCCTCTACGACGACCGCGATTGCCGCGCCGGGTTCCAGTTCGCCGATGCCGACCTGCTCGGCGCGCCGTTCCGCGTCATCGTCAGCGAGCGCAACCTAAAAAAAGACCAACTCGAATGGAAACGCCGCGACACCGGCGACACCGGCGCCATGCCGCTCGAAAACGCCGCCCACACCATCGCCGGCTGGGTAAAAGAGGTCCTCGAAAATCCGCAGTCGCGTCGTGAAGAATCCGCGCAGCAAACAACGGCATAGCCAGAGGCACTCCGTGACGCGCGGCATCGCTAACGTCATACCGGCTTCTGCCGGTGGCTTTTCGACAGGTGTTCTGCGCGGCGGCGGGCTTGGTTTTCGTGAACGGCGCGGAGCCATTCGGACGCGTCGTAGCCTGCGGGCAACATACGGCGGATGAATGGGTCGAGCGTTTCTTCGTGCCAGAGGTCGCAGAACGAGTCGTAGAGTTGGACGTGGTTTTTCATTCGCATTGCGTCGGTATACGGGCGGCCGAGCGTGACGCCGTCCAGGTCGATGAAGTAGAAAGACGCCCCGTCCCGAGTGAATATGTTCTTGCCGGACAGGTCGGTGTGCTGCGCGCCGGTTGCCGTGAGCGCATTGACGCTGTCGGCCAGCGCGAACAAGAACGCGCGGACCTCGTCCGACGCGGCCCCGCGACCGGCCATACTGCGGGCGTGATCCTCGACGTTGCGGCACCCCTCGAGGCGCTCGGATATGAGCGCATTCGCCATGATGAGGCCGAGACGACGCATCTCGATGAACGCGCACACCTTTGGCACGCCGACTCGATGCGCCTCGAGAAACCGCGCCGCGACCCACCCCTGACGATAGCGACGGCGGTAAAACGTCCGCTTAAGGGTCTCCACTAAGCCGAGCCGGCTAGTCTTGACCACCCACGCGCCTACGGTGCGCGTTTCGGATTTCTCAGCGCGCTTCAGCGTCTTGCCTGGCGTCGCGACCGCAGCAAGAACCGCGTCGAGCGCCACGTCTGCCCGGCGATACGTCGTGGCTCCCGCAATGCGATCCACGACCACGCCGTCTGACGCCATCGCGCTATAGGCCGGCGTCTCGCGACACGAGATGATGTCCGAGATGCGGCCCTTAAGCCTGTACGCGTTGTCCAGCCACTTCGGAAGCGAAACGGGCCCATAGCCTTCGCAAACCGAAGCGAATAGTGCGGGGTCCAGTCCGTTCTTATCGAGCGAGCGTCGAAATCGGAAGAGGTTCTGCGCGCGTTGTACCGCCGTCAGCGCCGGAAAGCGTTTTGCCTTGTCGAAGTCAATCAGGTAAAGGTCGCCCGCCGCGCCCACAAGCACATTGTGCACTTGGAGGTCGGCGTGATACACGCCGAGATCGTGCATCCGCCGAACCAGCCGGCCGAGATCCGTCATGAGCGAAAACGGGGACTGTCCCAAGCGAGCGAAGCGAGACGGGACTGTCCCCATTTTCTCGACCTCATCCCCGAGAAACTGGCACAAACCGACCGCTTCGAGTACTCGGGTGGCGATTTTGCCCCGGTAGAACGGCCCGCGACGTTCCCACAGCACACCCAACGGCTCGGCCGTCGGCAGCTCCTCGTCGAACAGCGCTACCAGCAGTTGAAACTCTCGCAAGGGGCGGTTCTGAAGAAAGTACGCGTCCTCAACAAAACGGCGGACGAAGCCGCCCCGCCGATACGTTCGGATGAGGCCTACACCCGACTCGAAAGGGAAACGCTCGAGCGCGCCCCGACCCGCGCCTTCTACTTGTTCGCACCCGTGGCCGCGCAACAGCGCCCCCGAAATGGCGACGGCCCATTCTTCACGGACCAGGGCGTTTCTCCGCCCGTCTCTTTGTTCAGCAAACCGCATCCGAGTGATCGTAACTTGCCTCGATTGCCCTGGGCTGCCGCTCTCGTATTATGGCCGCCGGCATGAGCGCGTCAAAGCAAAAAAGGACTGATGCAAGCGCAGCGACCCCGCCTAAGGAGGGGGAGCGTGGACGTGTCTGTCCCTTTTCTTGCGATCCCATTCCCGACGGATTCTGCGCCAAAACGAAGCACATTCTCTCATTCGCCGCAAAAAGGCGTAGCTTCTGCTCGGAAACCTGCGAGCACAGTCCCATTTCTGCTCATGGCCCACGCCCTGGCCAACGGCAGAGCGAAAACAGCACCCTTGTCTGCTCATATCTTCCATACCGCAACGCTGCGCTCGATGATGCCGCCGCAGTCATGGGGACGTCTCCATTCCGCAATAGTCCCATTGTCGCCCAAAAGAACGGCTCTTGGCAAGAACGCCTTGATTTGATTTCTGCGACACCGCATAGGGATACTTACCCTCCGCCCATATGGGAGACCGTACGACAACATGAACGGGAGGAGATCTAAGATGAAGAAGCGGACAGCCATTATCGTTTTGTACACGGCGTCTTTGCTGACCATCAACGCCATCGGACTCGCCCAGCATGACGCCGGACTCGCCACGATCAAAGACGCCGTGGCCCAACGCGCCTCGTCTTCGGATCCCAATTGGCGGTTCGGGAACGGCGACGCGCGGGGCATCGATCCCGGCGACACACTTGTCCTGGCCGAACTCCAGGGACCGGGCGTCATCAACCATATCTGGAACACCATCGCGTCGCCCGAGCCGAAATACCCAAAGTTGCTGTTGTTGCGCATGTACTGGGACGGCGAAAAGCACCCTTCCGTCGAGTGTCCCATCGGCGATTTCTTCGGCGTAGGCCACGGCATGAACGTCCCATTCGAGTCGCAGCAAGCGGTCGCGACCTCGAACGGCAACGCCCGCAACTGCTATTGGCCCATGCCGTTCCGCACATCCGCCAGAATCACGGTGACCAACGAGGGCAACGAGCGCACCAACGCGTTCTATTACTACATTGACTGGGAGAAGGCGGACAGGCTCGACAGGAATGCCGCGTACTTCCACGCGATGTATCGCCAGGAATACCCGGCCAAAATGGGCAGCCGCTATCTTCTTGCCGACATCAAGGGCCGAGGCCACTACGTCGGCACCGTGCTGAGCGTCCGGCAACGCCTCGAAAGTTGGTTCGGCGAGGGCGACGACTTCTTTTACGTTGACGGCGAGCAGGAGCCGAGCATTCGCGGCACCGGCACGGAAGACTATTTCTGCGACGCCTGGGGCTTCCGCGAACTGGACACCCCCTACTACGGCGTGCCCCTTTTCGAGGGGTCCCACGTCGGCGCCAGAACCAGCGTATACCGGTGGCATGTGACCGACCCGGTACGCTTCTACAAATCCTTGCGCGTTGAGATCGAGCACGTCGGGCCGTCCATCGCCGACACCGGCGAGCGAATCGGTTACGGAGAACGGCCCGATGATTTCGCGTCCGTGGCGTTTTGGTATCAACTCGAGCCGCACAAGCCGTTTCCACCTATCCCCAAAGGGTACGAACGCCTCTACGTCGAGGAAATCACCGGCGACCCGTTCGTAGACAATTCGAACGAACAGTTTGCGCGCTACTGGCTGAAAGCACTGATGGCGAAGTCAATGAATACCCATCGCGTGGTGCGCGTGGCCCAGCCGATCTTCACCGGCGCAAAGATCTCGATGGACGCAGCAAACAGCACCAGTGCCTCCATGAAACTTTCTGCGACCTTCCGGCCGCACGAGCACGTGCGGCCGACGCTGCGTGTAGCCGAATCCACGGTGCCCCCGAAAAGCAAAACCCAGACCACGATCGCCCTCGACGTTGACCAGCCCGTTTCGTTGGCGAGCCTCGAGCCGCTGCTACTCGATTGGACGGCCGTCTTTGCCGCACCAGGCAGAGACCCCATCGAGGTGACCGTGCCGCAACGCATCCTGTTTGAAGGGCCGTTCCCGATCGCCACGCAGACCGGCAGCGTCTCAATCAACGGCGCGCTGGATGAGTGGGGCGAACTGCCGTTTGCGTGTTCCGAACCCGCCATGATCAAAGTGGGTCACAAAGAGTGGGATGGCCCCGAAGACTGTTCGTTCCGATTCGGTGTGTCCATGGACGACGACTGGCTATACATTGCCGTGGTCGTCGCGGATGACGTCTCGATCGTTGACCCCGCCAATGAACCCTGGCAACAGGACGGCGTCGAGGTCCGCGTGACGGCGCTGCCCGATGCCGCCCGCGCGAACTGGGACGGCCGCGCCGAATTTGGTCAGTCACTCCTCATCGGCATGAGCCCCGGCGACCCCGACACGAAGATGATCCTGTATCAGCCCCGTTCGCTGCCCGAGGGAACCAAGGCCGTTTGCGTGAAGACGGACGGCGGTCACGTCAGCGAGATAGCCATCCCGATGGCGCATCTCGACGCCCAGCAAGGCGGCCGCTGGAAAGCATTGCGGTTAAATATCGCCGTCGACGACCTCGACGCGGCGGACGTCGAAATGTCCCAAATCTGGTGGCGCCCCGACTGGCGGACACCAATGACCTACAGCGATTCCGGGACCTTCGTGCGACCCTGACGGTAAGGCCCTATGTCCGTTGCGAGCCGGTTTCAGCAGACTGGGCTATTGGCCTTTGCTCAGCCATGGCCCATTCCTTTCTTCAGAAGGCGCGCTTGTACAGTTTCCCATGCGCGTCTGAGCGCGTCCTGTGCGTTCCAAGGTATTCAGGCACGTCCCGCGCAGATGAGCGATAGCGCGTCTGCAAGGCCGTGCGTCGTTGTCCTCTCTCGCAGCGGTGAAAACGCGCACTGGAACGCACGGGCCGTCGCGTTCTATACTCTCCACGTGACAAACCGTCCGTTAGCAAAGTCGTTCAACAGGCACGCGCATGCCGTGCGGCCGGGACGCCCTACGCGTCTGGAACCGTAACGTGAGCCCGCCGAAGGCGTGCACTTCGGGGGCTCAACGTGATACAGTGGGCGCGCTGCCTGCGGGGGAATTACCGAGGTAACCACGCCGGCGCTGGAGAGGTAGCCATGGCAAAACAAAGGAGAAGAAAAAAGACCGTAGCGTTTCAGGACGCCGTGAAAATGATATCCCCGGGCACCCGCGTGCGCGAGGCGATATCCGCCATTCTACAGAGTCGAATGGGCGCCCTGCTGTGCATTGGCGAGCCGAAACGATTGGCAGAACTGTCTGAGGGCGGCGTGAAAGTGGACGCGCCGTGCACGCCGCAACTGCTCTACGAACTCTGCAAGATGGATGGCGCCATCATACTTAATCGGGACGCGAGTCGGATCGCCTATGCCAACCGATTCTTGAAACCGGACAGCTCGATCCCTTCCGACGAAACCGGAACAAGGCACCGCGCCGCCGAGCGCCTGGCGCGACAAGTCGGGTGTACGGTCGTTGCGGTGTCCGAACGCCGATCGAGCGTGACCGTTTACGCCGGCAACGCGAAACAAGTCATGGACAATATCGCGACGCTTCTTAACAAGGCTACGCAAGCCATCCAGACGCTCGAGAAATACATCAACGTGCTCAATCAAACCACGCAGGATCTGACCACACGCGAGTTCCAGGATATGGTAACCATCTTCGACGTCTGCCGCGCCGTACAACGGTGCGAGATGGTCGTCCGTATTGCCGAAGAGGTCGAACCCTACATTCTCGAACTCGGGACAGAAGGACGGCTTATCGAGTTGCAGTTGCAGGAATTGACTATCCCGGTTGAGGAAGCGGAATTGGTCATCAAGGACTACTACCGCGAAAAACCCAACCTCAATTACGACGATGTACTTAAAAAGGTCCGGGCCATTTCACAGCACGACCTGCTGAACCTAGGCCACATCAGTCAGGCCCTCGGCTACGGACCCCATCTCAGGAGCGTCGACACCTATCTCTCGCCGCGTGGTTACCGCGTACTTACGCAGACGCACCGATTGTCGCCGCAGATTATCGAAAGCCTCGTGCAACGCTTCGGCGCCCTGCAACAGATTATGCGCGCGCCAAAGGACGATCTCGTCGCCGTCGAGGGCGTCGGCGAAGTCCTTGCCGAGCGCGTCCGCGTGAGTCTCAACCTATTGCGGAATCAGCTTGCCTTGGACAGAAGGTGAGCGGCCTCGTTGTCGCGTTGTCGCCGTCAGCGATCCGCGAGCTGCGGACGGACTTGAACGTGAAGAAAGGGCCAATGCATGCCCTATGTCTTGGACTGTGAGATCGCCGCGAATGATGAAGCGGCGCCCGCACACCGTCGAATGCGCGTTTGCGCGCCCCAGATCGCACGCGAAGCCCAACCAGGACAATTCGCCATGCTCCAGACCGCCGACGGATACGCGCCTTTTCTCCGCAGGCCGATGAGTTTCGAGCGCGTGCTTCCCGAGGCAGTTGCCTTCCTCTACAAAGTCGAAGGCGAAGGCACCCGTCTGCTGGCCGCGATGCGGCCCGGACAAACCATCTCCGTGCACGGCCCCCTCGGTAAGGGCTTCTCCATCGACTCGACAATCAGCCGGCACATCCTCGTCGCCGGCGGCATCGGCGTGGCCCCATTGCCCGCGCTCGCCGACGCCGTCACCCGGGCGTGCAGGCGCCCCCCCGACGTCGTCATCGGCGCCCGCACCAAACGCTTCCTGCTGTGCGGCGACGTCTTCCGCAGCATGGGGTGCGAGGTTTACCTCGCCACGGACGACGGTTCCGTCGGGGAAAAGGGAGTTGCTTCGCACGTCCTCGAGCGCCTCGCGCCAAACCCGGATACACAGATCTATGCCTGCGGCCCCATGCCCATGATGCGCGCCACAGCCCAGATTGCCGCCCGCTCGGGTGCAGCCTGCCAAGTATCGCTCGAAGCCCAGATGGCTTGCGGCGACGGCGCCTGCTTGGGGTGCGTCGTCGAGTCGATATTCGAGAACGAAGGCGAAAAGATGGTCCGCGTCTGTACCGACGGGCCCGTCTTCGACGCACAACATATTGACTGGAACGCGCACAACTTTGCCTATGATCGATAGGGATTAACTGCCAGCTCTCAGCTTCTAGCTGTCAGCTATCGGTTTTGGGGATGCCGCTGGGTATCGGCAGGGGTCTGCGATGAAGCCAAATCTCGAAGTCCGCATCGGGGCGCTCCGAATGAAGAACCCCGTTACCGTGGCCTCCGGCACGTTCGGATACGGCCAAGAATACGCCCGCTATTTTGACATCGCGGCATTGGGCGCGGTTACGATAAAGAGTATTACCCTAAAGCCCCGCGCAGGCAATGCGCCGCCCCGACTTGTCGAGACCCCGGCCGGCATTCTCAACGCCATCGGCCTGCAGAACGTCGGGCTCGACGCCTATCTCGCCGAGAAAGCTCCCTTCTTGAGAAAACACGGCGCCACGATCATCGCGAACATTTACGGCAGCCAACCCGACGAATATTGCGAACTCGCGCGACGCCTCGAGGAGGCCCACGCTGCCGACGCCATCGAGGCCAACCTGTCGTGTCCCAACGTGCATGACGCCGCAACCGCGCGCGGCCCCGCCCTCGTGGCCCAAATCCCTGAGCGCGTGGCTGAATACAGCCGAGCGCTGCGCGCCGCAACGAAACTGCCGTTGCTCGTGAAGCTGACGCCGAACGTCGCCGATATCCGCGAACCCGCGCTCGCCGCGCAAGAGGCCGGCGCCGACGGCGTATCGCTCATCAACACGCTAATGGGAATGGCCATCGACCCCGAGACCCGCCGCCCCCGACTCGCCAACGTGATCGGCGGGCTCAGCGGGCCAGCCATCCGCCCCGTCGCCCTCAAAATGGTCTGGGACGCATCGAGGGTGCTACAAATTCCGGTGATCGGCATGGGCGGGATCTGCACTGCCCCCGACGCCATTCAGTTCTTGCTGGCCGGGGCAAACGCAGTGGCCGTCGGTTCAATGTCATTCCGCCAGCCCGATGCGGCGTTGCAGATTGTGCGTGGGCTAGCCGACTACTTGGAGCACCATCAGATACCGGACGTCAACGATCTCGTCGGCGCAATCGCGACATAGCCGAGACAGCGGGACGCAGGGCATACTTGCCATCGAGGAGGAAATCGATCGGAACGCCCTCCGTTGATGCCGAGACCACAGGATTTTTTCGGCACGGCATGCCGCGATCGCGCAAGGAGGGGAGGTTAGCGTGGCTACCGAATTAATTACCGTTCTGGATGCCGATTCCCGTGAAGAGGCCTTGGCTCGGGTCGCGCTCTGTGGCGATTGCGGATGGTTCAAGGTCGGGTCCCAGTTGTTCACGCGCTGCGGCCCCGACGTCGTGCGCGAAATCATAGGTCTCGGCAAGCGGGTGTTTCTGGATCTCAAGTTCCATGACATCC
>Ga0180437_10006244_pt1 | contig 15952 bp, 13 predicted proteins | sample SS_ome_4_FD_132410 | JGI IMG/M metagenome (GOLD analysis project Ga0180437, IMG submission 132410) | Hypersaline lake sediment archaeal communities from the Salton Sea, California, USA - SS_3_D_1 metaG | ecosystem: Environmental > Aquatic > Non-marine Saline and Alkaline > Hypersaline >...
GGCACCTGGGACAGATCACCATGCCTCAACTCCTTGACATCTCAAATTCATGCAAATAGCCGACCACCCATCGGGATTCCTTCCAGGATAGGGGCCGGCTATGGATCGCTTATAGGCTTACTACTCTCCCTCACGTTACGGCGAGTGCGATGGAGGCAGCGGCGGTTTTACGGTTCGATCGATGCTAATTGTATCACACATTGAGGCAAAATTCAATATCCGAATTCCACCGGCAACCAGCGCAGCCCCTCCCCGTGGGCGGCGAGCGCCAAGCCCCAACCGAACGCCTCGCTCACCCGCAGTTCCGCGGCGAGGCAGTGCCTGCCAGGCGGCAACACCTGCCGGAGGCATTCCCTCCCCCACTCCACGTACCCGCGGGCTGCGCGGTCCGCAAAGCCTGTAAAAGTGTTCTCCCCGGCAAAGATCACCTGCCCGTCCAGCTCCAGGGAGAGCGCATCGCTGAAGCCAAACTCGAACGTCACAGCCCCTGCCTCAGGCGTCTCGAAACATCGGGTCAGACGCACGTTGCCCAGCGAGATGGGCAGGTAGCGGTTCAGGTTGGTCGCACCATTCGGTTCGCAGGTCACGACACCGTAACCCTCCACGAACCAGGCCTCGACAGTGCCCTCGGCGGCGCTGGGCATCTCTCCGCGTGGAACGTCCTGCCCATCACAGGTCGAGACGCGCAGGTCGGAAAAGTAGGTCGGACGATAGGTCCACAGTCCAAACAGCCCAGCCACGGGCGGGCGTGCCAGCCTGTCTACCGCCAGTGGCGGTTGTCCATTGACCGACACAGCGGCCCGGTCGCCACAGAAATCCACCTTTAACCGAAACCAGCGTTCGGTCGGCACGTGCGCCGCGCGTTGGTAGCTGGGGCCGTGATACACCTGCCAGGTATTCGATCCGTGGAAGACGGGGTCGTACTGCAACGCATCCCACTCGCCACTGACGTGAGGTGAGGCGTAGGCCAGTTCAAAGTTGAGTACGTCCGCGAGGCGGAAAGCGACACCCGGGTAGGCCGGGCCATCCGTGCCGATCAGCACCTCTATGCTGGCGTCCGGCGTCCGGTGGCCGGGGATCAGGGCCAAACCGTTCTCCAGGCGCAGCGCCTGACGCCCCTGCCACGTGACGACCTCAGCCTGCGCTGCGTGAATTTCCAGGTCGGGAAGATGGGTGAGGGTGTTTTGCAGAAGAGTGGCCATGTCGCATGACTCCTTACGCGGTGAACGGCCTGACGCCGCCCGGTCTGACAGTATCTACTTGGTCAGGGGCGTATCCAGATCCAGCAGTCAGGATTGAAGAACCTGTCCTCGACGGCACAAGAGGGAATAGCGGAGTGCTGGGCAACCCCGACGGTAATCCTGTTGAGGGACGGTTCTGAACTGTCATCGTGAATGTGTCGAAATGTCCTCTTGTTCGCCGCTTTGATGACGTGAGCCAGAGGGAACTTGCCGCCAAGAGAAAATTGGTCACGTGACCAATCGAAAAATCGGTCACGTGACCAATGCGCTGCCGTGCCATGTGTGCTATTATTGATCAATCGATGACGGTCTAAAATTCATCAGTCCCAAACGGTGCGTATCAGGAGGCAGACGTGACCCGGGAAGAGAACCTGCCAAAGGAACTCAAGAACAACGTTTTTCTCACGACCTTGAATTACGTCTACAACTGGGGACGGCGGGGCTCTATGTGGCCGCTCATGTTTGGCCTGGCTTGCTGCGCCTTCGAGTCGTTTGCCGCAGGCGATCCCCGCTTTGACCTGTCCCGCTTTGGCATGGAAGTCGCTCGTGGCTCTCCGCGCCACGCCGATCTGATGATGGTCTCCGGCACGGTGACCAAGAAAATGCTGCCGCAGATCGTACGTCTGTACAACCAGATGGCGGAGCCGAAATACGTGATCGCCATGGGGGCCTGTGCCATCGGCGGTGGCCCTTTCAAGGAGGGCTATAACGTCGTCTCGGGCATAGACCAGTTCCTGCCGGTGGATGTGTACGTGCCAGGGTGTCCCCCGCGCCCGGAGGCGCTGCTGCAGGGCATTATGCTCTTGCACGAGAAAGTGATGGGCCAGGACCTGCGCCAGGTCCGGTGGTATCAGAAGAAGCCGATCCCCGAAATCCCAATCCCCGTCTTGGGGCCCGATCTGGTAGACGTCCGCCAACTGCCACAGATCAAGGAGTGGTTGGCAGGTGAGAAGAAAAGTCATGAGTGAAGAGCGGTGACTGTGGAGCCACCCATAGATTCTACTCCCTTTCTGAGAGCCTTGATATTCAACTGAGCTCTGTCTGACGCAAAGGCCTCCCTTATCTCGTCCTCGATGTCTTGTCTTGTCAAGGGAAGAAGATCGCTGGCAATCAGAGCGCCTAGCATGATGATGTTGGCAACAATAGGCGCCCCCAGTTTCAGACCCATATCGGTAGCATTCAAAAAGAGGACCGATTCAGAAAGTTCCCGGATGGCATTCTGAAGTCGATCGTCATCGGGGTAGTCGTCTTTCATAGCCAGGACTCCCAGCGGAGGGACGGGCTGGACATTGGTTAAGGCCACTACTGTGGGGCTCTTGAATTTGATCAGGGTTCTCAGGGTTTCCAGGGGCTCCAGGCTCAAGATGATGTCTACTTTTCCCTCGGGGATAAGAGGGCCAAGGGACATTCTTTTGGAAATCCTGATGGTGCTCATAACCGCTCCCCCCCGTTGGGCGGCACCAAAGGTCTCGGCTATGGAAACGAAATAGCCCTTCTTTACCAAAGCCCGACCTACCAGGCGAGAGAGCAGGATATTTCCTTGACCGCCAACACCGGCAATGACCAAGTTTAGCGGATCTTCACAAATTGTCGTCATGGCGTTTTCTCCCTGTGGATAGCCCCAAAGGGGCAGATATCCACACAAACTCCGCAGCCAGGGCAAACTGCCTCCAATATCTGGGCTTTCCCCACCTCTCTGTCCCAGACTAAACCCGGACATTTGTACATCCTGGTACAGAAGGCACACTTTTCCCCTCTACATTTCTCAGTATCAACCCACACTTTATAGGGGTGCTTTTTTTCTTCTCTCATTCTTATGAGCTCGCAAACGCGACGCAGGATCAGGATGCGCACCCCGTCTTCTTTCTTCATGAGCAGGCGTAATTTCTTGGCACTGCCTTCTATATCGAAAGGGTCACTGACGACTATTTTGCATCCCAGAGATTGACACAGCTTTTCTACATCCACCACTGGAGCAGGGTCGCCAGTGGCATTGAATCCCGTGCCCGGATGGGGCTGGAAGCCAGTCATGGCTGTAGAGTTGTTATCCAATAGCACCATGATCATGTTCGATCCGCTATACACGGCATTCACCAGCGCCGGAATTGCGGCATGGTAAAAAGTCGAGTCACCGCACACCGCTATGGTTGGCTGGGTAAAGCCAAACTGTCCCAGCTTGCCGAATCCAGACGCCAAACCCATCCCGGAGCCCATGGCATGAAGCGCCTTGGTCTGTTGATTTCCTCCCCCACCGGGGAAAACATCCAGGGTATAACAGCCGATATCGCCAGCCAGGAAACCATCCCTGCCGTCCCGTCTGGTCGCTTCCCTCATCACCCAGAAGCTGGCCCGATGAGGGCATCCGGCACACCAAGTGAGGCCCCTGGGGATGAGCATCTCTTCTGCTTCCAGGATCTTTTCACTGTACGATGGGTCGCTCACCGGGGAGGCCAGGTTAAAGATCGTTGATAAAGCTTCAAGGATTGCGTCTGGCGTTGTCTCACCCACTAGAGGAAGATGTCCAGAGCCTTTCCCATATATCTCGAGGGTCTGCGGTACTGAACTGCTATCGAACGCCGTCTCTTTGACATGGCTCTCGATGAAGGGATCTACCTCCTCCACAACCAGCACTTTATCAGTCTTGGCGAGATGCTGCGCGACCAGTTTCTTGGGGAAGGGCCACAACGTTCCGAGCTTTAATATGCCCACCGACTTCTCCAGGCCTAATTGCTCCACTGCCTCCAGTGAAAAGCGGCTGGCGCTGCCACTGCACACGATAAGAAGCTCTGGCCCCTCCGGTCCCTGGTACCAGTTAAAAGATGATGACTCGAACAGTTCGCGGACCTTGTCTAATCGTACTTCCAGGTCGGCATGTTTCGCTTTGGCCAGGTAAGGCGAGATAATTTGGGAGGTATCAAAATGAGCTTTGGTATCTGGTTGAGGCAACTCTCCCAAGGTGACGGTGCCACTCGCATGGGAGAGGCGGGTATAGCTCCGCAGAAAACAAGGGCTCTTGAATTCTTCGGAAACCTGAAACGCCCATGTGGTCATATCCTTGGCTTCTTGGGGGCTGTCTGGCTCCAAAAGAGGGATATCGGCCCATTTCGCCAGCCATCGCGAGTCCGTTTCATCGCCGCTGGAATGGCCCTGTGGATCGTCACAGACCGCCACTACAAAACCCCCACACTGATTGCCCAATCCCGAATAACTGAGGTGAAGCAGAAAGTCCAGGGCTACGCTCAGGCCAGCATTCTTCATGGCGGACAACCCCCGCAATCCAGCGAGGGAAGCAGCAGCCGCAGCTTCTGAGCCTACCTTCTCGTTCACTGACCACTCTACATAAACACCCCGCTCCTTTGCTACCTCAGCCAGACTTCCTATGATCTCTGAAGCCGGCGTTCCTGGGTAGCCAGCGGCGAATCGCACTCCTGCTTCCAAGGCGCCCCTGGCGATGGCCTCATTGCCCATCAACAGCACTCGGGAACCGGCGGTGGTCCTGGAAAGAACAGACATTTTATACCTCCCAAAAGGTGACTTGATTGCTAGAGCGAATTAGGGGTTCTCAGAATTCTGAACGGGCTCTAGAGGGCCAAATCCATGACGGCGCGCCAGAGCACCTCCGTGGCTATGGCGATGTCGGTTTCATCCGTTCGTTCCTCGGGGCTGTGACTCACTCCTCCCCGGCTGCGCACGAAGAGCATACCGGTCTCTACTCGGGGGGCAAAGACCATGGCGTCGTGGCCTGCACCGCTGGGCATGTTGTGGATCGGAACCCCTGCTTTGCCACACGCCCTGGCCAATGTGTCCTGCATACGGGAGGATAGAGGCACAGGGTCCACGCAGAGATGCTCTTCGCTGGCCCACTCGATCTGCCGGGCCGAGCAGACCTCTTGCAGGATCGCCAAGATGGACTGTACCAGCGCATCTCGCGTCGTTTTCTCGACGTCTCGGATGTCGAGGGAGAACCCGGCCAGTCCGGGGATGACGTTAACCGCGCCAGGCTCCACCCATACCTTGCCTACAGTGGCTACGGCCGTCGGTGAGATCTCCTTCGCCAGCTTTTCCGCAGTCAGGATCACCTGCGCTGCAGCCACCAGAGGGTCCTTTCGCAGGTTCATGGGAGTGGCTCCGGCGTGATCGGCCCGGCCTTGAAGCGTGACCTGGAGGTGAGCCGGTCCTGCGATCCCGGTCACCACTCCTACCGGGCAGTCCAACTGATCCAAGACCGCCCCCTGTTCGACATGCACTTCCAGATAGGCGGCGATCTCTCCTGGGTCCCGGGCCGCTTGTCCGATCTTGTGGGGCGGGTAGCCCAATTTGTCCATCGCCTGGGCTACGGTTAGCCCATTCTTGTCTTGACGATCCAGGACGTCTGGGGGCAGTTTCCCCAACATGGCCCGGCTGCCAAAGAACCCGGTGCCGAAGCGGGCCCCTTCTTCATCGCTAAGCGCAATGACCTCCACCGGGCGAGCCAGCTCACCTTGCTTGCCGGCCAGCAGCCGGGCTACCTCCAAAGCTATGACCACGCCCATGGGCCCGTCAAACCGTCCCCCCTCGATGACCGAGTCCAGATGGGAGGCCAGGACGATGGCCGGCCCGTCCCCGCCCAGTCGCCCGATCAGATTCGCTGCAGCGTCGTATCTAACGGTCAAGCCTGCCTGGCCCATCCAACGGGCTACCAGTTCCTTGGCTGCGGCATTTTCGGCAGTCAGCCCCAGGCGGGTGACTCCGCCAGAGGCGGTGCGGCCGATGCATGACAGCTCTTCCAATTCCGACATCATCCGCGCTGAGTCTATGGCCATCTGTTTCCCACTCTTATTATGCGGTGACAAAGCGCCTCAGCCTGGCCACAGCTTCGGCGATTTCCCCGCGGGAGGCGGCCAGCGAGAAGCGCAAATAGCCCTCGCCATGCTGCCCGAAACCAGAACCGGGGACAGCCACCACCTGAACCTTCTCGAGCAACCGTGTCGCCACCTGCCAGGAGTCTCCCCCAAGCCCCTTGATGGAAGGAAACGCATAGAAGGCCCCTCTGGGCATCACACAGCTTACGCCTGGCAACGCGTTCAGCCCTTCTACCAAGACCTGACGATTTTTGTCGTATTGCGCCCTCATCTGAGCCACGCAGTCCTGGGGTCCGCGCAAGGCGGCCAAGGCAGCGGCTTGAGCGATGGAGGCAGGACAAGAAGCCGTGCATTCCTGGAGCCTGGTCATGGCCCCTACGATCTCTTTCTGAGCCAGGGCATAGCCGATGCGCCAGCCGGTCATGGCGTAACTCTTGGAGAAGCTGGTGATGGTCACAGTTCTATCCCACATGTCTGGTAGGGTAGCGATGCTGGAGTGGGTTAGGCCATCATAAATCAGTTCCTGATAGACCTCGTCGGTGATGACGATCAAGTCGTGGCGCAGGGCAAAAGAGGCAATTCTCTGTAGTTCTTGCCGATTGAGGATCGAGCCGGTAGGGCTATGGGGGGTATTTACCACCAGCGCCCGGGTCCTGGCCGTAACCCTTGCTTCCAGATCCTCGAGCTGCATCTTAAAGTCATGGTTTTCCCTCAGCGGTACCCCCACCGGCCGGGCGCCAGCCATCATCACGTGGCCAGCATAGTTCGGCCATCCCGGATCGGGGATGAGTACCTCGTGGCCGGGATCGACCGTGGCCATCATGGCCAGGGCGATGGCCCCCACTGCCCCTATGGTCACGATTATCTCTTCGGCCGGGTCCGCCTCGATTTTGTTGTAGGCACTCGCCTTCTCAGCTATGGCTTCCCGCAACTGCATTCGACCAGCGGTGACGGTATAGTGAGTGTCTCCACCCTGGATAGCCTTTGCGGCTGCCGCGACGATATGGTCAGGCGTGTGAAAATTCGGTTCCCCGATGGCCAGATTGACCGTGTTCCTGTATCTTTGGGCCATGGCGAACATCTTTCTGATCTCCGAGCCTGGGAAGGCCATGCCCAACCGGGACAGTTTGCTTGTCATTACCTGCCTCACTTTGCGCCCACAAGGCAAAACCAAGGGGGATTTTGGTTCCCCCTTGGTCCTTTGAACCATGAATAGACGACCTTCTAGTTCGACTCGCTCAGGCGATTGACAAAGATCTCGCCTCCCTTGACCACCAGCGAAGGCTTTCTGAGAAGGGTCAAATCGGCCAGCGGGTCGCCACCTACCACTATCAAATCGGCGAACTTGGCTGCTTCCAGGGTACCAATTTGATCGGCCATGCCAACGACTTCAGACCCGTTCCTGGTCGCGCAGATAATGGCCTGCATAGGGGTCAGTCCCTCCCTGGCCATCATCTCTATCTCCCAGGCCAGCATGTCGTGAAAATTGAACGGCGTGCCGGCGTCGGTGCCTGCGGCTATCCGCACGCCGTGCTTCACCGATTTGTGGAAGGAGTCCATATGATGGCCGCTCTCCTCCACTGCTTTCTTTACGGCCCATTCAGGGATTCCTGCGGCCGTGCCACTATTCACGATCTGATCTACGGCGATCAGGGTAGGAACGTGGAAAGCTCCGGTACGCAGGAAAAGCTCGATGATTTCGTCGTCTATATAGAAACCATGCTCCACGGAGTCGATGCCGGCTTTCAGGGCGTTTTTGATGCCCTTGTTGCCAATGGCGTGAGTGGCGGTTCTCTTGCCGGCCTCGTGGGCGGCCTCAATACCAGCTCTCAACTCATCGACGGTCAATTGGGCCTGATCAGGATGGACGCCTTTGGTCAAGACCCCGCCGGTGGCCATGATCTTGAGAAACTGGGCACCCTCCTTGATCTCCGCCCGAGCGGCCTGCCGCACGCCATCTGGCCCATCGGCCTCGCGGCCCATAAAGTGGCCATGACCACCGGTCATGCATACCACGCGGCCACAAGCCACGATCCGAGGGCCAGGCGTGATTCCCTCGCCGACAGCTTTGGCCAGTTCAATGACCACCCCATCTTTGGCTCCGCAGTCCCTTACCGTTGTGATACCTGCCTCCAGAGCGATGCGTGCGTTGCGAGCTGCTCTTAAGGTTGCCACAGGGATGCTATCCCCTGCAATCTGGGCGCCAATGTCGGCCGGCCCGTCAGTGGTCAGATGAACGTGGGCGTTGATCAACCCCGGCAGGATCGTTCCTCCCCCGGCATCGATGACTTGTGCATCACGAAAGAGGGGGGTTATCTCGGTCTCGAGGCCCACATGCTCGATCTTTGCGCCATCAATGACCAAGGCTGCGTTCTTGAGGGGTTCCCCACCCCGACCGTCTATGAGGGTGGCGTTCTTGATCATTAGCTTGTCAGTCATCACACATCCTTTCCTCACCGCATTGTGTGGTTTCACCGAGCCACAGAGCTCGATGGTCATTGGCCACGGCCCGTTCAGGTATAGAACTGTGGTGAAAGCTTGAGCGTTTTCCAGAATTCAGGATCGTGACCAAAGAGGATTTTCCCTCCTTCGGCCTGGGCGATGGCCGCCATACGCTTGGCAGAGGCTCGGGCTTTTACGGGGTTCCAGGTACCCGCCCAATTGTCCTCCTTCAGGTTTTCCTCCATGCTGATGGCGTCCCCGGCCATGACCATGGTACCGGAATCGGGCAACCTGATCACTGGGGCCTGCAGTCCCTTGACATGACCGGGCAGCTTGAGAACCTGGACCCCAGGCGCCAGATTCAGATCTCCCTCCACAAACTCGTAGGTCAAATCAGGCAGGTGCCAATACTTGGGTTGGAAAGCTACGAGGGTGTCATAGGCCTGCTGATAGTGGTCTCGTTGTACAAGGATGACCGAGTTGGTGAAGAGATAGTTACAGCCGGCATGATCGAAATGGATGTGTGTGTTGACCACGATGTCAATGTCGTGGGGCTTCAAACCTATCTCGGCCAGCCGGTTTTCGATCCGATCTTCTTCTTTCATGATGGGTACGATGAGATCGGCGTAGGGTGTGCCCCCGAAGGTGGCCTGCGGATGTGTGATATGGTCGGGGTGCATGCCCGTGTCGAACAGGATATTCAACCCTTCGACCTGAACCAGAGAGGCCCAGATGGGAATGATGATCCGCTCACCCACGTCGCTGCCCGGCGTGAGGACAAGCCCCTTGTCACAGTCGCACCATCCTAACGGCAAAATGTAGTATCGCATTTTTCTCTCCTTTCGTCAGTGGTAGACAGCCTTATCACCGTTGTATCCAGCTCCAAGCTGGATCAGATCCCTGCAATCTTGCTCTCAGACCCTAAGGGTTTCTGAAAACCCTTAGGGTCTTTGAAAGACGATCTAGAGTCGCTGTCTCAAGTGAGGGTCCATTGTAGAAGCCAGCCAATCCCCCAGGAGATTGACTGCATAGATGGTGATCATGATCGCGAGACCAGGTCCACCGGTAATCCACCATGCCTTTCGTAAATAGTTTCGACCATCGGCCATGTCTGCTCCCCACTCAGAAATGGGGGGGCGGACTCCCAAGCCTATAAAATTGAGCGCGCTGCCAGCCAGGATGGCCCACGCGATGGCGGTCGTGGAAGTGACCATCACAGGAAAGAAAACGTTGGGCAGGATATGGCGGAAACAGATGCGCAACGTTGGGCAGCCTATCTGGCGGGCCGCTTCTATGTAGACTTCTTCTTTGGCGGCGATGACGCTTCCCCTGACCAGGCGGATGTAGACGGGGATATAAGATATGGCAATGGCCCATATCAACTGGTTAAGCCCTACTCCCAATATCGCCACGACTACCAGGGCCAGGAGTATACCCGGGAAGGCGAGCATGATGTCCACCAGCCTCATAATTACCGTATCCAACCTGCCTCCCACGTATCCGGCGATGAGGCCGGGGATCACGCCGATGACGGTCGAAAGAAAGACAGCGGTCGCGGCAAACAGCAAGGTGATCCGGGTGCCATAGAGGGTGCGACTAAACACGTCCCGCCCATACTGATCGGTGCCAAAGAGGTGAGTCAGGCTGGGAGGCATCAGCCTATCGGTGACGGCCACCTCTTCGGGGTCAAATGGAGCTATTGCGGGTGCTGCCAGTGCAACAAACAGCACCGCCAAGAGGACGATCAGGCTGACGGTGGCTCCCTTATTTCGAAAAAGCTGCCTTAGCATAGTAGTCCATCCTCGACCGCTCGATGGGACAACCATTTCTTGGACCAATAAGGATTCGGGACTCGCGTCTCCTGTGCTAGCCGAGATATCAACCATTTTCTTTCCCGTCTGTCAGTAGATAGTGGCGGCAACTCTCAACACGTGGCCTTTGAGACTCTTGATCGTACTACTCATAGCGGATACGTGGATCTAGATAGCCGTACGAGATGTCGACCAAGATGTTGGCCAACACGTAAGATGAAGCCGTAAAGAGGACAAGCCCTTGGACCATGGGAAAATCCTTGGCGGTGATGGCCTGGACTATCAAGCGACCGATACCCTGGCGAGCAAAGACGGTCTCAATGACCACGGCGCTGGCCATCATGTGGCCGAACTGCAGGCCGATGATGGTCACCGTGGGTATCAGGGAGTTCTTGAGGGCGTGCCTGAGTAGGATCGCTCGCTCGGCTAACCCTTTGGCTCGAGCGCTGAGCACATAATCCTGGTGCCACACTTCCACCAGGTTCTGGCGCACCAAACGGGCGATGATGGCCGCATAACCCCATCCCATGGCGACAGCAGGCAGCACCAGCCGTTTCCACCCCCCTTGACCCGTGGCTGGAAACCAGCCCAGCCGGACGGAGAAGAACAGGATCAGAACCAACGCCAGCAAATAGTTGGGGACAGATACGCCGAAAATAGAGATCCCCATGCTGATCGAGTCCACGCTGGTGTCGCGATTGTAGGCCGCCACGATGCCCAGGCTCAGCCCCAGGCCCACAGCCAGGAGAAGTGAGGCCAGGGTAAGTTGCAGCGTGCTGCCGAATTGACTCGCGACGAGGGTCAACACCGGCATTCTCATTCGGTAGGAGGTACCCAGATCACCGTGGGCCAAATCCCAGAGGTATTGCCCATATTGCACCAGGAACGGCCGATCCAAACCCAGTTGGTGCCGCAGAGATGTGATCTGTTCGCTGGTCGCCTGGGAGCCCTGGAGCATAATGAGCACCGGGTCTCCGGGCACCAGATGCAACATGGAAAAGACGACGAACGACACGCCCAACAACACCGGGATGGCTTGCAAAAGCCGTCTACTCACGTATTGCAGCACTCGGTTCTTCCTCCCAAGTTTGGCGTCTCAGCGCCCGATCCCCCGTGGGGGCCATGGTTGAGCACAGCCCCGCGGCGCCGAGACGCCATCCCGCTCCCGTACTATGGAGAGCGCTCAATGCAGGCGTTGCCCGGCCTGAGCCAGAGCAGCACGCCTACACATCAGACTTCTGGTCGTTTCATCTTTCCAATCAGGGAGACTCAAAGTGGACGTCGTAGTAGAGGGGATAGGCCTGCGTGGTGAATTTGAGGCCTGTCATGTCGCTCGTGCCCACCATCACCCCTCTTTTCTCATACAAGCCGATGATAAAGGCCTGATCCATCAACATCTGTTGGAGGTCGTGGATCACCTCTACCCGGGCATCCGGATCGCTGACCACGTACAACTGTTGGATCAGTTCATCGATCTCTGGCGTGCAGATGTGCGCCCAGTTGAACCGATCGCGGGCACCGCAGGTGTAAAGCGATTCCAGGGCTGTGATATCAGTGAAGTAGAAGAAGAAGGGGCACATGTTGTGCTTGTCTCCGGCATGGTAGGTGTCCTGCACCGCCGGGAACGACTCGGCCGTGATCTGCATGTCTATGCCCGCCTTCTTGAGGTTGGCCTGCAGCAGGACGGCCATCTCCTCAAAGCCGAACCCCGCCAAATCGACGTATGCTATCTGCAGGACCTGTCCGTCCTTGTCCCGCATCCCGTCGCCATCTGTGTCGACCCAGCCAGCTTCCTCCAACAGGGCCTGGGCCTTCTCCAGGTCGTATTGGTACATACTCTTCAGCGACGGATCGTAGCCCTGAGTGCTGGGGTCCAGAGGCGTAAAGGCTGGTTCGTACATACCCTTGAACAGGGCGTCTACGATCTCCCCCTGGTTTGCGGCGTAGAGGATCGCCTGGCGCACCTGTAAGTCATCGGTGGGCGGATTGATAACGTTCAGCCACATGGCGTAGGGCATGCCTGAGGAGCCCGGGAGATAGATGGTAAACTCGTCCGCCTTTTCTCTGAAAAGCTCTAGATCCTCCGGGGTGACATTCTCTATCAGATTGGTCTCCCCGGTCTCCAGGGTGGCCACCCGGGTGGCGGGTTCAGGTATGACCTTGTACGTAAACCTGTCGACATAGGCCGCGCCCTGATGATCATAAAACTCGGGAGCCCAGTTATAGTCATCCCATCTTTCCACGGTCACGTGGTCTTCCTCCACCCACTCGACGAACTTGAACGGGCCGGTGCCCACGGGATGCCGGCCTACTTCCACGTGTCCCCACTTTTCGATGTTGGCCGGGCTGTTGATCATGAGGTTGCCTGACGTCAGTTGGTTAAGAAATGCGGCATTGGACTCCTTGAAGTAGACTTTGATGGTAGAGTTATCGATCACCTCGCTGCGATCGTAGGGGCCCAGGGCCGAGATAGCGCCCAGGGCCTTGGTTTCTTCGTTCAGCACATGCTCGAACATGGCCTGTACGGCGTCAGCATTGAAGTCAGTCCCGTCGTGGAACTTGACCCCCTGGCGCAGGTGGAGGGTGTACTCTGTGGAATCCTCATTGATCTCCCAAGAGGTGGCCAGGCCCGGATAGAACTGACCCTCGTAGAACCAAGCCAGGGGTTCAAAGATGTGGAAATCTATCTTCATGGCTGAGATCAGACCTGTTGCGTTGGGATCCAGGGTATCAGGGCTCTGCCATCCGGCAAAGATCACTTCGCCTCCTGGTTTGACGGATGGTTCTGGCGTGGCTTCGGGAGGCTTGGTCGCCGTCGGTTCGGCCGTGGCCTTGGGGGGTTCAGTCGCTGCAGGGACGGGCGTGGCCTCGGGAGGTGCCGCCGTCGGACTGCATGCCGGCACCAGCAGCACTACGATGACTAACAGTGAAATCCAGTTCATTACCCGCACGTTCATCTCTTCCTCCTTTGTCTTGCATTGAGATTTAACCGTGGTGCAACTTGCACCTTGGGGGACCCCATTATCTTGGCACTTGTCCAAAAGCAACTTTATCTGTGACGCCGTTCTACGCTTAACCAGCGCCACACATCAAAGTTATCGATGGACAAGTACTTGGAGCACAAGGAGCTGGACAGTGCTGGAAGAACTCGCCACGGACGTCATGATGAAGGGGGGATGCACTGTACTATATGGTCCTTGTCAAAACTAATGACCTCCTATGCCACCGCTATCACAGCTTCTGGTTGGGGACGATCTCTCCATGGAAATTGGCCAGCATGGCGAATGTGCTTCGGTTGTTCCACAAGAACTGCCAGATCGGTGATGGTCCGGTCGGTGGAAGAGGGAAGAGGATCAAGGCGGAGGTAGGATTGCCGTTCCACAGAATGAAACAGCGGTTTGCACTTTATTGTAACACAATCTCAAGGGCTTGTCAAGCTCTCGTCAGATGGGGCCTTCGCAGTGGTAGAATTCCACGCACTCCTACCGGTAATGTGTTTGTGACACGCCTGCCCACAGATTGTGGTTTGCACGTCAATCGTGAGTTGCCACTCATTTCTCATTTACTGCACAGGAAAACCAAGGAACACTATGATGTTGATTGGGGAAATTCGTCTGATGAAAGACAAATCTGTGCAATGCGATGTCTGGCTGCTTCTGTGGTACGATTCGTATCTTCGTGCTATAATGGAATGGAGAGCAAGGAGAGACTCATAGGATTGGAGTGGGACATGATGGACGTCGTCATTCGCAATGGGACGCTGATCACGCCGGGCGGGGTTTTCCCCGCCGACCTGGGGCTCGCCGGAGAGCGCATCGCGGCGTTGGGCGAGGGGCTGCGCGGGCAGGTGGAACTCGACGCGGCAGGCTGCTACGTCTTGCCCGGCGCGATAGATCCCCACGTTCACCTCCAGATGCCGACGGGGGGCGGCTATGTCAGCGCGGACGACTTTGCCAGCGGCACGGTCGCCGCCGCCTGCGGCGGAACGACGACGGTGATCGACTTTGTAGCACCCGGCGAGGGTGAGTCTTTCCTGGCCGCGCTGGCCGCGCGCCGGGCCGAGGCCGACGGCCGCGTGGCCGTGGACTATGGCCTGCACATGACGATTCCCACCTGGCACGCCGATCGCTCGCAGGCGCTGAACGAGCTGCCGGAAGTCGTGGCGGCGGGCGTGTCAAGTTTCAAGATGTACATGGCTTACGACGGCTTTCGTCTCGACGACGTCCAGCTCTACGCGGCCCTCAGGGCCGTGGGGGCCGTGGGTGGCCTGTCGGTCGTGCACAGCGAGAACGGCCCCCTGTGTGAACGGTTGCGTGCCGAGGCGGTGGCAGCAGGCCACACGGCACCGCGCAACCACGCCCTCACCCGTCCACCCCGGCAGGAGGCCGAGGCAGTGAGCCGCGTCGCCGACATCGCGGCGCTGGCCGGCGCGCCGCTTTACGTGGCGCACGTTTCCTGTGCCGAGGCCGTCGCCCGCCTGGCGGCTGCCCGAGCGCGAGGAGAGCCGGTCTATGGCGAGACCTGCCCGCAGTACCTGGCGCTGACCGCAGGGGCCTTTGACGGGCCGCACGGCGAGCGGTTTATCTGCGCGCCGCCGCTGCGAAGCGAGGCGGACCAGGCGGCGTTGTGGGACGCGCTGGCCCAGGGCGACCTGGATGTGCTGTCGACCGACCATTGTCCTTTCACGGCTGATGAGAAGGCTGGTCACGCCGACTTTACGACGGTCCCAGGTGGGTTGCCGTCGATCGAGGCCCGCCTGAGCCTGGCCTATAGCCTGGGTGTGCGGGCCGGGCGGCTCAGCCTGGAGCGCTGGGTGGAGGTGTGTTGCGCGGCCCCGGCGCGGCTCTTTGCGCTGGCCGGCAAAGGGTGCCTGGCTCCTGGTTTTGACGCCGACCTGGTGGTCTTTGATCCGCGGACAGAGGTCGTGTTGAGCGCGGAGCGTCTACACGAGCAGATGGACTGGACGCCTTACGAGGGGATGCGAACCCAGGGCTGGCCGCGCCACGTGCTCAGCCGCGGCCGGGTCGTCGTGCGCGATGGGGCGTTCGTCGGCTCGTTGGGCGAGGGACGCTTTGTGCCGCACAAGCGTGGGTGAGGGGTTCCTGGGACAATGGTCGTTTGGAGCGCCATGTCTTGGTTCGCCGAGGTCTTCTGACCGAGGCGGGAGGGGCTCGGTCTGGAGACCCTCGTCCAACCTTGGGGCGCGGTCTGGAGACCCGCGTCCAACCTAGAGGCAGAAGGGCTCGGTCAGGGGACCCTCGCCCATCTTGATCCAGCCTGCTATTTGCCTTTCATCTCGAGCCTGAATGTGTTCACTTGTTCGTATTTTCTTCCCATCACGACCTGAATATCCCCGGTCGTCATGTTGTACACGGTTGACCAGATGGTGGGATAACTGCCCGACTGGGACACGTTGTGCAAAAGGGCCATGGCCTCCTGGTGAGAGACATGGCCCTCTGTTTGTTCCAGCGTTTCGTACGTCGTGTTGTATCTAGAGCAAGAGGATGTTGCCCCTTCGGCCATCGTGTCGGAAATCACGAAATTGGTTGCCACCTGCCAGGGATCACGATTGCGTAACACGTTCATCTCACCGTCTATGAATTCGACCACGGCTGAA
>Ga0180437_10006245_pt1 | contig 15951 bp, 12 predicted proteins | sample SS_ome_4_FD_132410 | JGI IMG/M metagenome (GOLD analysis project Ga0180437, IMG submission 132410) | Hypersaline lake sediment archaeal communities from the Salton Sea, California, USA - SS_3_D_1 metaG | ecosystem: Environmental > Aquatic > Non-marine Saline and Alkaline > Hypersaline >...
AAACTTAAACAGAAAAACATTATCTTCGAAGCCGAAGCGCTCGCATATGATGAGAAAAAAGAAAAATACTTCTCATTCCAGCAGACAATGCACAGGAGAAGAAAGTACGGAATCGAGAAGGCATCAAAGGAGCTTCCGCTTAACCTCTTCTGTTTCGATTTGCTTTACCTGAACGGAAAGGATTACACTCTGGAACCTTATGAAAAAAGAAGAAAACAGCTGGAGGGAATATTTCCGAAGGGAATACTCAAGCTCAGCGAATGCAGGATAGTTGAAAAACCGAAAGAGCTTGAAAAACTTTTCAAGGAAGCGCAGAAAAAAGGCCTTGAAGGGATAATGGCAAAGGATTTGAATGCACAATATACTGCTGGAAAAAGAAAATTCGCATGGATAAAACTGAAAAAATCATACGGTAAATCGGTTGACAGTATAGACGGCGTTATAGTAGGTTACCTGCTGGGAAAAGGCCACAGGGCAGAATTCAAATTCGGAGGCCTTCTTGTTGCCGTATACAACCAGGACAGGGGAAAATTCGAAACAGTGGCAAAAATAGGCTCCGGATTCACAGAAGAGGAGATGGTGATGCTCAAAAACATGCTTGATAAAATAAAAAGAAAGGAACCGCCGAAGGATTTGGATTACAGGATAGAGCCGGATTTCTGGGTGGAGCCCAAATATGTTGTTGAAGTGGCATTCGACGACATCACTTTATCCCCGACACACACCTGCGGGCTTCGTGATGAAAAAGGGTATGCATTAAGATTCCCGAGAATGCTTATGCTAAGGGATGACAAATCAGTAAAGGAAGCGACAACAACTGATGAAGTCAAAAAAATGTACAGGCTGATGCACAAATAATCATAGGAATACAACAAGTATGTTTTTTGCATCTTTTTTGCTTATTTCCAGTTTTGACGAATCAACGGATACTGTAATATTGCCTCTTTTGACATCTTTTACAATGATATCCGTTCCGGGAGCTATTCCCATGTTCTGAAGTTTTTTTCTCGTATTTGCCCGGGCCGTAATTGCAACGACCGCCAGTTTTATTTCCGGTTCTGCCCTGCTGATCGGGAATACATCGTGCCTGCTTTTTGCGGATTCAAGAATGAAATCATCAAAGGCATCATAAACCCTGTCAGACATGTATGTTGAAAGATAATCCGCCTCCAGCTGGGAACCTCTTTTGATTCCCGCCATAAGAAGGAACGAGCGCATCAGGCGGCGCTTCGACAGGATTTTTCTTGCGATAGCCCTTCCCCTGCTTGTAAGCCTTATTTCACCGTATGATTCGTATCTCACAAGGTCTTCCTCGTCAAGCTTCCGGACCATCTGTGTCACCGCAGCACATGAAACGTGCAGTTTGTCTGAAAGCTTCTTCGCAGTTATCTCGCCGGTCTTTTCCTTAAGAATAAGCATTTCAACAAGATAACTGCCCACTTCAGCACTTACCATTATTTCCTCTCTCCGTATTTTTCAAGGAATGAATAGTAAAGCCTGAGCATGGCTGCTGTTATGGAAGGCCTTCTTGCGGAGATTATTTTCTTCATAAGAATAGTGGATATTCCCGGCTCTTCTCCTGCGAGTTTCTGCCTCAACGCGAGCATTTTCGCCTGCTGGCATGCAGATGCTATGTCAGCACCGCTGAATCCTTCGGTTGATTTTGCAAGTTCCTGGAGGTCTATCCCTTTTACAAATTCACCAAGGTGTATCCTGAAAACCTCTTTTCTAGTAGGCTCATCAGGAGGCGGAATATAGAATATCTTGTCGAACCTCCCAGGCCTCAGCAAAGCACTGTCAAGAAGGTCCGGCCTGTTTGTTGCCGCAATGACAACCACGCCTTTAAGCTCCCTCACTCCGTCCATCTCAGTCAAAAACTGGCCTACTATTTCGGATGACGATGTTCCCCTCGCAGGCGCAAACGTCTCTATCTCGTCTATAAAAAGAATTGCCGGAACATTTTCCCTTGCCCTGTTGAACGCCTCCTTGATTATGCTTGTCGCCTGGAACGGTCCTCTTTTCATCAAATCCGCTCCGCTTAAAGACTGGAACGAAACATTAAGCTCGTTTGCAGCCGCTTTTACAAGAAGCGTTTTTCCCGTTCCAGGAGGACCGAACAGCAGGACACCCTTGCTCGGTTTTATCTCGAATTTCTTCATTAAGTCCTCATGGAGAAGCGGCAGCTGTATTGCTTCGAGAAGGGCTTTTTTGACATCCTCCATTCCAGCAACGTCCTTCCATTCGATTTCTTTCTTGGCCGGCGCTTTTTCTTCTACGGCAACGCTTCTTTCAAAGTCCATCCTGAACCTTTCATATTCCTCTATGTGGTCGTATGTCGTGCTTGGCTTTATTACCTTAATCAGCCTGAGGAAATAGTCCATGGAGAGGGGAACTATCTTTCCTGAAGATGATGCCTCTTTTGCAGCCATCCTCTTCGCTTCCTTTACAACATTGCTTATATCAGCTCCGGAGAATCTTTCCGTTTTTTTGGCAAGCATTTTGAAATCGATATCGCTGTCCAAAGGAAGATTTTTTGTAAGTACTTTGAATATTTCCTCCCTCTCATTCGCATTTGGAAGCCTCATGTAGATTATCTTGTCAAACCTCCCAGGTCTCAGCAAGGCAGGGTCAAGCTGATTGGGAACATTGGTAGTTCCGACAACAATCACGTTTGATTTTGTCTTTATTGCACCGTCCATTTCCTGCAAAAGTGCGCTTAAAACTCTCGGGGTAACTTCATCCGTTCCTGCAGCGCTTCTTTTCTTTCCGATGCTGTCAATCTCGTCAAAAAACAGAATTGTTGGCGCGGTCTTGCGGGCATTATTGAAGATTTCGACTATGTTTTTTTCAGATTCACCATACCACTGGCTTAAAATCTGTGAACATTTTACTTCTACAAAATTATACTTCAATTCCTTTGCGAGAGCACGCATAAGCATGGTTTTACCCGTACCAGGGGGGCCGAACAATAAAATACCGGAAGGAGGCTTCATACCATAAGCATGCGCTATGTCGCGCTTTTCCAGCGGCATTATTATCGCATCTTTGAGCTCCTGTTTTACATCACCGTATCCACCGACATCCGAGAGGGATTCCCTGCTCGTAGCACCTACGTCCTTGAAACCGAATTTGCCATACGTTTTCATTTTTTCAGAACGTTCTATTGCCGCCTCGCGTGTTATCATAAACCCGAATTGCTCAAGCAGGCCGAAGGCTATAATCGACACGGCAATGAGTACGGGAAAACCGAAATTGAAGGGCGTTGCGGATATGATATATGCGAAATAATAGATCGGAAGCAGAAGCAGTAACACAAGTGAAGATAAAAACTGCGGCCTTGTATTGAGACGGCCGGAAATAAAACTTACAAGATAAAGAACAATCACCCAGCCTATTATCTGGATAAGTCCGGAGTCGCTTATAAGTATATTATACAGGTGCGATGCCATAATACCCAAGGAAGCGAAAAACAGGCCTATGTTGCTCGGATTCACAAACCTTGCGAAGGCATTTCCAAACTCGATTCCTATTTCCATTAATCCGACCGTATTTCTTCCGAACAGCAAATCCTCGTTTGAAGAATAGATTGCAAGGTTGATGGGCATGAATGCGCTGTTCTGCACAAGGAATAACGATGAGAGAAGAAGAATGCAAAGCACCGAAGGCACTGCAACAAGTATGCTTTTTCTGGAGCCGAAATAAAATGCCGAAGCAACCATTCCGAATACCGAGATTAAACCCACATAGGGAATTCTTCCGAAGCTGAACGGCGCCATTATGAGTATAAGAAGTATCGATATCATCTTCCAGTTGGAAAATGCCTCAAAGAGAACGAGCGCGATTATAAGGAGAAAAATCCATCCGAAGATTGCCGACTGGTAGATGACTGCCGGAAAGGCAAGAATAAACAATATAATAAGCCCTATGGGCGGGCTTCTGTATGCTATCGCCCCGCAAACTGCCGCAAGAACAAGCAGTATGAGGAATGGATAGAATTGAATTGCGGATAAAGTAAGAAGGGCTGCAAGGAAAACAAGGAGGAAGTCCCAAAATTTCTGGCTCTCTTTTACAAGCGAAACATATGCGGCTACTTTTTGGGAAGCCAAACTCTTCTGGGCAGTCATGCTGATAAATCTTTGAAAACTTTTTTAATACTGTCTCGCGGCATAGACATAGACATTTGCATTCTTTCCGCAGGATATGCACTTCTTTCCCTTCGGCTTTTCATTCTTTCCATAGAGGGTTCCGCGGATATTTGCATGCGTTTCGTTCTTGACGACTTCCGCACATGCTTTTCCTTCAAGCTCGTCTGTACAGAAGGGTATTTTTATGAAACCCGATTTTTCAAGCTCTTCTGCCAAATCTTTTATCGTATCCGCTTCCGAAACCTGTTTGTTGAACCAGCCGTCTGCTTTTTTTACAAGGTCCTTCTTTATTTCCTTCCTTGCATTTTCTATCTCATCGAGCAGCTTGTCCTCTTTTACCGGTTTTTTCTCGAGTGTGTCCCTTCTGACAAGCATGACTGATTTTTTCTCGAGGTCTTTCGGCCCGATTTCAATCCTGACTGGAACGCCTTTCATTTCCCAGTGGTTGTATTTTGCCCCTGGCGTACTGTCGCTGTCATCCAGTTTCACAGTATAATTTTCCGAAAGTTTTTCCAGAATTTCATTGCATTTTTTCATTACCTGCTTTTCCGAGTCCTTGCGGTATATCGGAATTATGACAATCTGAACAGGTGCAAGGTCGAACGGAAGCACAAGGCCTTTGTCATCGCCGTGGACTGCAATAACTGCTGCATATATCCTTGAAATCGCAGGGCCGTAGCAGGTCTGCCATACATGCTGCTCTTTTTCGTTTTCATCCATATATACGATATTGAAAGGCTTTGCAAAATTCTGCCCCAGAAGATGCGTTGAAGGTAATTGCAAAGTCCTCATATCAGGCATTAATGTATCAGCACCGAATGTATGGACCGCTCCGGGAAACTTATCCCATTGCGGCCTTCTGAAGAAATAGAATGGAACACCGAATTCCTGGTGGAGAATCGCTTCCGTGGTTTCCATATCCTCCCTTACCTGTGCTTCGGCTTCCTCCTTTGTTGCGAATGCATCATGGGCTTCAATCCAGTAGAATTCCCTTGAGCGGATGAATGGCTTTGTAGCTTTTGTCTCATATCTCCAGACCTGGCATCTCTGGTATATTTTCAAAGGCAAATCCTTCAGGCCGTGGATCCATAACGAATACATTGAGTACATCGCAGTCTCGCTTGTGGGCCTCATTGCCAACCTTTCTTCAAGCGGATTCTGTCCTGCCGCAGTAACCCAGAATGCTTCGGGAACGAATCCCTGCACGTGCTCGCTTTCCTTTGTCAGGTAGGATTCAGGAATCAATGCAGGGAACAATGCCGGAACATGGCCCTTTTTCTGCAGTTCGCATTCATACATATCATACATCTTGTTCATGGACATTACCGCCCACGGCATGAATACTACGAAACCTTTTACTCCGTAGCGGATATCGCAAAGCTCTGCTTCTTTTATTATAGTATTGTACCATTCTGAGAAATCTGATTTTTTGACCTGCACAATGTTCACCTTAAAATGTTTCTAAACGTCTAAATTTTAAAGACTATTTTATTTAAAGGGATTATGAATTTCGAAGAGGCATGCGAAGAAGCGAGAAAAGTTGCATTTTCATTCAGTGAGCCGCTGATAGTCCACCACTATGACGCTGACGGCACAAGCTCCGGAGCGATAGTGGTGTCTGCATTTTCAAAGGAAAACAGGAAATACAGGAGAAGATGCGTAAAAAAAGTGGATGACAGGCTTATAGATGAACTGAAGAATGAGAAGGAGATAATATTCGTTGATTTGGGCGGAGGAAGCAAACGCGTCAACGAGCTTGCTGATGTAGTGATAATAGATCACCACCAGACCGAAGGCGTTGAAAAACTCCAAGTTAATCCCCTGCTTTATGGGATTGACGGGGGGGAGGAATTGAGCGCATCCGGAACAGCATATTCTGTTTTCAAGGAAAGGGTCGAACTTGCGGTTGTTGGTGCTGTCGGAGATATGCAGTACCCGCTGAAGGGAAAGAACCGTGAAATAATGCTCGAAGGTGTTGAGCAGGGAGACATAAAAATTGAAAATGATCTGATGTTTTACGGAAGGTATTCAAGGAGTTTGATACAGTTCCTGGAATATTCCGACGACCCGTATATACCCGGGATTTCCTACCGCGAGGACAGGGCAGTCAGACTGCTGGAATCGCTGGGAATCGAACTCAAGGAAGGAGACAGGTACCGAAAATACGCAAGCTTAAGCAATGAAGAGAAAACAAAACTTATTTCCGCGCTTGCAGATATTCTTGCCGAAAGGGGAAAAATAAAATCGGTTGATGAACTGGTCGGGGAGAGCTATGTATTCCCGAACAATCCGATGAATGAAAGCTATGAAGCAAATGAGTTTTCCACCTTGCTGAATGCATGCGGAAGGCACGGGAAGGACGAAGTGGCGATAGGAGTTTCTCTTGGAAAAGAGGAATATTTCGAAGAGGCAAGGTCTTTGCTTCAGCTACACAGGAGAATGCTTAAGGAAGGGATAGAATTTGCTGGTAAAAATATCCGGGACCTTGGAAAATTCTTCTTTTTGGACGGAAGAGGAGTAATAGATGAAAGCGTTATCGGCATTGTTTGCGGAATGAGGTCGCAGCAGATATGGAAAAAGCCAATCATGGGAATCTCATCCGGAGGAAAAGGGGAAATTAAGGTTTCCACACGCGGAAAAGGAGTTAATCTCGGGCTTGCGTTGAAGGAAGCTGTCTTGCCCATCGGAGGAGTCGGAGGCGGGCATAGGATGGCTGCAGGCGCAAGTATTCCCGAAGAAAAACTTAATGAATTCCTCCTTGGATTCGGAGAACAGATAACCAAGGAATAAGTCAAATGTCGAAACCTGGTCTTAAAAAAGATAGATTTAAATAACCATCAAAAAAAATTGAAATTATGAAGGGGGCAGTCAGACAACTGAACTTGAAAAGGTCCAGTGAAATTGCTGAAAAACAAAAATCCAACTTCCTACTCAATAGGATGAAAAGGACTGCAGGAATAGTTCTTCTTACTAGTGCATTGAGTCTTTCTGTTTTTGCTGCAAAGCCGGTTATGGCCGAACCTCCAAGAAAAGAAGTTGCAGAGCTGGTCGCACCGCACACGATACCGAAAATAAAAATGAGAGAAAAAACAGAAGCATTGAAAGTTGTTGAAGAAAAAATAGCTGCAGCAGAAACCATCAAGCTGAAAACCAATGAAAAAGAAAAAGCAGAGATTTCAGAAGAAACAGAAAAACCAGAAATGACTGAAGGAAAAAAAGAGAATATGAAGACCAACATGCCGAAATTAAAGCCCTACTTGTTCTGGAGAGCGCCTATTTTGGGAAATCTGCTTTATGCTAAATACATCAAATACAAAAAATATGTTAGGATAAGAATAGCTGTTAGAATAAAGGAATGGAAGGGACAGTATATCACTCCGGTTGCTTTTCATGCTTCAAAGGTCATTCCCGAACTTAAAAGGCATTTCCCCGCATCAACAGTCATTCCGAAAAAAGCTTAAACATATATAAACTTAGCAGCTAGAAAAAAGATATGGTAAGCCGAAGAATGCTGCTAGTTTTAATTATAATTTTCCTACTCACTTCAGTTTATCTGCTGGGTTTTGGTTTTCTTGAACTGATAGCAGCATCTGTTTTTTCTTTCCTGAGAATGTTCGGGGCATATATCATCGCACTTTTGTTTTCGGTTTTATTCGGATTATTGATGGGGCACAATGCAAAAGCTTTCAAGTACCTGCTTCCGGTAATGGATATACTCCAGTCCGTGCCCATCCTGGGATTCCTTCCTGTTGCTGTTTTATTCCTGTTAGGCATTCCGTTCGTTGGCCCTGAAATCGCAACGATATTCCTTATATTCAGCTGCATGGCATGGTCCATCCTGTTCAACATAATCGAAGGCGTAAAAACAATACCCTATACCGTAAGGGAAGTTGCAAAACTGAATAAGATAGACGGAATGAGATATCTCACAAATATAGCATTCCCTTCCATATATCCTCCGCTTGTATCCGGAAGCATTGCAGGATGGGGGGGAGGATGGTACTTCCTTGTTGTGGGTGAGTTCACAACTTTCGGAGGAACAGAGCATCAGGTCTTCGGAATAGGAAGCTTCATTGCGCAGCATGCATATGCGGGAAACATAATTCTTTCGCTTATCGGAATTTTTGCTCTTGCCCTGATGGTCCTGTTAATGAACACTTTCGTATGGACGGTTCTCATGATGCATTCTGAAAAATTCAAACAGCGTTCAAAGGCAGATATTGAATTTGAGGGGGCAATTCCGGAGATACTTGAGGACGCAGGCGAGCTGATAAGCACCCGGCTGGAAAAGATATCCGGCATTGCAGACCCGATTCTGAAATTCGCACATATAGAGCCGGAATCAAAGCCTGACAAGCCTAGCTATCTTTTTACCGCTGTTCTTATAGGCGGACTCGTTGCGGCAATGAGTTATCTGTTTTTGCAGGAGGATATTTTGCCTCTTGAATTGCTCTCATATTCAGCCAGTTCCATAGGAAGGATACTTATCGCATATTTCATAGCACTTGCCTGGACTCTTGGAATGGGCCTGATTATTGAGAGAAACAGGTGGCTGTATTCAAAACTGCTTCCCTTTTTTGACATATGCCAGTCCATACCTGCTGTCGCCGTTTTCCCGATAATCGTGGTTTTGCTTATAGAAACAACATCCGTATTTATCGGGGGTTCGTTGGCGCTTGAAATAGCATCCATACTACTGCTTCTCACGGGAATGCAATGGTATCTTCTGTTCAACATCATGAGAGCCATAAGGCACATACCGCAAAGAATAGGAGAACTCGGCGACCTGTTTAAGCTGTCATATTACCAGAGATTAAGGCATATGATTCTTCCATTGATGCTGCCGGCAATAGTAGCCGGAAGTATAGAGGCAATAGGGGGAGGATGGAATGCAACGATAGTAAGCGAATCCATCATATACAAGGGGATAACTTTTTCACCTGAAACAGGCGGACTCGGATATCTGCTTTCAAAAGGCACGGCGCTTGGGGACTGGGTTCTCATTGGCAGCAGCCTGCTGATGATGGTACTTATTATAATCCTTACTGACAAATTCCTTTGGGCATGGGCCGTCAGGAAGATGGAAAAATATAGTCCAGAGGTGTAGCTATGGTTGAACTGCTTTTAAAAAAAATGGCAAAAACCTACGTCCTCGAAAAAAGAGAGGTCCCTGTGCTGGAAGACATAACATTCTCAGTTAAAAAAAGGGAGTCCATAGCAGTAGTAGGCCCAAGCGGATGCGGAAAAACGACTTTAATCAGAATAATCGCAGGGCTTGAAGAACCAACAAAGGGGGTTGTAACGCTTAAGGGCAAAAAAATAACCAAGCCGACAAAAGAGGTCAACATGATATTCCAGTCTTTTTCCCTACTTCCATGGAAAACAGTGCTCGAGAATGTTGAAATGGCTCTTCTTGATAAGCCTAAGAAAGAAAGGGTTGAGCTTGCGAAAAAACACATCGACCTTGTCGGACTTGACGGTTTTGAAGAGAGCTATCCTAGGGAATTAAGCGACGGGATGAAGCAGAGGGTCGGTGTTGCGAGGGCCATAGCAAAAGAGCCGGAAATACTGCTTATGGACGAGCCTTTCGGTTCTCTTGACCCGCTTACGGCATACAACCTAAGAAAGGAGATATTGAGGTTGTTCGAGAACAAAAAACTGAATCCCAGTGTCATAATTCTGGTTACCCACAACATAGAAGAAGCCGTTTACATGGCAGACCGGGTCCTGGTGCTTTCCAGAAGACCTGCAAAAATAATAGGAGATATCAAGATAAAACTTGACAAACCCCCGGATATCAGAAGCAAGGAATTTCTTTCATATGTAGATGAGATAACATCCATGATAGGCTAGAGGAGGCTTTTCGATAATGAGAATACTCCTTCATCACTGTCATATTCGAATGATTCGGTATAGTTTCCCCAGCCCAGGATTATCTTGAAGAAAGATTCCTTGTCCTCTATAATAAATTTCTTTGATAGTGCTTCAAATAAGTCGTCTTTTTGCATTTGGCCTCCGGATTTCCTTAAAAGCTGGACGATGGTCTTAAATGGTTCTACTTTTACCATTTTTTCCCTGAGTATCTTCTTTTTGTTATCGGTATTTCCTATGGAAAGAGCTTCCCCGAAAAGGCTCAGCATGAGCGTTCCTGATTTTACCCTGAGCATGCCCAACAGCTTGGCCATGTCCACGGCTTCGCCTAAATCATCTATCTCAATCTGGAGCTCATCCGCCAGAAAAGACAATTTTGCTTTACCCCTATATGCATAAAGAGCATCTGCAAGTCCTAAAACTTCATCCACATTTGCGTGGGGTATTGGAAGTATTTTATGCTTAACCATCTCAATAATCCCGTTTATTACTGAAACAATAGGTATTAAAAATCTCACTCAAGCCAATATATAAACGGGTTTTGAATGGCTAAAATAAAAACTGCGCTTCTTAGCGTTTACAATAAGAAAGGCATAGTTGAATTCGCTAAGTCATTGTCAGAAATTGGCATAGAAGTCGTATCGAGCGGGGGAACAGCCAGAAAGCTGAGGGAAGGAGGAGTAAAGGTAACCGAATTGTCTGATTTTACTGGATACCCTGAAATGATGGACGGCCGCGTCAAGACATTGCATCCCAAAATTCACGGTGGGATACTGATGGACAGGGATAAGGAGCAGCATGTTAAGGAAGCCGAAAAAAACCAGATAAAGCCCATAGACCTTGTTGTAGCAAATCTCTATCCTTTTGAAGAGACAGTACTTGGAGAATCTACACTGGACCAGGCCATAGAGAACATAGATATCGGAGGGCCCACCATAATAAGGGCCGCAGCAAAGAATTTCAAACACGTTACCGTAGTCTGCAATCCTACCGATTACGGAAAGGTTCTTGAAGAGGTTAAGAAAGGGGATATAAGCGAAGAGCTCAGGAAAAAACTTGCGGTCGAGGCATGGGAGCATATTGCGCATTATGATACTGTCATAGAAAAATACTTCAGAAGCCAGTTTGGGCAGGGATTCGAGTATCCTGAATACCTGAATCTTACTTTCAAGAAAAAGCAGGACTTGAGGTATGGGGAGAATCCGCACCAGACTGCTGCATTATATATAGATGAGCACGAAAAAAATCCTTCAGTATTGAAGGCAAAACAGCTTCAGGGAAAAATGCTTTCCTATAATAATATGCTTGATGCAAACTCGGCCTACAATCTTGTAAAGGAATTCGAAAGGCCTACGGCAGTAATCGTAAAACATAATAATCCCTGCGGGATAGCATCCAACCCTGATATTTACGAAGCATACAAAACTGCGAGGTCCGTCGACCCTGAGGCAGCATTCGGGGGCATAGTTGCAGTAAACCGCGAAGTAGACAAAAAACTTGCAGAGGAAATAACAAGCAGGTTTGTCGAGATAGTAATGGCGCCTTCATTTACTGATGATGCAAAAGTTGTGTTCTCAAAAAAGAAGAATCTGAGGCTGCTTGAACTCCCGATTACAAAAGGCCTGGTAAGGCACAGAAGATACCGCTCCATCCTGGGCGGATTCCTTGTCCAGGACAGTGATGTTGAATTATACAAGGAAATCAAGGTAGTTACGAAAAGACAGCCTACAGAAGAGGAAATGGAAGCTATGATGTACGCCTGGAGAGTATCAAAATACGTAAGGTCAAATGCGATTATTTATGCTAAGAAAAACCGTGCCGTAGGCATCGGTGCAGGCCAGATGAAAAGAGTGGATGCTGCAAAACTCGGTGCGATGATTGCAAAGGATTTCGGAGAATCGCTCGAAGGAGCCGCAATGGCAAGCGATGCCTTCTTCCCGTTCAGGGATGGTATTGATTATGCTGCAGAGCTTGGAGTTACCGCCATCATACAGCCGGGCGGTTCTGTAAATGATGAAGAAGTCATAAAGGCTGCAGATGAGCATAATATCGCAATGATATTTACAGGAATGAGACATTTCAGGCACTAGTCAAATATTTTTATCCTGCTTCCCGTTACTACCCCTGACATAAGCGGAATGATAGGGAACAAACCCATTTCAACAACTTTTAGAATTATGATGACGGCCTTGGGATAGGCAACAGGCAATAGATTGAGAATCTCCAAAAACACAGCTGCCCAAAGTATAACCCTGCATACATTTACAAGAATCTTCTCATTCTTTGGATTATTCTTCCTTGAAGCAGTCAGTATGAATCCTGTAAAAAAAAGAAACAGGAGAATACCAGTTACCACTAGAAACCCTTCTACGTAGAAGTTGAAATGCCCTGTTGCCCAAGAAAGTACCCAAATAACGAAAATCCAATACAATACAAATACATAGAATTCAGGTATTTTTACAAGTTTGGCAGAATTCCCTCCGCTAAGCAGCCTGCTCATAAGATGGCCGGTATTAAGCTCGCTGTTCACCTTATCATCCATTGTATAATAGCTGCTGGAAGGCATAAAAACTTTACTTGGAGAAATCCGCAGATTACAAATAGAATCCCGCCAGCCTGACTTGAACAAGCAACCTATCGGTTTCTACTGTTTTTCAACAGCATTGAAACTCCAAAATGGAGTAAATCAGTCTACAGCCGATCGCTCTACCATTGAGCTATGGCGGGAATGAAAAATAAAAATGAGAGAAAGGCTTTATAAGATTACCTCATTGTTCCAAGAAGCATTCTTCTCATTTCAACTACCTGGAGTTTCTCAAGCGCCTTGATTGCATAGCCGAGAAGGTCTTCCCTGTCAGAGTATATTGTGAAAAGAGAATCGCCTACCTCAATATGGTCCCCTCTTGTCTTATGAAGAAGTATTCCTGCTCCTTTTATTCTTGGGGAGCCGGCTATTCTTGCTATCTTTGATACGCTTTTGTTATCTATATGGAAGATTGAGCCTGAAACCTTTGACTTGACACTATACGTGTATTTTCCTATAGGCAGGTCATCTACCCTTAGTTTCGGGTTGCCTCCCTGCGCTTCTATTATTTCAAGGAATTTATTCAAAGCCTTTCCGGAGGATATCAGGTTTTCAGCGGCGGTATAGCCTGCGCCTTTATCCGCCTTTCCGGATAATTCCAGAAGCTTTCCTGCCATGAGAATGCTCTTGTGCCTAAGGTCTTCAGGTCCTCTGCCATTAAGAACATTGAACACATCGATGCATTCCAGAACAGGCCCCACGCCATGACCTACCGGTTCTGCTCCATCTGTTATTACAACCTCGACTTCCATGCCAAGCTGTTTTCCTATTCTTATGAAATGATTTGCCAGCTCCTCACCCTGCTGGTATGACTGTATCTTAACACCGCGGCCTACAGGTATATCTATCATAACGTATTTTGCTCCTACGCTTTTCTTTTTTGCCAGTATGCTTGCAAGAAGCATTCCTTCAGGGTCAAGGCTCAGTGGATGTCTTATCCTTATCAGCCTGTCATCGACGGGGGCAAGCTTCATTCCGCCTCCCCACACTATTGCTCCTTTTGTTTTGAGGACCATATCCTTAAGCTCATCCATGTTGAATGTAACATCTGCAAGAACTTCCATCGTATCTGCAGTTCCGGAAGCACTCGTTATTGCGCGTGAAGACGTTTTTGGGATGTATAAGCCTGCAGCCGCAATAATAGGTGCAACTACCATTGTTGTCCTGTTTCCCGCAACACCTCCGATACAATGTTTGTCAAGAACAGGTCCTTTCCCCAGACTAAGCGTATCTCCTGATTTCACAGTGGCATTTGTCAGTGAAATTATCTCGCTATCTGCCATGCCGTTTATGTAGGTGCCTGTAATGAAAGCGGATGCTTCAACCTCGCTTAATTTATTATCCATGATTTCATCAACGATTGTATATAACTCCTCTTCAGTAAGCGTTCCTTTGTCCAGCTTCTTTTTTATGTAACCTATCGATGCCGGTCTGTCCATGTGTACTATCTCTATTGTTTCCCCTGTCTTGATGCCGTATTCCTTTGCAAAATCCTTGTAAACACCTATCTCACCATGGCCTATAAGGTCCTCGCTCACATCAACGATTGCATATATGTTTTTTTTATCTACTTTCAGTTCTGTTCTGTAGCCAACGTAGATATCATGACCGTTTGCCTGCTCCTTGTTGAGAACCACTATGTTTTTTCCTCCCGCTGATATTCCTATCGGCTTTACCTTACAGAGGTATTTCTTATACTTCCATACATCGACTTTTTTCTTTTCAGTTTCCACGAAATTGGATGTTGCCGGAAGCTCTCCTTCCTTGTGTTTTTCTTCTTTCTTTTCTTTTTTTGTTTTTTTAGCCATCATAATCACCTATATCTTTATCCCCAGCTTTCTAGTTGCAAGGCTGAAGAAAGCAGGAGGAGGTATAACACCTAGTTCGGTTATGTAACCATTAATATATTTTGCAGAAGTCACATCGAAAGCGGGATTGCTTATTTTCACTTTCCTGGGAGAATTTTCCCATATTTCTTTCGGATTTCTCTGCTCGATTTTCTCACGCTCACCATAGAATGTTGCAGAGCTGTATTTGAACAGCTCCGCAGCAGAATAAAATGAAGTGTCATGCATTTTTGCAATATGTGCAAGTGTGGCTGTCCCGACCTTGTTTATCAGATCTCCTCTTGATGTTATGGAATCCGCTCCAACCATTACAAGGTCTGCCTTTTTCATGTACAGATTCATCGCACCATCAACTACGAGAGTGGTATCTATTCCTGCATCTGCCAGCTCCTTCGCGGTTATCCTTCCCTGGTACCTGGGCCTTGTCTCGCATGCGATTACTTTTATCCTCTTGTTTTTTGCTTTTTTCAGTATTCCGGTAACAGTAGAGGAATGGCAATGCGTTATTACCAGAGCTCCATTTGGAACAAGCTTTGCCCCGTATTCGAACAGCTTCTTGGCATCCTCATCTGTTTTTTTAAGGTGCAATTCTTCCCGCATAATGAATTTTTTAATAAGCGTTTTAACTGACTGTTTCGTCTTCAGTTCGGCATAAAGGTATTCAACAGCGCTTTCAAGGGAATTCCTCATCATGGGCTCTGTAGGCCTTGTCTGGGCAAGAACAGAGCTTAGTTTTTTTATTTCATTATAAAAGCCTCTCGGGTTGGAAGCTTTTGAATTCTTTGCATGGATAACAAGTGCTTTTATTGAAGCTTTGGCAACATTGCGCGCACCCTGAATCTTCAATGATTTTATATCAGCTATAATTTTCTTTATTTCAGTATGCATGCTCTTCTATCAAAGAATAAAAATAAAAACATGCAGGGGGCAGGGTTCGAACCTTCGAAATCCTGTTTTGAAATCTACTAATAATATTTTTCTATGCCCCCAACCCCGATTTTCTTGTTTTTCCTTGTTTTCTCAATGAAATTCTTCAGACGTTTTTTAAATTCCTTCGGGCGTTTTCGTGCCGCGTCGATATAGGCTATGCGAATCCTTTTATATGAAGTAGTGAATTTTTGATAATTCTCCCGTGCCGCCTTATCTCTACTTATGGCGCTTATGATATCTTGAGGGAATACGAATCTTTCCTTTGTGACTCTCCTGGCGGTGTCCACCACCGTTGGGTGTACCATGTTCTTTTTAAGCAGCCAGGCCAATCTCTCCTTGTTGGGTTGAGAGAACCTGCTTTTCGGATTTCTCGGACTGAAACGCTGCGCGCTGCTGTTCTCGTCAATTTTTTTTACCGTACTGTCAATCCAACCGAAACACAAAGCCTCTTCTACTGCGTCGTTGTATGGAATACGCGGCCTACCTGAAGTTTTATTTGGATAGATCAGCCATAACTCTCTTTCCCTATCAAAATTTCTCTTAAGCCATTCCCGCCACTTTTTCCTGTTGGTGG
>Ga0180437_10006246_pt1 | contig 15950 bp, 16 predicted proteins | sample SS_ome_4_FD_132410 | JGI IMG/M metagenome (GOLD analysis project Ga0180437, IMG submission 132410) | Hypersaline lake sediment archaeal communities from the Salton Sea, California, USA - SS_3_D_1 metaG | ecosystem: Environmental > Aquatic > Non-marine Saline and Alkaline > Hypersaline >...
CGGCCGATGTAAAGAAAAGAGTGTGTCCAGATACTTTGTGTGACCGCTTTTATGATATCGCTGACATTGGAGCGGCCTTCGACCAGCAACACGTCGCCCGGTCGCAGTTCATAACGCAACTTTTCGAAATCGGAAAGAGGGATCTTGGGGTTGTCACCTTCATAGGTCAGCCAACCGACGGCCTTGTCCCAGACCATATCCCTGATTTTATTAAACGGCCACAGCATTGAAGCCCGCCCTGTCTAAAAGGATTGCCTTAAAGTGTAGTTACAAGGTAAGACATTTGCCGCATTTTCGGGTTCATTTAATTCGATAAGTGCCTGTTTTTTTGTCGCTTTTGTATGCTTTCAGAACAGGCCCGGTCAATATTCCGCGACCAGGGACAGCGCTGCATCGATCCTGTCCTCGGATGTATAGAAGTGGGGTGAAAAACGTATGCCCTGGCCGCGCAGCGCGCAGACCACGCCGTGCTTTTGCAGGTGCCGGTACAGGGCTTCGTTGTCCGAATCCGTTTTCCTGAAAAGCACGATACCCGAGCGCCGTGACGGGTCTGGCGGACTCAGGATTTCGATACCGGCCAGCGCACCGAGCCGATCGACAACATAGGCCGACCTGGCCAGCACCTGCTGCTCAACCCGGTCCATGCCGATTTCCAGCAGCAGGCCGGTCGAAGCGTGCAAGGCCACGATGCCGGTCATATTCGGACTGCCGCATTCGAAGCGCTGAGCGGTTCTGTTCGGCTCCCAGTCCGCTTTGTTGAAGTCTGAAAAGTCCTGCAGCATGTGCCAGCCGAACTGTTTCAGGGCGAGCCGTGGAAAGTGCTGCTTTCGACAGTAGAACAGCGCTGTACCTTCCGGGCCCAGCATCCATTTGTGTCCGTCTGCGACCACGAAGTCCGCCTCGCAGGCCTGCACGTCGAACTGCAGGGCGCCGATCGACTGGATCGCGTCAACGCAGAACAGGGTGTCCGTTTGCCTGCAGGCGCGCCCGAGACGGGGCAGGTCCAGCTTCAGGCCGGTCGCATACTGGACCGAGCTGCAGCTCAACAGGGCCGTCCCGTCATCGATGGCGTCGATCAGCGCCTGCTCGGGATCGGCGGCCGTTCCGACCCGCACCCGGCGGGTTTCAACCCCTTGAGCGGCCAGTGACTGCCATACGATACGGTTGGACGGGAACTCCTCTGCCGGAATTACGATATTCTGACCCGTTTTCCAGGGCAGGCCGTAGGCAATAACCGAAAGCCCCTCGGATGTGCTTTTCAGCAAGGCGATTTCGTCGACCGACGGTGCATTGATCAGGCTGGCCAGCCGATGGCGCAGTTCCTTTTCCCGGGACAGCCAGCCCTCGTAGTTCTTTGAACCCTGGCGGACGTTTTCATCCGCAAAGGCCTTGACCGCTTCCGCGGTTTGTACAGGCCAGGGTGCGACTGCCGCGTGGTTAAGGTAGATGACATCATCATCGAGTTGAAAATAAGGCGCCACGTCGCTTTCCATTATGGTGGTTGCAGTTGATTGCTACACTGTTATTATGTGCGCGTTATGTGTGCGACACGAGTTTCTTTGGTCCTAGTCTACCTATGTCGGGAAAAGCATCCAATATCGGCGTAATGATCGTCGATGATCATGACCTGGTCAGGCGCGGCTTCGCCAGCCTGTTGTCGTCCCAGCAAGGAATCGAAGTTGTTGCAGAAGCGAGCAGCGGCGAGGCCGCAATCGAGCATTGCCGCGAACATCAGGAGGATATCGATGTCATCCTGATGGATGTGAACATGCCCGGCATCGGCGGTATGGAAGCCACGCAGCGCATCAGCCGGCAGTGGCCGGATATCGGCATCATCATTATCACCGTTCACGCAGACGGACCGCTTCCGAAACGCCTGCTGAATGGCGGCGCGAAGGGCTATCTGACCAAGGGAAACGACGTATCGGAAATGGTCGAGGCGATCAAGGATGTTCATCGCGGCGGCCGTTATATCGCCAAGGACATCGCGCAGCAGCTGGCATTATCGATGCTGCCGGGGCAGGACAGCATCATCGACAGCCTGTCCAAGCGCGAGTTGCAGATACTCATGATGATCGCGCAGGCGCACAAAAACAATGAAATCGCCGATACTCTGAGCATCAGCCCGAAGACCGTCAGCACCTACCGCAAGCGGCTGCACGAAAAACTCGGCGTTTCCAGCGATATCGAGATGCTGCACCTCGCAATGAAGCATGGCATACTCGACGAAGCTAATAAAACCAATAAGATATAGCTTATTCCTAAAGTGCTTTATTATTTAAGGGCATGACATCACTTTCCACTGACTGCACCCGTTGCGAGCGTCTGGCCGGCTTTCTTGCCGATGTGCGCGCTGACTACCCCGAATATTTCGCCCGGCCCGTACCCGCTTTCGGTGACGAGGCCGCACGCTGCTGCATCGTCGGGCTCGCACCGGGGATGCACGGCGCCAATGCCAGCGGCCGGCCATTCACCGGCGATCACGCCGGCATTCTCCTTTACCGGACCCTGCACAAATACGGTTTCGCGACCAGACCGGAATCATTGTCGGCCGACGATGACCTGAGGCTGCTGAACTGCCGCATCACCAATGCCGTCAAGTGCCTGCCGCCGCAGAACAAACCCGTCGCTTCCGAAATCAATACCTGCAACAGCTGGTTGAGCGCTGAACTGAAAGCGCTGCCGGACGAGCACGTCGTCATCGCGCTCGGCAGCATCGCCCACAAGGCCGTGATCATGGGTTCAGGACTGAAGCAGGCTGACTATAAATTCGCACACGGCGCAGAACACAGGCTGGAACGCGGCGTGCTGATCGACTCCTACCACTGCAGCCGCTACAACACCCAGACGCGGCGGTTGACCACCGAAATGTTCGAAGCCGTGTTCGCGCGTGCGAGGGCATTGGTGGGTTAGCCACAGAGGACACAGAGGTTTTTTAAATTGTAGGAGCGGCTTTAGCCGCGAATAACCTCAAAAAACACGATGTCCTTAACGTTGTGTTGAGGTCAGCAATATCGAAAATCCTGATCTGTTTCGTGTCCCTGACGCTCTTCGCGGCTAAAGCCGCTCCTACGAACGCATTCAAAAACCTCTGTGTCCTCTGTGTCTCTGTGGCAAATACCATCCGTTATAATCCCGTAATGACCTTCGACCCCCAGGCCTTCCTCAAGACCGTGACCGGGAAACCCGGCATCTACCGCATGTATAACGCGGAGGGCAAGGTGCTTTATGTCGGCAAGGCGCGCAACCTGAAGAAGCGCCTGCAGAGCTATTTTCGCAACACCGGTCTTTCGCCCAAGACCGAGCTGCTGGTCTCGCAGATTGCGGATGTCGAGGTTACCGTCACGCACACCGAGAGCGAGGCGCTTCTGCTCGAGAACAACCTGATCAAGGAGTTCCGTCCGCGTTACAACGTGTTGCTGCGGGATGACAAGAGCTATCCCTACATCTATATCTCCGATAAGGACAAGTACCCGCGCATCGACCTGCATCGGGGAGCGCGCAAGAAACCCGGGCGTTACCTGGGTCCCTATCCAAACGCCGGTTCGGTGCGTGAAACCATCAGCCTGCTGCAAAAAACCTTTCGCATTCGCCAGTGTGAAGACAGCTATTTCAGAAACCGTTCACGTCCGTGCCTGCAGTACCAGATCAAGCGCTGTACGGCACCCTGTGTCGGGCTTGTATCGGAACAGGCTTACCGCCAGGACATCAAGCACGCCCTGTTGTTTCTGGAAGGCAAAAGCAGCCAGATCATTGACGAACTGGTCGTCGCGATGGAGAAAGCCGCTGAGCGGATGAATTATGAAAAGGCTGCGGTATACCGCGACCAGATCAGTACACTGAAAGCCATCACCGAACGTCAGTGCGTCAGTGCCGAAAAGGGCGATATCGATATTATCGCCTGCGCATCGGAGGGTGGGCAGGCCTGTATACAGGTGTTTTACATAAGAAACGGGCTCAACCTGGGCAACCGCAGCTATTTTCCGTCCCTGCCGGAAGCCATGGAAATTCCGGACATCCTGGCGGCTTTCATACCGCAGTTCTACCTGGGCAGGGAAATTCCGGCCGGTATTATCCTTTCATCAAAACCCACGGATTCGGCGCTGTTGCAGAAGACGCTGAGTGAAAAGGCCGGTCGCAAAATCAGCTTCAGTACCCGGGTCAGGGGTGAACGCGCCGGCTTCCTGCAGATGGCGGTCGAAAACGCGAGCCAGGCGCTTGCCTCGCGCCTGGTGTCGCGCAGCGGATTGCTGCGGCGATTCGAAGCGCTTCAGGAAGCGCTTCAGCTCGAGGCGATACCGGTCAGGCTGGAATGTTTTGACATCAGCCACACGCAGGGAGAAGCTACCAAGGCATCCTGCGTGGTTTTTACCCAGGAAGGCCCTTACAAGAATGACTACCGGCGTTATAACATCGCCGGCATCACGCCCGGTGATGATTACGCAGCCATGCGCCAGGCCCTGAAACGCCGGTACAAGGCATCCGGAAGCGGCCAGGATGACGAGCGCAAACTGCCCGACGTGCTGTTCATTGACGGCGGCAAGGGGCAGCTGAGGCAGGCCGTCGAGGTGTTCGACGAGCTCGGCATCGACAGCGTTCTGCTGGTGGGCGTTGCCAAGGGCGAAGGGCGCAAGGCCGGCCTGGAGAAGCTGCTGTTCAGTGACGGCCGTCCGGAGCTGCACCTGGACCCGGAATCACCCGCGCTGCACCTGATCCTGCAAATCCGAGATGAGGCACACCGCTTCGCGATCAGCGGCCACCGCGCTCACCGCGCGAAAAAGCGTACGCAATCGCCGCTCGAAGACATCGCCGGCCTGGGCCCGAAACGGCGCCAGACCCTGTTAAAGCATTTCGGCGGACTGCAGGGTATCACTCGCGCCGGGGTCGAGGATCTTGCTAAAATACCGGGAATCAGCAGCAAACTGGCACAGGCGATATACGGGCGGTTTCACGTTGGCGACTGAGCTCTCCAGGCGCTTGAGCAGCAGGTCACTGGCGCAGGAAGTTTGCCTGGCAAGGAAAGGCGGCATGTCAAATAATGGCAAAGACCGCTAAAGATCAGGATGTTACAGCACTCCGGGCTAATCTCCGCTAACATCAATGCGTAGGGACGTGCCGCACAGGACGGTTCCGGCGATCAGGCTGCTGGCGCAGCAACGAACAAGAGAGGCCATCACGAAATGGCCCGACAAAAACTATACAAGCTACGATGATCAACATCCCGAACACGCTCTCACTGGTCCGAATCGTATTCATTCCTGTCTTTGTCGCCGCGTACTATCTGCCGTACGACTGGTCATATATAGCGGCGACTGCGGTGTTCGCGGTTGCGGGCATTACCGACTGGTTCGATGGCTACCTTGCGCGAAAACTCGGGCAGTCTTCAGTCCTCGGGGCAATCCTGGACCCGTTGGCCGACAAGCTGATGGTCGTCGTCGCGCTGATTCTTCTGGTCGCCGATAACCCGCAGAACAACTGGCTGCTGTTTTCAACGCTCATCATCATCGTGCGCGAAATATTCATTTCCACCCTTAGAGAATGGATGGCCGCCCAGGGCGAGGGGCAGAAAGTCGCGGTCTCCTTCGCCGGCAAGGTCAAAACCACCTTGCAGATCATCGCGATTGCGTTGCTGATCTACAAGCACGACTTCTTCTTCCTGCCGATTTACCAGATAGGCATCCTGTTGCTGGTGGTCGCGGCGTTGCTGGCACTGGTATCGATGCTCAATTACATCTACGCTGCCAAGGACACGATCAAAAGCGCACGATAATACGCAGGATCCGGCATCCAGGTTCCGGGTGCCGGGAATACCGTCTGCATGAGTCCGTAAGGCTCGAAACTCGCGTTTTCCCGGAAACCAGCGTGCAGAATCCAGCAACCATCAACCGCCTGTGAGAAGCCAAAACGTCGCGGAATCCGGCTGTCCGGGCCGCACATCCACCTGTAATTCAACATAATTCTTGACACAACCGCCTCCACGGCTAGAATACCCGTCTGCTTCCAGCACGCGGGAATAGCTCAGTTGGTAGAGCACAACCTTGCCAAGGTTGGGGTCGCGAGTTCGAATCTCGTTTCCCGCTCCAATTTCTTGTAGAAACCCTGCCCGACAGGGTTTTTTCGTTTTTACAGCAGGTGGAAAAACCTGTATAAAAAACGGACGGCCGCCCGGGCGGGACTGGCAGACGAGGCAAAGACAAGGCGGAATGGCAGAATGGCTATGCAGCGGATTGCAAATCCGTGTATCTCGGTTCGACTCCGGGTTCCGCCTCCATATAAATCCAGACTTATGCCTTGAGGCCCAGGTGGCGAAATAGGTAGACGCAAGGGACTTAAAATCCCTCGGTGGAAACACCGTGCCGGTTCGATTCCGGCCCTGGGCACCATTAAATTCACAAGGTCTCATACTGGTTCGTTTCTGCCGGAAGTACCCGATCGCTGAAACGCAGGGCCTGTAAACGTTTTCAGATACTGATAGCATTTTTTCAATCAAACAACTCCTGTTTATATTCGACATTTTCGGAGTACCCGGCGTGTATCGCATCCAGAAACAATTTCATTTTTCAGCAGCACATGCGCTGACATTGCTGCCGGAAACGCATCCCTGTCATCGCCTGCACGGGCATAACTATGTTGTCGAGGTGGTGCTGGAAAGCGAGACACTGGATCAGTACGGTTTCGTGGTTGACTACAACGACCTCGACCCGGTCAGGGATTACATCAACGCCGAGCTGGACCATCGCAATCTCAACGAAGTGATGACGGTGGCCACCACGGCCGAGAACATCGCGCGCATGCTCTACGAAAAATTCAAACCTGATTTTCCGCAACTGAGCATGGTAAGGGTCAGCGAGACCCCCAAGACCTGGGCGGAATACAGGGAGAACAGTTGATGAAGTTTCAAGCTGACACAGGCGTTCACTCCCACGAAAACCGGGCCTGCGCTGTCCGGCGATTTGGCGCCCGGCTTGCGGTACTGGCCGTCATGCTGATCGCGGCCTCGGCCTGCACGCAGGCAGAAACGAAACCCGCCATGGAGCAGTGCACCGAACCCCGCCCCGAAGTCTGCACCATGGACTATACCCCGGTCTGCGCCCTGCGCACCGTGTCCGGTAAAGAACAGTGGAAGACCTACGCCAACGCCTGCACAGCCTGCTCAGATGCAGCTGTAACGGGCTATCGGGAAAACGCCTGTCCTGCGGACGTACAGGACTAGCCCTGCCGATCCATTGTCTGCTCCGACCGCTCGCTGACTGCGTGTGCGTCAACCTGCTGTCAACCATTTACCCGCTGCCGCGTTTATTGGAATATTTTTGACGGTAGTGGAGTTAATTTGCATGAAGAACTTTAAAAAACTCGGTGGAACCCTGATGGTCATCGCTTTCGTGGCGGCTTCCACGGCTGTGGAAGCCGGCAAAGGCAATGGCGGCGGACGCCAGGGCGGTGCTTACAGCACGGGTGGTGGCAGCATGTCCGGATCCGGGCAGGGCTACAACTATGGTGCAGGGACGCGTGACAATAACCAGTATCAGTATCGGCACCAGCACCAGCATCAACACCGGCACAAAAACGGCTCCGAGAACGGCTGGTCCGGTAACACCGGGGGCGAAAGCCGGTACAGCGATGACCGGCGCCTGAGTCAGAAAGATTTCCAGACCTGGCTGAGCCAGGGCGGAAACGGGAACAGGCAGTCTGGATCACCTGAACGCTGAACCCGCGCGCGCGGCCGCTTTGGCCTGGTATGGGGGATCCCGGTTACAAAGCCTTGTGCAGGCCCGTTGCCTGCACAAGGCCGGTCGATTCTCACTATCAACAAGGGCTGAAAAAACTTTGAACTTTTGCAGGCGCGTGCCTGTCAATCAGTCAACGTTTTGCAAATCTTTCCCCTAAGATACCGGAACAGGGGAATTGCATTAACCGATCATAGCAAGCTGTGATTACAACAGCACCCTCGAGACAACGGCGGCACGGCTCCGCCGCCGTTGTTTTTTTTCAGATCCGCTCCCGCCTGCTTCAAGACCTGTTCGTGTCAACGCCTTTACAGGTCACGCGTTTATATAACCAAGGGTTCAAAAGGTCTTACTGGAGGAGGGCCAGACATGAGTATTATCAAGAAAGACATAATCGCTGCTGTTCTGATCGCGCTGGCGTTTGCGATTGTTTCGTCTGCTGTACACGCCGGTAAAGGGGGGGGACAGGGCAGCGGGTCCGGAATGTCTGGCGGCCAGGGCTATCAGACTCAACCCAAAGAACGTAATCAATACCAGTACCAGCACCAGCACGAGTACAAAAAAGGCAAAGGCGGTGAACAGGGACAACAGTCCGGCGAAGGCAGGAATGAACAGGTGCAGGCACAGGAAAAGGAACAGAATACGGTTCAGACTCGAGAAGCGCAGTAAACCGCTACAGCTGTATAAAACAGCACACCCTTGAAGCGACAGAGGTCTCCACTGTCGCTCCTTTTTGACCGCCGGCGGCGCCTGCAGGCTGCGGGCAAGAAATCTGCAGGAGCTGCTTACGCTGCGCATTGCTCGCGAAGACCTGGCCGGGATCCGCGGTTGAAACCGCTCCTACCGGTGCGACAATAACTTTCTCTGCGCTTATGCGGTAAACAAGCCTAACTCGCCTTTTCATACGCAGGTCCCAGCATCAACAACAGGGTCTGCGCATATTCCGCGGCTTTTCGGCCCAGGTCCGTGAGATAGCCGCCATCCGCCTGGGTCACCAGCCCCTTGGCATGGAGGCGCTTGACCGCTTCGATCACTTCCGGGCTGGCTGTCTTGTGAACCTTTATACCCTGGTACGCGCTGTCGAGGTTGTAGCGGATCAGCACATCAATCTCATGAATCTGTTCAGGCGAATAGGGCATGGCAGCACCTCGTTGCTAGTCAGGAGTGCAATTGTATACGACCGGTCGGCTAATTACAGGGCTGAATAAGCCTGGAGCGCGCCGGGTTTTAACCGGCTGGCTTTTCGATACCTGTAGGAGCGGCTTTAGCCGCGAACAACGCCCAGGGCAATCAAGAAAAATTGGTCCGCGAAAAACGCAAAAAACGCAAAAAACGCAAATATTTTTTTTTGTGAATACCAGTCTTCGCGTTTTTTGCGGACATTATTGTTTTGCTTCGGCCAAAGATTGATTCGCGGCTAAAGCCGCTCCTGCTGGAACCCGGTGATGTCGAAAAGAATCAATAGCAGGCTTCGCTTTGACTCAGCGACGAATCACATCGTCAGCACGATCTTGCCCTGAACATGCCCCTGTTCGATCATCTGGTGTGCGACAGCTGCGTCTTTCAGCGGCAGCACGTCGGAGACAACGGCCTTGAGCTTGAAATCCGTGCTCAGCTTGGCGCAGCGGTGAAGGATCTTGCCCTGGCGCCGCCGCGCTTCCGCAAGCCCCATCAGCATCGGCGTCAGCATCAGGGTGAAACTGATACTCAGATTCCGGTCGCGCGCCTGTCTCCAGTCGACGCCGGAACCCGGATCGAGCAGGGTATTCACGTGCCCATAGACTTTCGCGGCGGACAGGCTGCGCTGAAAGGTTTCACCACCGATCGAATCGAGCACGACATCCACGCCTTCGCCGTTGGTCCATTGCATGACTTCTTCCACGAAATCGCTGTCCTTGTACCGGATGATCTTGTCGGCCCCCAACCGTCTGACGAAATTGGCCTTGTCATCGGAGCTGACCGTGGTGCAGACCCTGGCGCCGGCCGATTTGGCCAGCTGGATCGCAATATGCCCGACGCCGCCTGCGCCCGCGTGAATCAGAACGGTCTGGCGGGCTTTGAGCCCTGCACGGTCGAACAGCGATTCCCAGGCGGTTATCGAAACCAGCGGCAACGCAGCGGCCTGTTCGAAGCTCATGCGCCGCGGTTTCATTTCGGCCTCTTTCTCATCGAGCACGCTGAACTCGGCATAATTGCCCGGCGCACCACCGAGTCCGCCATGACAGAACCAGACCTCGTCTCCAGGCGCGAAGCGCGTGACTTTTTCACCGGCTTCGACTACGACGCCTGCGCCGTCACAGCCCAGGATCGCGGGCAGACCGTCGGGATAGAACAGGCCACGGCTGCGTATCTTGGTGTCGACAGGGTTGACCGAAGCGGCCTTGAGCTGGACTTTTATCTGGGTCGGTTCCGTAATTTCCGGTTCGGCAACCTCGGTAAACTGCAGAACATCGGCCGGACCGACCTCGGTCATCAGGATTGCACGCATAAACGTCCTTAAGAGTTCATAAAGGGGTAGTCAGTATAGCCGTGTTCATCGCCGCCATAGAATGTGGCCTGGTCTGGAGCATTGAGTTCGGCGTCGGCCTCGAAGCGCGCGACCAGGTCCGGATTGGCCAGGAACAACGTGCCGAACGAAACCAGGTCTGCGTGACCGTTGGCGATCGCGGCCTGGGCCTTTTGCTTGTCATAGCCGAGGTTCGCCATGTAGTTGCCTTCGTATCGCTGCCTGATCTGGTCGTAATCCACCTCGTGCTCGCCCATGAAGCCGCCCTCGACCACGTGCAGGTAGCCCAGCCTCTTGGTGCTCATAGCCTCGGCGACAAAGTTGAACAGCGCCTGCGGGCTGGAGTCGCGAATGTCATTGAAGCTGTTGTCGGGCGATATGCGTACACCGACCTGTGACGGGTCCCAGATCTGCGACACGGCGTCGACAACTTCAAGTGTCAGGCGCGCGCGGTTTTCGATGCTGCCGCCGTACCTGTCATCGCGTTTGTTGGTGCCGTCGCGCAGGAACTGGTCCAGCAGGTAGCCGTTGGCGGAATGAACTTCCACGCCATCGAAGCCGGCCTTCTTCGCATTGATCGATGCCTTGCAGTACTGGTCAACGATACCCGGTATCTCGTCAATCTCCAGCGCGCGGGGTTCGACGAACGGCTTCATGCCTTCGAACGTGACCGCTTCGCCTTCAGCCCTTATCGCGGACGCCGAAACCGGCTGCTGGTTGTTCGGCAGCAGGTCGGGATGCGATATCCGGCCGCAATACCATAACTGCAGGAATACCAGGCCGCCCTCATCGTGCACCGCGCTGGTAACTTTCTGCCAGCCGGCGATCTGCTCCGGACTGTGAATCCCCGGCGTTGCCGGGTAGCCCACGCCTTGCGGAGAAACCTGGGTGGCCTCGGTGATGATCAGCCCAGCGCTTGCACGCTGCCGGTAATACTCGACAGTCATGTCCTGCGGCACATTGCCTTCGCCCGCCCGGTTGCGCGTCAATGGCGCCATCACCATGCGATTGCGCAAGGTATGCGGACCGATCGTTATCGGACTGAACAAATCATTCGTATCGCGACTCATATTTTCTCCCGTAACATTGCTTGTTATTCACCCGGACAAGCCCGGCAACTTATTGCTTATAACCGGAACCCGGATTACGCTGCGCTAATCCAGGCTACACACGATCCGACCGTTTTCTGTCAGACAACCGGCTTCATCAACTCGAGCGTGTTGCCTTCGCTGTCGTTGATGTAGATCGACTCGGTGCCATCGCGGTGCCTGACGAGCTTACCATGGGCTTCTGCACCCTCGTGCTCGATCGCGATGTGCGGCGGGTGCTGACTCGGCAGCACAAGCGCCAGGTACATGTTCTCAAACCGGAGCATTGCCCAGGTGTCGTCCAGATAGACGGTTTCCGTATTGAAGTTGTCCGAATACCACTTCAACGCGCGCGCGATATCCTTTACCTGGATCGCCACATGATGAAGAGAGTCGAGTTGTTTTTCCTGATGCGCCATTCGCTACTCCCGGGGTTTTACACGCACTGTGCCCAGCCGGATACCGAGCGGCCCGCGTGGTATCCAGAGGTTGTGCAGCTGGCCGTTTCTGAGCACGGTTACATTAACATATTCACCGCGTTCGCCCAGCGCCGTGGCTTCCTGTAGCTCGCCCCAGTTGAACATCCGCTTGTTGTCATAATTCAGGATCATATCGCCGTCCTGCATACCGGCCGTTTCGGCCGGTGAGCCCATCATGACCGAGACGGCGCGTACGCGGTTGTTCTGCCCGGTGCTGAACAGGTAGCTGTCGTAGCGATCATCACCGATTTCACCGCGCAGCGACGGACTTTGTGCACGCAATGCCGCGACTTCCTGCGCGTAGCGGTCAGTGCCGAAATATCCCTCGCGCGAGGCCCGGTCGCGCAGCTCCAGGAGTTTCAGGTCGATCGCGTTGGCCCGGCGAACGATATCGGCAGCCAGGTCCTGGTCGACTCCAGCCTTGACCAGATTGTCCGTCGTCACGGCGGGATTCAACCGGCTGACCGGCGTGTCCACGCTCGACTGGCCGTCGATTACCACCGTTCCGGGCTTTCCGCCTTCATCATCGGCAGTACTGCTGCGCTCCAGCTCATCGATACGCCGGGCCAGCACAGCAAGCTGTTCCTCGATCATCTCGATGCGTTCGCTGTCAGTCAGCCGGGTAACCGCAAACGCGCCCGCCATCGGGTGAACGGATTCGGCTGCCGCCTGCGAAGCTTGTGAAGGCAATTGTTCCGGCACAGGCCGGTTCTCACTCTCGCCACGGTCGTACATAATCGCAACACCGGCTGCGGCGCCGAGCAGGAACAGGGAGGGAAGGAGGATGTAGTTCTTGCGCATGGCGTTTCAACTTTCAACAGTGAACAGTTAGCAGTTAATAGTTAACAGTTAAAAGTGAACAGTTGTCAGTGGCTAGCTAACTGTTAGTTGTTCACTGTTCACTGTTCACTGTTTGGTAAAAAATTCGAAAACACTGAAATCATTCTCATAAGGCACGCGCCGGGCATTGACCAGTTTTGGTGTGATCAGGTTGAGATACTCGTCCATGAAATGGTGCTGCAGGTTCTTTTGCGTCACCATTTCATTCAGGAAATCCGTTGCGCGCAGCATGCTGTCCACACCTTCCAGCTCCGAATAATCAGTGCCCGGCTGCAGCACCACTTCGGTGCCAAGGTGCCAGTAGATGTCCATGTTCATCAAATCCATCGGATCCAGCGGGGGCATCAACGGCACCAGGTCTTTAGACGTAACCACGCGGGTGACATCAAGGTGGGCGTAGCGCCGGCTTCCGGACATGTTCGTCAGCTTGGGCTGGCCGAAGGTTATCACCTTGCCGACGTCATAGCCGTCAGCGTCGAGGTACATTGCGAGTGCGAGTGCGGCCGCACCGCCCAGGCTGTGCCCGGTCGTATTGATGCGGTAGTCCCTGTTCAGGCGGGGCCTGACTTTCTCGTAGATATAGTCCGCAGACAGCGCGAAGCCCTGGTGCAGCTTGATGCCGGTATGTTCATTCGGCAACAGCTGGAAGGCCACGTCGACCAGCGCGTTCTCGACATTCGAGGTACCACGCACTGCCAGGATCTGCTGGCGCATAGAATCACTGGTGGCCAGGAGATAACTCACGCCGTAACCCGGCAGTTCACCGCGCGCGGTCAGAGTGTAGTTCTGCGCCGCAAGTATGTTCTCTATTTCGGCCTGGCCCCGGTACGCTGCGTCGGCAACAAGCGCGAAGTCGTACAGCGTCTTGAAGCGAGCGTCGGCCGGGGTCGTGGACGCTCTCGCGGGCAACACGATCGATGCGGCCAGCAACAGGCTGGTCAGGAAAAAAAGGCGCTGTTTATTCACGATCGTGTTCACCATACGGACATCATGTTTCAATGACTTGCGTAGACCCTTCTTGACAACATAAGTTCTGGCTAACCCCCGTAGGAGCGGCTTCAGCCGCGAATGTCGTTTCGGAAAAACAAAAAGGTAATGGTCCGCAAATAACGCAAAATAATTTTTGTTTTTATTCGCGTTCTTTGCGTTTTTCGCGGACAAAAAGTGTTCATTCAATCTGTGGTCTTTGCTTGACCGGGCCGGACATTCGCGGCTGAAGCCGCTCCTGCAGGTGTTCCATCCGCTCGCGGGTCACACCGCAACAATCACCCGAAGCGCATCCAGCCGCAAGCGGGTTGCATCGATCAGCCGCGCGAGGGTCTGCAGTTGCTGCTCGAAGAATTCGATCTCGGCATCGCGGACGTTGGGATTGATCAGCCTCAGTGCTTTCAGGCGGTTGATCTCGCGCATCAGGATGTCTTCAGACCGGGCGTGGGCCTGGCTGAAGATCTCCGGCGCCTGTTTTTGCGCACGCAGTTCACATTGCGCAAGCAGGGTCTTGAGAACTTTCTGCCTGGCGCGAACGACCTGTATCGCCGTGGCGGTATCCACGTGCTGGCCGGCCCTGTTGATCGCGTCGTGGCTCAACGCGGCGCCGTGGTCCTTGCCGCGCTCGTCCATCACGACGCGGATAGTCGTTGGAGGCAGGTACCGCTGCGATTGCAGCCCCTCGGTCGTCGCTGCTTCCAGCACGAACAGGCATTCGAGCAGCATGGCCCCGGGCTGCGCATCGCGGTACCTGATCGCGGTGACCGCGGTATTGCCGCTCTCACTGGTAACCACAATGTCGATGGCGGCGCGCACCATCGAATGCTCCCATGTCAGGTAGTGCGCATCTTCGAAGCTCAACGCGGTATCGCGGTCATAGGTGATCGTCATACCGTCATCGGCGAGTCCCGGAAAGCGGCTCACCATGTTTTCGGTCGGGCGAATCACCAGGCAGTTTTCACTGTGCGGCTCGCTGTCGATGCCGAAGCAGTCGAACACTCGCTCCATGTAGGCGTCGAGCGTGGAGGTTTCGTCGGCTTCGAGCGCACGCTGCCTCAGTTCTTCCGCAACGTGCAAACGGCAGGAGTTGTATTCGAGCAGGCGGTCACGTCCTCGGTGCAGGGCCTCGGTCATTTCCGCGTGCAGCCTGCGACTGTCGTCGACCAGCTGCGCGATCGCAGCCGTTTGTGCCGGGTCGCGCAGCGCGGAGAGCAGGGCATCCTCGACCTGGACGTATACCGCGTGTCCGGCCGGGCAGGTATGCTCGAACGCGGACAGGCCGTGATGGTACCAGCGGTAGAGCACCTGCTGGGCCGAGCCTTCCAGGTACGGCACGTGTATGCGGATGGTCTCGGCCTGGCCGATACGGTCGAGACGGCCGATACGCTGCTCGAGTAAATCGGGGTTCAACGGCAGGTCGAACAGCACCAGGTGGTGTGCAAACTGGAAGTTGCGTCCCTCGCTGCCGATTTCTGAACACACCAGCACCTGCGCACCGGTTTCCGTATCCGCGAAATAGGCGGCGGCGCGGTCGCGTTCAACAATACTCAGCCCTTCGTGGAACACTGCGGCATGGATGCCGTTACCCTTTTTCAGGTACCAGGCGATGTCCAGCGCGGTTTCCGCGCTGGCTGCAATCACCAGGACCTTGTGCGGATGCAGCTGTTCGAGCTGTGCGCCGAGCCAGGGCAGTCGCGGATCGAAGTTTGTCCAGCGCTCGTCGGCCGCAACCGATTCATGGATGAGTTCCGGCGCCAGCAGCAGCGTCGCATGTACCTCTTTCAGTTCATCCAGCAGCGTCGCGTAGGCCGCCGGCAGCGCCAGTGGATAATCAAACACCTCGCGCTCGGGAAAGCCCTTGACCGCGGCGCGCGTGTTGCGAAACAGCACGCGCCCGGTGCCGTGTCGGTCGAGCAGGTGTTCGACCAGCTGCAGCCGCGCATCCTGTTCCGGCTCCGGATCCGTTTCACCCTGATCCTGGTCCAGCAATGCGTTCTTCTCCTCCCGATCATCCTGAGCCTGTCGAAGGACCCGGGCCTGCCCAGGGGCCAGCCGTTCCAGCAGCACCTTGTTGTCACCTTCGTCGATGGTCTGCTGCAGCAGTTCCAGGTCGGCATCTGACAGGTCACGGCCCTGCAGAAGATCTTCGACCACCTGTGCGATCGGTTCGTAAGTGCGTTCTTCTGCAACAAAAGCGTCGTAGTCAGGAAAGCGTTCCGGGTCCAGCAGGCGCAGCCGCGCGAAGTGGCTTTCCTTGCCCAGCTGTTCAGGTGTCGCCGTGAGCAGCAGCACGCCCCTGGTCTGCGCGGCCAGGCGTTCGATC
>Ga0180437_10006247_pt1 | contig 15949 bp, 14 predicted proteins | sample SS_ome_4_FD_132410 | JGI IMG/M metagenome (GOLD analysis project Ga0180437, IMG submission 132410) | Hypersaline lake sediment archaeal communities from the Salton Sea, California, USA - SS_3_D_1 metaG | ecosystem: Environmental > Aquatic > Non-marine Saline and Alkaline > Hypersaline >...
AAGGATAAACCCAGTAAGGAGAGGCTCGAAAAATTGGAACAGGAACTCTCCGAATTGAGAGAGGTAAGTACGCAGATCTCTGCACACTGGCAAGCAGAGCAAGAAGCCATTGCTAGAGTTCAGAAGATTAAACAGGAAATGGACCAAGTTCGAGTACAGATCGAACAAGCCGAGAGAAAATTTGATTTAGAACGGGCAGCGGAGCTCCGGTATAGCAAGCTGAGGGGCTTGGAGCAGGATCTGGTCGAAGCTGAGACTTTCCTTATCGACCTTCAAGGCCAAGGAGCCTTGCTCAAGGAGGAGGTCAACGCCGAGGATATCGCAGAGGTGGTCAGTAAATGGACCGGTATCCCGGTAAGCAAGCTTCTGGAAAGTGAGATCGAAAAATTAGTAAAGATGGAGGATCGACTACACCTACGCGTGGTTGGCCAGGATGAAGCCATCCGTGCTGTCTCTGCTGCAGTTCGTCGCAGCCGTTCGGGCCTCCAGGACCCTGATCGGCCTATCGGTTCCTTCATTTTCCTTGGGCCGACCGGCGTGGGGAAAACAGAGCTGGCTCGCGCTCTAGCAGAGTTCCTTTTTGACGATGAAAACAACATGGTTCGCATCGATATGAGTGAGTACCAGGAAAGACATACGGTTGCACGTCTTATCGGCGCACCGCCTGGATACGTGGGCTTTGAAGAAGGGGGTCAACTCACGGAAGCTGTCCGTAGAAGACCCTACAGCGTTGTCCTGCTGGATGAGATTGAGAAAGCTCACGCCGAGGTCTTCAACGTGTTTCTACAAGTGCTGGATGAAGGACGCCTAACCGATGGCCATGGCCGCACCGTTGATTTCCGCAATACGGTTATGATCATGACCAGCAACATCGGAAGTCAATTCATCATGGATATTGAGGATGAAGTTGAGATACGACGAAGAGTGATGGAATCACTGAGATCCCATTTTCCGCCTGAGTTTCTCAACAGGGTAGATGATGTTGTCATCTTCCATCGCCTCACGCGAGAGCACCTTAGAGAAATTACCAGGATACAGCTTGATCGTCTTAGCAGCCGGCTGGCAGAGAAAAATATCAGCATTGCACTAACCCAGTCTGCGACTGATCAACTGATCGAAGAAGGATATGATCCCGCATTTGGAGCACGACCCTTGAAGCGCGTTCTGCAGCGTAGGATTGTGGATGAAATGGCGGTTCAACTGCTGCAAGATGAGATCCGGGAGGGGGATCATGTGGTGGTAGATGTGGCAGATGGCCAATTGGTTTTTGCAGTTACTGAGCCAGCTTCTCAAGAGGAAGACTTGGTTGAACTTGCTTCGTGAGCACAATTCGTACAGGCAGAATGGTTTCACGTCCTTAAAGGTTAGGCTGTTTAGGAGAAGGGTGTTTGTCGTGTGAATGAAGAGACAAAAGAACGAAAATATTCAAAGATCCAGCGTCGAATTAATGTTCTGGGTGGTGTGATTTTTATCGGGGCTACTGTGGTTTTTATACTTAGCGCAACCCGAATTTTCAACGCGGCTTGGACAGAATGGTGGGTAGGAGCAGGTGGGTTATTGTTTGGCTTAGGAATAGCTCTAGCCTCTAGTGTAATGATGGATTATGCCGCGGGTCGCGAATATAAGTTGATCAAGTTATCCTTGTGGGAATACGTTCTGGTCAGATTTCAATTTTTGTTTGTTCTGTTTCTGATCCCCATGGCCATCAATGTCGTGATCGGCGCAATTGTGAATACATACTTTAGAGGTTCACTCGCCTGGTCTATCGTGCTACTCCGGGGTGTGGCATTTGTCGTCCTCATCGTGTTTGCAGGATTTGTGCTGCCGTATTTGTTTGGGAAAATCACAGACGCGAAACCCGTTGGGCGAGACATCCGTTCATTGGTGGATAACATTGCCCAAAAGATAGGAGTGAGAATTCAAGGAGTATACAAGGTGCCATTAGAAGGCCTACGGCGTGCAAATGCTGTACAAATCGGTTTCTTGGAGGGAAAGAAGGTGGTCTATCTCCTCGGAAACTGGGAGAAGCATTTCACACAAAACGAACTCCGGGCGGTATTAGCTCACGAGTTCGCCCATGCGAAATACAATCACATACGGAAATTATTGATGGTTCAACTTCTCTCCCGCGTTGGCCTGCCTGGATTGATCTTTCTCTCGATTGACTCCGCCATAAAAATTCTGAAGATTCCCAAACCAGCGCCAGTTGGAATCATTCTGGCATTCATTATCACAGCACTTGTTCTACTGCTGGGTTCATACCTTTTTCCAAGTTGGCTTTCCCGGAAGTATGAGACTCAAGCTGATTTACAAGCAGCGAAGATATGTGGCGTAGGAGCCATGATATCTGCGTTGAGAGCATTAGCAGAATTAAATTTGATTCCAAAGACAAGTTCTCACCCGTTCAGCACACATCCTTCAGTTGAAGAGCGAAACAAGGCTTTGAAGGAATCATTCGCAATTTAAAATCTTCCTAGCGATCAGTAGGTTATTCGTATCCTTTGTCCTGGGAAAAACTGCAGTCCTCTACTACCGTAATTTTCATTACTCGTCGGGGGTTTCTCCTGGCTCCACTTGGGTGGAAACGCTTGTAGGACATCCGAATTAATTTTAGGAAATGAACTTACTTGTGAGATTAAAACAACTTGCCACTGCTCAAACCCAATGGGATTGATTGCCGAAATTGGCTACATTTTTGCAGCAAAGCCTGATTTGGCCGCGTCTTCTCTCGCAAAAGATACTCCTAAGGATAATCTCTCATTCTTCTAGGATGAGTACTATAAATCTAAGGTTATCCTGTGCGTAATGATTTATAGCGAATGTCATTCTGAGCCGAAGCCTTTCGACAAACTCACGGCAAATTAGGAAACGAAGAATCCCCATGATGGTGCTTTTGAAGGTGTAGCTTCAGGGGCTCTTCGTCGCTTTGTGCCTCAGAGTGACCCATCAATAGAATGCGTCATCAAAGCAGAAGCGAAATAATGAGTTGAGGAATGTTATGTCCTTACTTGAATTACAGGTGGAACTTACGAAGGGAGTTGTCGTCGTCAGTAGTTCCTTATAGATCCTCTAAGACGGAAATTCCAACTTGCTGGGACTGAAGATATGTCCTACGATCAATAAAGAAGATTCGCTGATCAAGGCGTTTCCATTAATGTGCTATGCGAGAGAGTTCAGCAAGATTTTACCCCTCATAGAAACCCTTCTGCGAGCAATCAACAGGAAAATAGACTAGAGAACTAAGATTCATCGGGTTTTCGAACGGGTCAAAATTGCTCCATGGAGCTGCCTCGTAAACTATCGATGGGATTTTATATTAAGGGAAGGAAAGAGTATGGATATTTTCTTAATGGAGGATTTGAAAGAATTGATCCAACGTAGAGAAGGTGGATTGGTCTCCATTTATCTTCCTATGTACAGAGCGGGGGCTGAAGTCCAACAGAATCGGATTCGATTGAAAAACACACTCAATAAGGCTGAAGAGGAATTGCTTGGGATTGGACGATTGCGGACGAAAGTAGACATGATCCTCCAACCTGCGGTCGAACTACTCCATGACAATGTTTTTTGGAATCAACAGTCTGATGGTTTAGCACTTTTTCTGAGCGATGAGTGGTTCCGTTATTATCGTTTACCCGAGACGTTTGAAGAGATTCTGGTTATTGCTGATCGATTCCATATTAAGCCTCTGATTCCGTTTATTTCTAACGATCTTCGGTTTTTTCTGTTAACCCTCAGCCTGGCTGAGGTGCGACTATATCAAGGGGACCGTTATCGCCTTGAAGGAATTGACTCTGATGAGTTCCCTGAGAGTATGGATGAGGCGCTGCGCTTTGATGATCCCGAAAGAGAACTTCAATTCCATACTCAGACAGATAGTCCTGTCGTACCCGGAGCGCGACCGGCAGAGTTCCATGGTCATGGAGTATCAGGTGAAAACAGAAAGAAGGATCGCATCGAGAGGTATCTCCAAAAGGTCGCGCAGGGAGTCTATGGATTAATTGGTGATCAAGCTGCCCCGCTTCTTCTTGCAGGAGTCGATTATCTTCTGGCAATCTATCGTGAAGTCAACAACTATAACCCCCTTCTAAGGGAAGCTGTTGTAGGAAGCCCGGAGAGAAAATCTTCTCAAGAACTTCATGAGGAAGCGAAAAACATTGTTGCCCCCGTGATTCTTCAAGAAAGAGAGCGTTTGGTCTCTCAATATCATGCACTCCGAGATGTTGATAAAGCTTCAGAAAGTCTTGCCAAGATAATCCCCGCAGCCCATCAGGGGCGAGTGAAGGGTTTGTTTGTAGCGAAGGATCAAGAGGTTTGGGGCAATTTCGATCCTGAATCGTTGAAGGTGAGGATATCTGTTGAACGTGATGTGGGGATGGAGGATTTATTGGATCTGGTGGTGGCACATACCTTTATTTACGGTGGTGAAATTTATGTGGTATCTGAGGACGAAGTTCCTGGAGGAGGTGTGGTATCAGCTGTCTTCCGCTATTAGTGTTTAGCTTAAATAATGAGTGAGTTGGCCATAGGAGCATACAGAATGAACGAATTTCTTGAGAAAACAATCATCCCCCAGAAAAGGGGCCGGATCACTATCCCGGTCGAGTTTCGGCGCAAATTGGGGATTGATGAAAATACGGCGCTGCATTTGAAGTTGTTGGACGATGGAATCAAAATCAAACTCGCTCCAAGGCTGCAGGAGGAGCAGGCGCTGCGTGAATATGATCGAAGTAAGGTGCTTGGTTTTCTGCGAATGGAAACACTGGAGCAAGAGGATTTTGAAAAAATGCTAAAAACGATCCGTATCTGGCCTAAGCCAAGCCCGATTCCCAGATTGTTCTTGGATACCAGTGTTTTACTCGCAGCTTCAGATACCAACGCGAATTATTCCCGGCTCGCATTTGAGATTTGTAAAGTGGGAAAGGCACAGGCCTTGCTCACCGAAATAGTTATTCGGGAAACAGAAGAAGTTGTACGAAGGAGTATGGATGACGGGGCTTTAGCCAGGTATTATGCCCTTTTAGCAGAGGTGGATGCGGAAATCATACCACTTCCCAGGGCAAAAGTGATCAAAATGGTCGATCAGGTGATTGACGAAGAACATTCCCATGTGCTGTCTTCTGCGTGGGCTGGAGGGGCGAATTACATTCTCTCCCTGGATCGAGATTCATTCTTGCTTCCAGAACAACGTCAAGCTGCGCTCCCTTCAGAAGTCCGAACACCGCGAGAATTTATCCGGGAAGAAGTGCCTGTCTGAACGCTTGAGAACTTTCGAGTGCGAATTGAGACGAACCCTGGATTCAGAGAGCATTCCGTGAGAATTCCCCGCACTTCGTAAACAAGCGAAAACATCTCTTTTGAAAGATTGGTATCGTAAGCCATTTGCTTACCTTCCTTAGATTTTGTGATTGGGTTAGATCAAAGCCTGAGCCATAAAGGTTGGGCAAGCAACTTGGAAATTGGAAGATAAGAATGATCTTAAAGAGAGAGGAGATTTCATGAATCAGAATGAGAAAAAAGCATTTCTTGGTGGTTTGCTAATTGGTGCCTTTACAGGCGCAATCGTGTCTGGCATATCCGCATTACTCATGGCGCCCTATTCGGGTGAGGCTACGCGCCAGTTACTAAGGACAAAAGGGAATGCATTCAAAGCCGATGCTGAACGCCGTGTGATGGATGCGGTGATGGAAGTAGAAGATTCGCTGGGACGAGCCAATCAGGTAATCGAAGATTGGAAGAAACAAAGCGATGAAAGACTTAAGACCATCCAAAAACCTTCCAAAATGGCAGGTCGTGTGGTGGAGAAGGTTTTGGAGTGAGGAAAGGATCGTTTTGAATATCATCCATACCTTGGATCGTTTTGTTGTTTCCTAACTCGATAAAATGGATGGGCAGTAAATTGTCCAGCCGATAGTGTTCACTAAAGATGGCTTTGAACCATAGGCTCCCCGTCATTTGGTGAAGAGTCTACTTGAAGAGTACGACTGGATTTTCGATCTGTAGCTTCTGCCCATCCATTTCTATAGTTGGTCTTTCGCCTGTAAAAGGAGGGACAACGATGAAACAGTACAAATATTTAATTATCGGTGGGGGGATGACCGCCGACGCGGCGGTGCGTGGGATCCGCCATGTGGATCGTGATGGTAGCGTCGCTATCCTGAGCGAAGAAGAGGATGCACCCTACGCTCGACCACCCTTGACGAAAGGCCTGTGGAAGGGCAAGGAGATCGAGACGATATGGCGCGGAACGGAAGAATTGGATACGGATCTTCACTTGGGATGCAAGGTGGTGAAACTTGATCCGAATCAGTATCGTGTTGTGGATGATCAGAATGGGGAGTATGAATTTAAAAAGTTGTTAATTGCCACTGGTGGTCAACCGCGTCGTTTACCTTTCGAGGATGAGGGCATTTTATATTATCGATATCTGAAGGATTTCAAAACGCTTCAGGAATATACAGAAAAGTATGACAAATTCTCCGTTATCGGAGGTGGATTTATCGGTTCTGAGATCGCAGCTGCACTTGCAATGAAGGATAAGAAGGTTACCATCGTATTCCCGGAGGTTGGAATAGGTGGATTGCAGTTCCCACAGGATCTGGCCAAGGATCTAAATGACTACTACCGGCAGAACTGCGTGAGGGTATTAGATAAGCATAAGGTCACTGGGATCAGGAAGGAAGGAGATCGGTGGATCCTGGAAACCGACCAGGATAGGGATGTAACTGCTGAAGTGGTGTTAGCAGGAATTGGGATCAGACCCAATACAGAACTCGCCGAGGATGCTGGCCTGGAAGTAGATGATGGGATTATCGTTGATCCATCCTTGCGCACGAGTCACCAAGATGTATTTGCGGCAGGTGATGTAGCCCGATTTTACAATCCCGGTCTTGGAAAAGACCTTCGGGTAGAGCATGAGGACAATGCCTTAGCCATGGGAGAGATGGCCGGCAGGTCCATGGCAGGGGAGGATGTCGAATATGATTATCTGCCCTATTTTTATTCTGACCTCTTCGATCGCGGATATGAGGCTGTCGGGGAACTTAACCCTGATTATGAGATCGTAAGTGATTGGCATGAACCAACTCAAAAAGGCGTGGTCTATTATCTCCATGAAGGTCGTGTCCGAGGGGTGCTGTTATGGAATGTATGGGGCAAAGTTGATGAGGCCCGAAATTTGATCTATCAGCCAGGTCCGTTTCACGAGAAGGACCTCAAGGGGTATCTGGAAGGCTAGATTTGAGGTCGAATGTAAATGTACAAATCGGCTTGTTTCAATTGGGGCTCACGGAAGATGCTCTTGCGCTTATCAAAATGAGGATCAAACCGTGTTTCGGGTTGTCCTCCAAATCTCAACTTCGGCTGCAGGATATCGGCAGGGAACGAACCTGCAACAGTTTTTTTATTATAGCTTTTTAAAAATATCAGATATTTGCCGGCGGAAGATTTTTGCTCCCCCTTGAGCGGGGTGCCGAACTAGGTGGTGGGGGATATTCAAGGCAGATAGTTGTTGGGCAGCGACCTTTCCAACGCCAAGGATAGTGGTGTGCGGGAAAAGATCCAAAAAATGTTCTAAAACTTGCCTGCCATAGATAAGTTCCGATTTCTTTGGTTTTCGATTGCTAAGAAGCCCTTCCTTCAGGTGGAAGGGATGCCAGGCGAAAGCATTCCAAAAGGCGAAATGAAGGGGGGAAGCGCACAAGCTGGTGAGCCTTTGCCACACGATCGTAGCCGTTGGCTCCGTGAACCCTTTAGGTTTGAGTTCTGGTTTACTCGTTCTTTGTGGCTCTAGATCAGGGAGCACATGCGAGGGAAGGAGCCCTCGCTCTTTTTGGTAGCCCAAAAGAATTCGCTCTGAGGTCATAGCGATCCCTGAGAAATGCCCACCTTGATATCCCAAAGCTTCACCAATGAGAAGGAATTGTGCCTGATCGAGTCTGCATTGGAAGTAGTGGGTTAATTGTCGCGTGCGGATGTGCGGTCCTTTCTCATCCAATTCATGGTCTTGATCGACATCTCGCCAGGGGTTGAAAACCTGCTCAAAGGGCAGCGGTGCTTGAAGGAGTTGAATAAATTGGACCAATTTATCTTGCATCCGTTCCTCAGGTCGGGGTAAAGATAGGGTTCCCCAAGCTAAAATTTTGGATCATCGTTGTCACGTGTGGGCTATCTTCGCTCTTTATTGTGGATATGGACGTAATGCTTAGAAAGACTACTTTCCAGCTAATGAGTACGGATCCGAAAGCGCCAATGTTTGCATAGAGGATTTTTTAGGCCCTGGATTCATAGATTTCATCCGTTTTAGCTGCCATTATGAAATCGTTCTTATGGATGTTCAAGATGGCATGGGTATACCATTCTACTGTAGCCTTGCCCCAGGTTATTGTGATGATCGGGTGATGACCCTCTATTTCTGCAGCTTCCCCCACTTGATTGGTAAAGTCAAGAGCTTCCTGAAAATCTGAAAATTCAAAGGTGCGGCGCAAACGCGGGGTGCTCTTTTTTTCGATAACCTCCCATTCCGGTATGGTCGGCTTTAATTTTTCCATTTCCTCCTGCGAAACGGCAGGTTCCGACCCGCTACAGGGTACACATTGCATTGTGGTTAATTCTTTTCTGTCCATCGGGTGCTCCTTTTCAAGCGGTTAAGTAAGTATAAGGTACTTCCCATCATGGCTGGAGCTTCTCATCAATAGCTTACTATCATCTTGAAAATCTAGCGAAAAAATCTCGTTTTTGCTTAGTTCATAAGGCAGAGGGATCGGTGGCCTTAAAAGGACAGGACTTCCCGCGAGAGATTATGGAGAGATTCGATAGAGTGAAGTGAGAAATCCTACATATATCGCTGTAACAATCAACTAAAGCGTAAAGGTTTTGTATGTGGAGAATTTCGATTCAATTGCCACAAGGGAACTTTACGCAAAAGGTAAAAAAATTGTCTGAACTGCTCGAAATCGAACTTTTAGTTCTTCAATTATTTCTGGTCGTATCCTTGGTGGGAGTCCTGATACGCCGTTTTAGAGTCCCTTACACGGTTGCCCTAGTCGTTATTGGGCTGATTCTATCTCTCCGTTCTAGGGTAGCTATCAATTTGACCCCGGAAGTGATTCTCTTCCTGTTGCTCCCTCCACTGGTCTTTGAAGCTGCTTTTCATCTCAACCTCAGACAATTACGGAGGAATGTTGGCACAATCAGCATCCTGGCCACGGTTGGAGTCGTGGCATCTATGTTCATTGTGGCAGGGATCGTATCTTTTGGGACCGGGTTGGATTTTCAAACCGCGTTGGTGTTTGGTACGTTGATCGCTGCGATTGATCCTGTCTCGGTGTTAGCGATCTTCCGCAAATTGGGAGCACCCAAACAACTGGAGATTTTACTCGAGGGTGAGAGTTTATTTAATGATGGAACCGCAATTGTCCTTTATGGCATAGCGTTGCAGGCTATCCGAATGGGCGAATTCAGCGTTGTGGATGGCATCATTGATTTTGTCATCACCTCGGGTGGGGGAATCGTGATTGGACTTGGGTTGGGGTGGGTGGTTACCCGATTGATGATCGTGGTTGACGATTATTTGATCGAGACCACTCTTACGACTGTCCTTGCTTTTGGTTCGTACCTGTTCGCCGAACAGCTGCATACCAGCGGGGTGTTGGCCGTGGTTGCTGCCGGCTTGGTGGCAGGGAACATCGGCGAAAAGGAGATGTCTCCCACCACGCGGATCGTTGTTCAGCATTCATGGGAATTCATCGCTTTTCTGGCGAATTCTGCAGTCTTCCTGTTAATGGGCCTGGAAATTGGAATCGAGAAATTGTTAGGAAATTGGCAATCCGGGATATGGGCGATCGCAGCGGTCCTGATCGCCAGGGGGGTTGTCGTTTATGTTATTGCAAGGCTAGGTTGGGAGAGGCCTTCCAAATGGCAGCACATTCTTTTCTGGGGCGGACTTCGCGGAGCGGTTGCCCTGGCTTTGGCGCTAAGCCTCCCGTCCGATATTGGTTTGGACCGAGAAATCATCACCTTGATGACCTTCAGCGTAGTGCTGTTCACTCTGGTGTTCCAGGGTTTAAGCATGGAACAACTGCTCCGACGTCTAGGTCTAATTACCCGAAGTGAGGAGCAGGCAGAGTATGAGCTTCAGCATGCGCGTCTGACTTCATTGCGAGAAAGCTATGACCATATCAATGAGCTTCATCACGATGGTCTCATTTCACCCTACACTTGGGATCATCTTAAACCCGTAATGGAAGAGCGGATACAGGCGTTGACATCGATCGTTCAAGAGCTCTTGAGGGACACCCCTGAATTGGCGGCCAGTGAGATTGTTGCTGCGCGTCAGGAAGGCTTACGCTCCCAACGCAACTTGCTCTCCGATTTGAGGTCAGAAGGCGTTATCAGCCACGAGAATTATGATCAGTTGGTTGCAGAGATTGATTTGGCGCTCAATTCGAATGCGGCGGAATGGGCTCATCGGCTTGTGGAGGGACAGACCTTTGACAACGTTTGCCAAATTGTATTGGTGATCGTCCAATCGAAGGATTTACAAGCTGTTGGCAATGCATTATCCATGATCAATATTCCAATAACGTTGATCCAAAGTGAAGGGGGATTCCTGAAGCAAAAGAATCATGTTTTACTCATTGGCATACCGGATGGGCGGTTAGAAGACACCATCGAGGCGATCGATTTGTCATCCCAACGGAGGGCAGAGTATTTACCGACGTACACTGGCGATATTTCTCCTCTTGGTAGTGCCCAAAAGGAGGTTGACGTCAGTGGGGCGACCCTTTTCGTTTTGGATGTGGAGCATTGTGAGGTAGTAGCTTAAATGAAATTAATCATCGCAATCTTAGATGACCAAATCTCTGAAAGCACCACCGAGACGTTGGTCGAGCAAGGATACTCGGTAACCAAAATTGCATCTACAGGTGGTTTTTTACGGAGTGGGAGGACGACGCTTCTGATCGGGCTGAGAGAAGAGAAAGTCCAGGATGCACTCGAACTCCTCCGCCACCATGCAGGCGTAGAAACAGACACCCATGGTCGACGCGCAACGATTTTTGTCTTGAAGACCGAACAATATGCACAGTTGTAAGAGGATCCGTGCCGAACAAGATAGTAGATAGAGAGAGCGTTATGGAAAAATCGAATGAGAAGAAGGCAATCAACAGGGACGCGAGGGAAGAGATTCAGACATCACAGACTGGTTTTTGCCAAGTTAAAAACGTTCTTGAGAAGCATCGCGGTGAAAGACACGCTATTGTCCTCCAGGATTATCCTGATCCGGATGCGATTTCTTCTGCCTATGCACATCAATTCCTGTCCTTTAGCTTTGACATTCAAACCGATATTCTCTATGCGGATAAGATCAGCCATCCACAAAACATCGCCATGGTGCGACTCTTAGAGATTCCAGTTCAAAGGTATGATCCTTCCGGCAATAAGCTGAAGAACTATGACGGGGCTGTATTTATCGATAATCAAGGTACCACTGCTCAATCGCTTTTAAAGGCTCTTGAAGAGGAGAAAATCCCAGTCGTGATGGTTATCGATCATCATGATGCACAAGAGCGGTTACATCCTGAATTCGTGGACATCCGTAAGGTGGGGGCCGTAGCAACGATCTATGTGGAATATCTGGAAGATGAAGCTAGTCCAATTACACTGGAGCGTACAAACACAAAGCACATACAGCTGGCAACAGCGTTGATGCTAGGGATTATCACTGATACGAGACATTTCATCACCGCAACAGCAGATGACTTTAAAGCAGCGCAAGCTTTGAGTAAATTCCGTAACTCGGAGTTGCTGGAGGAAATTTTGACCCAATCTCGATCCAAAGAGACGATGAAAGTGATCCATGAAGCTTTGGCAAATCGAATTGTGGCAGAAAATTATTCTATTGCAGGAGTAGGTTATCTGCGTTCAGAGGATCGAGATGCCATCGCCCAGGCGGCAGATTTCCTGGCTTCGGAGGAAAACGTGCATACAGCGATTATTTATGGGATCGTAAGAGACGAGAAGGGGGAGGAAGCAGTAACAGGATCCTTGAGAACAACGAAGTTAACTTTGAAGCCGGATGAATTTCTAAAGGATGTTTTTGGTAGCACGGAGGAAGGCAATTATTTTGGTGGAGGGAAGATGGAGGCAGGGGGATTTGAAATCCCGGTTGGCTTCCTAGCAGGTGATGAAGATGGGAAATATGGTGAACTCAAGTGGAAAGTCTTTGATACGCAAATCAAACAGAGGTTATTCGAAAAGATCGGTATTGACCAGGATCTTTTTGAAGACCCCAAAAATCGTCCATAAAATTCTTGTGGGGTTTGCACTTTCGTATGGTGGGTGAGACAGACAGTAGTTTATGATGAAAAAAATGAATGAAATTTTGCAGGAAGTTAGCACCAGGGTTGGATCGGATAATAATACCCTGGTGGAGGTGCTCAGTTTAGCCATTGAATTGGTCTTGCAGGGCAGGGAAGGGCATAAAGTAGGCACGATGTTTATCGTGGGAGATAGCGACAAGGTCATGGATCATTCCTGCACGCTGATTCTGGATCCGTTGTTTGGACATCCTGTTTATGAGAAGAGAATCTATGATCCGGATATGCGAGAGACGGTGAAAGAACTCGCCCAATTGGATGGGGCTTTCATTGTTTCTGAGGAAGGCGTTGTACTCTCCGCATCGCGCCTTGTGGGCACTTCATTCGTAGATATTGACATCCCCAGGGGATTGGGAAGCCGGCACTATGCTGCAGCTTCAATTACCAGGGCGACCAAGGCCACTGCTGTGGTCATCTCTAAAAGTTCGGTGATCCGCGTTTTTCATAACGGGGCTTTAGTGTCCGAGGTCATGCCGCAGAAATGGTTTTTAAGTGATTACACGGTCCATCTCATCCCGCCCTATTCGGAGCGATCTGAACACGACATCACCGTACTGATCCAGATAAACAGTTCTTAAAACAATAAACGAACGGTGGCAATGGCCCCCGGCATCTCGATGTGGACAGCCCCATCGTCAACTTCTAATGCTGCCAGATCACGTTCGCGGGCGTTACACAGATAAGCCTCTACAACTTCCTGTTTCAAACACCTCAATTGGAGTTGTTGCCCTTCGGCGGAAGGAGAATATAACCTGATGATCCAACCCTCACCAAGCGAAGCTGCTTTTGCGGCGATCACGGTGACATCTTCACGATCGAGATTGAAGTGGGAGGATGCTAATGTCCATAGCTGACGTCGATGGTCGTAGCCCTTAGCCGACAGTTGGAAGGATTTGGCAATTTCCGGAAGACGGTTTTCTTGCCAATCGCCCTTTGGTGTAAACATCAGCGCATATTCGAAAGCGTAGTCCTCTTTCTCGCTACCCTTGGCAGGGTTGCCTGGTTGAGGCAGGAATCCATAAGCTTTTTCCCTATGGGCATTGCGGAAAGCCACAAGCTCCAACTTGCCATCCGGATTGTAAGAAACGGCTCCAGGATAGCGCTGAAAGAATGCAACACCCTCTCCACTGGTCTTATCCAGCAAGTGAATAAACTGATGAAGTGGCCAATACGTTGGATCATAGACCTTCCTCAGCGGTCTCGAAACAATGCCTCCCGGGGCATCCATCACCAACTCGCTCACTTCCAAGCCTAGAATGAAACGAACTGTAAAGGTATGACGAGGTGCTGCACGCCCGAGGATCCGGAAGTGAATCCATGGACTGTCATTGCTTAACCACATCTGTTTGTGGATTGGTTGCCTTCGAAGTTCTATATTGCTGGAGATTTCCAGTGAGCGCTCGGTTTTGTTAATTTTTAAATCGGCTGGTCCTTTGCTGGATTGGTCATCTACTTTCCATGTCCCTCCACCAAATTCATAACCCATCCGCCATAATCCACCCGAATCACGGTAACTCACCACATCGTTGGAGTGCTCCTGCAAAACAGGATGTTTGTTGTCGTTGGGTTGGAACTGTGTGATTGTGCCTCCATCATGCTCTGACAGTTCAATGGAATAGTCCATGGCCTTGATGGTAATATGGCCATTCTGTTTCCTGAAGGAGGGTAAATTCCTGGGTTCAATGTGTTCGTCCATTGGGAGGGTGTCTGGTGCAAGCTCTTGGAGGAGGGATTCGGTATTCAGAATTGCATCATTCAGCCAGGGAATTTGTTCTTGCTCAACAATCCGGTCTGGGGAAGTCCCTGTAATGAAGTCATGATGATTGGCGACAGCAGCGTACCACCACGGCTCTTGCAATTGTTTGGAGAAATGCTGAATTAAGCTTGGGTCCTTGGTCAGGAGCGATAGCAGTTCGGTTAACACAAGTCCCTCCACCAAATCATGCGAACGACGTTTAACCGTTGGCCGGGAGCTGTAAAACCCTGTCCAATATGGGTTGGGATCAAGCTCGAGGACGGGTAGTTTTTGGCGGTGGAAATGGACCATGTCAAGATAATCATCCAAACCAGCGTTGAGGACCCATAATCCGGTCTTGGGGTATCGGGTTTGGTTGTAGCGATCCAGAAGGGAGATCAGATTTGAAATGGGCTCTACGAAGTCGAAGCCAATAGGGCAGAACATGTAGGGGGTTTTTGTATAAGGTCTGAGTTGTTTTTCATATTGGTGTATCCGACGGGCAAGGTTGAATTCAGACCGATCAGAGAAGGAAGTGGGGAAATCATATAGCCGGATCAAACCGCGAGAGGCGAGCATATCACCTTGGCCATAGGTAAACGCATTCCAATGACAAAGCACCTCCGCGCCACTGCTATCGCGCCAAATGAAATCTAAGGTTCCTTCTTCGTTAAGCAGACGATCAGCGCTGGTCTGTACCTTCAAAGACGTTTTCAATTTCCGGAAACCACTCCCTGGGAAACGCATCCCGTCGATTCGAGTAATGGTTGTTTGGTCAAAGCCGGCTGCTTTCAGGATGGAGGGTAGAGCAGGTGAGCAGCCGAAGCTATCGGTGAAGTAGGCAAGCTTCGGTTTTTGGACCATCCCATGGGAGCGAAGCCACTCTTGTCCGAGGAGAAAGTCTCGAAGGATCGCTTCCGTGCTTGGTATCAGGGTGTCCGCAGTTGTTACGCCGCTACTCGTCAATCTGAATCTTCCTGTATTGATAAGATCTCGGACCATGGAACGTTGTTCGGGAACACGATCCCAGTACATGCGGAGAAAGAACATACACTCAATCGAGTAGATACGTCGTGGTTGGCGTAGGAGCTCATCTATGGCGAGATCCAGGTTCTTTCGGACATAGCGCTCGAAATATTCCTCAGAGGTGAGCATCCAATTTGGGTCCCAATGGCTTGATTCTGCAAAGATGAGTACCCTTTGAGCGTCATCTGGGATACCTAGCTGTTGGCGAAAGTCTTTTTCTTGATGGTGAAGCTGCATTTTCTGTATTGTCCTTGCGATAGATATCTTTCACAACCAATCACCAATATGAAGTTCTTGGCATTTGAGAAGAAGTATAGATGATGTGATGGTTGAATATGAGTCTAATCAGATCCCGAGTTCCTCTATTTGAAAATGAGATTGGATGAGAAATAAAAGAGGACGGCAAAGGTTATCCGCCATCCTCCTGAACTGTTAACCGGGAAGCCATTATCGGCAGATGTTCTTTCCGGGTGATTTTTCTATGGTTGTTTCTCGTACTCCGGTAATTTTTCAAGGGTGCTTGATTTCATTGCCAGGTGTACCTCATCTTCAAGCACATTCGTTAACCAAATTGTGGGTAAGAGCTTCTTGTCCGGGAAGAAGATCCCCTCTTCAATTATGATGTGCGTAGCACGATCTTGCTTTGGATCAACAAGCACTTCTTCAATATTTCCCACAGTTTCTCCATCCGAACTGATGACTTTTGCGCCTTCTTTCAAAGGGACAGTGTCTTCAGGGATGTTGCGTTGAGTTGCGGCGTAATATAAGGGAGCGGGTGCAAACGGCACATGGCTTAATCCCCCATAACCGT
>Ga0180437_10006248_pt1 | contig 15947 bp, 13 predicted proteins | sample SS_ome_4_FD_132410 | JGI IMG/M metagenome (GOLD analysis project Ga0180437, IMG submission 132410) | Hypersaline lake sediment archaeal communities from the Salton Sea, California, USA - SS_3_D_1 metaG | ecosystem: Environmental > Aquatic > Non-marine Saline and Alkaline > Hypersaline >...
AACCGAGGTGACGATACCTGCCAGGTAGATCGGTGATGATCGTGACGTCATCGCTCAAAGGCAGGACACGCTCGATGACCCGCTCGATGACCGAACGCTCTCCCAACGGAAGCAACGCTTTATCCTGCCCCATACGACGACTTCGACCACCAGCCAGTATCGCCACACTGACCTCTGACATACGCACACCTCAAGTCAACACGATCCCAGATCGAGTATAGCCTGAATCGGGACGCAATAAAAGCCACTCCCTTAGCACGGATTAACCCAGGACTGGCTTCTATTGTTTGTTGATTGCTTTGATTTCGATGAAGTACGTGGTCTACATTTGGGCTTCCAGGTAATCTACTGCCTGGCCAACCGTAGTGATTTTCTGCGCTTCCTCGTCAGAAATCTCTCCGCCGAATTCCTCCTCGAAGGCCATAATCAATTCGACCAAATCCAAGGAGTCAGCTTCCAGGTCATCCCGAAAGCTAGCCTCCATAGTGACTTTGTCCTCGTCAACACCGAGTTGGTCGACGATGATTGCCTGCACTTTCCCGAAGATTTCCTCTTTGGACATAAGACAATGCCTCCTTCTGAACGTTGTTTTTGAGTGGCCGATGGATTCTACCAGCTACCGCCCAAATTGTCAACGGTAAGCGGCTTCAGTCTGCCGCAGGTTTGACAAGCCCCCATGCCGCTGGTAAACTGTCTTGATGTGTCCGACAGTTGGGCAAGCAGGCTTGATATTCTCTCACATAAACACCGTGCCTGGACAAAAGTTACGGTCAGAAGGACAAAAGTTTCGATGCTCGAACAAAGAAAAGCCGATCATATTCGAATCAATCTAGAGGAGGATGTCGGCTTCGATCAACTGACTACCGGACTGGAACGATTCCGCTTCACCCACCATGCGCTTCCTGAACTCAACCTGGCAGATATTGACCTCAGCATTTCATTCTTTGGCAAACTTTTGCGCGTGCCTCTGCTCATCTCATCGATGACCGGCGGCACAGAGCGAGCACACATCATAAATCGCACCCTGGCCACCGCCGCCCAAGAGGCTGGCATCGCTATGGGACTTGGTTCAATGCGTGCTGCCTTAGAGGATCCGTCGCTGGCCGAATCATTCCGTGTGGTTCGTCCAGTTGCTCCTGACATTTTCTTATTCGCTAACCTGGGGGCCGTTCAACTCAACTATGGCTACACTGTCGATCATTGCCGGCGCGCTGTCGAAATGGTGGAAGCTGACGCTCTGTATCTGCACTTCAATGTGTTGCAAGAAGCACTACAACCGGAAGGCGATACCAACTTTGCAGGCCTTTTGAACAAAGTCGAAGCAGTATGCAAGAATCTTGAAGTGCCTGTTGTGGCCAAGGAAGTAGGCTGGGGCATCTCGGAAGACACGACTCGCCACCTGGTCGATTCAGGCATCGCCGCCATCGACGTGGCGGGCGCAGGTGGTACCAGTTGGAGTCAGGTGGAGATGTACCGAGCCGATACAGAATCACGTCGACGAGTGGCAGCCACCTTTAGAGATTGGGGCATACCGACCGCCGAATCTATCCATATGGTACGCCGCGCCGCGCCTCAGTTACCTCTCATTGCGAGCGGAGGTTTGCGCAACGGGTTGGAGATAGCCAAGACGATTGCGCTGGGTTCCCATCTGGCCGGTATGGCAGGACCCTTCCTCCGAGCGGCGGTAGTCTCCACCGAAGCTGTGCTGGATACGATCGAAGTAACAGCCTCTGAATTGCGGGCGACGATGTTTTGCATCGGTGCCGCGTCTCTGGACAAACTACGCGACACGCCGCACTTGGTCCGTAGAACGTAATATGGAAATCACACTTTATGACTTGGCCACCCTGGCCAGGCAATGTGCCCATAGATAGCGAGGAGACCCTAGCTTGAATCTTCAAGAAGCCCTGCAGAGTTACCTGCCACTGATCGAGGATGAGTTATGCGCCTGTATGGCATCCCCTGCCCACTATCCTCCCACCTTCTTTGGTATGATGCACTACCATCTGGGCTGGATGGATAATCAGCTTCGACCTTACCAGGCGAATTCGGGTAAGCGCCTGCGCCCTCTGTTTACATTGTTGACTTGTCAGGCCGCTGGAGGAGATCCGCGTGACGCCCTTCCTGCCGCTGCCACTGTTGAATTGATCCACAACTTCTCGCTGATCCACGACGACATCCAAGACCGAAGTGACACTCGTCGCGGGCGCGCCACCGTATGGAAGCTGTGGGGCGAAGCACAAGCTATTAATGCTGGCGACGCTATGTTCACGTTGGCCCATCTGGCACTGCATCGGCTTGTGGAGCAAGGCCTCCCTCCCAATCGCGTGGTAACCGCCTATCGTATCCTTGATCAAGCCAACTTGGCGCTCTGCTTGGGGCAACACCTAGACCTGGACTTTGAGGATCGCCTGGACGTAGACACTGACGCGTATATGACGATGATCAAGGGCAAGACAGCGGCACTGCTAGCCTGCGCCGGTCAACTTGGCGCATTGGTCGCCTCACCAGATTCGAGCCTAAACGAACACTATCGCCAGTTAGGTGAAGGATTAGGTCTGGCCTTTCAGATTCAAGACGACTTACTGGGTATCTGGGGCCAGGCAGACGTAACGGGCAAACCAATCGCGGATGATATCCGCCGCCGCAAAAAGAGCCTACCTGTGGTCTATGTGCTGGGCAGGCAAAATGATCCAGACGCAAAGCGGCTCCGGGAGCTTTATGCGCAGCAAGCACTTTCAGAGGAAGACGTAATTGAAGCCGTTGCCATACTTGATGGCTGCCAGGCCAAGCTCTACGCCGAACAGTTAGCGCGGCAACACTTGGAGATGGCATTGGACCAGCTAGAGGCAGCCAAGCCGGATCCAGAAGCTGATGAGGCGTTAAAGGAACTGGCATATTTCCTCATCAAGCGAGACTATTAGAGCAGACCAGGACTACCGTCCCCTACGTTGTCGGCCAGCGACAGCGATAGATCGAACTCGCCTCTCATCCCCACTGACGAAAGAATTCTGTATTTCAGCATGCGATGTCAACGTACTGCGATCGACAAAGCCCAACCAGAGTGATAAGATAATGGCTCATGTTCAGAACTAGTGCAAACGTGTCTTTTTCGCTCAAGGCGGATAAGTCAATCCAGCGAGGGCTATCACAAGTTCTGAACATGAGCTTAAGATAATACAGCACGTGCCATCACGAAGCGAAGAGCCTTCCGTTTTGGGTTGACGATAACAACGAGACCGAGTATAATTTCGCCATAATCAAGATTTATACGCTAGGCGGAAAGGATTATTGCATTTCCGACAAGACGCGATATAATGTGAATGGATGAAAAAAAGTATCATCCCAAGCGATAGTAGGAGTCGGGACTTGGATACCTTAAACTTGCAGGGGGCACGGGACTCTGAAGATGCTTCTTCAGAGCTGGATGAGGCGATTCTTCCTAAAGGTGCCATCCTCCAAGATCGTTATGAGATTGTCAAAGTGCTGGGCCTGGGTGGAATGGGCGCTGTCTATCAAACACGCGACCTACGCTTCACCGGTGTCGCTCGCCTCTGCGCACTTAAGGAGATGACTTGCACCACACCGGATCCCCAAGTTCGGCGGTTAGCCATTCAGAATTTCGAGCGTGAGGCCAACATTCTTGCCAGCCTGAATCATCCGGCAATTCCCAAGATATACGATTATTTTAGCGAAGGCATCCGTAGCTACCTGGCGCTGGAATACATCGAAGGAGAAGACTTGGAAGCGCTGATGGGCGACACGGAGCAGATGTTGCCCCAGGAGCAAGTCGTGGACTGGGCTATTCAGATCTGTGATGTGCTCTCATATCTACACAGTCAAGAGCCACCAATCGTCTTTCGAGATATGAAGCCCTCCAACGTTATGCTGCGTCCGCCCAACCATATCGTGCTAATCGATTTCGGAATCGCTCGCAACTTCGAAGCTGGACAAAAAGGGACGATGATCGGAACTGAGGGCTACTCTCCCCCCGAGCAATACCGCGGGGTTGCAAATCCTCAGGGCGATATCTACGCACTGGGTGCCACCCTTCATCACCTTCTTACCCGACGAGACCCCAGGCTGGAGCCACCTTTTACCTTTCATGAGGAGCCACCTCGCCTGCTTAACCCAGCACTCTCAGAAGAACTCGAAGGTATCATTATGAAGGCGCTGGAATACGAACCCGAAAAACGATTCGCCAGCGCTGCAGATATGAAAGATGCCTTATTACAATCTCTTGGAGCAGATTACGTAGAACAACAGCGCTCGAGGCGTGTCGGCTCCCATCCCACGGCCACGCCTCGCGTGGCGCCGAAAGCAGAAAATCTCCCAACCGCTGTGCCTCAACAAGCACTGAGCGAAACTGGAGTTCTTCCTATCTGGGAGTTCAGATGCGAGGACGAAGTCCGCTCTTCGCCAGTTGTTGCCGATGGGGTAGTGTATGTGGGGGCCTATGACAACAACCTTTACGCTCTGGACGCAAAAACTGGCGAGTTCCGATGGAAGTATCCTACCGAAGGAGGAATAGCTGCCACACCCTTCGTCTGGAACGATCGCGTCCTGATCGGTTCCGAGGATCGATTACTGTACGCGATTTCCAGTGGAACGGGGCGCATTCTGTGGACATGCCCAACGGAAGGCCGCATCCGCTCCTCAGCGCGAGTTGAATTTGAACATGCATTTTTTGGATCAGACGATTACCGTCTATATGCCGTGAACGCCCACAGTGGTCGGGTAGTATGGAAATTCGAGGCGTTAGGTCCGATACGCTCCACACCAATCGTCGGAGACGAGATTGTATACGTCGGCTCGGAAGACAATCACCTCTATGCCGTAGACTTGCAGAGCGGTGGGCAAAAGTGGAAATTCCGCGCTAACCGGGGTATCACCTCCAGCCCTATCCTGCACGATGGATTGGTGATTTTTGGCTCCTCAGATTGGAACGTATATGCGCTTGACGAACGCTCCGGGTGGATCATCTGGCGTACCCGAACCAACCAAATAGTCATCTCATCCCCGCGCATTATGGATGGCGTTGTTTACATAGGGTCTGCCGATGGATGTCTATATGCCCTGGACGCCACCACCGGGCGACAGATTTGGAAGTATGACACTGGCTCGCAAATTGTGTCTAATCCAGCTATCACAGAAAGCACAGTATATGTTGGAACCATTGGCGGTGACGTGATCAGCATTAATATGAAGAGTGGAAAAGAGCGGTGGCGCTTTACAACCCAGGGAAAAGTAACCTCATCTCCCTTCATTTATGAAGGTGTGCTTTACATCGGATCCACCGATCACAAAGTATACGCTCTTCCAGAATGAACGTACCACCACAATACAAGGAACACTGGTTATTACTCAATGGATCTTCTTCAAAGACTCTTTTCAAGAGAATACTCTAGCAGTGGAGATGCGAATACTTTGGCAGCAGAAAAGGATTTCCCTTCTGCATTGTCTTCTCTACCACCAGGTTTGACAGTCGCAAAAATCAGTGACATCGGTCAGATTCGCGAACGCAATGAGGACTCCTATCTGGCCATAGATATAGCATTGCAGGACGACGACGGATTGGTCCCCCTTGGCCTTTACATCGTCGCCGATGGTATGGGTGGACATCAAAAAGGTGAGATAGCGAGCTCCCTTGCCGCCCAAGTGTCCGCTCATCACATTATGCAGGACGTGTTCCTGCCCTTCTTGTCAGGCAACGAGCAAGACGGATCACGTCGTCCTATCAACGAGGCACTCATACAGTCCGTGCAGGCCGCCAATCTTGCTGTTTACCAGCAGGTCCCAGAGGCTGGCACCACGCTCACCATGGCCCTTGTCTTTGGTCACAAGGCCTACGTAGCCCATGTCGGCGACAGCAGAGCCTACATATTCAACCAGGCAACGCTGTCCCAGATAACGCAAGACCACTCACTGGTTGCCCGGCTTGTTGAACTCGGACAAGCTACGCCAGAAGAAGCTCTCACTCACACGCACCGCAATGTGCTGTATCGAGCCATTGGTCAAGCAGGCTCTCTAGAGGTTGACACTTATCTTCAACCGTTTCCTGTTGGTAGTTGTCTACTGCTTTGCAGCGACGGCCTTTGGGGAATGGTACCGGATGAGGAACTCACTGACATTCTGACCTACGCCCCGACTCCGCAGCTAGCTTTGGAGCAAATGGTCGCAGCAGCCAACCAAAGAGGCGGCGACGACAATATCACGGCAGTGCTCGTATTTATGGGCGAGGCGTGAGCACCTATCCCGAGATGGTGGGAGATTTGCTATGCAGGTCGACAAAGACTACTACGGAATCTTAAGCGTTTCTCAAACCGCTACCGACGACGAAATCAGAAAGGCTTATCGCGCCCTGGCCCGTCGTTATCATCCCGACGCGAGTGATGAGGCTGCTGCCAGCACGGAATTTCAAGAAGTACAGGAAGCGTATGAAATCCTGAGCAACCCAGAACAACGACAGAAATATGACCACTGGCGCGAGCAGCAAGGACGTGACAAATCATCAGCACTAAGCCTTCGAGCTATCGCCAGTCACAAGACACTCCTGGCGATACCCGAGGAACAAGCTTATTATGTTCTCCTGAATGTGACGCCTGCCAGCGACCTCCCCACCTCCCGTCTACCCTTGAACCTATGCCTGGTGCTAGACCGTAGCACCTCAATGCAAGGTATGCGCTTGCAGCAAGTGAAAGAAGCCACTCGCCAAATCATCGACAAACTGCAGAACGAGGATGCCCTTAGCTTGGTTGTCTTCAGTGACCGAGCGGAAGTATTACTCCCAAGTCAACGCAACGCTGACAAGGCAATGGCCAAGTCCATCGCCAGCACTATCCAACCTAGCGGGGGAACTGAGATGCTGCAAGGCCTGTTGGCCGGCCTCAATGAAATCGAACGCAACCGAAGTGATACCTCTGTTAATCACCTCATTCTGCTGACGGACGGACAGACTTATGGCGACGAGCAAGCCTGCCTGGAACAAGCCGAAGCGGCTGGCATTCGCCAGATAAGCCTCAGTACGATGGGCATTGGTTCTGATTGGAACGAAGATCTCCTCGACCAAATGGCTGCACTTTCGGGGGGCGTCTCAACCTACATCGACTCGCCGCGTAAGGTCGTGGATATTTTCAAGGACACGGTACGCAACCTGGGGCTGGTAGTCGCTCGTGAACTGGTGATGTCGATTAACTCAACATCGGGTGTTCGACTGCAAGAAGCATTCCAGATCACCCCCCACATCCGTCGTCTGGAGTCGCGGGGTGACAAAATGGTCTTGGGCCCTCTAGGAACCGATCAGGGCAAAGCTATACTAATGGAATTTCGCATACAGGGGCTTCCGTCCAGCGAAGAGCGACTGATGCGTATCACAGTGGAGGGCGACGTGCCCGGTCAGGTCAACCGTCGTTCTTGGGAATGGGTAGAGATGACAGCCACGATCAGCGAAACTCCTGATCCAGATGCTGACATTCCACCCCCCATTGTCACTGCTCTGGGTAAGTTGGCAATTTTCAAGATGCAAGAGAAGGCAATGGCCGATCTGGAAGCCGGTGAGATTAGTGCAGCCACACAACGCCTGGAAACCATGGCTACTCGGCTCTTGAATTTGGGCGAGACCGACCTAGCCCGCGCTGCTTTGCTCGAAGCAGGCCGGCTAGCCCGTACCGGTGATCTTTCGGCTGAGGGCCGCAAGAAGATACGCTACGGGACCCGTGCGCTATCCATCTTGCCCAAGGAGATTCACCATGATTAAGTGCCCATTCTGTCAGACAACTCATGTAGCCAACACCCTCTTCTGTAGCGAATGTGGTACCTATTTGTTGGAAGATGACCGACGGGGCACCGACCCGCTCGGCACTGGTGAAATTGGCTGGGTCGGCACAGAGGAAGAGGGCAGTGAGCACCTCACCCAACAAGGAAGCGGCCCCCTGGGGGTACGTCTGCACATTGGCGAAAGTGGTCGCCAGGTGGAAGCTTCGTTGACCAAAGCCATCCATTTGGGGCGCCTTGATCCGGCCAGCGATGTATTTCCCGAAATAGACTTATCAGAAGATGGTGGACTTGAGAAGGGGGTCTCCCGTCGTCACGCCCGCATTTTGAAACGAGAAGGAACCGTGGTGGTAGAGGATTTGGGCAGCATCAATGGCACCTTTATCAACGGTAAACGTCTGGCTCCTTACCTACCAGAAGCCCTAAATGACGGTGACCAATTGCAACTGGGGAAGATGCTCATTGAAGTGGAACTATCATAACCCCTTCTCACACTCACGAACGGAGGAAACTGCCGTATGGCATTCACTGTCATAATCCATCTTTCAGGTACCGATCCGTTTTTGGCCGAAATGGAGGACCTGCCGGACCCGACAGCCAGCTATATTGTATGCACCAATCCTCGGGCCCGCGACGGAAAGAACTTGATCTTCATTGAACCTGAATGTACTCGTTTTCTATTTCCCTGGCACCGCATTAGCTTTATTGAAACCTATCCCAGCGACGAGGATCGAGCTGAGGTAGAGACTTTCTTCCGCGACTAGAAAGGAATCTAGCACCGCGTATGCCGCCCTCGTGGACTCGCGAGGGCGGTCTTTGCCTCGATTCAATACATATTCTAGGCCGTGTTGACATTTGTTGAAATCACTACGAAAGGATATCCAAACATATGGCCACCCGCCAAATAGTGCCGGTACAGTGTCCGGTATGCAACGCACAATTCACTGCTCCAGTTGAGAGCATTATTGATGTGGGTCGCGATCCACAGCTCAAAGCTCAGTTCTTGCAAGGCAACGTTAACATCGCTCAGTGCCCTCAATGTGGCACCCAAGCTCCTATGACGGCACCACTTCTATACCATGACCCTGCCCACGAACTGTCACTGGTGCTGATGCCCAACGAGTTGAATCTACACCACGACGACCAGCAAAAGATCATCGGTGACCTTACAAACACGCTGATGAATAGCCTGCCGCCAGAGCAACGCAAAGGCTACTTGCTTACACCAAAGACTTTTTTTACTACGCAAAGCTTGGTCAACACCATACTTGAGGCCGAAGGAATCACTCCGGAAATGATGGAGCGACAGAAGGAAAAAGCGCGCCTCATCAATGAGTTTCTACAAGCCACAGACGAAGAGAGCCTGCGCAACTTGGTGAAGGAGCATGATGCTCAACTAGACTACGAGTTTTTTCAGATTCTCACGGCATCAGCGCAAGCAGCCCAGGCCGAGGGACAGACTGAGATGGCTCAGGCTTTGTTCGGTCTGCGTGCAATGCTGGCCAACTTGAGCAGCCAGGGGCAAGCCGCCGTAGCAGAGGTGGACGCAGCACTAGGTCTGGGAGAGACCATCACCCGAGAAGAATTGTTGGACCGTCTACAAGCCGCTGAGTCTGACGAAGAATTTGAAGCGCTGGTTGCCACCGGACGCCCTCTGCTCGATTATGCCTTCTTTCAGAACCTGACCGCCCAGATTGAAGCCACCTCCGAAGTTGAGGACGCCAGTAAACTCAAGACGCTGCGGACCAGAATCCTTGATACTACTGCCAAACAGGATGAGGAGACACAGGCCAGAATGCAACACGCGGGTGAGCTCCTAAAATCTCTTCTGCAAGCCGAAGACCCTGAAGCTTTCGCCCGCGAACACCTGAACGAGATTGACGATGCCTTTTTCGTTATCCTCTCTGCCAACATGCAGCATGCCGAAGCTGAAAACCGCACAGAAGTAGTCGAAGCTCTGCAACAATTGGCCAATATGATCATAGGTCTGTTGGAAGAACGACTTCCACCCGAAGTCCGACTCGTCAATCAGCTTATGAATGCACCTTACCCGGACGGCACCAAGCAGTTGCTTGAAGCCCAGCGTGAGATCCTCAACCCCGAGCTGATGGCAGCTCTAGATCAACTAATCACTGAATTAGAGCAAGTCGGCAACACGGATGTTGCCGACCATGTGAAACAAGTCAAGACCCAAGCCGAGACCATCAGCCAGGGCATTCTGACACCCTAAACCCAAACTCAACGGAATTAGTTCCAATTCTTGGCGAAGCCCAAGCGTCCAGCAAACGGTCGCTATTCAGGTGCGTACTCCAAGCGAAAGCCGTGTCCCCGCACCGTTACCACATATTGGTGATCGGGGTCGGCCTCGGCAATGCGTTCTCGCAATCGTCGGGCCAACGCGTCAATCGCCTGCTCAGACACCCCCTCCGATTCGTCTTCGGCCCACACGGCTGAGACCACCTCATCACGACCGACAACTCGGCTCCGGTTATCGTAGAGCAACTCCAGGAGACGGTACTGGGCCAGAGAGAGGGGCGGATCCAGTTCCTGACCAGCGACCCATACGCGCTTAGCCTCTGTGTCCATCCGAATGCCTGGTCCCAACTCATCATCCTTGAACAACAACGGGGCTGTGGCACCGGCGTCCACGAAGCTCAATCTAGCAGCAAAAGCAATACCTATTTCATCACCATCTTTGAGCACCGCTGGGACTGTCAAGGATTGCCCGTTGAGAAAGGTTCCGTTCTTACTACCCAAATCTTCCAGAACATAACCATCCTGCGTTTGGGTAATACGAGCGTGATGTCGCGATGCCTGCCGATCCTCAATAATAACGTGACAATCTTCACCCCGCCCAATTACAATGGCTGCGCCCTGCAAAGCCCACTGCCGCCTGGGACTATTTCCCTCACGTACCATTAAAATCGCCACATCCTGACCTTCGGTCCCCTGTGAGAGACTACTCATTGTACACTACCTCCGTGCCTGTATGATCGTTCGAGGTCTGTTTCCCTTGACAGAAACCCCCTAATAGGTTAAGCTATATATGGAGGACGCCAGAGTTCAATCCCGCGCTCATCCTGAGCCCTGGCGAACACAGAAGAAGAGGATTATGTTCGAACCACTCAACCCCGGTACTATGCTGTGGTCTCGTTACCGCATCATACACTTGGTGGGCCAAGGGGGAATGGGTGCCATTTACCAGGCTGATGACACCCGTCTAGAGGGGCGTTTGTGCGCCCTCAAAGAAGTCATCCCCGAACCCGGTGACAACCCAGAGCACTATGAGCAGATTCAGGCTCAATTCCGCCGCGAAGCCAGCGTGTTGGCGCGGTTGGATCACCCTAACTTGCCCAAGGTGTCAGATTACTTTCTGTTCAACGGACGCGACTACCTCGTCATGGATTTTGTCCCTGGTCGCGATCTGCGCGAACTGATCGAAGAAGCGCGCAGCCAGGGGGAATTCTTGTCCGAAGAGCAAGTACTGACCTGGGCTGGACAGTTGTGCGACGCCATAGAATACTTGCACAGCCAAGACCCACCGGTCCTGCACCGGGACATCAAGCCGGCTAACATTAAGCTCACTCCCGCCGGTACCATCAAGCTGGTAGATTTCGGCCTGGTTAAACTGATGGCCCCGGATGACAACCGTACCATCACCGTCCTACAAGGTCGTGGGACGGTTCAATATACTCCCCTGGAGCAGTATGGTGGAGATACGGGGCATACTGATGTACGCTCCGATGTCTATTCCGTGGGAGCAACCCTGTACCACCTACTGACTGCCCAAGCACCGTTGGAAGCCAAGCAGCGCTTCCTCAAGCCAAGCGCGATGCCCTCCATCCGGACTCTCAATCCCGATGTATCGCCTCACACAGAAAACGTCATTATCCACGCTATGGCAATGCACCCCGACGACCGCCCATCAGATGTTTCCGAACTTCGCGCCGAGTTATTCGGCGCGCAAACGGCACCGCGCGACGAGAACGGGATTATATCTTTGGAACCTGTTCCTGCTTACACTCGCGAGACCACCAGCCTGACCCTGCGCGACGCACTGTGGCACAATCGCGTTTTACTTCTACTACTGGGCTTGTTGCTAGCTATGGCCGTAGCAGTGACGGCGCTGCCCGCAGAGCGCCCAGCTCCCCTTGATTTCCCGCCCGTGAGCAAGACCACGGAAGCTAACCGTCTTCCCTAAAAACCCCTTCTGACACTACCTTCCCAGCTTTTGCCTTCCTGCTGCGCCAAAGATGTGCAATGCTTACCACTAGCTCAACCAGTAAGAGCCCCACCCCCGCAAAGACAAGGCTCACCAAGACCGGAAGGACTTCGTATGGAAGCCACGATTGAAAAACTGCGGCGATCATCGGCACATTTTCTAACGGGAGCAGACCAATACCTAAAAGAACATAGCCGATCAAGCCTGACACCATCGCAGTAAGTAGACGCCGTAGTCGAGCCTCCATAGGGGCGGCCCTTCTGATCGGCAAAGCGTACGAAACCCCTGCCACCAACGACAGAGACACCATCGACAAAAACAAGCCCATCGCGTCTACAGTTTTGCCTGGTGGCATTGGTCCAGGAATAGGCTCAGGCATTGGCGTTCTGGTAGGCGTCGCCGTCGGGGGGACAGGCGTGGCAGTCGGTGTTGAAGTGGGTGTGGAAGTGGAAGTAGGAGTAGCTGTCGGAGTGGGTGTAGGAGTGGGTGTGGGTCGGTCGACACCAACTTCAACCGGACCCTCTTCTGGAATGGTCAGAATCAGCCGAACCGAGCGCTGGGCCGTATCGCTGATAGCAGTGATCTCCCAGGTACCACTCCGGTCAAGTGTGAAGTTGGTACTCGCCACACCGTTTATAGTGGTTGCTACCAAACGGGGAGCTTCGAGTGATGAAATAGGATCCAAGAACCGAAACTCGACAGGCGTCCCGTCGGGAACAGCCCGGGCATTACGATCCACGATCTTTCCCGTACGCAAATTCAGCACGTCTCCCACCCGAAGATCTAACTGGATTGGGATAGGTGTTACCTCCGGAGACACTTGAGGTGCGGGAGTGGTGGTAGGAGTAGACATGCTGGGAACCAACACATTGTCGGTAACAACTTCGATATTGATGACCTGATTTGGATCAGGACGGGTCGCCTCGATGATTTGATAATCTACAGCATCTACATCCACCGGCAACGAGCCGCGCGGCTGAAATTCCTGAAAGAGAAGCCTCACAGCGGCATCCAGAAACGATGGCGTCTTGCTGTACAGGCCATAGTAGGCGGTGAGCTTACTTACCTCAGTCGTATCCAAGTAATAAGGTGCATTAAATGCCAGCACCACCAGTTTTTTGCCCTGCAAACTCTCGGCGCGTTCTCTTAGGAAGATTTTTAGCGCGTCAGATTGAGGTTGCTCTAGCGTGTTGACATCGAGCAAGGCGAAGATGAGCCAGTCGGCAGCGCCAATCAAATCGTCCACCTGATCACCTGGCTCCTCTGTCTCGATGGTCATTCCGCCGGTTTCAACCGGTTCGCCAATTTCGGCTATTCTGTCGAGAGCTTCACCGGACAGGACGTCCTTTAGCTGGCTAAACGTCAAGCTGTTAACCTGATCGGGCGATATCTGTCCCGTAGCGTCTGGACCATAAAGCTGCAAGATACGAGATTCCAGACCAGTCGGGTCGATGAAATAGAAAGGAGGACAGTCAGGACAATCCCGACCTTGCCGATCGTCAGTTATGATTAGAATCTGGTCGTCGCGGAGAGGTGGACCCGGTAGGCGATCAGAAAGCTCGTCGAGTCCAGGGTAAATCAGAGTGGCTGCCTCCGACGCTACTTGCGAGATGACAGAACCCTGTTGCCCTGCCAATTCCGGTATCTGTTCAAGCGGTACCTGGACCTCCTCCAGGACAAAATCGCCATAGATAGCGCGTTTGCGCTGCAAGATGCGAGCGACCGATTCATCGACGCGTGCCTGAAATGCAGGGTCAGAATTGTATTTGTCGCGGAAGAAAAGAATAGTCGTCTCTATATTGGCTAACTGACTTCCCCAGTCGTCGGTCAGATCAAACTGAGCCAGGTAAAGCAAGTCGTTGCCGGCCAAGAAACACTCCTGGGCGATACGCTTCGCCGGAAAAGTCTCCAGCGTGGGATCGTAAAACTTGCGGATAGCAGGCACTCCGAGCGCATCGCTGACCAATACGCCCCCCGCCGCACGCCAAGGCGCAAACTCAGGCAAACTGAGAATCGCCGGTAAGTTCTGGGCGTCACAACTGATTGGTCGAGTCAACTGACGGATATTGCCTTGAAAGCCTCGGTAGCGGACATGCGACGTCATTAAAGCATCAGTAGCTGCCGACGGAGTATCTGGATTGAGAGTCGTGGCGGCAAAGAAGGGAACCAACTCAATGGATCTTAATGTCTCCAGTGATTTTTGAATGGTAGGCAATTCTTCATAAGGATTGCGATCAGTATCGCCCAAGCCCGGAAAGTGTTTGGCGACCGTCAGCACACGTCCATCACTTCCTTCGTGGACTCCCTGAATGTATGCCTGTCCTAATCGCCCCACCCAATAGGGGTCGCCGCCAAAGGTACGTGTTCCCAGAGTACTGGGCAACGTCGGACGCGGACGGTCAAGTACGTCAAGAGATGGCCCCAACAGCATATTGACGCCGATCAAGGCCAATTCCTGGCCCACGATCTGACCTACTTGCTCGGCATAGGTCGGGTTCCAGGTTGCGCCGATGGCCATTTCGTTGGGCACCGATGTCAATCCATTCCTCAAATCAGTAAAGGGATAGCCATCTCCTTCCTGATTCAGCGCGATGTATAGGGGGATAGGAGTATAGGCCGTTGTAGTGGGAGTGAGCGTGTTGGTAAGCGGCGACGTAAAAGCCAAGTTCTGCAACTCATTGGTCAAGGTCGCCACCTGTTGCGGTGCTGCATCGTTGTTCACGAAGTTGCTGTTGCTAGAGGAGAGTGCCACCCCACCCACTCGATACACCTGAACCAGGCGGGCCACATCAGACGTGGGTGACACATCACTACCCACAAACGTCACCAAGAAGAGCTGCCCTACCTTTTCTTCTGGTGTCATCTGGGCCAGCAGTTGCTCAATGGCTGGATCGAGAGGCGTCGGCTCCTGGTCTTGGGCACGTACACTTGGCCAATCCGGCAACAAGAATAGTGACCAAAGTATAAAGAGAGTCACGAGCAGTCGATGGATTTTTGCTGTCAAGGGATTTCCGATCATGCGGTGTATTTCGTCCCCAACGTGCTAACCACACTCAAGTATACCCGCGAATGTATCAACCGTCAATGCCAGTCATTAAGTGACTTCGCAAGGCCTGAAGCCCCAGCAAGTAACTGCGCCAACCAAATCCGACAACCTGCCCCAAACAAGCTGGGGCCAGCAAGGATCGGTGTCGAAAGCGCTCACGTTCATGGACGTTGCTCATATGTACCTCAACAACCGGCAGGCCAACGGCTGAGATCGCATCGCGCAGGGCATAGCTGGTATGCGTATAAGCCCCTGGATTGATAACCACGCCGTCCGCCCACTCCATCGCATCGTGCAGGGCATCGATCAATGATCCTTCGTGATTGGACTGGAAGACCCGCAGAGTCATGTCCTGGCCGCTGGCATAATCTTGCAAGCGGCGGTTGATTTCGTCCATTGTCAGAGAACCATAAACCTCCGGCTCACGTTGACCAAGTAAGTTGAGATTCGGCCCATGGATCACAAGAATCGCGACCATACTGCTCAGCCTCCTTCTTATAGCTGGGTTCTTATGATTATCTACCGGATTTTACAGGAGATGCAACTCCTGTCAACCGGTATGTGTTAGATGTCCGAGGCAATCGCCCTCGTTTGACGGCCCACGGCGTAGGGTAAACGTAGGGCATACGTCCAGCAGTCTGAGGTTTTCTAGGCTAAGATAGAAATCGTATGAAACCTCTTTTTCTCCTCCTTTTGTAGAGAGCTGGGGAAGCGGGTCCCCAGCTCTCATAGATTCTTAAGACGACCTCGGCTTGACTGGGGTCGTCTTTTTGTTTGAGAAGCCATCCAGGCAGGGTGCTTGCCCTCAATCTACTGGGCGACGCTCTGCACGTGTGGATGCAGAAGTGAAATGACATACCGAATCCCAGACTTGCCTCATCCGTGCTAACCGCAGCCGCCATTTCA
>Ga0180437_10006250_pt1 | contig 15944 bp, 28 predicted proteins | sample SS_ome_4_FD_132410 | JGI IMG/M metagenome (GOLD analysis project Ga0180437, IMG submission 132410) | Hypersaline lake sediment archaeal communities from the Salton Sea, California, USA - SS_3_D_1 metaG | ecosystem: Environmental > Aquatic > Non-marine Saline and Alkaline > Hypersaline >...
CCACCGCCGGAGTAATCGGCATGATGAAGGGAGTGGAGTACTCTGCGGCCAAGGCGGGCATTATTGGCATGACGATGACGCTGGCCAAAGAGGTGGCGGAGTACGGGATACGCGTCAACTGCGTTTCCCCCGGTATTGTGGGGACGGAGCGTGTCCTAAAGATGGCGCCGGACCGCATCCCCCAGTGGGAGAAGGGAATCAAGCTGGGCCGACTGGCCAGGCCGGAGGAAATCGCTAAAGCGGTGCTTTTCCTGGTCTCGGAGGAATCCAGCTATATAACCGGGCAGAATATCATCGTTGACGGTGGGCTGTGCCTGGGGCCGGAAGGGTATTGATGGCCGGCAAAAGGTGATAATAGTCACAGACAAACGGAAAGCCGTTTCATAAAATAAAATGGCTGTTATAAAAAATTTGCGGGGAGAACGGATGAGAATAAAATACTTGGTGGGAGTGTTAATCGGTGCGGCCATCGGTCTCGGGCTCAGTTACCTTTACAGTCAGAGTGGTGGAGCCGCCATTACCTCAAATTTATGGGCAGGTGCCCTTATAGGCGCGCTGGTCGGTCTGTTCCTGGTATCCGCGGCTGGCACATCGGGCAGCGCCAGCGGCAGCAGTGATGGTTGCGGTGGAGAAAGCCTCCAGTTTGGCTGAGCACCGTTTCGCTGGGGTCCCGTGGAGGAACCCGGGGAGAAAAAAGGCAGTGGCGAAAAGGCCAGCGGCAGGAAAAGCGAGGGAGGCTAGATGAGCAACGTGGTTAATATTGATGACGGGTTATGTATGGGGTGCGGGGCGTGCGTTGAAATTTGCCCGAAAAGCATCCTGTATCTAGATGAAAAGACAGGCACGGCGGAGGTGACAGACCAGAGGCTTTGTGATAGCCTTGGAGGCTGCGAGAGGGTTTGCCCTGCCGGTGCCATCAGTGTAGATTGAGGAGAGCCAGCGTATGCCACTCTATGAATATGAATGTCCGGAATGCAGCAAGAAGTTCGAAATACGCCGCAGCATAAACGAAAGCGATATCGACCTTAAATGTCCGGCGTGCCGGAAAGGTAAACTCAAACGGGTCCTGTCCCTCTTCAGCACCACGTCCTCTGAAGGGAGTTGCGCCCCGACCGGTTCTACCTGAGGCGTAAGGTTGTGAGGCAGTTCGCCTCATAAGCTATTCAAATTCATCTCTGGTCAAAACGGTTACCACGAAGGCCGCTATGCCCAGTATGGAAAAGGGCAGGGCGGCGGCAATTGAGCCGGCAAGCGCCAGTGTCCATCTTTTTCCCTGTAGTGCGTATATGCCGCCCACCATCCCCAGTATGCCGAAAACACCCAGGGTTATGGCAATAACCAGCATCAGGGTGGGAATATTCATAAATACCCCGGCCTCCTCGAAGGCGGAATGAATCACGGGATTGTTCCCCACCGCCAGCAGGGCGATAATCAGGCCGAAAACGCCGAATAGTTTCAGCACCGCGGCTATCACCGTCAGAATCCCGGCCACCATGTGCATCTTTGTTTTATCCATTTAGCAACCTCCTGAGGGCGGGACTGTTTCCCGCTTGTGGACGCCACAGATTGACAGCCCCGCATTGATGGCATACTATAGCGGAAAAAGAATGCTGTCAAGGATGAAGCAGAGAGGAGGTTAAGAGATGGTCTTTCAGCGAGATGGCAGACCTGCCGAAAGTAAACTTTCCGACAAGCTGGCCGAGCTCCTGAGCATCGAGAATGAAATCAGCAATATCATGAGGCGGACGGATAGCCTCAAGGGGAGGTCACTGACGACGGTGCGCGACCTGATACGGGATGCTTTACATAAAGCCTACGAGATATCAATGACCTTTGGTCCCAAGGAGATGTCCGTTGAGGCGGGGATAGGCGTGCCGCCGCGGGTCTCAGTGCGCTTCACCTGGCCGCTGATAGAAGAGGCGAAGAAAGAAGAGCTTTCCCTCGATGAGCTGTTCCGGTAGGGGGTGCTCTTGACAGTTTTTTATTTTAGTATATAATGGCTACACATCAGCATATCGGGAGGGCTACCATGCGCAGACCAATTGCCGATAGAATGCTGGACTTATGCGAGTACAATGCTCAGCAGATTGCCGAGCTCTGGTATGCCGATGTGAGCTCAAGCTCAAGGACACGCTCATACCGCTCTATCCCGGCACAGCGGGCCATGCTTCAGGCCGTTTCCATCTACCAGAATTTGAAAGAATTATATTTCGATGACCAGCCCTATCAGGCAATCCTTGAGTTTATGAAGAAAAAGCAATACGTTGAACTGCTCCATGAGGACAACATACCGATTCACGAGGCCATCTATTCCCTGATATTGATGAGAAGACATATCTGGCTCTTCTCGGAACTGCGCGCCGTGTACAGCGATACGCCTGTGGAAATGCACCAGGCACTGGCCAGCGTCAACAGAGTGGTACTGCTGTTCGATTATATTATTTATATCCTGGCCCAACTATATTATGAGCTGGGTGAACGAGAGTTCTAGCTTCAAGATGTCCTCAAAACTAGCTGTCCGCTAAAAAATCTGGCGGGAGCGTATGGGAGTCGAACCCACCGAAGGCGTTATCAGCGCCCCCCAACGGATTTGAAGTCCGCGAAGCCCACCGGGACTCATCCGCTCCCGTCTCTGCGCTGCCGGCGCTACATCGATTATAATCTTTGCCAGCGTCGGGTTCAACTGTTCGGGCGCTTCTTTCGTCCGTGGAACGCTTGCGCGAGCTGCAGGTCAGGCACTTGCACGTTTTTATCTTTCTGTTGATATACCACTGATGCCCGCACTTCGAGCAGACAAGTGTTACGCCTTCCCCGCGACCGCGAACCTCTTCTCCAAGCCTCTCGAGGTCATGGGGACAAGTGCCTCCAGCGACGAGGTCGAAATTAGAGCGTTTTTCCGTTGCTGGCGACAGTTCACCATTAACGACTGACTGTTCAATTGCCTTTTTCGACCTTACAACTGCTAGTTTTTTCATCTCTGCGTCTCCTTTTTTCTTAATCGTAGGACAGCCAGAGTAAAGGAAGCTAATTTGTCACCGACGAAAGGGCATAGTTTAGGGCTGACGGGCACAACGGCTCTAGCGCAGGGCTTGACGGATCAGAGGGGTTCAAAGTATTACGTTTTTCGGGTCGAGAATAATGCATATTCCGCTAGAAAGAAAGCGCGGTTAATATCGGTCTCGTGTAGTCCTAATCCGACTAAAATCTTTTTTAAACGTCGCTTATACGCTTCTAAAGATTGAGCTTCTCCGGCGAGCTTATCGACAAGGGACGTCTTACCAAATAACTTCATATAGCGCTTTTCCAGTTTCTTACTTAATGGTTTTTTACCCGTTTCAATTCGACTAAGATGTCCCTGTGTAATAGAGAGTTTTTCGGCGAACTCGCTCTGATTTAATTTTAAGAGTGCTCATCCAGATACCAAATACGTGACAGATTGACATTTTCATCTTAATTACATATCCCGCCACTCTCAAACCTACAGCTTCGCGTACTGGTAGCCTCTTATACCATCCCCATTTTTAAACGACATCACGTCTCAGCGAATATATCCATCGTTTAAACGCGGATAGCGGAATGGTTGGTTTTGACTTTTTTATGCAATATTTACTTGAAAGTAAATAGCAATGTTTATTGTGACTGTGTAAAAAGATTCCACAAGTGGACGAATGCTATCAAAGGTCAAGCATTCAATAGGATATCCAACATATAAATCGTGAGGGAAAAATAAGGCTTCATATCGGTCTAAAATATACAGTATCTTCTCATCAAATTTAATGTGCTTAGCACTCCAGGCGATTCTTAGACCACTGCTACTCAATCGACTCTTGGTTGCTAAAGCATGGCTAATAATTTCACATAAAGCCCCGTTGACCGGTTTATGTCCAGATGTTAGACTATTACCTGCTAAATCTTGAATGGTGTGTATGAAAGATGGAAGAAACGGATCAGGTAATAAAGGTGCTTTTAGCTGACGACGAGGAAATTTACCGCGAAGGACTGGCCAAGGTTCTAAAAGAACAGAAACATATTGAGATAGTCTCGCAATGCTCCAATGGTCGGGATGCGGTGCAGAAAGCCAAGGAAACCGAGCCTGATGTAGCTTTGATAGACACCAATATTTTAGACTATGACAGTGTGGAAGCTACTCGACATATCAATGAATCAAGTCCAAAGGTAAAAGTGGCCCTACTTACAGACTCAAAGAGTGAACAGGAACTCTTCTCTGCTATAGAGTCGGGAGTGACGGGGTATCTTCTAAAAGACATTAAAATCGATGACCTTGTTAAGTCTATCGAGTTGATCGGCAAAGGTGAGGTCGTAGTATCTCCACCTCTTGGCGAGAAACTTGTTGGCAAGTTTGCTTCGATGAAAGAAAAGGAGAGCGAAGACCAAGCTGGTCTCACAGATAGGGAGATAGAAATCACGAGGTTATTAGCCAAAGGAGCCACAAATAAAGAGATAGCTGAGACTTTATTTATCACCGAGAACACAACCAAGGTTCATGTCAAGAACATTCTTGAAAAGTTGCAGCTACGTAACCGTCAGCAGTTAGCAGCCTTTGCGGTGCAGCAGGGCTTGATAACTGAGATAAGAGATACTGAACAGAAGCCTGACTAAAACCATTAATCGGATAGGTTGTTTCTAAGAGGGTTATCACAAGATAACCCTTTTTGCATATTAAACTAACTCCAAAGCGGTATATCGGATATGGTTCTGGGCAAGTTAGAATTGTAACTACAAACAACTGAAGAAAGGCTGTACGGTAACTTCTATCTTCATCGTGTTAACAAAGGCTACATGACTTAGATTGCGGATATACGATAGCGCAGGATTACAAGCCATACATAATTTGCAGAAAAAATCGTTGCTAACCCCATTAAGGAATAAAAGCCGAAATGCTACAGCGTGATCCGCAACGGATGCCAGCAGCATTGATTCCAGAAGCAGACAGACTAAGGTGAATTCCAAGCTTTAGGCTGGAGGAAATTGAGTGCTCTGGAAAGAGCAATGGGTGAACTCTCTAACTTGGACAGACAGGCAATAAGCAAAAGGATACGCGGTTTAGTACAGAAACATCTGGAAATGGGGGTATCTGCGGACACCAGGGTAATTTGCCACAACTGCGGGCACGCTAAATCATTAGCAGGGACCGTGCATTATGGCCGCTATCGGCTTTGTAATGACTGTGCTTTGCAGTATGAGGTGACAAAAGCTAAAGGCGACGTTCAAACGATAGAGGATTTCGTTTCAGCTGACTAACACAAGAAAAAATTAGCACTCAGAAGGGAGGATATAGAGGCGTGATCACCGCCAGTGACAAAGCATTAAATAAGCTACACGAATGGCTAACACAAAAATACTTTGAGACAGGTATCGGGTTTAGACTCTTTACTCTTAGGAACGAATTTTGCAAACCAATCTATATTATCAAGCTTGATAGGCAACACCGAGAAGACGAGGTTGCGGAGCTGAACGGGATTAGATTTCTCTTGGACCCAGCCAGCGCCGATGAATTCACAGGTTACGAGCTTACTTACTTAGATGAGCCTGATGGCGGATTCCTGTTGATGAAAAATGGAGGGAACGATGGGTGAAATCAGCGTAAGGGAGCTATGCCAAAAACTTAAGTCTGAAGCAATGGCAAGACATGACGATAGCGAAGTCAACGACCTAAGGTTGCGAATCTTAGACTATTTTATCATTAACGACATTTCTGATGATATCTTCGGGGATGTTCTCGAAGCCCGGCTTAATGACCCTGACCCCGCCAAGGAACTGAGCAAGGTTATATGTGCCGAGATTTTAAAGGCATGGTGGAATAAATCTGATAATAAGCCGTGAGCAGTAATAGCTGAGCAAGTATAGTGAGCCAATATTTTAGAGAACGAGGTGCGGGATGTTAACAGTAACAGATAGTGCTAAGCAAGAACTGAAAAAGAAGCTACAGGATTCCACTGATGACACGGAGGCTAGTCTGAGACTTGAAGTAAAACCGCCAAGTCAATTTGGCCTGTCTCTGAGTGAGGAGGCAGAAGGTGACCAGGTGATAGAGTACGAAGGGAAAAAGGTGTTGCTAGTAGCATCCGAGTTAGCGCCTACAGTAAATGAGGCCACCCTTGATGTTAAAGATACGCCTGATGGTCCAAAGCTGATTATTTCAAAGTGAGAGTAAGGAACGTTTTAAAGAGAAGTGGTTAACTGAGAAAAATGCCTGGAAAGTCGAAAGGGGATTAAAGCAGGCGAAAAGCCTTACATACTTTGGTTACTACGAAAAATGTGATGTTCTATGAAGGGAGAGAGACGAGCATCAGTGACAGAATTAAGGAATCTGGGAGACAACAGAACTGTAGTTCTTTATACCAATGACAACCGTGTATACAGAAAAATCCGGGACTCTGTTAAGCCCATAAAGATAGTACCATACGAGCAAGAACAGGGAGCAAAGATAGTTATGGTTGGAGTGGATATTTATTTTCCCAAGGAGTATCGAAAATGGCTGGAACGGAATGTTGGCTTCCACGCCTAAAAAGTCCAGAAGAAAGCTCAAGAGATAAATATCTGCCGATAGATAGCACACTCCATCCAGCCAAACGCTTTTTGATTTACTTGGTAGCAGCCTTCGGCTATAAGAGAACGGTTTTCAACCTAGCCCGGAAGGCGGCAAGAAAAGCCGGTAAACCTCTCCTCAACGCTGGCTGCGGTTCAAAGTTTACAGACTTAAGCGACGTTAATCTGGACATAGTTCCCAGAGAAGTACCTCATTTCTTCAACGGCGATATTCAAAAGCTAAGTCAGTTTAAGGATAAGCAGTTCGGCGCTGTCTATGCCAGCCACGTGGTTGAGCACGTCGAGGATTTTGACTCTGCTCTAAAAGAGCTTGATAGGGTGGCAGAGAATGTCTATGTTATCACTCCATTCCCACTGTGGCCTTCGGCTTGGCTTTGCCCTAGCCACAAGTGGATTGTTTGGAGAGGTAAGAGGATTGCCAGAACACCATATTATTGTTTCAAACAAATTGTCTGGAAAATCAAATTGCAGCTGGCTCAATTCAATAAAAGGACACCCCAAGTCGAGAGAGGCGGTTGCCGATGGGGAATTAATCTTGACTCCGAGAAATAGATAAAAATAATTTTACTCTGGATATGACATGTCAAGACCAGCCAAAAAAGAGAAAACAAATGAGGAAGGCAGTTCTATCAGGTAAGAAGGAGAAAGGATTTCGCTTACCTCCCGATTAGGCCAAGTTTCAGGCTGAAAAAGCGATCATATTTACGCAGGAGATGTTAATTGAAACCGCCGATTTTCTGACGTATGAGGTTTAAATGGAAATAGAATTTGGAACCGAAGTAATAGACAAGAATGGCATAGTCTTGGGCACGGTGGATCACTTGGTACGTAACACTTGGACTGGCGAAATCAGTAAATTTATCGTGCGCAGAAAATCGCCTGACGGTGATCTCTTCTTGTCACCCCAAAATGTACTAGAGGCAACAAACACCACGGTTAAGCTGAATGTTGCGTTAGGTGAAGTGAACGAGAAGCACAAATTGTGATTCATACGAGGTAGTAAAGGAGGAGCGGTTTGAGGGCATTGCTGTTTAGGCATGAAGATAGGCCATAATAATTTAAGAAGGGAGTAACACGATGTTTTGGAAAAGAGACAAAGGAAAAAAGAAGGAAAGGGGAGTTATGGGACTTGGGGGTAGCGCTGTTTGGTACTATCTGCGTAGACATTATGGACTTAATGGTGATGAAATGGTACTTCTGAGGCGAGTGGAGTCTGATGGCATGATCGATGACAAACCGGTGACCATGATTCGTATTTTTAACCCAGCCGCCGCCAAGGAAAAAGATGCAGCTATTGAAGATTATCATAGCCTGGATAACCACCCGGATCTGATACTTTATGAAGGCCATTATTGCATTTCTAGGGGTGAGATATCTGATGGCAAAATAGAAAAGAGATAGCCAAAGGGGCGGTCTGGCTCAGGAGTTAAATCGTGATATCAGTAACTGAACATGCCAAACAGGTGCTGAAAAGCATACTTATTGATATGGAAGCGGGCCTGGACAAAGGGTTGAGACTCCTGCCAAGTCCAAACGGTGAATTTGTGTTGGCTCTTGATATCCTACGGTCCGCCGACCAAGTCGTGGAATACGAAGGTCTCAAGGTTCTTCTAATCGGCGTTGAGTACTTTAGATTCCTCAACGGCAAGACGATAGATTGCGAGGAGACAGAAAATGGAGAGGTTTTACTCGTGCGATAGCGTGATTTCCGTGCAAAGCAGAGATAGCAAGGGGCACTTTATCAAGGGTAATGTGCCTTGGAATAAAAGACGGGATAGCTCCCCGAGTGTCCCCGTGGAAGTGGGCCCGGAGCCGGCAAAGGTACATGGTGGGGGAGTACTAAGACCGGAGCGGGTTCGTATCATTTGCCCAGCTTGCAGAGAGGAAGTTGAAGCCGTAGCTTTGGACGGTCGGGTCATAGGATACTGTGCAGTTGCCAAGCGCTATGTGGATTTCTTGGTAAGAGGGGCTAATGAAAGAGAAGTTAGACGTAAAGCCATTCTCCAGGTGGTGTTAAAGAGAGTCAGAAGAGTTGACGAGGAAATACACTCATATAGGTCAGTTACGAAAGGAGGTGAAGGCATTTCTTCCTCAGGAGGCTCAAGAGATATTTTTACTGTCATACAATGTTGCCTGCGATGAGGGTCTAACAGAATCGAGTTGCCTTCGATATGCGTGGAATATGGTTCATAATAACGGGTATAGGAAAGATAGGATAACTGGCCAATGGAGGAAACCCGATGCTGATAACTTGGAAAACCAACTCCGTTAACTGGTATTTCCAGAGTGGTAACCCATTTATCGTTCCGTTAGTAGCTATAGAGAGTTGGAAAGGCTAATGTCAATGCAGCAGACGAAATGTAATGCCTGCGGACGTGCAGTTGAAGCTGGAACTGCAATGGTGCATCAGATAGTACCGGAAAAAGCGAAGGAGCTTTTCGGTGTATCAGATTCCTCAACCACAATACTGTGTAAAAGTTGTTCGAAAGAAGTTATCGACTGGTATCAGAAAAGAATATCTTCGATCACCTATGATAGCAATATAAAACAGTTTCGAGCAAAATCCCCGGCTGAAATGGCAAATGAGTATCATAATACCTATCGGAGTTTTGTGAATTTCAGGAGAAAGCGTCGGAAAAGAATAAAGAAAATATAATCCATGGTATTCGTGTATACGCCAGTTCGCTTTAATAACAACTGACGCTCTTGTAAAAACAGAGGAGTTCCCACAAGATGATAAAATGAGGGGCCTCTCACGCATGAAGGGAGGAAAAAGCGACGGAGCAGATAGAGTTTCAGAAAGTAATGCTAAAAGACCCAGAGACGAATCTTGACAAGGGAGATGCTATAGTCGTGATTCGTGACGGACGACAAGTAGCCCTGCTTCCGGAGGCCGACAGATTGAGACGCGCCCTTAATCTATCAATGTGGGAGATTGAAGAAACCATGAGAGATTTCACGGCAATAATGGGGCGCAAACCGACTAAGGATGAGAAGGAGTTCTGGAAGGCCGTTGCTGACTACAAGCGCAGCCAGTGCCACAACTAGTTGGGGAAAATATTTAGGAGGAAAATGATGGAAGTTACTGAAGCAGCAAAGAAAGAGCTGAAGGAAAAGCTAGCTGCAAATACCAATGAAACCGATGTCTGTATCAGGCTGAAGGCAGATCCGGATGGTGGACTTGGTTTAACACTTAGCCGCGAAGCCGAAAGCGACGTTGTTGTCGAGCACGAAGGCAAGAAGTTATTGCTAGTGACTCAAGAAATAGCGGCAACTCTGGAAAACGCCGTAATTGACGTTGAAGAGACAAAGGAAGGTCGTAAATTGGTTGTACGGACAAAATAACCAAATCGATGTGAATTTATGTTCGATTGAAGTCAATGGGGAAAAAGGATAGCAAAAAAACAGCAAAGAAAGCTTACAAACAGAGCGCTGCCTATCTTAAGAAAGGTCCAAAGAAGTCGAAATAGAAATATTGAGGATCTGAATAAGGCTAAGCGTGCAATTTACTAGGGGGGTATGTCTATTGATTAAAGGAAGGAGTAAGCCTAAGGGAAAAAAGCGAAGATTCTATACTCCGAAAAGAAAAGTCTGTTCCTTTTGCAAAGAAAATATTGCCGTTATTGACTACAAAGACATTTCTCGTTTACGTCAATACATATCTGATACAGGGAAAATAGAACGTCGCCGAGAAACAGGGACCTGTGCCAAACATCAACGCGCTTTGGCGAGCGCTATAAAAAGAGCACGGCATCTGGCGCTTTTACCTTATGCTTCTACCCACATTAACGAAAATGGGGCAGAACATAAGAGGAGTAAAGACGCATCATGAGTAGGTGCAAATATGCAACTATTGTCTATCTATGGCTATTTCTTCGTTTGACTACATGGCTATAGTAGTTATCACCATTTCGTCAACAGGACTGGAGGTTACTAATGAAAAAGCTATTACTAATATGGAATCTAATTCTAACCACTTTGCTGACAGTAATCATAATTAACGGATGCTCAGCACTAAACCCTCAACTTGATGCGTTAACGGCTGAGGTAAGAACAAATCGCCAATTGATTGAGGAGCTTTCAGCTTTGGCTAATTCAAATAGGGAAGCCGTGAATGGTACTAGTGAGGCAATCGCAGCCAATAAGGTATTAATTGAAACCTTTGCCGATATCACTGAAAATAACATAAAAACTCTCGAAGGCTCACTGACGCAATATATCGAGCAGTACGTTGAGGCATATGTTAATCAGGTTATTGGTGCCAAGTAAATACTAATTTAGTTTAGACTACTTTACAAGTAATATATCTTTTCCCTGTTTGACAGATTAACCAAGGACAGCGGTTGTGAGTAGGCGGGAATATACAATGCTCACCATAGTTACTTCCTTGCTCGAAGTAGCAGCCATAGTCGCAATTGTAATATGGTTACTACCCCTTTGGGGCATCAGAATTCCCGTGTGGGGCCTGATCCTTATCGTGCTGGCCTTTGGGGTCTATCAGTTCCTAACATACCGGTTGGGTAAAAGAGCGCTGGGTAGAAAACCTGTGGTTTCATCCGACGCTATGGTGGGGCGCTATGGAAAGGCAATTACATCGCTTACTCCAGATGGTTATGTCCAACTTGATGGCGAGTTGTGGCGAGCTTCTTCAGTTGGATCGCATACATACAGAGGCGATGAAGTCGTAGTTAGGGAAGTGAAGGGGCTAACCTTAGTTGTAACCCCGCGGGCTGATAAGTCTGAAGGAAGCAAGTGATAGAATTTTTGTGTCAAGTTTAACAATGGCCTAGTCGTATATTAGAGATAAAAATTTACACGATGACGCTAGATGCGAAATGCGCTAGGACGGTCAGCGTGTGTTGGTTTTTAATTTGGATCCGAGTTTCCCCGATATACTCGTCGTTTAAACGCGGGTAGCAAATTCGTTAGTTCGAACTTAATTAACCACGGCTGAATAAAGCTTCAAGCTATCTTCGAACTTAACCGACCGCGTATACCGCTCGACCATCGCAAGTGATTCCCAACGACCAAGCCGCATGCTTACCATTCCTAACAAGGACAGCGGATTCCCTGTCCATTGCTCATAAGTGGTGCATTCATGATTTCCTAGTATTTGCAAATTATGGAGGTAAAGTGAGTTTAGTATATTGACAGGTTTTTCATCCAATGTTACCTTCAAAACGGAGGTGATGAGATGTGAAAAAGTCACTCTTAATTTCACTAGTAATTTTACTCGCGGTGAGTCTCGGTATCACGATGGTTTCGCCCCAGTCGGTCAAGGCACAGCCTCCAGCAGGAAAATTTACATTCAATATTATGGCAGAAGGGCAAGGTGATTGGAAACTTTCTTATTTTAGCGGTGGCCACGATAACGGAACAGGTGAATTTTCTTTCGGTATAACTGGGGAGGTAAGTGATAAGAAGATTCCGATGGGACGAGGACATGGATACCCCCCTGACGCTGAAGTAGCAGGTCATGTTATTGGCTCATTTGATGGTCATACGATTAGCGTAGGCTTGCAGGGGCATCTTCATAAGGATCATTTGGGGCGTATGCCCGTTCGCCTTAATGAAGAGTGGAATGATATACCTCGTCTTATCCAAATGCACGCTTTAACATTAAGGGGTAGCTACGATGGCGAACCGATTTATCGCAGTGGGTCTAACCATTTTGCGGTAGATGATGAACTTGGTTACAACAGAATTGAAGGCTTGCTGGTTATCCCGGACGTAGGTTACTTAACTATCTGGATAGATGAGACTGAGGCAGATATTTTCAAATTTAAAATACATGAGGTTGGCAATTAACGAGCATAGGCTTGTTTTAACATTCATCAAGGCATAATCGCTTCATAAAGCTTCAAACTATCTTCGAACTTTACCGACCTAGTATATCTCTGCACCATCTCCAAATTTTCCCAGCTACCAAGATTTTCTTCAAAAAGTATTGACAACTAATAAATGCAGGATTACAATTCCTCTATCAAAAAGCTTCATGAGCGTAAATTCAATAGAGGCTACTAAATTGAATTAGGAGGTCATTAGCTATGAAATACTTGGTTCTCACCAGACGCAAGGACGCATTCTTAATGGTGCCACAAGAGCAGCGAATGGCAATTTGGGAAGGGATGGTCGCTTACATCGAAAAGTATCAAAAGATGGGTAAATGTAAAGAGATTTATATGGATGGTGACTTGCAGGGAAGTGCAAGCATCTGGGAGACCGATTCTGAAGAAGAAGTGACTAAGTTCATCCTTGAGAATCCAATGTCGCCTTTCATGAGTATGGACATCCGACCTGTTGTAGGATGGGGTATTGCAGTTAAGGCTCAAAGAGAATATTTCCAGAAACAAACCAAGTAATATCCTCAAGACAGTGGTGCCTCATAAAACTTCAAGCTATCTTGAAACGTAACCGACCTCGTATATCGCTCAACCATCGCCATAGACTAGCTATTGGCTTACGCTTCAGATACTAAATCCGTTGGGGTTACATAAAGACGGGTGTACGGTATCGTTTTTTAATTGACTCGACTCAGTTCTTCATATATCTCTAGTTTAAACGCGGATAGCGGTGGGTGGTTATTCTGAATCTTGACATATGCTCAGATAGGAGTACAATGCACTTATTCGTTACTACCTGACATAGAGAAATATTTAACTTAGGGTGGTCGGTGATGGGAGTAACTAGGGCATCGAAGATTGCTAGTTGACGCGGTTGTCGATGCCCTTTTTATTCTAGGTTAAGTATCTGCACAGCTAACAAGTGAGTAGATGGGGATGAACGAACGACTGCTTCCCTTGGCGCTAGTCATATTGATTTTATCTACCTTGATACTAGTGGTTGGTTGTCAGCCTGAACCAAAATCACCTATACCACCACCAACGCCCAGCGAGACGCCGCCACCGAGACCCAAAATCAGTGAAGCTGAAACAATTACGTTCCCTGACGAGAACTTGGAATCAGCTATAAGGAATACCCTTGACAAGCCAGCAGGCGAGGAAATAACAGTTACTGAACTGGATAAACTTACCGCTCTGTATGTTGAAAATAGCGGTATTAACAATATTTCGGGTCTGGGCTACTGCGCTAACTTAACTGAACTCGGCCTTAGCGGCAATCAGATAAGTGATATTTCCCCCCTTTCCTATCTTAGTAACCTGACTGAGCTTCGCCTTTCGGCTAACCAGATACACGACGTATCGCCCATCTCCTCTATCACTAACTTGACCACACTCCTAATCGATAATAATCAGATAAGCGATGTATCTCCCCTGTCTTCCCTCGCTAACCTGAGCTGGCTTACTCTTGATGGGAACCAGATAAGCGAATTATCTCCCTTGTCTTCCCTTGCTAATTTGACAATACTTGGCCTTGGGGGTAACATTCTCAGCGACCTTTTCCCGCTGGCATCTCTAACCAACCTCACTGTGCTTAGCCTCGGTAATAATCAGATAGAAGATATATCGCCGCTTTCCTCCCTTACTAACCTAAATCGTCTCGAACTTTACTATAACCAGATAAGAGATATCTCTCCCCTAGCCTCACTTACGAAACTGACTTCCCTCTCTATGCACGTGAACCTGATAGGCGACATTTCTCCCTTGGCTTCACTCAGCAACCTGAAAGGGCTCTTCATTGGCTGGAACCAGGTAAGTGATATTTCTCCCCTGTCTTCCCTCACAAATCTAAGAACGCTCGTCCTTTACGGGAATCAGATAAGCGATGTCTCTCCGCTTACCTCCCTCATCAACCTGACTACGCTCCATCTTGACGATAATCAGATAAGCGATATTTCTGCCCTTTCCTCTCTCACCAACCTGACTGAGCTACGTCTTATTGGAAACCAGATAAGCGATATCTCTTCCCTAGCTTCCCTCACTAATCTAACTGCACTCGAACTTTGCAGAAACCAGATAAGTGACATCTCTCCGCTAGTAGAAAACAGTGCACTAGGCGTAGGAGACGAAGTATGTCTTGAAGATAACAATCTGGACCTTGGAGAAAGTTCAGAAGACATAAAGAATATCAGGATATTAGAACAGCGCAGAGTGCGAGTTTACTATTAGTCCCCATTTTTAAACGCCATTACGTATTTGTGTATATATCGCTAGTTTAAACGCGGCCAGAGAGTTTGTTAGTTCGAGCTCAATTAACTACTGCCGAATAAAGCTTCAGACTATCCTCGAATTTAACGCTCCTCGTATACCGCTCAACCATAGCCATCGACTCCCAGCGACCAAGACGCTTAATGTGAAGTGAACCTACTCCGCGCTTGGCGAGGATACACTTCTCAGATTTGATTCATTTTACAAGATAAAGTAAGATGTAAAAAACAAATATTTAAAGAGGTAAATAAATGCCTGGAGCTATAGAGTACCAAAAAATAATGACAGAGATAGTTTATGTCAATATGCCGGGACCAGATGAACCAACGGAAAGAATGAGCGGCAGTGAATTGCTACACGGCTTCCTGTCTGACCTTCACAACGCAGAAAACGCGACAGTTAAGCAATATGTTAGCGAGCTTTGCATTAAGTGGAATGTTCACTATAGAAAAGCCCAGAAGTAATTGTGACTTAACCTCAGCGCACAATGTCACTATACAGCTTCAAAGAATCATCAAAGCGCACACTCCGCGTATAGCGCTCAACCATAGCTATCGACTCCCACCGACCTAGTCGCATGATATGAAGCGAATCTACGCCGCGCTTAGCTAAGATACTGGCGAACGTTCGTCTAAACGTGTGCGGGTTGCAGGGAAGTCCGGTCTTCGCTCTCAGCGCTTTGAGCATATCGACTATGACCCAAGGATTAATACCCCATAATCGACCACTCATCTTATTCTTACTTAGCCATTCTCGCAGTAGCTTCTCAGTACGCTCTCCGAATGGTGCGTAGCCTTCTTTATTGCCCTTGCACTTGACCTTGATTAATCGATTTTGCCAGTCGATATTTTTGACTTCGATGTACGCTAGCTCGACGAGTCGTAGACCGCTATCGGCGAAAAGCGAGGTGATAGCTTTATCACGTAGGCAAGTCGCTTGGTCAATGAGATACTCAAGCTGTTTCGGCGTTAGGCTTGGCAGTATCTTCTTCTCGACTTTTGGCGCTTCGACGGCGAGTACCGGGTTATCCTGTGGATTAAGTCTAAAACCCGACTTAGGCGAATACAGCCAGTTATAGAAAGCTCGTAGACAGCGAAAATAACTGTGCTTACCGCCGTTAGAGCATTTACGAGAGGTTATGAAGCGCTGAACGTCTAGTCCGATAACGTTGAGGCTGACTACTTCGCTGGAAAGCCTGAGATATAGGCGGTAATTGTCGATAGTTCGAATCGATAGACCGTCGCGGCGAGAGCTGACGAAGGCTTC
>Ga0180437_10006251_pt1 | contig 15943 bp, 11 predicted proteins | sample SS_ome_4_FD_132410 | JGI IMG/M metagenome (GOLD analysis project Ga0180437, IMG submission 132410) | Hypersaline lake sediment archaeal communities from the Salton Sea, California, USA - SS_3_D_1 metaG | ecosystem: Environmental > Aquatic > Non-marine Saline and Alkaline > Hypersaline >...
CAGTCGGAATACCAGCCGGCATAGAGAGCAGCAACGTCATAGTCGCTGATCGACACGCGCCGCACATTGCCGTTGACCGATACAGTGATACCGTTGTTCAGGCCGACGCCAAAGCGGTCGCTTGGCGAGGCGTAGTACTCTGCGCTAAAGGGGGCTGGCTCGCTTGTGTCAGCCCTTGACGGCATGCTGCTTCCCAGGACGCTGGACATCAGCAGGAGCGCGATAACTCCCAGCACGCCGCCCAGACAAGTGCACAACGCCCTGCAGTGCCTCGATGTAACGATCATTGGTATATCTCCAGAGTGGGGGTTGATGCGCTCAAGCACCGGCCATTCGGCCGTGCGTGCAGCACGGCTACCGCCTCCTCATGATGGGCAAGTATGCTCTGGCGCCTGCGGGCGTGATCACCGACGTACGCGTTGCTGTCGGTGTCTGCGTTGCTGTGGACGTGACTGTTGCCGTCGCCACCTCAGTGGCCGTGGGCTGGCCCGTTGCAGTCGGCGTCGGCTCCAGCAGTTCCACCCACAGCTCGAGCTTTGGGCGGTCTCTGTGCAGCGCATAGGGTGGCGACTCGCGCTGGTCCGAACTGGTAAAGGTCCAGTATCCACTGCCAGCACCGTCCCCTTCCAGCACGATGCCGTGATTTGATGCTGGGTTAGCCACCCATTCCCGGGCCAGAGCAGTCACATCCCAGGCATACGTCGTCTCCGCTTGCCTGACCCACACGCTGGACAGCGGCTCCGCATCTCGGTCACTGGAGCCAGCGCAGCCGGGGACCTCCCACTGCGTGTCCACGGTGGCATTCTCCCAGCCGGCCTCGCTCACCTCCCATGGCCGTCTGATACCATAGCACTTGACCAGGAGATCATCCACATTGCTGTGTCCGGTAGCCCGGAGGTTCAGCGTTGCAGAGACCACCTGCGCATTCGGGGGCAATACGGAGACGTCGAACTTGAGCAGTGACTTGCGCGTTCCATCTGCCGCGACTTGCACGGTATAGCCGCTGGGGCCTGAGGCGGCGGTCCCGATCCAGGTATCACAGTCCTCCCGATACCCGGTCCACCCCCGCTGAAAGAAGATGGACACCGGAGAGACGGGCAGGAAACGGGCGGTGTAGTTGGCAAAGTTCAGGCCAAAGTCGGTGATTTCACCGTCTCGGTCAAAGAGATAGCCGTTGAAATTCAGCGTTGGGTTCAGCGCGTACCAGGTCCAGCGCTGGACCAGTCTGTAGCCATCTGCGGGATAGCCGATCTCGGGATCGATGGCGTTCAGCATGTAGTCAAACGTATCGTACATGAACTGATTGATGGTCTCGCGGGGGAAGCAACCTGTGCAACTTCCCTCGGGCGTCTGAGCCAAGACACCCATCTCAGTGATGATGAGCGCTTTGTCCTGAAAGCCCCGATCCTTCATCCAGGTGCGGAACTCAACGACCAGCTGACGAAAGACGTGAAAGCTAGCTTGCTGAAGCGGCGAGAAATACCAGCCCCTCGCGCACCAGAGCTCTCTCGGCACATAGCCGCCGCTGCAGCAGAGGTCGCCGCACGTGTTGCCGTCCGGGCACCCGCATTCTCCCGGGCACTCGGAAAGCAGCAGGTTATGCACGTTCCAGACGTCAACCGGCATGGGCTCACCATACCGCGCCTGGTAGGCATCTAGAACAAGGTCCATCCAGTCGCGGCGCAGCTTGGAGGGCAGCACCATACCGCCAACGCCCACCTGTGCCGTCGGATCCTGCTCCTTGATGAGCTCTCGCATGTCATGATACATGCGCGCGTACTCGCCAGATGACATCCAGCCGGGACGGCATGGATTCTCTGGCTCATTGCCAATGAACCAGAGATGCCCCGGGTTGCCAGACACCAGTTCGCGGATCTGGGCCCTGCATTCCTCTCCATAGATCGGGTCCCATGGAACACACCACCCCGGGCCCACCTGGATGACGGTAAGTGAGTCCAGGCCAAGGGCACGTTCGCTGGCGTTCGGACCCCGGTCCTCGAATTTTAGCAAGCCGGTATGCAAGCTGGGAACGTCGATGTCCCGCGTGGTAAAGACGACCACGCCGACCCGCTGCTCTGGGTATGGGTACAGACTGTCGGGCATGGGGGTGCGCCGGGGGTCGAGTGTGAGAGACGCGCTCGAGGCTTGGGTCGCGGTCGGCGAGGCCTGTGGAAGGGTGGCTGTCGTTGTGACGGCGTTGGTTGCATGGACTATCGTCAGTCTGGGTCGTTGTGCGGCTTCCCAATAATCAGCCGACCGGAGGTAGTAAGTATTCGTCGACGAAGTTGGCGCGACCGCCAACAGAACGCCGTGGTTGTCAGATCCTCCCACCCATTCCTGCACCACGGTGGTGACGTCGAAACCATACCAACGCTCGTCTCCGTCCAATCTCGCCACGCTCGACGGCAGCACCGCGCGGTCGGTGCCTGCACCTGCGCAGCCCGGCTCGCTCCATGCCTCCCCAGCGTCCCGTCTGTTCCAGGTAGCTTCCAGCTCACTCCACTCCGCCAGGACGGGATAGACCTCGACATCGACGGCAGTGCCGCTCTGAGCATCGTAAGCGTACAACTCCAACGTCGCGGAGAGCACTGAGGAACCGGCAGGCAGGACGGATAGATCGAAGCGCACCAGTACATGATTGACTTCCCGTTTCAGCTTGAGCGCACCAGAGGTGCCGTCGCTGTGGTTGGGCAGGTATCTGTCGACGTACGTATCAGACGCGCCGTCATAGCCTTCGAATCCATTCTGCAGTGTGATGGTAACTGACTGCGGAGCTCGTACCTGTTCGCCAGGGGCAAGCACAAGCCCAGCAGACGATCCGCCCCATGCGACAAAGCAAATGGCAAGGGCTACAGCCGCTATGGACGCGAGGATGCGCAGAGAGGCTTGCTGCGAAATGGTGTGGTCCACCGTCAGCGGGTCGCTCTTCCGGGTCAATGTCTCAGCCGGTCGGGAGGTTGGCTTCACTAAGATCCTTTGAGGATGACCGGCAAGAATAGCCGGAAAGCCACTGGTTCGGACAAGACGATGGCATAGTCGATTGCGGTCTGAACGTTGGGCACGGGCCCGGCATAGACACCGAAGTAGGACTCAAATGCCGGCACGCGATTCTGTTCTAGGAAGTTTTGCAGGTGCATCTGCTCGCCCAGGTAGCCTTCCAGCGCCGCGATACCCCCCGGACGTTGCGCCGTGACTACGCGATAGCCATCGTGTGAGACGTACTTCGCGTCGTTATGCACTTCTGCCGTGTGCGGGTAGGGGTGCTGCTCTGGACTAAAGCCCAGAACGGCCTCACCCGCCTCCCAGGCATCGCGGAAGGGATCGCTGATAGTCACAAAGCGATTCAACGGTTCCACACAGTCCAGTGCCACATAGTGCGCGCCCAGATAGACCCACTGGTCCGGGCCCTGCTCTTCCCAGAAGCCTAGCAGCAGCACGACGCCGTCCTCTGCCGCCACCCAGCTCTCCAGTTGCTCGAACGATGGGGATGCGACAACGTTCACGCCGTAGACGTCGCCAAGATCCCGCGCTAGGAAGTAACTCTGCAGCGCCGGCTCAAAGGCGGCGAGTTCCGTGCCCGCGAGGGTGCTGTTCGTCCCCAGGCGTACAGCCCAATCCTCAACCAGGGGAGGGACGTTCTGCGCATCATGGTCATCCCAGCCGCCGAAGGACGTCACCAGCCCGTGCCCATCACTCACCGTAGGGGGCGGCACACCGCCTGGCTCCGCCAGGGAATCCAGCGCCCACAGCACATCCAACAGGGCCGCCGGACCGCAATGCGTCCACACCTGTGATCCACTGGGATCCTGCCAATCTGCCTGCCGCTGGTCGAAATCCGGCATGCCGCTCAAGGCATAGTCCACAGCACGTCCTATCTCGAGCGGGCACGACCAGGTCGGCACGGGTGTGAAGGTTGCGGTGGGGATGGTCTGACGCAGGGGGCTCTGGAGTGGCGTGGCCCACACCACGGACTTTGCCGGGAGAACATAGAGCAAAGCACTGACCAGCATGCACAGCAACAGAAGCAGCCTCTGCTGGCGCTGACTAGATGTCGGCCTGAACCCTTGGCTCATGTATCCTCCCGCCTGCCGCATTTCGACGGATTATATCGGTCGCCTGGCTGAGTGTCAATACGCACCCTTGCCGCGGATGACGGCACCAATGGTGCGCAGCAGGATATTCAGATCAAGAAGCAGTGAGTAGTTGCGGATGTAGTACAGGTCCTCCTGAGTGTGTAGCGTAGAGGGCCTATCGGAGCGGCCGGTAACCTGCCACCAGCCGGTGATTCCCGGCGGTACACTGAAGCGCTTGCGCTGCCACGGCTCATAGTCCTGCGCCAGCAACGGCAAATCCGGCCGCGGTCCGACAATGCTCATCTCTCCCTTGAGAACATTGAAGAGCTGCGGCAGCTCGTCGAGGCTCCAGCGTCGCAGATGCCGCCCAATACGCGTGATGCGTGGATCCGGCCGATCCTTGCGCAGGAAGCGTTTTCCCTCCGGGCTGCGGTCGACGATCGTCTCAATGTGTTGCTCCGAGCCCGCGTACATGGTGCGAAACTTGTACATCGTGAACAGCTTGCCATGCCATCCCACGCGCTGCTGCTTGAAGAGCACCGGGCCTGGGGAATCCAGCTTGATGCACAGAGCAATGAGGCACATGGCTGGCCAAAGCAACGTTAGGGCCACGAGCGCCACGGTCATATCCAGCACGCGCTTGGCCAGAAGCAGGCTGCCACCCAACACTGGTTCTTTCAGCACAACCAGAGGCATGTCTCCCAGCAGTCCAACCGTGGGCCGCATATAGGCCAAGGGGAACACATCCGGGATGATACCCACATTGACCGGCATCTCATTGAGCTGCCCCACAAGGGCTCGCAAGGGCTCGTGTGCCTCCAGTGGAAGTGTGATGATCACTTCGTCAATCTTGTGCTGTGCCACGACTTGGCAAGCCTGACCGAGGCCGCCAAGCACAGGACATCCCGCCAAATCTCGCCCCACCTTGGCGACATCGTCGTCGAGGAAGCCCACCAGCTCAAGCCCCATCCAGCCCCGCTCCTGTAGCAACTCCGCTGTCCGGCGACCCACGCTTCCTGCCCCCACCAGCAGGACGCGCCGCTTGGCGGCGGGTTGCATGCCTCTGGCCTTGAAGGCCAAGCGCAACAGAGCACGGAAGCCCAGCACGAGAAGGAGGTCGATCAGTACGAAGTAGAAGAACAGGAGGCGCGATAGGCCGCGGTAGGAAAGGTAGAGTGCGCCAGCCAGCAGCAGGGCCGAGACCAGAATGGCCGAAAGCACAGACAGAGTCTCCTCACCAGCATGGGAGATGCGGTTGCTGTCGTACGCCTCGAACCACCTGAAGGTGAGGGTCCAGACCAGGACGGCCAGTGCGCCAATGCCAAGGGTCAGGCCGCCGCCCGAAGGCTCAAACGGCAAGCCGTAGGGTAGCGCGCGTCTCAGGGCCTGGGCCAGCACCATGCTGAGCACCGTCGCCAGCACATCGGACAAGTATAGGCTCAGCACATAGGTATCGGGTCGCTCACGCTTCACTCAGTGTCATCCTCATCGCCGCTCGCGACAAGGCTGCGGGACTGCAAGCCAACAGCGCCACACCGCAGCTCCTCTGGCATAGGCCAAGAACAGGGGACGCAAACACGGCGCGCTATTCTAGCATACTGCCCATTCACCACCAAGTATGTCGCCCTACAACCTGTGGCAACGTGAAGAGTTGCCTGCCGCGCTTGGTGAATTGGCCGCTGTGCAGTTAAAATAGCCCCTACCAACGACACAACAACCGCGCCCTCAAGGAGACCCGTTGTCGTGAAGAAACGCCTCATACTCGCGCTCGTCGCGTTTGTCCTAGCAGCCTCTTGTCTGTACGCCGTTGAGACGAGCGCCACCGGCAGAGCAGGCTCTTGCGCAAGCAATGCATGCGAGCCGAGCGCTGCTTCAGCACAACCGCTGCCGGCCGAACACATCGACTATCTGCCTATCATCGTCGCAAACAGCCCGGCGTGCCAGACCACCACGCCCAGTTGCACGCCAACGGCGACGCCAACCCTTACAGCGACACCTACGGCCACGCTTGAGCCGACCGCCACTGCCACCCCGACTGCAACGCCGACGCTAGGCCCGCTGATCATCGGGCACATCACCGACGCGCACATCGGCGGGAGCCGGGTATACTCCGAGCGCCTGCCCGTTGTGGTTGACGCCGTGAGCAAGCGCGCCGATGTCATTATGGACACGGGCGACTGCGCCGATCATGGGACGGCAGCGGAGGCGATCGAGTACTACGAACTGGTCAACAGCAGCGCCGGACTGCCCTGGCGCGCCGTTCCGGGCAACCACGACAGACCCCTGCAGGTCTTTGTGGACAACATCGGCCCAGCAGAATGGACGTGGGACGTGGCGGGCTACCGGCTGATCGGCATCAACACCATTGACACCGACTATGAGGCGCTGAGAGAAGCGCTGACCACCGAGAAGCCATGCATCATCTTCGGCCACTACCCGCTCACGCACTGCAACCAAGAGCTTTGCGCGGAGTTGCGCCAGGTGTTCAGCGAGTACAACGTGCCGATATACGTCGCGGGTCACACGCATCTGGATTTCTGGGATCGCGACCCCGAGACAGGCACCCATCTGGTCACCGGCCAGCGGGCGGGCCTGGGGCACTACCGGCTGATCACGGTGCAGGGCTTTGAGGTCGTAGATGTCATGTTTCGTTCGATCAACTAGCTGTGCCGGAGCAAGCACCCCGAACGCCCTTTCAAGCCAAGGCGCATTGTCTCCCGGATAGCACCCTCTCCTTGCGCACAGCTGCCCCCGGGGAAGTTGCTGGCTTGCGCAGGATGTTTGTGGATCGTGCACCCTGTGTGTTTGTGCTGTGCGTAGGCATGATGCTGGCCTGTCTCATTCCCAGCCAGCCAACGCCAACCGGTCTCGGAATGGCTGGCCAAGCCCAGACCATCGGCTCGCTTCACAGCAAGCCGCAGGCCAAGACCTGCTGGCAGTCTGGACGGGCGGGGCTCTTTCTGCCACTGCTACTGGCCTCGGCTAGGATCGAGGCTACGCCCACAGGGCAGGCCACGGCGCTGCCCAGCCCAACGCCGACCGTCACGTTGACATCCCGTCCCACATCGACCCCCACGCTCCTTCCAACGCACACCGCCACGGCAGCCGCGACCCGCACACCCAGCCCAACGCCCACACTGGCGCCCCTGGTCATCGGACATATCACCGATGCCCAGATCGGCCTGGGCTGGTTGGAGTCGCAGCGCCTGCCGCTTGTCGTCAGCACCCTGACGGAGCAGGCGGACGTGCTGGTCGATACGGGGGACTGCACCGAGCACGGCACGCACGAGGAGTGCAGAGAGTATGTAGATCTCATGAACCACAGCGCTACGATCCCCTGGCGCGCGGTGCTCGGACCCCACGATACCCCGCACATCTTCCAGGAGCACATTGGGCCGCTGGAATGGACGTGGGACGTCGGCGGCTACCGTTTGATAGGCATCAACACCGAGGCCATCAACTATGCCCACCTGGACGCGGCGCTGACGCACGACAGACCGTGCATCATCTTCGGACACTTTCCGCTGAAGGATTGCAGCCCCACTGACCAGCCCAAGCTTCGAAGGCTCTTTTCCCAGTATCAGGTACCGATCTACGTCGCCGGGCACGAGCACCTGAACTCACTGACCGTGGACCCGGAATCGGGCACGCTGCTCTTGATCGGACAACGGACGGTGAGATGCCACTATCGCTTGATCACGGTGCAGGGGTCTGAGGTCCATGTCGACTTTGAGCTGGCGTGTCACTGACCCGGCCACCTCCTCGCGCCCGGCCATGGCAACACGCTGCACGGTTTTGAGGTATAATGGCACTGTCAGCGTGGCGCCACTACGTCCCCTAGCAAGCGAACGAGTGGGCAGGGCCTGCATAATGGGACTGGGCCGCCTGCGTCATAATTCATGCATACGCAACATCCCAGAACTGCACCACGGCTCTCCCGTGGGGAGGTTGTTTGGCGTTGGTGCGGTCGCGTCGGACCTGCGCCAACAGGAGGTAGTGGCTCATGAAAGACAGCAAGGCACACAACAGCGGTCCTCGCGCTACGATGCGGGCACTGGCCCTGGCCTGCAGCGCGATGGCCATTCTGGCGTTGTTCGCCGGCGGCACCAGCTGGGCGAGGCCCGAGAGCGTCACCTCACTCGCCATGGCCGATGATCTTCCCGTGACCCTGATCTTCCAGAAGTTCGTCAGCCCAGAGCTCAGCTTCACCGGTGTCGCGGATACCTACATCTCGCTGTATGAACTGGACGCCAATACCGGCAACTCCACTACACTCAAACTGCACTCGGCCGTGAGTGGGCGCGAGCGCATTCTGATCAAGTTCGACATCTCTCGCATTCCCCCCACAGCAAGCGTGACCGAGGCTACGCTACACCTCTTTGCCTGGTACCGCAATCAGACCTTTGAGGTGAATGCCAAGGCATACAAGGTCCTCAGGCGCTGGAACGAGGACGACGCCACCTGGAACCAGGCCACGGACTCTACCTTTTGGGGGCAGCCTGGATGCAGCGCTCCTGGCTCCGACTACGATCCCGCTTCCTTCGCCGCGACCGGGCTCAGCTACACCAATCGCTACTACAGCTGGGATCTGACCGAGATGGCACAGAATTGGGTCGCCAACCCGGCATCGAACGAAGGTGTGCTGATCGTAGGTGAAGGTCCTGCCGCGCAGTACCAGCTCAGGGCTTCCGAGATTCCAGCCGCTAACCAGCGCCCGTATCTGGTGGTGACGTACCGCATGATCGAGCCCTCACCCACACCCAGCAGCACGCCAACCGGTACGGCCACATTGACGCGCACGGCGACGGCGACCAGAACGGCCACCCCGACGATGACACCGACCCTCACGGAGACGCCGAGCGAGAGTCCCACGCCGACCAACTCGCCAACGCCTACGCAAACGCCCACCATCACCCCGACGGCGACGCCCTCACCTACGCCGCTGCTCAAGGTGTTCCAGCCGGGAGTGCTTCCCATCCAGAGCTACACTGCGGTCAGCGATACCTTCCTCAGTTCCTACCGGCCCACGACACCCTGGGGGAACGATGACGGCATGAGGAACAGCGGACGGGACGGAGGCACCGAGCGTCCCCTGATCCGCTTTGACCTGCAGGGGCAGATCCCTGTGAACTCAAACGTTGTCAGCGCCAAGCTCTCCCTCTACGCCTGGTCCAGGCGCACGCTGTACGGTATGCGGGTTTCCGCTTTTGGAGTGCAGCGTCCTTGGGACGTGAACGACGCCACCTGGAACCGTGCCACTTCGGTACAAGCCTGGGACGTCCCGGGTTGCGACGGCATAGCCAGCGACCGCGCGGGGGATGCCGTGGATTCCAAGTATGTGTACTTCACAAACCAGTGGTACGACTGGGACATCACACCACTGGTTCAGGCCTGGGTGAACGACCCCGGAGCCAACAACGGCGTCTTGCTCATCGGACGTGATGTCGACCAGGAGGTGCGCTTCCGGGCCGCGGAGTGGCGCGTGCCCGCGCAGCGGCCGAAGCTGAGCGTATTCTACATCGCTCCCTAGGCCCAGACCGTATCACCCTTCGCCGCCAGCGCAAAGCCGAGGCGCAGGTCAGCAAATGACCTGCGCCTTCGTTTTGCCATGGCAGAACTGCCGCAGCCCCAATAGCCGCATCACCCCCGAACCCATCCCGTGCCAATTCAGTACACATAGGCATCGACGAGGCGTCCGAACACATCATACAGGAAGACCGTGTCGTGACCGTTGTTCCACACCAGCCCCCGTGCCCAGTGTAGCTCAGTGGCTGTGTTTGAACCCGGGCCGCTGAAGAGCCGCACGGTTGCCCCCGAAGCCAGGACAAAGCGCGGAAAAACGTAGGTGTGCCGTGCCTCATCCTGGACCTGCCAGCCGGTCATATCAACAGGATGCGGATCGTGATTGCGGAAGCACACGTACTCACCGTTGGGATCGTCGCGGCTTCCGCCCCCGAAGCAGCTGCAGGAGCGCTCGACACGGATGTGGGGGATCGGGGGCAGTGGCGTAGCCGTAGGCGTCAAGGTAGGCGTCGGAATGGGCTTGGCCACAAAAGGCAAGTGGCAGCTGGGCGAGGTTCCCGAAGGAGACGCGCTGCTAAGGAGCGAAACGCAGCCGAGGATGCCTAGCACTGTGCAGCAGCGGAACAAATAGCGCTGCCAAGGCGGGGCGTGGATGTCTGGCACGATGTGCTCCCCCAGCTGTGCATTCGACACAAGGGGCGCGACGGGCAGCCCTCAGCAATTCCCTTCAGCGCTCAGCCCATGCTAGTGGGTGGGCGCAATGAACTGGATGGCACCCAGGTTGGTGATGGAGCCCTGCGCCTCAGGCGCGGCGTAAAGACCCGCCGCCACAGCACCAAGCGAAGTCGCTGCCAACGCTCTGCCAGGTCCTGCTCTTCTTCCGAGGTCAGGCCAGCCCTGCTGAAGAGCTGCTTCACGTAGGCAGCAACCAAGTGCCGCACGTCCTCCTGCCCCTGGACAACCACCTGGCCCAGAGACTCTCCATACTCCACGGGCGTCTGGTGTTCCTGCGGCTGGACACCGATAAGCCCACCCAGACGGCGCATCTGCTCATAGGCTCGTCCTGCCATGCCCAGGCCGCGCAGGCTGACATACCACCACCCTACAAGGGTTGCAGCAGCAGCGAAAAGCAACACCAGCGGCACCAGCAACAGCCGCGCGTATCTCTCATACCACGGCCGACTCTCGGCCAAGGTGATATCGACAATGTCCTCGTCTTCCGCTCCAACCTCATCCGGGCCGTACTTGTCTTCGTCCTCCGATGCGGTCGTTCCCGGCATCAGATCCAGGCCCGGCAGAAAAGGGACATCTCCTTCGGCCCGGCGTACGATCAGCGGTTGAGAGGAAGTGGGTTCGAATTCGATCCAGCCATAGCCTGGGAAGAACACTTCTGGCCAGGCGTGCGCATCCAGTTGCCGCACTTGGTATGACTGTGCGGCTGCATCGTATTGCCCCGCCGCATAGCCCTGCGATATCCGCGCCGGCACGCCAGCCGCCCGCAGCATCAGCACCATGGCTGAGGCGTAGTAGTCGCAGAACCCCCGCCGGTTCTCGAACAGGAACCAATCGATAGGGTCGTACCCCGCCGGGGGCGGCCCGATGGTACGGTCATAAGGAATGCGTCGCAGGTAGTTCTGGATGGTTTCGGCTTGATCGTAGGGCGTGGCGGCTTGCGCTGCAACCTGTCTCCCTAGGTCTATGACCCGCTGGGGCAGCGTGGGTGGAAGCTGCAGGTAGCGCGCGGATACCCAAGAAGGATAGTCGGTCCCCGCGGCCCGCAGTTGCCCTGCTGTGGCCCGGCTCACAAGAGACTCGATGGTATAGCTGTCGTTGCGCCCCAGAAGCCGCTGCGAGGAAAGCATGGACACGTCGGTAGCTGGCTGACTCCCGGCAACAGGAACAAAGCTGAGACTTGCCTGCGCAGAGCGACTGCTCTGGACCGGCTGTCCGGCGTAGAACAGCAGCTCCTCACCGCCCTCCCGCATGCGAACCGTATGTGTGAAGGTCTCCTGTGCCCTGAATGGCGGCGGACTGAGCTGTGCCTGGTCGGGCGCCAGTGCGAGCATGCGATCGTCGGTGTTCATCCAGCCACTGCCGGTGTAGCGATCATAGGCCACAGCCCGCCAGTAGTGGGGCTCGCTGGCCTCCACCTCAAGGACCACGATGTTGCTGAGGCTTGCTCCACCACCCAGGGTCATTGTCCTGCCGAAGCGCACTAGACCCATCTGGCCTTGATAGTTCAAGGAGGTGAACAAGCGCGTCCACAGCGTCTGGACTTCCTGCCAGGGCTCCTCGAGACGTGACCCAAGCTCAGCCACGGTTGGGTTCCTGGCAGCAACCGGCACAGTCCATGCCAGCAGCAGTGCTACCAGCGACACAACCAGCCCATCGCGCAAGAAACTGAGATCCACATCCAGATTGTAGTTGACCTCTGCTTCCCGCCAGATGACCTGGCGATTGTGCACATGCAGCCGAACGGCCAACAGCAGGGCGCTCAGGCAGTAGGCTAGGAAATAGGCCACCAGCCGAGGCGGACCGTAGTAGATGTTCAGCACGCAGCCCACACCGGCCGGGACGATGGCACCCCAGGCCCAGTGGGTGCGAAAGACGAACCAGGCACTGCCGTAGGCAACGACCCAGGTAGCCACAGCGGCCGACACCACGAACATGAAGTTGGACAGCCAGGCTTCAGCTTCAGCGGGAGCAAGCACCCAGCGCATGGCTTGTTCGTACATTGCAGCAAGGCGTGCCATCAAGCCTGCACCGGGCACGAGCAGCGCCGCGCGGGCGCCCAGCGAACTGAAGACCAAGCTGAGCAGGAAGACCAGGCAGGCCAGGCCCACCAGTAGGCTGATGGTGTGTGCCACGATGCCAGGGACGCGCCGCCACTTGGCCAGAAGCAGTCCCAGCAGCAGAGCGGCCAAGGCCACCGACGGCAGGATATAGAGGCCATCGGTCCAGTCGGCAGCCAGCACCGACCAGACGACGCTGAGCAGCATAAACATCAGCAAGGCGAGCGTAACCCAGCCTTCTTCGAGCTTTAGCCTTGTGCGCAACATGCTCTCCAATTCCTGTCTGTCATCGCAATGCCTACGACTATCACCAGCGGGGCGTTCGCGGGGTTCACCGACATGTCGATGGCGCACCAGCAGTGCCCAACCCGCGGGGGTGTTGCCCATTCTAGTGATAGAGGCCCTGGGGTCAAGTTGTTTGACAAGCCCCCGAAAAGGTGATACTATTGCCGCCATAACGGGCAAAGTGGATAGGCCCAGCAGATCAAGGCATGCGGCGGGCCAGAGACCTGCACTCACTGGTTACCGACGGCATGGGTAACGGCTTAGAAAAGACAGCAACGTCGGCTTGCAGCCGTCATGTCCCTCAGACGTCGGAAGCACAGAACAGGGTTGTGAGAGAACTCTTCGAACGGTACGAGCGCCTCAATCGGCGCCAGAAACTGCTTTACGTGGCCGTGGCCATAGCCGTCATCAGCGCATCCTGCATGTACTGTCTAGGCTTTGCTGGCCTGGTCTTGCGCTGGCGAATGGGCTCGGCGACACCCAGTCCCACCGCCACTGCCACTAGGGCACCTACCGCATTCGTCCCGCCAACCCTGGTACCACTGGTGACGGCAACCTTCACACCCTCGCCCACGGTGACCGCGCTGCCAAGTCCATCACCCTCGTCAACAGCCACGATGATGCCGACATTGAGCCCGGTGCCGAGCATAACAGCGCCGCCCGAGCCCAGCCCGACCCAGACGAGCGAGCCCACACTGACGCCCAGTCCAACGAACACAGCGACCACGGCACCAACGGCCACAGAAGTGATCGTGATCACGCTGACCCCGGTCCCCGCCACCGCAACGCCCACTGAAACCAGCGTCCCCAGCGCCGCGCCAACCGTGGCGCCCACTGCGGAGGAGACCCCCACCCTTCTGCCGACTGAGACCTTGCTGCCAACAGAGACGTCCCCTCCGCCCGCCGAGACTCCGACCGCACCCCCGTCCGAAGCACGGCACTAGCTGCGCCGAAGAAGGCCGCGCGGACTCTTCGCCAGCGCCAGTACTTGGACCGCAACGCTGCGCGGACTATAATCTGGGTCTGATTCGTAGACACCCATCGTCAGGAGGCAAGTGCGTGCAGGTCAAGGATTTGATGCAGCAGCTCTCGGAGGCACAGGGCGTTTCCGGCTATGAAGCGCCGGTGCGCGAATTGGTGCGCCATGAATGGGCAGCGTACGTCGACGAGACAGGCGTCGACGCCCTGGGCAACCTGATCGCCGTGAGACGAGGGCAGACTGACGATCACAGCCCGCGCCGCAGCATCATGCTGGCGGGCCACATGGATGAAATCGGCTTGCTGGTCACCAAGCTTGATGAGGGCTTTGTGCGCTTCTCTACTGTGGGCGGCTTTGATCTGCGCGTGTTGCCAGGCCAAGAGGTGACGGTGCATGGACGCCGGGACTTGAGCGGTGTCATCGGCATGCGACCTCCCCACGTCACCGACCCTGCCGACCGAGACAAGGTTGTGCCCTTGGAAGAGCTCTTCGTCGACGTTGGGCTGCCCGGGAGCGAGCTCAACGCCCAGGTGCGCGTCGGCGACGTCATCAGCTTGCGACGTCCCTTCACAGAACTGGCCAACGAGCTGGTGAGCGGAAAGGCCTTTGACAACCGGGCGGCGTTGGTCGGCATCACCAAGTGTCTCGAACACCTCTCCACGCTCCGCCACGCTTGGGATGTACACGCGGTGGCTACAGTGCAGGAGGAGGTGGGCCTGAAGGGCGCTCTGACCAGCACCTTTGGCATCGCGCCGGACATTGGCATCGCCTTGGACGTCACGCACGGCGACATGCTGGGGGTCTCCGAAGTAGACACGGTGCGCATCGGTGAGGGGCCTGCGATTGGCTTTGGGCCCAACATCCATCCGCTCATGTACGCGCGATTGTTGGAGACAGCCAAGAGCTACGAAATCGCCCATCAGATAGAGCCCATCCCTGGGCGCAGCGGAACCGATGCCTGGGCTATGCAGGTGACCCGGGCAGGCATTCCGACGGCCTTGCTGTCCATCCCGCTGCGCTACATGCACACCACGGTGGAGACGCTTTCGCTCAGGGACCTGGAACGCACCGGACGTCTGCTGGCCCTCTTTGTCGCCAGTCTCGATGAGGGATTTGCGCAGCAGCTGGGCCTGGAGCCGCCCTCCACATAGCCACCAATCTCCGCCGCGGCGCTATTCCCCTTGCGCCAGGCGGAGACACCTCGCCATCCTAGGAGGACACACTTGCTACTCAGGCAACTCTCAGAGGCATTCGGCGTGTCGGGCCACGAGGGCCCGGTCCGCGAGCTCATCCTGGGCGCAATCCAGGATCACGTTGACGACCACCGGGTGGACGCCCTGGGCAACCTGATTGCAAAGAAAAGGGGCGATGGTCAATCGTCCCTCAAGGTCATGGTCGCCGCGCATATGGACGAAGTCGGCCTGATGATCATGCACATTGAGAAGGATGGCTGGCTCCGCTTCCAGCCTGTAGGAGGGATTGATCCCCGCATCCTTGTGGCCAAAAGGGTCCTGATCGGTGATGATCGCGTTCCTGGCGTGATCGGTGTGACACCGGTGCACCTTCTGGATCGTAAAGCCAGCAGCAAAGCGCTGGAGATCAAGGACCTTGCGATTGACATAGGCGTCTCGAGCCGAGACGAAGCTGAGAACCATGTCAAGCTTGGTGACTATGCCAGCTTCGACGTTGCCTATGAGGAGTTGGGTGGGGAGCTGCGCACGGCCAAGGGCAAGGCTTTCGACGACCGTGCCGGATGTGTCGCCTTGGTCCGGCTGCTCCAGCAGCGCTACCCCTTTGACTTTTACGGGGCCTTTACGGTGCAGGAGGAGATTGGAGCGCGGGGAGCTCGCGTCGCTGCCCATGCCATCGCCCCCGACGTGGCCTTTGTGCTGGAAGGAACCATCTGCGACGACATGCCCAAAAAGCGGGACTTGAGCCCTACCACCAGCCTGGGCGCAGGGCCTGCGATCACACTCATGGATCGCACCCTCATCGCGGACCGACGCCTGGTGAGACTGCTGGTGGACACCGCGGAGGAGACAGGCATTGCCCACCAGTTCAAGCAGCCCGGGCGCGGCTCCACCGATGCAGGCATTATCCACCTGTCACGCCAGGGTGTACCATCGGCTGTCGTCTCGGCACCCATACGCAACCTGCACTCGCCGGTCAGCGTGCTGAGCCTGAACGACCTGGACGGCATGGTGCAGCTGATGCAAGAGTCAATGTACCGCTTGACTGAACGGGACCTGAGCCGCTGATCGATCAGCTTAGGTTAGTCCTCAAACCTTTTC
>Ga0180437_10006252_pt1 | contig 15942 bp, 12 predicted proteins | sample SS_ome_4_FD_132410 | JGI IMG/M metagenome (GOLD analysis project Ga0180437, IMG submission 132410) | Hypersaline lake sediment archaeal communities from the Salton Sea, California, USA - SS_3_D_1 metaG | ecosystem: Environmental > Aquatic > Non-marine Saline and Alkaline > Hypersaline >...
TAGAGGTGTGCACGCCCATGTAAGGTGTGCAACCAGAGTTGTGCAAACCTAAAAAATAAAAACAGGAGGAAAAACCATGAAACGTGTGCTCATTGCTCTTGTCATTGCGATTCTATCGCTCGGCTCCACTCCCCTTTTCGCCTTCGGGGGTTCGGAGATTCCTCTGGATGAGGAGATCAAGCAAAAGGTGGTGGATCAGTTGGTCTGGGACAACCGGGTCGATGCTTCGGAGATCAAGGTCGAGGTGGAGTTCGGGCGGGTCACCCTCTCCGGAATCGTGCCGTCCAGCTTCACCCAGCAGGCGGTGATCGACGACGTGTGGAGCGTGGACGGGGTAATCGCCGTGGACGACAACCTGACCATCGAGCCGTACAGCGTTTCCGCAGCCGGCGAACCCCTGGCCGCCGCGGTGGAAGGGGCCCTGCGGGTAGATTCCCAGGTCGACAGCTCCGAGATTACCGTGACCTCCGTCGACGGCCAGGTGACCCTGGGAGGCACCGTGGAAGCCCTGTGGCAGAAGCTCAGGGCGGAAGAGATCGCCTCCGGCGTCACGGGGGTTCTGGGCGTCACCAACGAGATCGCCGTCGTACCCACCGAGGATGTTTTGGATGAGGTGATCGCTCAGGATGTGGTGGAGGCGATCGACCGGAACGCCAACGTGGACGTGGACTCTGTCGACGTTACGGTGGATTACGGCTACGTGACCCTGACCGGCACGGTCAGCGACTGGGTTGCCCGAGATGCAGCCTACCAGGCTGCAATCAACACCTTGGGCGTCAAAGGCGTGAGCGAACAGCTCATCGTGGAATCGGGCATCGAGCCCATGTACACGGACAGCGAAATCGCCATGGCCGTCCGGGATCAGCTCGGGTGGGACGATCAGGTGGACGCCGCCGGCGTGACCGTAGAGGTGGTCGACGGAGAGGTGACCCTGATGGGAACCGTGTCCTCGTATTCGGCCAAGCTGGCCGCGGAGTCGGACGCCCTGATGATCGAGGGAGTGGTTTCCGTGGACAACGAGCTGGTCGTGGAGCCGGTGGAGCCGATCACCAACGACGTGTTCCTGGCAACCCGTGCCGAAAACGTCCTGGATTGGAATCCGGACGTCCAGGTAGAAAACCTCGGCATCGAAGTGATCGCCGGAGTCGCCACCCTGGAGGGTCAGGTCGACGCACTCTGGGAGAAGGACAGAGCCGAAGAGCTGGTCATGGACATCGAGGGGATGATCGGCGTGATCAACAAGATCGCCGTGGTGCCCACGGAGAACATTCTGGACGAGAGCATCGCCGAGGACATCGTGGAAGCCATCGACCGGAACATCCACGTGAACGTGGACAATGTAACGGTGAGCGTTGACCAGGGCACCGTCACCCTGAACGGAGACGTTCCCACCATCACCGCCAAGAACGCCGCCTTCGACGCGGCCTTGAACACCGCCGGCGTGCGGGCGGTGATCAACAACCTCGAGGTCAGCAGCTGACCGGGCGCAAGACGGGTCACGTATTGAACAAGCCGGGAGTTCATTCCCGGCTTTTTTTTGCGGCCTTTTTAATGGAACATTCTTCTCAGGATGGCGCGCTCGGTGCAAAACGCACTCTGGTGCAAAAAGCACTCGAGACGATCCCTCAGGAGGGCCCTCTCAGGAGGGCGATCAGCACCGCCCCGGCCAGAATCCCCAGGCTGAGCAAGCCGAGGATCCGGTGCAGCAGCACCAGGTAGCGGGAACGGGCGGCGGGCCTCCGCAGCGGTCCGGAGAGGATCAGGTAAACCGCCGCCACGGCCACGAAGAACAGGCCCCAGATCGCGGCCAGCCGCAGGTTCGAGCCCGGCCTCAGCAGCACCGCCTGGGCGGCGTAGCCGGCCAGCAGGGCGGCGATCCAGCCGCTGACCTGATGGGCCGGAAACCAGCCGCGCCTGCCGTCCCCCCACTGGACGATCACCACGGTGGTGGCCATCAGCGAAAACACCACGATCAGTAGCACGATGAAGGTCGGTCGGGAACCGGGATTCAGGAACGACACCTCGGAGGAGCTCTGCGGAAGCAGGTAGGACTGGCCGAAGCGTTCATACTTGCCGGTGATGTCGTCATCGGAGGCGTAGGCCCAAACGATCTTGTTTCCTCCCCCGGGGTTGATCGGGGCATCCGATCGATCCCCCGTGTCCAGCAGCCGGGAAAACTCGATGGTGGTGCATCCGGCTCGCTCGACCCCGGCGTAGGCCAGGATGTCGTCTGTTCCCCCGGTTCGCTCGTCCGGGATGAAGGGACCGTTGGGTCCCAGGGAGTGGGCGTCCATAATGTGGACCGAGCGATCCCCCTCGACCCAGCCCAGGATCATGTCCGCATCGTCCATGACTACCACCGGATCCAGGCCGACCGCGACCCAGCCTTCGGTTTGCGCGCTGATCGCCATGTGGATCAGCCGTCCTTCGATTCGCCAGAACAGCAGGTACCGTCCCTCTGCCTGCCTGAGACGGTTCGGGTATTCCCCCCCTTCGATGGTGCCGTCGATTCCCTGTGCCGTCAGACAGCAAATGGAGAGGAGGATGAGGAGCAGCATCAGGGCTATGCGGATGTGTCTGATCATTGCCGGGTTCCTCCTTTGTCGCGGTCTTCCTCTAATGAGGTCCTACTCACTGAAAATACGACTGTTCCGTTGCGGTTTTGGCTATTGCTTCGGTCGCCGCGGCGCTGAAGGCCTGGAAGAGCTTCCACTCTGCATCCAGATTCCGCCTGGCTTCAGTCCAGTGTCTCTGTATGGCCTCCGCCCGCTCTTCCCGTCCCGCCGCGATAACCCGCCGGTAGATATCGAGCATCTTCCCGACACTGCGCGAAACCGAGAAAGCCTCGGCGGTTTTCAGCGCCCCGTCGATCAGAGCGGATCGTTTCTTTCCGGACAATCCGCTCACCCATTGCAGAGCGCCGGCAAACTCCTCTCGATCCTCCCGCCGAATGAGCCGGCCGTTTCTACGATCCTCTACGATTTCCCGAACCCCCGGGGCATCCACCGCCACTACCGGCACCCCCGCGGCCATGGCCTCGGCCAGGACCAGCCCCTGGGTCTCGCTCCGAGAGGCGAAGGACAGCACGTCCATGGCCCGGTAGCTGTCCGCCAGCAAGGATCCCCTCTGAACTCCCGGCGTGTGCAGACGGGAATCCAGGCCGCCCGACCGGAACAGTTCCCGGATCTCCTCCAGGAGCTCCCCCGCACCGACCACCAGGAAATGGGCCCGGGCTTCCCGCTTCATGAATCGCACTACGCTGCGGGCGAGAAAGCGGAGGTTCTTCTCCGGGGTGACCCTGCCGCAGTATCCCACCAGGAAGGCCGACCCCGGGATGCCCAGGCGTTTCATGGCCGCCCGCCCGTCACCGGAGCGGAACTGATCCACGTAGACCCCCGTCGGGACCGCCTCGATGGGGGTGTGCACGCCCCGCTCCCGGAGGATGGCGGCCACGCTTTCGCTGGGGGCGACGACCCGGTCGCAGAGATTGGCGTAGCGCACCGCGTACTCCACCACGAACTGCTTCATGGCTACCGAGTCGCCGGGAAGCTCGTAGGTGTAGTTCTCGAACATCGTGTGGTAGGTGAACACCAGGGGGCGAAGCATCTCCCCGGCCAGCCTCAAACCCGTACCGCCGAGCAGGAAGGGATGGTGGGTGTGGATCACCTCCGGGTCGAAGCGCTTGATCCGCTCTGCGATCTTCCTGGACAGGGGCATGGGCAGTGAGTAGCCGGTCCTGGTCACATTGCGCAGCGCCGGCAGCCGGATCACGTCCGGTTCCTCTTCCGGCATCCGCTCGAACTCCGGCGTGACCACCAGGACGGAGTGTCCCCGTTTTTCGTACTCCCGGGTGAAGATCTCCACGGAGCGCTCCAGGCCGCCCACCACCGGCCTGTAGGTGTTGGTCATCATGAGGATCCTCACGATGTCCTCCACAGCTCCACGGTCGCCTCTCCCGCACCGTGCTCGTCCAGGACCAGGGGTCGTGCTTCGGGACCCAGCCGCACCCGTGGTTTCTTCGAAAACCACTCGCCCCCGCAGTGCACGTGTGCCTTGCGCCCCTTCTTCTCCACCCGCAGCTCGACGGTACCGAGGGAGGTGGGAGCCGGACCGAAGAACAGGGCGTCGCTGCGGGACAGCCAGGAGTCGGGGATCCCCGGACAGAGCAGCAGCTCCTCCCCCTCCTCCCGCAGGAGGCAGTTGCGGACCATCATCAGCCACTCTGAGGCGGCCCAGACGTGCTGGCCATCGCCCATGCAGCCGCCCCCGGTTCGGGGGTGCACCGCCTCCGGCCACTGGCCGGTGGGACTGGCCAGGTCGGCGACGGCCCGCATCAGCTCCAGCCACCGGGGGTTTCCCGCTCTCAGCAGGACCTGGGCGAGGTGGAGGGTGAGGTAGGGATTGATCCCGGAATGGCTCATGTCGTGGAACAAGCCGCCGCCGACCAGGCAGTGATCCAGAAGATACTCGGCGGTGTTGCAGAGACGCCGGTCTCGAGGCTCGAACAGCTGCAACGGGTAGCCGGATACCAGGCTGCCCACCGCGGCGCTGTCCAGCCGTCTGTACGGAGAAACGGGCATGATCTCCCGCCTCATTTTTCTCGCTACCAACGCCAGGCTCCGCTCGATCGAAGCGAACAGATCCAGGGAGTGCTTCCGGTAGCTCTCCGCCCGGGCCTTGTCGCCTAGACGGCCGGCTAGATAGGAGGCTGCCCGCAAGCCCGCCACGGCCCAGAAATCATCCCAGTAGTAGTAGTCGTTGGGCCCGAAATGCTCGGCGCTGAAACCGGGCGGGAGCAGCCCGGCGTGCGGCTCCTCCCCGTCCCCGGGGAGCCTCTTGGCGACGATCCAATCCGCGGCCTTGCGGACCGGCCTGCTCCACTCATTCCGCGGCGCTCGACCGGACAGCCTGCAGAAGCGCTCGAGAAACCATAGCACCTCGCCATTGGCGTCCCACTCCCCGTCGTGGGAGTGGAAGTAACCGGAGGGTTTCTGCCGGGCGAGCAGCTCTCCGACGAACCCCGCGGCCCGCTCCACCAGGTTGAGGCAGAGCAGGGTCTGCAGGATCAGGGAAGCGTCCCGTATCCAGAAACGCCTGTAGGTGTACGGTCCGGCATAGACCTGTTCCCCGCTGTGCAGCAACAGGGTTCGCAGCGCCACATCGTAGAGGTACTGGGTCTTGCCGTCCGCCGTGCTCAGGCGGCAGGCTCCGGAGAGGGATTCCTGCCACGCCCCTGCGGCAGTTGTCTCGGCAATGACCACCGGCACGACCGGCTTGTCGGGCTTTTCCTGCGGGATGGTGAGGGTGATCCGGCGAATTCCCCCAGGGGGAATTCGAAACAGAGCCGCTCCCGTGGCCATTCCGACCGGGCAGGCGATCTCTCCCCGGCCCGTCTTCTCATCCGGGTCAAACATCCGGTTGTACACGTCCCCTTCGGCGTACTCGCAGAGTCTGAAGCGGTTGGGAATTTCGGAAAACCGGGCGCTGCGGCCGCCGTTCACCCTCCAATGCTGCCCACCTTCCTGCGCGGAGATCTGATGGATGAAGCTCACCCCCTCGGGATTGTACGGGCGAAAGGACACGGCCAGCCAGACCGCGGGGGTATCGGGAGCTTCCCGATCCCCGACTGCTTCTGCGGAGGCTTCCAGGTCGATCACGCAGGCCGGCTGGTTCCCCTCCACTTCGACCCGGGCGGTGCTGTCCAGGGTCGCGCCGCCCCGGCTCCGCGAGACGGTACGAATTGTCAAGCCTTGCGACCAATCCATCTGCTGGAAAACTTCCCGGCAGCGGGAGGGGACCAGATCCGGGCTCCCGGCGGAGCTCGGGGCGAACACGATCCAGGCGTCGACCGACCAGCCGTCGAAAAAAGGCGTCACCAGTCCGGCGGGATCCACGATCGGGGCTTGGCCCCCGGTGGGAAGACCCACCGCGGTCCAGTTCCGGTGGGTGAGGTTGATATGGGTCAGGGAGAAAGCCCGGGGAACGAAGGACACGTCCCGCGGATCGAACTGTCTTGTCACCCAGTACGGCCAGATCCAGTCGAGGTTGTGCTGGATGGCCTGGTTGTTGATCAGTCCCCGGGCGTGGAGCATGGCTCCGGCGCGCAGCAAATCACCGGGAGTGCCGATATCCCCCAGCTTGCCGAAGCGGGCCAGGCGGGTGAGGAGCAGGATCGGGTCCAGGATGCCCTGGCTGCGGGCCGCCCGGCGGATGATGAAGCGCCAGGGAAGCCACTTGAGAAAGAGGGAACCCGCCATCCTCAGCTTCCCACGACGATGCGGTTGTCCACCTCCGTGACACCATGGGTCTGGACGGCCGCCTGTTCGGCTGCGTTTCGGGCAGCCGGGCTGAGAACGATCCCCGAAAGGGTAACCTTGCCCTGCTCCACGATCACGTGGACGTCCTCAACGCGCACGTTCGGATCCACGTCGATCCTGGCCACGATGTCCTCGGCGATGGCCTGATCCAGGATTTTCTCGGTGGGCACCACGACGATCTTGTCGACCACGTTGACCACCCCGCGCACCTCCCCGGCCAGTTCTTCCGCTTTGAGCTTCTCCGCAAGACTATCAACGGAGCCTTCCAGCACCGCCTCCCCGGCCCTGACGGTGATGTCGAGCTCGGACACGTCGATTTCCTGATTGAGATTGAGCACGCTGCGAATGGCGGCGGCCAGGACCCGGTCCTCCGAGCTGGGCTGGGGAAGGCTGACCAGGAGCTGGTTCTCCACGAAGCGAACAGAGGGAATCTTCCGGGCGTCGTTCACCGCGGCGCGCATCTCCACCGCACTGTCCACCTGGCCGCTCAGAGTCACGACTGCGTCTTCCACCTCCACCTGGATCCGCTTCTCCTCGACCCGGCTGTCCCAGTACAGCTGGTCCCGCACCATGGCCTCGATCTCCAGGTCGGTGTACAAGTCGATATCCGGCTCCCGCACCGCCAGCCTGTCCTCCACCTCGGTCACGCCCATGGTCACCTGGGCGGTTTCCACCGCCGCCTCCCGGGCTTCCGGTGAGGATACGGTGCCGGAGAGGGTCACCTTCCCGTCCCTGACCTGCACGTCGATCGCATCCAGGCGCACGGCGCAGTTGCGGCTTAATGCCTCCGCGATCTGCTCAGCCAGATCTTCGTCCCGCCTGTCTTCGGTGGGAACGACCACGATCCTGTTCACGACTTCCGTGACCCCGATTACCTCTGAGGTCAGCTGCTCCGCTCTGTGCTTTTTCCAGACGGTATCCACGGTCCCGGAAAGGGTGACCACTCCGGCTTCCGCATCGACCTCGATATTCTCCTCCGCTACTTCCGGCTGGAGAGAGAGGAAAGTCAGGACCTGCTCGGTGAGCACCTTCTGGCCGGCCATCACGTCCAGGGCGACCTGGAGCTCGTTCCGCACGGAGGCCACGCCGGGGATGTTGCGTACCTCCAGCCCCGCCCTCTGCTTGAGGGCATAGGAGGGCACCTCCCCCTCCAGGGTCACCTCACCGTCGGTGACGCTGACGAAGATCTCCGAGTCGTTGAAGCGATCCTGGTTTTCCAGCCATTCCTCCACCCTGCTCCGGATCTCCACGTCCAGCTCCACGGGAAGACTCTCCTCTTGCTGACCCCCGGACCATCCGATCAGGGCCGGCAGGAGGAGCATCCCGAGCCCCAGTGCCGCCGCTCTGGTTAAAGTTTTCATAGGCATACCTTCTCCTTTCGAATGTCACCCACACGGGCGCTGTGTAATTGTTACCTGCCTCTGCCGGAGGTCTGTATACTTTCTTTACAGGCATCGCTTTCCAGCAGCTCGAGCACCTCGTCGTCGCCCACGTCGTACCAGTTGCGGTACACCTGGGCCACGGCCCGGAAGTTGGGGGGCTGCTCCAAGACCACCAGCTGGTCGGCCAGTCGCCGGATAGTTCGCTCCGCCTGCCGGCCCGCTACCGGAACCGCGGCCACCACCCGGGCGGCTCCGCGTTTCTTGCAGAGCAGGATCGCCGCCCTCATGGTGGACCCCATGGCCAGCCCGTCATCCACCACGATTACCGTCCGCTCTCTGATCCTGGGAAGGGGCTTGCCGCCCCGAAGCACCCTGATCCGCCGCTTGATCTCCTCCTTCTGGCTGTCGATGACCTCCTGCACGGTATCCGGGCTCAGAGGCCACACCGCCCGGTTGAGCAACACCGTGGTGCCGTCTTCGGCGATGGCGCCGAAGCCGGATTCGGGATTGTGGGGAAATGGCAGCTTGCGGACGATCAGAACGGACAGCTCGGCTTTCAGGCGTTCGGCTACCCGGCAGCCTACCTCCACACCTCCCCTGGGGATGGCCAGAATCAGCGGGTTGGTGCCGCGATAGTGCTCCAGGGCCGCGGCCAGCCGGCGGCCCGCATCGTTTCGGTCGGCGAACATGTGCTACTCCGACCAGTATTCGGGCAGGCGGTAATGGGCGAAAAGCCGTCCCTCGTACTCCCGATCCACCTGAACCGGGCCCTCGAACTCAGGGCCGCTCTGGATCATCTCCCGGCCCAGGGTCACCCGGACCTTGCGCTCCGTCCAATCCACGTCCTCGATCCACTCGGGAAAGATGATCACCTTGCGGCCGGGCAGCCAGTTGCGGGTATCCACCACCAGGTAGCGGAGAGCCCAGGTGTGGTCTTCTAACAGGAAGTCTTCCACGTGACCGATCTCTCCATCCACCGCTGCGATGTGGTACCCCCTCACCTCTTTGGCGCTGCGCAGGTGCTCGTCCCCCTCGATTCGCTCCTCCGCCTCTCTGCGCTCCTTGTCGCTCAGGCGTGTCCGAAGGGCCATGGCCGTGGGATCCATGTAGTTGCCCCACAGGGCGCTCCCGCCCCAGTAGACCGGATAGTCGTAGTACAGGTGCAGCTTGAGCTCCTCCTGCCGGGACACGGGCATTTCCGTGTCCACGTCGGGGCTGTTCTCCACCTGCTCCACCCGGAGCTTGGTCCGCACTTCCTCCTCCAGCCAGTCCACCTTGTCCACGGAGATCGGGGAGATCAGCACCCGCTTGCCCATGAGCCATCCTCCGGTACGAACGACCAGGAAGCGGACGACCCATGATTCGTCGTCGAAGTACAGATCTTCGACCTTGCCGACGTCCCCGTCCCGGGCGTGGAGGGTCATTCCGTTCAGATCCGTCAGATTCCGAAGCATATGGTTGCACTCCTTTCTCAATAAAGGTTTTGCAAGAAGCATGCCAACACGAGGCGAGAGGTTTGGCCTGCTTGTTGCATCATGTTCAGTGTCTATGAAGCAGGGACGCATCTACATCGGGACTTCCGGGTGGAATTACCCGCACTGGCAGGGACCGTTTTACCCGGAAGGTCTGGCCCGCAGGGACTGGCTTCCGTACTATGCGGAGCGGCTGGCCAGCGTGGAGGTCAACAACACCTTCTACCAGCTGCCGGAGCGTTCGACCCTGGAGCAGTGGAAGTCGAGCGTTCCCCAGTCCTTCCAATTTTCCGTGAAGGCCAGCCGCTACATCACCCACATGAAGAAGCTCAAGGATCCCGAACGGAGCACGGAGCGGTTTTTCAAGCGGATCGAAGCGCTGAAAGGAAAGCTCGGGCCGGTTCTGTTCCAGCTGCCTCCGCGCTGGAAACGCAACTCCGAGCGCCTGCAGAGTTTCCTCGAGCAGCTTCCCCGGGAGTTCGCCTACACCTTCGAGTTCCGGGATACCAGCTGGTTCGGTCGGGAGATCTACTCACTGCTCCACGGCGCCGGGGCGGCCTTCTGCATCTACCACCTGGCTGGTGTTCTGTCGCCCAAGCAGGTTACCGCGGAGTTCGTCTACATCCGCCTGCACGGACCGGGAGACGCCTACCAGGGGCGCTATGACACAAAGACCCTTTCCGGTTGGGCAGGGGCCGTTTCGGCGTGGAGCGGCCAGGGCAGAACCGTCTACTGTTATTTCGACAACGACCAGAACGGCTACGCTGCGGAAAACGCCATGGAGCTCAGGGCCATGCTCGACTGACGTGCTTGGCCGGTAGAGTTCCGGCCGCAAACGGTCCGACCGGGGCCATAAAAACCAACATCCTAGGAGGTAGGAGAAAGATGAAGGTTCGAATCGACAGAGAGGAGTGCACCAGCTGCGCCCTATGCTGGGACAGCTGCCCCAATGTGTTCGAGGAGAATCCCGACGACGGCTTCAGCCAGGTCGTGGAGGGGCTTCGAAGCGCAGGAGATCCGGCAGTAGGGGAGGTGCCCGAGTCGGAACGCTCCTGCGTCGAGCAGGCGGCGGAGGACTGCCCCGTAGAAATCATCCATGTCGAAGGGTAGGTCATCGCCGGATCGCCCATCCATGAACCGAAACCCCGAGCGGCTGAAGCGGGCTTTTTTCCTGATCCTCCTGGCCGGGGCCACGGTGCTGGTGATCGTGGTGGCCCGCTTCTTCCTGCTGCCGATCCTGCTGGCCGCGCTGTCGGCCGGCTTGTTTTACCCGGTGCACCGGTGGATAGCGGGAAAGCTCGCCCGGAGGGGCGGTATCGCCGCAATGATCTCGGTGATCCTCTTCTGCCTGATCATCCTGGTTCCCGTGGCGGTCCTGGGCTACTTCGTTACGGACAACCTGATCCAGGTGGGCCGCATGGTCACCCGGAACAGCGATCAGATCCGCGAGTTTTTAGGCAGCCTGGATGCGCGGCTCAAGGAACTGCCCTTTATGCAGAATCCCCGCATCGCCGAGCTGATCGACCTCGACCAGCTGGCCGATCTGCTGCGCCGGGGCGGCAGCTGGCTGCTGGAGCGCACCGCCGACCTGGCGGGCAACATCGCCCGATCCCTTCTACTTTTCTTCGTCTACCTGTACTGCCTGTACTTTTTCATGCGGGACGGAGAAAAAGCCCTGAGCCGGATTCCCGAAGCCATCCCCCTCTCCGAAGAGGACCGCAAGACCGTTACGAACAAGTTCCTCTCCGTGACCCGGGCCACCCTGAAGAGCACCTTCATCATCGGCGCGATCCAGGGCGTGCTGGGAGGGCTGCTGTTCTTCGCCCTGGGGATCGGGGCCCCGGTTCTCTGGGGTTTCGGTTTCCTGATCCTGGCCGCCATTCCCGGATTGGGAGCCGTTGTGATCTGGCTGCCCGCCACCGTGGTGCTGGTGGTGCTTGGCCGCTATATCCAGGCTCTGGTCATGCTGGCCGTGGGCGGTGGGGTGATTCCGCTGGTGGACTACCTGCTTCGCCCGCGGCTGGTGGGGGAGGACACCCAGCTGCACCCGGTGCTGGTTCTGGTGGGCGTGCTCGGCGGCGTGGCCGTGTTCGGCATCTGGGGACTGCTCCTGGGTCCTCTGGTGATGGGGGTGGCCATCACCCTCTGGGGTATCTTCGCCCGCATCTTCCGGGCTGAGCTCAAGGAGATCTAGGCGGCGTGCCCCCCGGCTTTGAGATCGATCAGGGCAGGGACGATCAGGGCAGGGAAGCCATTTCGGTCCAGTACTCGTCCAGGCTGGTCATTATACGTTCCAGCCGGCTGAAGTCGGCCGGTTTGGTGATGAAGCTCGAGGCCTGAAGCCGGTAGGCTCTGCGCACGTCCTCCTTCGAGTCGGCGGTGGTCAGCACCACCACCGGGATGGAACGTAATTCCCGATCCGCCTTGATCTCCTCCAGCACCTCCCATCCGTCCCGGCGGGGGAGGTTGAGGTCCAGGAGAATCAGGTCGGGCCGGGGCGCGCCGGCATATTCCCCTTCCCGGCGGATGAAGGCCATGGCCTGATCCCCGTCGTCCACCACCTGGAGATTCTCCAGTATCGTGGTGCCCCGCATGGCCCGGCGCAGGATGCGCTCGTCATCCGGGCTGTCGTCGATCAGGAGCACCCGGATCTTCCTCGGCGCTTTGCTCATCGTCTTCTCCTTGGATTGGCTCCCCTGCGGGGAGAGTGAAATAAAAGGTGGATCCGCATCCGGGCTCGGATTCCACCCAGATCCGGCCTCCGTAGCCCTCCACGACCTTCTTGCAGATCGCCAGCCCGATCCCCGTCCCCTCGTACATGCTGCGGCTGTGCAGGCGCTGAAAGGCCCGGAACACGCGCTCCCGGTGCCGCTGCTCGATACCGATGCCGTTGTCCTCCACGCTGATGCGCACCATCCCGTCCGCCACCGGTTCGCAACCGACGCGGATGCAGGGCGCCTCGGATCCCCGGTACTTGAGACCGTTGGAGATGAGGTTCTGCAGCAGCTGGGTCAGCTCGGTGGGATCGACGCAGACCTCGGGCAGCTCCCCGCTCTCCACCCGGCCGCCGGTCTCCTCCAGCTGCCCCCGGAAGCCGAGCAGCACCTGATCCAGAATCGGCTTGACAGCCGTGCGGCCCACCGAACGCTCCCCATTCCCCACCCGGGAGTAGCTCAGCAGATCATCGATCAGCCGGCGCATCCTGCCGGCCTGGGCAAGGGCCGCCTCCATCATCTGCACTCCGTCGCCGTCCAGGTGATCGCGGTAGTCTTGCGACAGAATCTGCAGGTAGCTGGTCAGGGTGCGCAGGGGCTCCTTGAGATCGTGGGAAGAGATGTAGGTGAACTCCCCCAGCTCGGCGTTCAGCTGCTGCAGCTTGCGGGCCCGGTTGCGCAGCCTCTCCTCCATCCGCTTGAGCCGGCTGACGTCCGACAGTACCGCCGTGGCTCCGATCGTGTTTCCCTCCTGGTCCCGAAGGGCAGAGGTGCTCACCAGCAGCTCTACAGTCCTGCCGTCTCGCCGACCTTGTGCCTCGAATACGGCCGGGCCGCAGCCGGAAAGCGCGGCCCGGAACCGATCCGCCGCCTGGAACGGAGATCCCGCCCCGCCTTCCCTGGATCGCCCGGTCAGCCAAACCGGCCGGAAGGCGTCAATCCAGTCAGAGTCCGGGATATCCTCGAATCCCAGCTCCCGGGCGGCCCGGTTGAGGAACAGCAGTTTTCCCTGTACGTCATACACCACGAGGGCATCCGGGGCCTGGCCGAGCACCGATTCCAGGAGCTGGTATTGCTCCAGCTGCAGGATCTGGTGCCGCCTGCGCTCGCTCACGTCCCTGATGACCAGGGTTTCGATTCTTCCCACCGCCGTGTTCCGGGCCGAACGGGTCAGCTCCGCGGGAAACCGTTCTCCTGTCTTTCGCCGCATGGTGAGCTCCACCGGCACCCTGCCGAAGCCGTCCGCCCGCCAAACCGTTTCTCCGTCCTCCGCCTCTTCGGGGGCAAACAGTCTGGAGATCGGGGATCCCAGGGCCGCGCCGCGGCTGTAGCCGAACAGGGATACCGCGGCCTCGTTCCAGAGTACCACCCGGCCGCTTTCATCCGCGGCGATAACGGCGTCGCTCAGGGTGTCGATGAGTTCCCGTAAGAAGACTTCGGATTCCTGGAAGAAGCCGGCGATCGATTTCTCCAGGGAAACGCCCCGGTAGCGGGCGGTCCGCACGGTGGTCCACACCGCGATCAGGAGGTAGACTCCTGACAGGTACTGCAGGCTCCGGCCGGTCCAGGAGAGGATCCCGCCAATGGTCCGGACGAAGGCGATGGGCACCAGGCCGGTCCCCATGGCGAACAGCGCCATGCCGTACCAGAGCAGAAAGCCGATTCGACCGGGTTTGCCATTGAAGATCAGCAGGGAGCCGGAAACAAAACACAAAACGATCGTGCCGGTCAGAACGAGCTGCCGCAGCGGGGTCCCACCCCCCTGTGGCGTGAAGAAAACGGGCAGAAACCCCCTGCTGCCGGCCAGGTAGACCAACCCCATGACCACCGCTGCCAGCAGGTATGCGCTCCATGCAACAAGAGCTCGGTTCTTCGTCCTGGCCAACCTGTAGGGGCGCAAAGTGAGTAGCACCGCGCTGCTGAAGTGAATCGCGGCGAAGAGGAATACCCCGATGTTGTGGGAGGTTACGGCTGCGTTCACGTCTCCGGAACCGTAGAGCGCCATCCATCCGATCAGCGCCCCCAAGCCCGATGGGATCATGGCTGAACCCAGCAGCAGGGAGTTCAGCAGGCCGGTGGCCGCGAAGCTGCGCAGAGCCACGTAGGCTACCACCAGAGAAACCAGTGTCATGAAAAGGGTGTTGAGAATCGAAAACAGGGGCAATGACGGAATCGGTACCGGCCGAACCACGTCCAGACGGGTCAGCACGGTGAAGCAAGCGACAAAGATCGCAAGAGCCGCCGCGGGGATCACGGCGCCCAGCAAGCGGCCTTGACCGCTACCTATCGGTAAAGATTTTCGATCGCCTCCCACCAAACCGGGATTCTCCTCTCCGCGAGTCGGTCCATTATAAACACAATGCACCGCCGCGCCCATAACCTGAATAGGTTATCCTCATCCCGCCGCCGCGGAGCCCCCACGCGCGCGCCGCCCGCCCCGGATTAGCTCGAGAAAAACCCCAAGATAACCCGTTTCGGTTATTTGTAATAACCGGATCGACGGGATAAAGTTAGGGTGACAGCCGAACCAACTCACTTTGCGGGAGAAACAGATGGCAGCAGAACAACGGGCTGAAATAGCCAAGGCCCAGGTCGGCATCCGGGGCTTCGATTCCATCACCGGAGGCGGACTGCCCAAGGGGCGCATCAGCCTGATCCTGGGCACCTCCGGATGCGGAAAAACCGTGTTCGGCATGGAGTTCCTGGTCCGCGGCACCTGCCAATACGGCGAGCCGGGGGCATTCGTCAGCTTCGAGGAAACCGAGGAGGAGCTGGCGGCCAACTTCAGCCCGTTCGGCTTCGACCTGAAGCGGCTCGCCGCGGAGGAGAAGCTTGCGCTGGATTACATCGGGGTCACCCCGGAGCTGGGAATCGAGGCGGGGGAGTACGACCTGGAGGGCCTGCTGTTCCGGCTGGAAAAGTCGATTTCCGCGGTGGGAGCCCGCCGGGTGGTGCTGGACGCCCTGCCCGCTTTGTTTCAGGGATTCAGCGACTCCGCGACGGTGCGGGTCGCCCTGGCCCGGCTGTTCGCCTGGCTGAAAGCCAGAGAGATTACCACGGTGGTGACCGCGGAGAGCACCTCCGAGCTTTCCCGCCACGGCCTGGGACGCTCCCTGTCGGACTGCATCGTGGCGCTGTCCATGCGGGTGAGCGACCGCATCGCCACCCGCTACCTGCAGGTGGTCAAGTACAGGGGCTCGGCTCACAAACCCGACGAGTTTCCCTTTCTGATCTCAAGTGAAGGGTTGTCGGTGATGCCCCTCACCTCGGTCCTCCCCGGATACGAGGCCTCCACCGAGCAGATATCCACCGGCCTGCCCCGCCTGGACACGATGATGGGCGGCGGAGGCTACTACCGGGGCAGCAGCATCCTGGTCTCCGGGCAGGCGGGAACGGGCAAGACCAGCCTGGCCGTGCACCTGGCCGTCTCGGTCTGCCGTTTAGGGGACAGCTGCCTGTACTGCGCCTTCGAGGAATCCGAGGCGGAGATCGTGCGGAACATGCGGTCCATCGGCCTGGACCTGGAACGTTGGATAAAAGAGGGGCTTATCAGCTTCACCATGTCCCGGGCCACCTCCGACGGCCTGGAGCTGCACCTGGTGGAGCTGGAGAGGACGATCGGGGAGCTCCGGCCCAAGGTGGCGATTTTCGATCCCATCTCCAACCTCACCGCCGTGGGGTCCTTCCCGGAAGTGAAGTCCATGACTTCCCGGCTGCTGGATTTTCTCAAGACCCAGGGCATCACCAGCCTGTTCACCACCCTGGTGCCCGGCGGCCAGGATGCTCCGGGCAGCGAGGTCGGGGTGTCCTCCCTGATGGACACGTGGATCGACCTCGAGCGGCTGGAAACGGCGGGTGAGCAGAGCCGGCTGATCCGTATCATCAAGTCCAGGGGCATGGCCCACTCCAACCAGGTCCGGGAGTTTCTTATCACCGACACCGGGATCGATCTGGTGGACGTCTACGCGGGCCCGTCCGGGATGCTGACCGGCACGGCCCGGGCGGCGGAGGAAGCCCGGGTGAAGGAGGAGCAGCGTCGCCGCCGGAATGAGACCGA
>Ga0180437_10006253_pt1 | contig 15940 bp, 14 predicted proteins | sample SS_ome_4_FD_132410 | JGI IMG/M metagenome (GOLD analysis project Ga0180437, IMG submission 132410) | Hypersaline lake sediment archaeal communities from the Salton Sea, California, USA - SS_3_D_1 metaG | ecosystem: Environmental > Aquatic > Non-marine Saline and Alkaline > Hypersaline >...
GGTGACGTAGTCGTCGGCGCCCAGCTCCAGGCCGATGAGCCGGTCGGTCTCCTCGACGCGGGCGGTAAGCATGATGATGGGCACGTCGGACTCACGCCGCAGCGCCCGGCAGACGTCGAGCCCATCCATCTCAGGCAGGTTCAGGTCGAGGACGACCAGGTCGGGCCGCTCGTGGCGGGCTTGCGCCAGGGCGGTCCTCCCGTCGCCGGCCGCGAGCACTCGGTACCCGCCCCGCTCCAGGTAGTCACGGGCTTGCTTGACGATTTTTGGTTCGTCATCTACGACGAGGATGGTTTCGTTCATGCTTCCCATTTTGTATCACAGATTCGGCGGATGTGCAACTTGGTAGATTGTGTGGATATGAGATTTGTTACCTGCGCCGTGCTACGCTCCGTTGCGCTCGAGATGACCGAGGAGGGATACTCCATCCGCACTCGGGGCAGGCTGCTCGATATGCCGAGGATGGCTGACCGGCGCAAAGCTGTACGTATGCTCGCCTCTGCGTGCCATCGTGAACAACCGGCTGTCGCTCATGCGGGATACCACGTCCTCTTCGCCCATATGAGGTTCGTTCAAGGACAGCACCCCATCGGGTTTCAGCACGCGATGGAGCTCCCCCAGGACGGCATGTGGATCGCTCAGCATGTGCAGGATGTCGTAGAGTAGCACAACGTCGACGCTGTCGTCGGGCAGGCCTGTATTGCAGTCGGAGTGGATGGTCCTCACGTTCGTGAGTCGCTTCCTCCCGGCGAGGTCCTCCACTTTCTGGATGGCCAGCGGGTGGAGGTCCAGCGCGTAGACGACGCCGGTCGCGCCCACCCGTTCCGCGGCGGCGGGGACGTACGCACCCGGTCCGCAGCCGAAATCGAGCACCCGGTCCCCCGGCTCGATCCCCGCTTCAGCCAGGATTGGGCCGCGGGGGCGCAGGAGGTCGCGTAGTTTGAACATGGCGGACATCATTTGGAAGGCGAGATTGGGCATTGGTTTATCCATGGGTCGTTTCTCCTTGAGAGTTGTGTCTTGCTGAAGAAGGTGCCAGGCACCTAGTTTATTGGAGTTCATCGAGGTTCTTCCTACATGGGCCACGCTATGCTCATTGTGGTAGTGCACGGAGGTGCCTGGCACCCAGAGCGGCGACTTTCGGGAAGAAGGTGCCAGGCACCCAGGTTATTGGCGTTCATCAGCGTTCTTCTTGCATGGGCCACGCTATGCTCATTGTGGTAGTGCATGGAGGTGCCTGGCACCCAGAGCGGCGAGTTTCGGGAAGAAGGTGCCAGGCACCGGAGTTGTGTCCTAGGCCGCGGTCTCGCCGGCCTGGGCGTCTGGCCCCGACTCGCCAGCGTTCTCGCCCCACCACTGCTCCCACCCCCGGAACCCAGGGGGCACAGGGCCGTGGGGATGCCAGTGCATGTGGCGGGCGTGGCGGTGCCAGGGCCGGGCCATCATTCCCGCCATCATCGGGAATCCAGCGACGCCCCAGATGACGAAGCGGAACAGTTTGACGACGATGGCAAAGAGTACGATCAGCAACACAATCCTCAGGATCGGCCCCACGCCGAGAAAGTACGGCGCGAAGGCGCGCGGGCGGCCGGGGAGTCTGAGGCCAAACGGTCCGTAGGGCACGGCCTCGTCTCCCTCGCCTTCGGCCGTCACTTGTCCCGCCGCGTAGCCCTCCGACCAGCCGACGTAGTGCACGGCCAGCCCGGCCACGACGAGCAGAGCGATGAGGACCAACGCCGCCAGTGCGATCACCAGAAATCGATTCTTGAACATCTTTTTTCTCCTTGGGTTATGATGGGATCAGAAGATGGGCCACGGTGGCACCCAGAGGCAGGCCCAAATGCCAACAATCAGGATCAGCAGGGCGAGTCCTATGGTCACGCGGGCGACCTGCACGGTCGCTCCTCTTTCGAACACGTCTCCCGTCTGCGGCATGGTCATACCTCCAGATGCGGTTCGGCCTTTTCTTCCATACTTGGGCAGCCGGTGGCTGCGCTTTCCGAATATCTGAGGCGAGTATGCCATGGAGTTGTGTAGAAAATGTGAAGAGGTGGGGGAGGTGTGGTGAAGGTATGGGGGAACCTTGCACAGGTTCGAGGGGGTCTACGAGAGGGAAGGTGTGGTGCAGTTTCGCAGGACCAACCTTGCGAAGGTTCGATTGGTACTATGAGCAGTGAGGGGGCTCTCCCAAGCGAGAGAACTTCGACAGCAAATGCACGGCGGAACCTTCGCAAGGTTGACCCTGCAACCCCTTGCGAAGGTTCGAAGGATGCTACAAGGTGTGAGGCACTTCTCCCAGGCAAAAGGGGTCTGGCAACAAGGGGATGGCGCAACCGTCGCAAGGTTGGCGGCGCAAGGTTGGGGTTATTCCTGGTTCTGAGGCCATTCGCTGGGGGCGGCGATGCTGTCGAGGAGGACGTGACGATTGAAGGCAATCTCGATCAAGGGCAATGCGTTGCGCGTGGTCTGCCACAGTTCGACGGCGGGGTATTCGTCGGTGATGAGGGTCAGGCGGAGGTCATCTTCGCCCCAGGTGACGATGACGTCGTCGACGGCACCGTTGCGCCCGCGCTCCAGGCACTCGGCCACCCGGAGGATGGCGGCCAGGCGCACGAGGATGCTCTGGTCCTCGTCGTCGAGCAGCCGCGGGTAGTCCGTAGTATCGGGGTCCCCTTTGCGGTGGTAGCGGGCCAGGAGGGCGATGAGGGCGATCTCACGGGGGGAGAATCCGGGCAATCCGTTGTGCTCGATCAGGGTCTGAGAATGCCTATGGTGGCCGGCATAGCTGATGATCCTCCCCAGGTCGTGCAACAGCGCAGCCGCGTCCAGCAGCTCCCGTTCGGGAAGGCCATAGCCGTGCAGCGGGGCCAGTTGCTCGAACAGTCGGAGCGCCAGGAAACGGACGTGGTTGGCGTGCTGCTTCTCGTACTGGTAGTTGCGGGCCAGGTTCAGGGCGCTGAAACGGCGCACGTCAGGGATGACGGGGTAGGGCAGGTGGCGCCAGAATCGTTCGAAGAAGACGCCCTCGCGCAACCCGTTCACCGAGATGGTGAGTTCGTCGCACTCCAGACGATCCATGATCGCGAGGAGAACTACCGCACCCGGCAGGATAATGTCGGCGCGGTCAGACCGCAGCCCATGGATCTTCTGGCGTTCCGCCAGGGGCAACTCGCGAAACAGATCGATACTGCGCTCGACGGAAGCGCGACTCAAGGAGAAGCCGTGCAGGGTGTTGAGGGGGTACGACTGGCGCGCGCCCTCAATCCGGGCCAGATTGCGGATCGTGCCGCCCAGCCCCACCATCGGCCCGTCGTTCTCATTATTCAGCCAAGGGACGGTATCCAACTGGCGCTGGATCTCAGCCTCGACCGCCTTGAACTCAGACGACTTGATCGGATCAGTGTGGACGAAGCGCTCGGTGAGGGCCAGGGTGCCCAATGTGCGTGTATCGCCGCGATGGAAGCTGCCATCGCGCACCTCGCTCAACTGCACGCTACCACCACCGATGTCGACGACGAAGCCATCCTTGACGGGCACCTCGTTCAGCACGCCGATGGTGCCATAGTAGGCCTCGCGCTCTCCGTCGAGCACTCGCAGCGACAGCCCGACTTCGCCCCGGACCTGCTCGACGAACTCGGAGCCGTTCCCGGCCTCGCGCACGGCGCTGGTAGCAACGGGGAGGATGATGTCGACGCCGGTGCTATCGCAGAAGCGCTTGAACAGGCGCAGGGTCGATAGGGCGCGGGCGATGGCCTCCTCGCTCAGTCCCTCGTCGGTCATGCCCTGGCGCAGGCGCACGACCTCGCGCACCTGGTCCTCCAGGCGGTAGGAGTAACCGGGTATGGCGTTCATGATGACCAGGCGGGCGGTGTTGGAGCCCAGGTCGATGATGGCGATGCGGTAGGATTGAGGTTCTCTCATTATTGAAGCAGTATAGCGGAGTTTGGGGGGAAGTCAATTGGAGGGGGCAGGGGGACGGGGGGACAGGGGGACAAGGGGACAAGGAGACAAGGGGCAAGGAAGTCTGTCAGGTCTTCGAGGGCAAGACCAGACCTGACAGGTTTTCGAAGGGGGGATGGCGGGCGGTGGGAATGTGGCCATAGGGACGCTGCCCGCAGCCCATTGTCGATCGCGGAAACCTGTCAGGTCGTCGGGGGTAGGCCAGACCTGACAGGTTTCCGTCGGGGCCGACAGGCGGTGGGGGCGTGCCCATGGGGACGCTGCCCGCAGGTCACTGTCGACCACGGAAACCTGTCAGGTCGATCGTTTGCTTAGCCGGGTTGGTGAAGAGAGTGTTCGAATCGGGCGGGACGGAATTTGTAGCCGTAGATGATGGCTCCTTCCTCGCCACCTGACTGCACTTTGCGCGTCACCATCTCGACCGGCATCCCAACGCATACTTGCTCGGCGTCGACGTCGGTGAGCTGGGCGGTGACCATGGGGCCCTCCTCCAACTGCACCAGGGCCACGGTGTAGGGCGCGAATTCCTCGAACCCGCGCGGCGGGTGGTGGACGGTGCTATAGGAATACACCTCGCCCCGCCCGCTGAAGACGAGGGGGGTCTTGGCCGGCGCTTCGCACTCTGGGCAGACGTCGCGCGGGGGGAAGATCTTCGCCCCGCAGGTCTCGCATATCTCGCCGACCAGGCGATAGCGCTGCTGTTGTAATCTCCAGTTTCTAGGAATACTCATTGTGAATCCTCCTCAACGTTGGTAGGTTGGGAAACCAGTATATTGGGAAACTGGTAGATTGGTGAAGCGGGGCACTGAGCGCAGTTGCTGACAGCAGTACCAACTTACCGATGTTCCAATTTACCAATATACGAATCTACCGATACACTAATCCTTCATTCTCTCAAGTACATGTGTGAACACGGTGGCGCCGCTGCCACCGATGTTCTGGGCCACGCCGAGCCGGGCGCCGGGCACCTGGTTGGCACCGGCGAGGCCACGCAACTGCTGCACCACTTCGACGATCTGGTAGACGCCGGTGGCCCCGACGGGGTGTCCACGGGCCTTGAGCCCACCCATCGTCGTGACGGGTATGCGACCGTCGATCCCAATCTCGCCGTCCAGGGCCAGTCGCAGGCCCTGGCCCTTCTCGGCGAAGCCGGCCGCCTCCAGGCTGAGGGCGGCCATGATACTGAAGGCGTCGTGCAGCTCGAACAGATCGATATCGCCGGGGCCAACGCCGGCCTGCTCGTAGGCACGGCGGGCCGAAATGACCGCCCCGTCCAGCACCAGCGGGTCGCGCCGGTCGTGCACGGCGAGGGCGTCGGTGCCAACACCCGATCCGGCGACGCGCACGGGGGCGGCGGAGAAGGCACGCGCTGCATCGGCGGGCGCCAGCACGACCGCCGCGGCGCCGTCGCAGATGGGGGAACTGTCCAACAGGTTGATGGGGTCGCAGATCATCTTCGCCCGCTCGAACCGCTCGGCCGTGACCGGGAACTGGAACATGGCAAATGGATTGTTCACTCCGTTGCGATGCGCGTTGACGGCGAAAGCAGCGAAGTCCTGATGGCTGTAGCCGTACTCGTGCATGTAGCGCCGCATCAGGAGCGCGTTGATGGCGACGAAGGATAGACCCTGTGCGGCCTCGTAGTCGGCATCGGCCGCCATCGCGAGCGCCGTCGTAGTGTCGGGGCCGAGCGTGTCCGTCATCTTCTCTACCCCTACGACGACGACGATGTCCGCCAGCCCACCGGCAACGGCGACGTACCCGGTGCGAAGCGCCGCCGCCCCGGAGGCACAGGCGGCCTCGACCTTGAGAGCCTCCGTACCGCGCAGCCCGGCGAAATCGGCGATCAACGCCCCCAGATGTTCCTGGCCGACGAGCTCGCCGGAAAGCATATTGCCCACGTAAAGCATATCGGCCTGCGTCACGCCCGCGTCGGCCATGGCGGCCTGAAGCGCATACAGCGCCAGGTGGCGCAGGCTGGTATCCCAATGTTCTCCTACTTTGGTCTGTCCAACACCGATGATGGCAACGTCTCTCATTTTCTGATCACTCTCAAGCTCCGCCCCTCAAACCCTGAGGATGCGGGTGAAGCGCGCATAGGTGGCGTAGTCGATCTCGACGCGACGGGCAACGTAGTCGCGGGTCAGCGGCGCTCTCTGCTGTCGCTCGACGATGGTATCGGTGATGCGCAGGGAAACCGCGTCGGATCCCGCCCCGGAGCCGTAGCTGACCAACAGGACGCGGTCGCCGGGCGCGGCGACGTCCAACACGGCCGTCAGTCCGATGAGCGACGATCCCGAGTAGGTGTTGCCGATCTCGTTGACCAGCAAGCCAGCCTCAATCTGCGCCGGGCTGAAACCCAACTGCCGAGCCACCGTGCGCGGAAACTTGGCGTTGGGCTGGTGGAAGATGGCGTAGGCATAGTCGGAGGGCTGCGTCCCCAGCCCATCCATCAACGCCTGAGCAGCGGCGGCGCTGTGCTTGAAGTAGGCAGGCTGTCCGGTGAACCGGCCGCCGTGGGAGGGGTAGTGTTGGTAGGCCCGCCGCCAGAAATCGGGCGTGTCGGTGACGTAGGAGAGGGAGCCCTCGACGACGGCCAGTGCCTCGTCCGCCGGGCCGACGAGGAAGGCAGCACCGCCAGCGCTGGCAGTGTACTCGAGCGCGTCGCCGGGCCGCGACTGGGCCGTGTCCATCCCAACGGCGAGGGCGTACCGCGCCATCCCGGAACCGACGAAGCCGATAGCGGCCTGGAGGGCCTCACTGCCGGCCTTGCAGGCGAACTCCCAGTCACCACCCTGGGTGTAGGGCGTGGCGCCGACGGCCTCGGCGACGATGGTCGAGGTGGGCTTGACGGCATAGGGATGGGACTCGCTGCCGACCCACACAGCGCGGATAAGCGTTGGGGCGACGTCGCCGGCGCGGGCCAGCGTGTTGCGGGCGGCCTCGACGGACATGGTCACCACGTCTTCGTCCAGGCCGGGCACCGACTTCTCCTTGACCGGTGTGCCCGGCTGGCTGCCCGCCCATATGCGAGCGACCTCCGTGGCCGGCAACCGGTAGCGGGGGACATAAGCCCCATAGCCAACGATGCCGGTGGGGCGATCAGGTTTGAGCACTGTGAGTTGGTTGTCGTTGGTCATGTTCTTTGCGAATTTGGTGGTAGGTTGAGAAACTGGTACACTGGTAAATGGGTAGATTAGGAAATTGGTATATTGGCAGGTGCTTGCTGATTCTGTGTCGAGCTACCAATTTACCAATCTACCGATCTACCGGTCTACCGATCTACCAGTCCACCCGCCTCCTCCCCCTCATGGCGCAGTTCTGCCAGGATGGCTTTGGCCCGGTCGGGCCGGACGTGGCCTGCGGCGGTCATCTGGGCGACGACCTGGGCGACTTCGTGCGCCTCGGCGCCGGCGGCGATGGCCACCTGGCGGGCGTGAAGGCGCATATGGCCGCGCTGGATGCCCTCGGTCGCCAGCGCCCGGATCGCCGCCAGGTTCTGGGCCAGCCCTACGGCGGCGATGATCTCGGCCAGCTCACGGGCGGTCTGCACGCCCAGGATCTTGAGCGCGACCTGGGCGACCGGGTGCACCCGGGTGGCACCGCCGACGATACCCACGGCCAGCGGGATCTCCAGCGTGCCGGCCAGGTTGCCCTGCGCGTCGCGCGCCCAGGTGCTGAGGCTGGTGTAGCGGCCGGAGCGGGCAGCGTAGGCGTGGGCGCCCGCCTCAATCGCCCGCCAGTCATTCCCGGTGGCGACGACGACGGCGTCTATGCCGTTCATGATGCCCTTATTGTGGGTCGCGGCTCGGTACGGGTCAGCGGCGGCGAAGGCCCAGGCCTCGACGATCCCCTGCGCCACACGTGCGCCGGGGAAGTCCCTGAAGGCCAATGCCGCGACCGGCACGGTGCAGCGGGCCCGGGCCAGGCGACGATCGGCCAGGTTGGAGAGAATACGGAGCAAGACCCGTCCGCCGGTGATCTGCTCAATCCGAGGGGCCAGCGTCTCGCAAGCCGTGTTGATCGCGTTGGCGCCCATGGCGTCCCGGCAGTCAAAGACAAGATGTACGACCAACATCGGGCCGGCCGGCGTGTGCTCGAACACCAGCACCTCCAGGTCACGCGCCCCGCCGCCGGCGTCAACGATGACCGGGTCGGTGGCGTCGGCCAGGGCCAGCAGCTCGTCGCGGGCGGCCAACAGGTCGAAGCGCGCCGACCATGGGTCAGCGACGTCAAGCACCTGCAACTGGCCGATCATCTCCGGCGCGGTCGTGGTCGCCTGAAAGCCTCCCCCGGGCCGGGCCAACCTGGCGGCGAAGGAGGCCCCGGCGACTACCGAGGGCTCCTCAATGGCCATGGGCACGAGCACATCGCGGCCGTTGACGACGAAGTTGGTCGCTACCCCCAGCGGCAGGGCGTGCAGTCCGACGACGTTCTCGATCATCTGGTCAGCCCGCGATCGATCGAGCCCCATACCGTTGCGCAGCACGGCGGTCTCGCCGGGTGCCAGTCCAGCCCACGCGACAACCTGTTGAATCCGCTCCTCCAACGGGAGCTTGTAGAATCCACTCAGACGGGAAGACTCTGTCATTAATGCTTTGCTCTGCTTGAATCAGTCGTTGCACGTAATTATTGACACATAATTGGCCGCCGGCAGCAAAGAGCCCCGGCGGTCAGTTCAAGTATACCACCGAGACTCTATCAAAAACTATCAGATCCGCAGATTGGGGGATTACACGAAAGTATTAGGCTCTATACGGTTCAGTTCGGAGGGGCCAGCCAGACTTCGGAAGTCCAGAAGGCACGCTTTCTGGTGGATTCTAGGGGCAATTTCAGGCTGATTTTGCCTTTGGTAGTCTGAGCGAGGACTTCCGAATTCCTGGGAGATCAGGAACCCTCAATGTGGTCCACGAAGGCAGCCAGTGTGTCGGAGCCGCGGACGCGGATGCGAGGCATCTCGTACAGATTATCGCGGGTGTGGGTCTGGCCCCACTCGGTCGTCACCGCCCCCCAGTATCCGGCCGACTCAAGCACGGCGATGACGTTGGCATCGCGCTTGCCCGAGGGGTAGCAGAAAAAACGAGGCAGGTGGCCGGTGTGATACTCGATCGCCTCCTGGATGCCAACGATCTGGTAGACCAGATAGTCGTAGGACCGCCCGCGCAGGTCGACGTGATCCCGCCCGTGGGCCTGGATCTCCATCCCGGCGTCCGCCATCTCCTTCATCTGGGCCCAGGTCATGTAATCCGGTGACTCGAAGTGGGTCGGAGTAGCGAGCACGAAGAACGTGCCCGGGAAGCCGTAGTCGAGCAGCATGGGGAACACGACCTCGTAGGCGTCCCGGTAGCCGTCGTCGAAGGTGAGGACGATGGGCTTATCCGGCAGTGGATAGCCCTGCGTGAAATGGAGGTAAAGATCGGCCAGCGTGATCGGGTGGTATCCGGCGTCGGCCAAATACTGGAGCTGGGCCCGGAAGTTCTCCGGCAAAACGGTCAGGTCAACCCGGTAGCGATCGGCATCGGGGGGCAGCTCAGACACGTAGTGATACATAAGAATGGGCACCCGGGCTCGATCAGGTAGGACGACCGGCGTGGGTGTGGGGATGGTCATCTCCTGGGGGGCCACTTCGGATTTCGCAATGGGCTCAACTGTCTGAGGGACCTCCCAGCGGCCACGCACCGGCTCAGCCAAGAGCAGACTGAGGGCAATCATCCACACGAGCGAACCTAACACCAGAAAGTGTGTCCTGACGCCGGACCTGCGACGATTCGGAGAAGAATTGGGTCTTGTGCTTCTGTTCATAGGTATTCAAGTGCCCCTCGAGAACGGGAGGAACAGGAGAAAGGATACCCCAGAGGAGAAGATATGTCAAGTGAGCGGGACGAGAAGGAGCGCAGATTCTAATCAATGTCTCATTTTCCCTTGACATTATATGCACGCTGACGTGATATGGTTAAGGTAGAATACATTTTTGTAACCGAGTTGAAACGTTTGGACGTCGTATTCTATCGTATACTCAGTTTAAGAGTTCTTTTAAGAATTTTCCAGGGATTTGACGTCTGGGGTTGGGAATGTCTTCAACAGCGAAGTTGAGGGTAGCATCGTCGGAACAGGTTCTCGAGCACCTGAGTGTCGGCGAACCGATTCAAAACGCGCAAGTGACAGGCCTGCTCGACCTCGATCCATTGGTCGTGAGCCGATGGCTCTGTGGCGAGGATCTGCGTGGCGTTTACCAGCCTATCGCCGTGCGCCACTGCGTGCTGGACGGGCTCGATCTAGAGGGACGCACGTTCTACGAGATCGTGGAGATGGTGGACTGCCGCGTGGCGACCGCCCACTTCAAACACGCCTACTTCTACTCCAGTCTGCTCGTCGAGGATTGTGTCTTCGAGGGGGATTTCGACGGCCGGGGTATCCAGGGCGACGGGCGCATGGTGTTTCACAACACCACGTTCAGCGGATGGGCGGATTTCAGCGGGATCAGCGTGCGAGGCCGGGCCGACCTGGTCAACGTCTCTTTTCCCGGCGGGACCAACCTGCTGGGTATCCTGGCCAACGGCTCGGACAATCCGCCAGGGCGTGAGATCCACCTCAGCGGATGTCAATTCCGCGAAGTCGATATACCCGCCGGGCTAGACACGGCAAAATGGGGCATCCAGCCACTCGTCGATTGCGACCCGGGTGGCATGGAATGCCAATGGCGGGAGCTGGTCGACCGCAAAGAAGGCGACCCGATCCACATCGTCGGCGGGTCGCTGTTCGCCACCCACCAGCCAGGCGCAGTAGACAATCACGATGTCCGCACCGCCCTCGTGCTCCCGTCCGGATGCCACGCTAAGTAGGCCGGTGATCTCGACCTCCAGCCCGGTCTCCTCGCGACACTCACGCACGGCGGCCTCGGCCGGATCCTCGTCGAAGTCAACGAAGCCGGCGGGCAAGGTCCACATTCCCTGGCGCGGGTTCATGCGCCGGCGGACGAGAAGCACCCTGCCCTCGTGCTCGACGAGCACGCCGGCGGCGATCTTGTGCTCGCGGAAGACGATCGTATCACAGGCAGGGCAGAAGCGCCGCACGCGCCCGAAGGCCTCCCGGTTCTCGAGCGCGTGGCCACAGCGAGGACAGTAGTTCAGCTTGAGGGAACGGGCCACCAATACCTCCCCTAGCGGCGGCGGGCGCGCCAGGCCCGGATGGTGGCCAACGCGAGTCCCAGCGCGGCCAGGCCAAGCACGACCTCCAGGGCCACCCGTGGCGAGAACCGGAAACGGTCAGCGGACTCACGCTCGGGCACGCCCCGCTCTACTTCCAGGGCCTCCGGTTCTTCATCACCGGCCGCATGGGGCGGTGCCTCGCCGACCTCGTTAGGGGCAAGAGGAGCAGCGCCATCGTCCGTCTCCGGCATCGGCACGAGCGTCGCCGTCGGCGCCGTCTCTTCCACAGCCAATCGAGGGGCAAGGGTAGGGGACGGTTCCACCGGAGGCGCAGCAGTGGGGGCCGGGGTAGCGGTCTCTTCAAGCACGCCACCACTGCCCGCAGGGGCCGGAGCACCCTCACCCTCCGGCGCTTCGGCGGCGAATTCTTCCACCTCGACGAGGGCCTCAGGAAGCTCTTCGGCGGGAGCCTCCTCCTCGGCGGGTTCTTCAACGACCGAGGGCACGGGGACGGCCTTCTCAGCCTGGACCGTGACCTCAACCTGCACTTCGGATTCGGCTTCCTCAGCCACAGGCTCCTCAGCGATCGGCGAGGGGGCGAGCGCGATCCTGGGCGCCTCCTCCTGCTCCGCCAGATCGGCCATCGGTGCGGGGGCGACGCTGCCGATGACGGGGAACAACAGGCCGCCAGCCAGGACGACGACGAACATGAGGCTGACGACGGCGGTCGCCGCCGTCAAGAGCGGAGCAGCCCAGGTACGGCGGAAACGAGCCGGGCGCTCAGGCCGCGGGCGGGGCGCCACCGCCTGAGGCAGGATGAAGTTGCGCGGGACGGGGACGGGGGGGAGTTCACGCACCAGTGCGACGGTGCGGCGCAGCGCATCCAGCTCGGCCCGCAGCGCCGGGTCGGCCGCCAGCCGCGCATCCACGCGGGCCCGTTCCCCGGCGCTCAGTTGGCCGTCCAGATATGCCGAGAGCAATTCGTCGCGTCGCTCCCGTTCCTTCGCCTGTCGTGTCAACAATCCCCCCATCGCATCTTCCCAGAATCGGCGGCTATGGAAAGCCGCCCTACATCAATCAACAACGCATCAATCCCCACCGGCGGCTATGGAAAGCCGCCCTACGGTTAAGGGTCCTACACTTAAAGACGGTACCGGGCGGGCAAAAGTTCCCCTTGGTCCCGGAGGTAGTCGCGCATCTTGCCACGCGCGCGCGCCAGCCGCGATTTGACCGTCCCCAACGACACGCCGGTCACATCAGCGATCTCCTGGTAACTCAGCCCCTGCACGTCGGAGAGCGCAAGCGTGATCCGCTGGCTGGCTGGCAGCGTCTCGATGCCGGCCTGGATCACGCGCGCCATCTCCTGCCGCTCCATGTACGCCTCCGGGCGCTCGCCCCCGTTGATGAGCGCCGGGTTGGCCTCCTCGTCCACCTCGCCGAAGTCCTCAAAGGAGGTGGCGGGACGCCGCTTGCGGCGGCGCAGTTCGTCGTAGCAGCGGTTGGAGACGATACGGAGGAGATAGGACTTGAAGGAGCCCCCGCGGAAACGCCGGATGTTCTGGAAGGCGGAGATGAAGGCATCCTGCGCAGCGTCGGCGGCCGAGGCCGGGTCGCCGAGGATGCGGTAGGCAAGGTTATAGACCTGCTGCTGGTAGACCAGCACCAGCTCGTTGAAGGCGTCTATCTTGCCCTGCTGGGCAGCGGCGATCAGGGCCGGTTCGTCCATCGCGTTGGCAGACCCGTTTTCTTCCTCTCCACTCCTCCTACCCACAAGCACAGACGAATGATACCACAGAAGCGGCAGATTGTGTACTCCAGTCGAATCTAGCCAAAAGGGGTGGAAGGGGTTGATAAGATCAGGGACGCTGGGCGGCTACTCCCGCTGCAGCCTGACCTCCACCTCCAGCGGCGAGGTTTGGTCACCGACCAGGAGATTGTCTCCGGTGGCGGACCGGTAGCCCGCGGCCCAAACCATGATGCTGTAGCGCGCGCCCTGCTCCAAGGGACGCGGCAGTTCGAAGTAACCGTCGATGCCGGTACCGGCGCTGGTGTAGATCTGCGCATTGCTGCCGTCCCACCCGCTGGCGGTAACGCCGGGATTGAGCACGACGTAGAGCGCCCCCGGGACGCCCCGGCCAGTATCGGCATCAAGGACGTATCCCCGGACGGTCAGCCCTTCTGGGGACGGCGGCGGAGTGGGCGGCGGCCCACCGGTGCCGATCCTCGCCGTGCCCTGCTGCACCCGTTGCCCTTCGACGTAGAGCTCCAGCCTGTACTCACCGTCGGGGAGTGGATCGCCGGCGCTGCGGTAGATCGAGTCGTGGAAGGTGCCGCTTGGCCCCCTGTCCCAGACCGCGTCGAACGTGACCAACTCCTCGCCGTTGATGAACCACTTCTGGTCGAAGTTCATTCCGTCCTGCATCCCGGCGTAGGTGCACAGGAAGTGGAGCTCCGCCAGGCCGGCCGGGAAGGCCGTGCCGGGGTCAACCGGGGCGCCCTGTATGTCTACGCCAGCGGCAAACGTGATCGGGCCGAAGGCCCCTTGCCCGGGTGTGCCGGCGACGGTGAAATTCGCGGCGGCGACCAACGTTCCCTCGACGAACAGCTCCAGCCGGTAGATACCTGCATCGAGCGGATCCTCAGAGACGAACGAGACCCAGGCGGAACCGCTGGGCCCCCAATCCCAGGTGTCGGAGCCGGTCACCACCTGCTCGCCCGCGTAGGTCCAGACGCGGCTCCAGGCCACGCCGTCGCGCAGATCGGCGTAGTCGAAGAAGGCGTAGACGGTGGTGATGCCGGAGGGAAGCAGATAGGTGGGGTTGGTGGGCCGGTCGTCGGCGGTGACGCCGTCGGAGAAGATCAGACTGGTGATGGTGGGGCCGGTGGCCGCACCACCGACAGAGATTGAGCCCTGGAGCAGCAGGTTCCCCTCGACGTACAGTTCGACGCGATAGGTGCCGTCGACCAGGCCAGAGGCGTTGACGATGCCGTTCCACCAATAGCCCCGCTCGCCACCCTGCCAGGGGCTGGGGGGCAGGCTGGCGTCATCGAGGTATACACCGTCCTGGTACCAGCGCGCCTCCCACGTCATCCCGTCCGCCAGCCCTTCGTAGTCCCAGAAGGCGTAGATGCCGGTGGCCCCAGACGCAAGCTGCGAGACAATCCGGGCCGGCTGGTCGTCCTCGGTCACGTCTGGAGCGAAGACAACGTTGTAAAAGCGAGGGGCGCCCGCAGGGGTCGGGACAGGCTCAAGCTGGGGCGCGATACCCGTGCGGGCGGCCTCAACGAGCGGCCGGGCCAGGTTGACCGGCCGCAGCGCGTTGATGAAACCACCGACGGGGATGCAATTATCGCGCTGGTCAATCACACCGTCGCCGTTCGTGTCCGCCACGTAACGGCAATCGGCGAATCGCTCGGCCCCTCCGTAGCCCACCTGGGTGGGCACGCCAATGAGCCGCCCGTTCCGGTCTGCCGCCAACCCACCGCTGTTGCCGCCGGTGATGGTCGCGTCCGTCTTGACGTAGGCGCGTCCCTCCACGCCCCGCTCGCGGGTGAAGCCGCTGACGACCCCCTCGGTGAACGTGATGGTCTCGCCGCCGATGCCAGGGTAGCCCAGAATCTGGAGCAGGTCCCCTAGTTCCAGCACATCTGAATCACCCAACGGCACGTAGCTCAGGTTCAGTTGCGCCGGGTCTATCGGCCGGCCATCCAGGTCACTGACGATCTGGATCACGGCCAGGTCAAGCTGGTAATCGACGGCCCGCATCTCGGCCAGATACCGCAACTCGGGCAGTTGGTCGGAGCGGACCGTCACCGCGACGCCCAGCACGTCGGGCCGGTAGGCCGGGTCGGGATCGCTGACGACGTGACTGTTGGTGAGGACGAGTCCATCTGCAGAGATGATGGAGCCTGAACCACTCCAGATCGGCTGGAGCCGCCCACCGCTCCGGTCCAGCGCGAGGATCTGCACCGTCGAGCGCACGAGGTTCTGGCGAATCTGGCTGTCGCCCGGCTGTGATACGGGCTCCAGCGCTCCCCCAGGGACAGGCGTGACGGTCGGCAGGACGTCGGGATCCGTAGGGCCGCAACTGAGCGCAGCCAGAAGCGCCCAACCGGCGACCAGCAACCGTAGACTTTTGAAGCGGGGCCTTTTCATCACATCACCTCAGAGTTCCAGGGACTGGATGAAGGCGTGCAGAAACCGGTAGTCCGCGTCGAACCGTTCCTCGTCGGCCAACAACGTGGCGACGACGATGCGATCGCCCTCGCGCAACGCCAGATCCATCCCCTGGACGATCGCCGGTGGCCGGTTGACGAAGGGACCACAGTCGACGTGGACGTAGGTGAATCTGCGACGGGTGAGCGTGCGTTCACCAAGCTGTACCGGATCGGTGCCGAGGGTCCGATAGGCAGCCTCCTGGCCAGCCCGCTCCAATGCCAGCACGTCGAGCACGAAAGCGGGGTCCGCACCGGCGGCCAGCGGGCGGCTGCGCAGCTCAATCACGGTGCCACATCCGCCGCCGAACGGGTCGCGGGCACGCAGAAGCGGATCGTCGCCTGTCTCCCGCACCCATGTGGCGGGACAGCGGCCCGAGATGCCCGCTTTGGGAAAATCAAAGGGGACCGTGCGGGATAGGACGGCCTCCCGCAGGCCCAAGCCCAGAAGGAGAGCCACCGCGACGAGGGCGAAGACGGTCCAGTCGGCCCAGCGGTCGCGCCGGCGAATCGCTTGTCGGGTTGGCATTGTTCGCTGATCCTCCTGTAAATGCGGGCAGAGGCACTGAAGTGCCGACTACGAACCGGCGGAGGCGCTGAAGCGCCGACTACGAACC
>Ga0180437_10006254_pt1 | contig 15939 bp, 12 predicted proteins | sample SS_ome_4_FD_132410 | JGI IMG/M metagenome (GOLD analysis project Ga0180437, IMG submission 132410) | Hypersaline lake sediment archaeal communities from the Salton Sea, California, USA - SS_3_D_1 metaG | ecosystem: Environmental > Aquatic > Non-marine Saline and Alkaline > Hypersaline >...
AGAACAATATCTTGAGTTGGCAGAACGACAAACAGCCAATAATAGGAGCCTTCGAAGTTGGGCTGCTTCAGGAGTTTGGTTAGCAGGGGTTGCATCTATGTTCATTCCAGGAGTTGGAGCAAACGGTTGTTTTGTTACCCAGGTTACTGATCGGGTGGCTCGTCGTATCAGAGCGCCTGTGGAAGTGGCAAATAAGCAATTGGAAATTGAGCAAGAATACGTGCGTCAAACTTCAAATCACTTAGCTGCTGCTTTGTCTCCGGAAAAATTAACAGAATAAAAAAGGGAAGGCTAAGGCCTTCCCTTTTAGGACCAAGGAGTGTGGGTGACAATTAACGTTTGAGGTTAAGGGCTTCCTGCAGCATGTCGTCGGTGGTAGTGATAATCTTTCCTGATGCGCTGTAGCTGCGTTGGGTGACAATCATGTCGGTGAGTTCTTCAGTGAGATCGACGTTGGAAGCTTCTAGCGAACCACCGTGGACCTTTGAAGTGACCGAATCGTTACTTGCGGGGGACTCTGCATTGATGGCAAAGACCTGGTCGATGCCTTTAGTGTTACCTCCTGAACAGGAGTTTGGCGTCTGTGAGTAGTACGAAGAGCCCGTTTTCTTCAAACCTTCAGGGTTTTCGATGGCCATGAGGCCGATCTTCGCAAGTGTACGAATTTTTCCGTTAGAGTAGACACCGTTGATGTTGCCGGTATTTTCTTCTGTCACTAGCCGCACCAGGTTTCCCATGGCATAGCCGTCGACGTTGACACCAACAGCAGTATTCTGGCCATTATAGGAGGTCATATTAGCGAAGTCGATGGAGATTACTGACTTGTCAGCTTCTTGGGAGTTGGTGGAAGCTTGGAAGGTGAGGTTAGCGGCGTTAATATACCTGGAGTCGCTGCCGGAGGTCGCTCCTAATACTTCACCAGAGGTGATGTCAAAGGCTAGCACTCCACGCGACGTGGCTGTGTCTTGAATGCTATTGAAGGTATTCGCGTAGATTGACTGTTCAGTATTATCGGCAGCGAAGGTATTCAAGTTGGGGTTGAGACCCGCCTTGAATTTCCATTCGATATTGGTTAATCCTGCGGAGCGATCACGGACGAAATACGTGGTCGTATTATGTTCATTCCCTTGGCTGTCGTACACTTTAGTTTGCACTTTAGCATCGGCATCAATGAATTTATTGGATGTCGCTGTTTTACCATTGATGCCTGTGGCCAACTGACCAAGGACGGTGCCGAAGTTAGCATAGTCAGTACGGGTCACTCCTAGCGAAGCATCAGCAGTGGTGTTGACAGGCGTGATCTTCAAGTTACGGAAGATCCCATTGCTGGTAGAAACGCTCAGGCGGCCACCGGTGAAGGCTACTGCTGCTGAAGAGTCAGCAACGAGGGTACCGTCAGTAGCGATGCTGGAGAACTGAGATGTTCTCAGGGTATTCTGTAAGAGTCTGGCAAGTTCTCCCATTGTAGAGAACTGATTGGCATTGGCATCGGCGTCTCTGGGGACCATGGTGAATTCACTAGTCACCGTTTGTCCTAGAGCGTTGACCATCGACACTTGTATCATCCCGAAGCCTGTTCCTGTCGCACCACCGTCAAAGCGTAAGCCGGCGAATTCGCCGTACTCAGTGGCAGAGTTGGTACTGCTATAGCCATAGGTTTCGAGGCTTGCGGTATTGAACCACCACTTACTGGAATTGACAGTTCTATTGCCCATTGCTAATGCTGGAGGAGCAATGATTTCACCATTGGCGTCAACTCTGGCCTGTGTGGTAGCGACGGCGGCGTTGTCAGTCATGGCAATGCCATTGAAGCGATCTAACATCTCCGTATTGTCGGCATTGACGACCAAACGGAACTGTTGGACCAGCCCCGTACCTCCGAAGCTCATTTTGCCGAATTTGTCCATGCTAATGTTAAGATCGGTACTTGCGGCATAGTTGCTAAGTTGGGTATCACGTAGAGTCATCTCAAAGAGGTTTCTTAGTTCTTGAATGTTGCTGAATTCACCGATACCTACGGTAGCGGTGCCACCACCGGCGACTGTTGCTGTCGCTCTTGTATATTGTTGCGGAGCACCACTGACACGATAAAAGGTGGCGATCAGCTTACCATCGGCATCAACCATGGAAATTTGAGATTTTAGCACGTCATTGTGAACGTTAGCAGTGCCGCTAGTGCCACGTTCGGCGGTGCCATCAGTAACGTTGGTGATGGTTAAAGCTCCTGCAGCGAACGCTCCGGGTGCTGCAACACTGAGAGTGATCTCTCTGGTGCCCACATTGATAGCGGAGATAGTTCGTTGCACCTGGTCGGCGCCTTGCACTAAGTTAACGGTATCGCCGACGCTAAAACCTTCGATAAGGTTAGCAGGAGCAGCATTGAGGGTGACAACATCCAGGCCAGCGTTGAGAGTCGCTGTAGAGTCATTGTAGATGACATTATCTTGATAGTAACCTGTTCCGTAGGTATCTCTCGATCCTGAGCCGCCCGGCACAGAAATACTTAAACCTCCAAAGTTCTCTCCACCAGAGAAGAGCTCCCAAGCATTGGAATCGATGGTCGATGTAGTTTCAAAAACTGAGGAATCGATGTTGGATCGAAGGTCAACGAGCGTCGTTGCGTTAGGATCGATAGAACCGTTCTGAATGACAATATTGCCGGCTTCTTGGGCCACAGCACCGGTTTCTCTGTTGACGTTGAAGCCTTGAATTTTGTTGCCCAAAGCATCCACGAGGTTGAGGTTGGAGTCGAGTTGGAAGCTTCCGTTACGGGTGAGCATCAAGCTGTCATCGCTACCATTCCTGACGACCAGGAAGTCAGAGCCTTCGACCATGAAGTCTAGGGTTCTTCCTGTTGTTTGTCTTGCACCTTGAGTAAAGATGTTGTTGATGGTATTGATACCGACACCACCGCCAAGGGTCATGGGATTGGTACCGCCCAGGTTACCTCCGTCGCCGGAGGATGCATCTCTAATGGTATCGTAGAATAGTTCGTGGAAGGTAACGTCAGCTTTCTTAAAACCTGTTGTATTAAGGTTCGCCAGGTTGTTGCCGATCACTTCCATCTTCTTGCTTTGTGCGCTGAGACCAGTGACACCGACTAATAATCCTTTAAAACTCATCTTGATATCTCCTTGGTTTCTTAACTAATAACTTTGAATCATCCTGCTGTTGGTTCATGAACTCTGATAATTTGATCGACAGTGACGTTCAGACCATTCTCAAGGGTCAGTACGGGTCCTTGCTCCGAGGAAGATACGGAAGCAACTTTGCTGATGATCGTCTGTGGGTTGTAGGGTGATGATGAAGGATCTAGCAACTCCACTTCTTTGCCCAAGAGACGCGTCGCATCCATAAAGGCTCCCATCTTATTGGATTGTGAGAGGTTCTCATTGAGGTTGGACATCTGTTCCAATGACGAGAACTGTGCCATCTGCGACAACATGGCTTGGTTGTCGAGAGGGTTGAGAGGGTCTTGGTGGCGCATCTGCAGCAGCAGGAGGTTGAGGAAATCCTCTTTGCCTAGGGCACTCTTTCCAGCGTTGTTGCTGGAAGGAAGTTGGTTGCCCTGGACGATGCTATTGATGGTCATGTTGATCTCCTTATTACACGACGATGTTGAGAAGTTGATCAGGGCCGTCATCCTGGACGACGTTGCTGACTTCGGGTGCATCTTGGTCATAGACACCAGTGTCGAAGCGATAGAATGATGCCAGCCACTCCCTAGCGATGCGTTGATCTTCGGCCGAAGCAAAAGAACGACCATGATCACCCGCTTCATTGTGAGAGTCATCGGCGACGTCGATGTCGACAGCTTCGACGTCGATGCCGTGGTCAGAGAGTGCTTTCTGTAAGTCAGCAACGGAGCGTTGCAGGATCTCCCGAATCGTTTGATTTTCGACGATGAACCTGGCTTTGGCTTGGCTTTCTTCCAGAGAAATGTTGACTTTGATGTTACCCAGATATTTAGGTTTGAGTTTGATAGACACCTTGCCAGACTTGCCATCGTTGACGATCTTCAGCTTGAAGCGAACTTGCTCGATAACTTTGGCTTTAAGTTCTTCAAAGCGTTCTGTGTAATGCTTGGTGTTGCTTGGTGCTGATTTCGAGACTGTGAAGGGGCGTGCACTATCGCTGCGATACTGAGAGACAGCACCAAAGTTCTGCTGGGCGCGAGCGGCTTCAATGTCTTTAGCGATCGTGGTGTTATTAGCTTTTAAAGCTTCAAGAAGCTGAGGGGTAATCTTGTTAATGACAGGCGGTTTCACTTGTGTACGGGCGGCAATCTGCTCGAGACTTTGAAGAATTTTATGACTTTCTTTGGCGTCCTCTTCAAAGGCGAAGTTTTCCTGAAGAACTTCGATGTCATGAAAATGTAAGGGAACTTCTTCAGCTTCGACGTCAGGAACTTCGTTACTGGCTTCAGGGACGTTTAAAAGAGCATCATTCTTGGGCTTTCCAGGTGCTGTTGGTTGCTTGGAGACTTCGTCTTTGACAATGTCGACGTCTTCGGCAGGAACCTCTATAGTCTCACCCACTTCTTCAACGACTTCTATAGGCGCAACGCCTTCTGCTAAAGGCGCAACGTCAGCATTGTCAGCAAGGATTTCTTCGTTGGTGTTGGCAACGTCTTCAACTTCAACAATGCCTTCTTGGGGAAGAGACTCTTCGGGAACTTGCGGCTCTACAGAAAGTGCAGCTTCTGGAGAAAGTGCCACTTCGTCGAGGCTTAATTCTTCAGCGGGAGCCTCCAAATTCGGTACGTTGTCAACAACGGGTTGTAAGGCTTCAGAATCTTCTTCGTCGATAGCAATCTCTTCGACGTTCTCTGAAGAGACGGCAATGAGATCTTCAGGAGCTTCTTCGTCGACAGAGATGACAGGTAATGCTTCAGTGGCTTCCTTTTCTACACAGGAATTTTCCACTTCTTCAACGTCATGTTTTTCTTCAGCAGCTTTGGAAGAACTTTTTTTCTCTTCCGGGGAAACTTTTTCCGATCTTTGGCCGCGACTCTTGGCAAGTTCGAATTCTTCTTGAAAATTGCTCGTGATGTCGTCCACAAGATTAAACATCTGATGACTCGTATCAGTCGCACCTTGAGGGACTTTGAACAATGAAGCTAATTTTCCTGCTTGTTCCACGGGACCACCTCCCTGTGATGTTTCGACCACACAGATGCAATCCTTATGCCAAAATGAAACCTCTGATTGAGACCTAATCTGCGGTCAATCATTGCTAGGTGAAGACGATCTTTTGTGTATTCCTCTTCGGCCATGTCTATGGACATGCCCTCATCGGAATCCTCAAAATCTTACCCTTACCCACCGCGCTTGGCCGTGGATTAGGTCACAATCAGGGTGAAAATAAGCCGGAATAAAGGAGATGGGATCTTAAAAGTGAGAGCTATACCAATCCGGATAGGGGTCCGGATTGGTATGATAGAAAACTCGAGGGAGAATTCCCTCGAACTAAACTACAGCAAAGAGCAATGAGGACGTTTAGGATGCCGCCGAGGAGTTGAAGAATGCAGTGTTTGTCGGGTAACTTTAATGGTTATTGTTGTGCCTTCTCTATCGATTGTAAAACGGACGTCAGATAGATTAGGAGACATCTCTAGAGCTGCTCTGAAGATCAAAATGCAGGCTTGGAGTTCCCGTTGTTGTTTCTGTAAAGGAAGCTCATATTCATTGAACCTCAATACTACCATTGATTTTATTTCTTCCTCAACGGAGCTAGGGTACTGGTCAGTCCAAGATTGTAGCCACTTTCCCCAATCAACACCCTGTGGCACATTTTCAGGTTGAAAGTTTCTTAAAAAACCGAGAAGATTCGCCCAGTCGGTTTCTCGGCTATTTTTTGGCTCGGGCGGTTGGTTGGCATCGGAAGAAAATTCTTGCAATGAGCTCGAAGAGCTTGCGGCAACAGAATTTGGTGCTGATGACATCATTATGTACTCCTAAAATTTGGGATGGTGAATAGGTTTAATTTTTTTAAAGCTGTCATAACAACGAGCAACATCCTCGTCGTTGCTGATTCTCTGTTTGGATCATTTGGACGGTCAAGCTTCCCGTGTTCTCTGTTGATCTTGTGACAGTAAAACGAATGTTTTCTAGGTTAGGAGAACAACTTAGCGCTTTCCGTAATATTAAAAGACAGGTAGTAATTTCGTCCTTTTTTACTCCATCACTAAGGAGGTCTTTCCCGCTATTCTCACACTTTATTTCCTTTAGCAGCTCGGGGTATTCAGGAGGGAGAGGGTAGATTTGGGTCCATTGGTCCAACCAACTAGCCCATGCGAAGAAAATCCCTGGAGATTTAGTTTTATGATCCCAATATCTTAAAAAATTGAGAAGATTCACCCAGTTATCAACTAACGAGTTCATTGGCTCAGGCGGCAAGTTGGCACCGGAAGCGGTTACCCCGTATAAAACGCTACTACTGGCAATTTCTGCTGTTGTTGTAGTCATCGTTATGTACTCCTAAAATTTAGAGACTGTTTGCAAACAGTCTCTTAGGGATGATTCAAAGAACATTGTCATCAATACCTATACAATTATAGTGAAGTTTTTGCTGATGGATTGTAAACAAATCAGACATTAAGTCAACAAGTTTGATTAGCGATAAAGCATCAAATTTTAATTAAAGTATTTAATAAATGCGACAACATCGTTGACTATAACAATCTTATTTTAAAACATTTTTGACACAAAAAATCAGGTTCTTTATACAGGTAGCTTCGTTGAAATACCCGCGAGAGGAAAAATGCAATTTTGGGTCGAACTGGTTATCATTTTGCTGTGTTTATTTGCAGGTGCGCGGATAGGGGGTATTGGTTTAGGGGCTTTTTCTGGTGTTGGTCTTGTCATTCTCGTCTTTGGGTTTCATATTTTGCCGACGTCACCGCCGATTGATGTGTTGTTGATGGTTCTTGCTGTGACGACAGGGGCGAGTGTTTTACAGGCTGCGGGTGGTTTGAACTATATGGTGATGTTAGCTGAAAGGGCCTTGCGGAAGCATCCGGAAAGGGTCACCTTTGTGGCGCCATTAATTTCTTATTTCTTCACCTTTGTAACGGGTACAGGGCATGTTGTTTATGCTGTTTTACCAGTCATTGCTGAGGTGTCGCGGGATGCTGGGGTCCGTCCTGAGCGGCCCTTATCTGTTTCCGTGATTGCTTCTCAACAGGCGATCACCGCTTGTCCCATTTCAGCGGCAGTGGTCTCTTTGTTGGCGATTTTGGGGGATTTCAATATCACGCTCATCGACATCCTCATGGTCTGCGTTCCTTCGACATTGATCGGATGCATGGCGGCGGCTTTCTCCGTCAGGAAAATGGGAGTGGAATTGGAAGAAGATCCTATCTATCAGCAAAAATTGCAAGAAGGGAGCATTGCATCTCTCGAAACGATCACTAACATGAGCAAGAATGCTTTGTTAAGGGCGAGGTTGTCAGTAGCAACTTTTTTAGCAGGAATAGGTGTGATTGTTGCTTTGGCTAGTTTTCCCGCATTACGTCCTTTTTGGATGATCGATGGTATCAGAGTCAACTTACACATGCCCCTCGCTATTGAAATGATCATGCTTTCTGTTGCTGCAATCATCTTGTGCTTCAAGGTGAAGGGTGAAGAGGCTCTAGAAGGCTCAGTAGAGCGAGCGGGTTTTGTCGCTGTCATCTGTATCTTTGGAATTGCGTGGCTCGGTAATACTTTTGCAGCCGGCAATGCCATTCTCATCAGCAAGGCGATTGGTTCCATGGTTGCTGCTTTCCCTGCATCATTTGTCGTGGCTTTGTTCGTTTTGTCGATTCTTCTCTATAGCCAAGCGGCGACCGTTCTTGCTCTCATGCCCCTAGGAGTAGCTCTTAAAGTTCCCGCTCCCTTCTTGGTAGCAATGTTTCCTGCCGTCAATGGCTTCTTCTTCCTGCCAACCTACGGGACGATGCTAGCAGCCATCGCCCTCGATCAAACAGGAACAACAAAAATCGGTAAGTACGTTCTCAACCATAGCTTTATGCGACCCGGATGGGTCGCCATTGTCGTCTCCGTTTCCGTTGGCTTCGGCTTAAGTTGGCTGATTCTGTAGAGATTGTTTGGACAAATAGACTTCGAATGCGATACCATAGCATGTTCGTAATGAGGTAAATAGTGAGATGTTTGAAGAAATAATACAAGAAACCTTCGCTGAACGTGAAGAAAAAGTCTTAAACTTCTGGCAGGACAATAAAATTTTTGAAAAGTCGCTGCAACAACGCAGTGATGGTGCGCTTTTTTCTTTTTATGATGGTCCTCCTTTTGCGACGGGTTTACCGCACTATGGGCATTTATTAGCAGGGACCATTAAGGATGTCATTCCTCGCTACAAGACAATGAAGGGTTTTAGGGTGCCTCGACGTTTTGGTTGGGATTGTCATGGTCTTCCTGTAGAAAATGAGATTGAGAAGTCTAAGAACCTTTCGGGTGCAGCATCCATTGAGGAGTATGGCATTGCGCAGTTCAATGAAGAATGTCGCAAGATTGTTTTGAGGTATACTGAGGAATGGAAAACTTCGGTGACGCGGATGGGGCGATGGGTGGACTTTGGCAATACATACCATACAATGGACCCTTCTTTCATGGAGACGGTATGGTGGGTGTTCCGTCGTCTTTATGACAATGGACTGGTGTACGAAGGTTACAAAGTAATGCCTTTCTCTGCAAAGCTTGGTACACCGTTGTCGAACTTTGAAGCAACACAGAATTACAAGGAGGTGGATGATCCAGCGTTGACGGTGGCTTTCCGTACTGTAGAGGATCCTGATACGGAGTTATTGGCATGGACGACGACGCCATGGACGTTGATTTCCAATTTGGCGATTACGGTGAATCCTGATATCGACTATGTAAAGGTGGAAGACAAGGCATCTGGCAAGAAGTACATCTTAGGTAAGGAACGTTTATCGACCTACTATCGTCAAGAAGAGGAATATCGGATTCTAGAAACGATGAAGGGTTCGGCATTGGAAGGAATGCGCTATGAGCCTCTTTTTTCGTATTTTGCGGATCAAGGCGAAAAAGGTGCTTTCCGCGTCTTGGTTGCTGATTTTGTGACGACGGAAGATGGAACAGGACTCGTTCATACCGCACCGGCTTTCGGTGAAGACGACTTTTATGTTTGCCATGATGCTCGGATTGATCCTGTCTGTCCCGTCGATAGAAATGGTCTCTTTACCGAAGAGGTTTCTGACTATGCAGGGCAATTTGTTAAGGACGTTGATAAGGCGATCATCAAGCGCTTGAAGAATGCGGGAAAACTCATCCACCAGGGCACCATACGTCACAGGTATCCTTTTTGTTGGCGTTCTGATACGCCACTCATCTATCGTGCAATGAAGACATGGTTCGTCAATGTTGAGAAGATCAAAGAGCGTCTGATTGTTGCTAACGAACAGATTCATTGGATTCCTGGTCACATCAAAGAGGGGCGCTTTGGAAAATGGCTAGAAGGGGCTCGGGACTGGGCGATTAGCCGTAATCGTTACTGGGGGACGCCGATCCCATTGTGGCATGCTGATGATGGCGAGATTGCCGTCATCGGAAGCATTGCTGAGCTAGAAGAATTGACCGGCAAGAAAGTCCACGATCTCCATCGTCACTATATTGATGATCTTACTTTCGTCAAAGACGATAAACTTTTCCGCAGAATTCCCGAAGTCTTCGATTGTTGGTTTGAATCAGGGTCGATGCCTTATGCTCAGAATCACTATCCCTTTGAAGGCTATGAAGACTTCGACGAGTATTTTCCGGCAGATTTCATTGCAGAGGGCTTGGATCAGACCCGTGGCTGGTTTTATACACTGACGGTCTTGGCGGTAGCCTTGTTCGACCAACCTGCCTTCAAAAATGTGATTGTTAATGGCATTGTCCTTGCCGAGGATGGGACGAAGATGTCGAAGCGTTTACGTAATTATCCCGATCCTCTCAAAGTCGCCCATCACTATGGCGCCGATGCCATCAGATTGTATATGTTACATAGCCCTGTTGTGCATGCTGATGATCTTTGCTTTTCTGAAAAAGGTGTTGAACTGATAATGAGACAGATCCTAATTCCTTTGTGGAATGCTTACGGTTTCTTTATCACTTATGCGCGATTGTATGGGTGGAAGCCCGATGGTTTAGAGGGAAGGCCGCAAGCGGTCATTGATCGTTGGATGTTGTCGATTCTCAACAAGCTCATTGAAGATGTTGAAGCCGGCATGGATGACTATGATCTTAGCAGAGCGGTAGAACCCTTTGTCGGCTTTATCGATCAGATGACCAACTGGTACATCAGGCGTTGTCGTCGACGCTTCTGGCAGGATGAAGACTCTCCAGATCGTCGCGAAGCCTTCTTCACTCTCTACACAGTACTGGTAACATTGACGAAGATCTGCGCTCCTTTTATTCCTTTTATCAGCGAAGAGATCTATCGGAATTTGAGAAAAGAAGAAGATCCTGAATCGGTCCATCTTTGTGACTATCCTGTTCATCATGATGAATGGCGCGATACCACCTTGGAGGAGGCGATGACCGCCATACAAACAGCTGTCAGCCTCGGACATTCCCTTCGTAAAGAAAACAAACTCAAGGTGCGTCAGCCTTTGCTTGCTGCTCGCATTGTCGCTCCAGATCGCAGAGTATTGTCTTTTCTTCGAGAGCAGGAACATCTTATCGCTGAAGAACTCAATGTTAAGAAGGTTCGCTTCATTGATGATGAAATGCAATTTGTGCATTTGAAGGCTAAACCTAATTTTCGTGTGTTGGGGAAAAAGGTTGGAAAATTGATGAAAGCAACTCAGGCGGTTATCAATAACTTTGGTTTGCATGAACTACACGTTCTCATTAACGGTGGCAATCTTACCATCGATGTTGAAGGTAAAGAGATCTTACTCACCCCCGAGGATGTCGAAGTCGAAAGGGAAGTGCATGAAGGAATGATCGCTGCTAACGCGGGAGATCTTACCATTGTCCTTGATACGACATTGACGGATGAACTGCGGATGGAAGGCTTAGCACGAGAAATCGTCAATAAAATTAATACCATGCGTCGTGATGCACGCTTGGATGTTTCCGATCGTATCAATGTGACGATGGATACTACTGATAGAGTAGCCGCTTGCTTCGAACAACATGGTGATTACATCAAAGGAGAGGTCTTAGCTAAAGAAGTTTCCTTCGGAGCATGTTCAGGGAGAGAATGGGATCTTAATGGCGAAATAACTACTATCGCGATTGTTAAAAGTTAAATATCCATCCAAAGCAAATCATTGAGCCAAGAGCTTACTTCTTTGAGGATGGAAGGCTCTCGGATCCAGCCTAGTTTCTTGATTAGCCTTTCTTTGCTAATGGCACGGATTTGTTCGCACATGGCAAAGCTTGTGACCTTAACGCCGCCTTCGGCTGAAGTAACACGAATGTGAGACGGGATCCTTTTGTCTTTACTTGTGAAAGGTACAATGATCGCGAGGCCTGATGGACCCTCGTTGAGAGGATTGCAGGAAACAATAAGAGCTGGCCGCACTTTTTTCCCTATTTCAGTTCCCTTAACAAGATCGGGATCAAAAAGCCAAACTTCTCCTTGAAGTGGATTGTTATTCCGTGAGACCATCTTTAAGCGTCCCTTCTAATTCTTCACGTTCCTTTAATTCTTCATCCCACGCTGTTTGGTTGGATCGAAGCTTTTCATATCCCTCGTTGAATAAACGCATTCGTTCACTCCTTCGATAACTCTCAAGAGCAAGTTCGATGACTTCAACTTTGGAGATCCCTGTGATAGAGACTATTTCTTGAATGATTGCGTCGCTGCGACGCGAAATTCTTGCTGTCTGGGCCATGATGACCACCTCCGATGTTACTTATTATTATACAATATTGTATATTTTTCGTCAATATTCCAAACGGGTCTAGAAATGCAAAATTGCACGGATCATCAAGAACTCATCTTGTGGAATACGGGCTTTGTGCGTTGTCGACGGTTCCAGCTAAGGTAGCTGACGACAAATAATATGACAACACTCCATACGATGCATCCCGGCACCGTGAGCCATGGCATTGGATTTTGTGGTGGGAAGCCGAAGCGTGGCCATAGAATGAAGCTGGGAGTTCCTTCGAGATTGCCTTGAGGTACGAAGCCAAAAGTTCGAGAGTCGGCACTCATGGCGTGGTTATCTCCTAGCACGAGATAGTGGTTCTCGGGGATTTTGATGCCGAAGGTCTTGATAAATTCTATATCAATTTTTCCTTCTTTCAAAGGGGGGCCATGGTCTTTAAAGGCGACATAGCGAGAAAGCTTTTCGCGTTGTTCCTCCCTCTGCAAGAATTGTTGTAATGTAACATCATCTTTTTTGAAAATTGGAGCGCCTAGGAGAAATAGATCGCCTTCACGATAATAGGCGTAGCGTAAGGGGTATAGATCTTGTGGAGTGGCGAAAGGTTCATAATAGCGGTTGAAGCTGACGCCTAAATTAAACAATTTCTGCACATTTTCCGGAGAGAAGGTGTATAGGGGGTGTTCATCGGTGAGGAGTGTTGCTTTGCCAGTGCCACTGATTTTGTAGGCTTTACCATAGTAAAATTCATAGGTGCCATCAGGAACGTCAGGAAATGATATTGCATCTGCTGAGAAGTGGTAATCTTCAGTACGATAGCGTGTAGCGCGGCCGTTGCGGACAACAAAGCGTGCGGTATACATGCTTTCCATCATTCTTCGCAGGTGGCTTTCTTTTAAAGGGATCATAGTCTCGAAAGGTGTTAGTTGGACGATGAGGCGTCCGTCGTAGTAGGCGGTGTGCCGTGGTTGGGGATAGGTGAGATTATGGTGATGGGCTAGCTGCAAGTAGAGTACACCTTCTTCGAGGAAGGCTGTTTCCATGCTGGCGATCCTATGGAGTTGTTCTTTGGTGAGGAGGCGTGCCATTGCGAAGTTGTGAATGCCGAGAATCTCGTCGAAGGAAGTAATGGCATCTTTGGGTTTGTCTTTGTAAGGCGGAGTTTCTTCGACCCATGAAGAACCGTTATAAACTTCTGCTTTGGGTGCTCGGTTTCGGAAAAGAGAGAGACGTGCTAAAGGTTGGTTCATTAAATGAAAGACGAGCCTATTGACAGTATCACCGTCAGTGGGGGTGGGATTCTTCACGCCTTCTTCAAGTCTAGTAAAGGGGATGTGCTCGAGATCTTGCAGCCAAGGGCTGGTTCGCAGTTCAATGAGGTCGTTGTCATCTTTGTCAATGCCGTAGATGCGTCCTCCATAAAAATAGACCGTATCGCCGGGCTTGGCGATAAGGCGTTTAATAAAGCGTTTCGTGTAGGGGATGATTCCAAAGTAACGCGCATTGGTGTCAGGAAGGTCTATGTTTTCTCCTGACCAGATCATAAATTGGGTTCTTTTGATGGCGTCAGGATTGAAGTAAAAGTGCCCCGGATGGAGGGGAATATTCAGAGCAAAAGAGGTTTTTGTGACGATAAGGCGGTCTTTTTCCTTGAAGGTGGGACGCATGGAGCCTGTGGGGATGACCATGAGCTCGAACCACATTTGTCGCACAATCGTGGCGACGACAAGAGCAATTACCAAGGCGACAATCAGTTCAAAGGCATAAGTTGTTGCTGACTTCGAACAATGTTTTTTACCAAAGGCGGTGATCTTCTGGGCTAAAGCACTGGCGGTATCGCGGTCTTTATTCTTGATGGCTTCGTCAAGTTGTGAGAGATCGCTTTCTAGGGTGGAAAGTTGTGAAGAAGACAGACGCTTCCAATGGTTTTTATACCATCGGTAATGGGTCTTCAGAACGTGATGGGCCTTACGTAAACTAGTGCGACGCTTTCTCATGAAAGGAATTTTATAAGATCGTCTCTCTTTTGTGCAAGTAAAGGGTGGTTCTTCAACAATACGGAGAGAAAAAATGCTTTACTGAAAACGCATGCTTAGAGAACGCACGATTAGAGAACAAGGTTATACCGATAAAGAGTGACTTGTGGTACTTTTTCTCCAGATGACATACACAAAGAGGTGAGCGCAATAACAGATTCAATATCCTCAGACGCGTCTCGTCACAAAAGCATTTGTAAATTTTGATCAACTTCATCATCACACTCCAAAATTCTTGTTTATGTTTAATAAGAATATTCTCATATCGGAATATTTCTAATGGTCATCGGGGTAGAAGGGTTCGATATGGACGGAGACGTCACGGACGGAGGGCCACTCCTTTTGAATTTCCAGGCGTACTTTTTGGCTGATTTCATGAGCGTGTTCGACAGACATTTCAGGTGATACTTCAACGTCAATGTTCACGTGAGCATCAGGACCATATTTACGAATTCCGATTTTTTCGGTTTCTTGAACGCCAGGAACGCGAAGAGCTGCTTGACTCACTCTGTCGAAAAATTTGGGGTCTGGAATTCTATCCAGAATCTGATGAAGGTTATTTTTTGCGGCATGAGCCCCTAAAGCAATCAATATTGTAGCAATGATGATAGCTCCACAATGGTCGATAGTGACACTCCATAGAGGGTTAAAGGCTGCTATCAAGAGAACGATGGTTGCTAACAAGCTGTTGAGAGCATCGATATGGTAATGAAAAGCATCGCTTTCTAAAGCAGGACTATCTTGTTTCCGGGCTGTTTTTTTAAGAATAAAATAGGATACTTCAAGACAAACAGTGGCAATGAAGGAGAAGATCCAAGTACGAGCATCGATGATGCGCATTTCTTCACCAATAATAAGCTGTATTATTTGTTGAAACACCAAGACTGTACCCAAAAGCACCAGGAAAAAGCCCATCTGCATGCCTGCCAAAGGTTCGTAGCGCCCATGTCCAAAAGGGTGCTCCGTGTCGGGAGGACGTTCCGCAAGTCTAATGCATACGATCAACAACGATGAAGCTGCAACATCGATCAATGAACCCAAGGCGTCTAATAGTAGCGTCCAGCTGTGAAAAAAAGCATAACCCCCTAATTCCAATGCTACAATGGCTATGCGAATCACAATTCCTATGGTAGCAACCTTAGTGAGTGCTCTGTGGCGTTTAGCACGTGCCTCTTGGACTTGAGGCGGTAATGGCAGAGCAGAGGGATAAGATTTTTTATGCTGATTCATAGGAATACCAATAATTTTTCTTGTCACCATGAAGGTTCCAAAAATTTTTGTCTATGATACAGTGATGAAATTGAGGTTACATTGATGAAGGGTTTACTTCGAAATTTTTTTTTAGGAATCGTACTTTTCTTGCCTCCAATGGCTTGGATCTTGCAACCCCATGAGCGTGCACCCTTTTTGTTACAACTTGGACACGTCGTTGGCTTCTGCGGATATGCTTTATTTGCACTGTCATTGCTACTAGCAACACGCTTCAGAGTGATAGAGAAGGGCTTTGATGGCTTCGATAAAGCATACAACATCCATCATCAGTTAGGCCAATGGGCGCTCACATTGTTGATCATCCATCCTCTACTCATAGCGACAAGGTTTTTGTTTCGTAGAATGGACAGACTTTGGTGGTTCTTTTTTCCTGTGCACCAGAGGCTTGCTGTAAATCTAGGGAGCTATGCTTTATGGCTGATGGGTGCGATTTTGTTAGTGACGTTTCTTAAAATGTTGTCCTACAACAAATGGAGAATTACACACAAATTCTTGGGAGTGTCTTTTGCATTGGCGACCTTACACATCTTCCTCCTCAACGAAACAATACAGGAATCGATGTTCTTTAAAGCCTATTTCTTGGTGTTTTTTGTCATAGGAAGCGTGTCATGGATTTATAAAGAATTCGGATATCCTCTCTTAGTGAAACGCTTTGATTATCAAGTCATCAACGTTGACAAGCTTAATGACAAGATTATGGAAATTCAGTGTCGTCCAAAGAAAGAATTCCTAAAATTCACTCCTGGGCAATATGTGTTTGCGAGTTTTTGTGGTGAAGGATTATCGAAA
>Ga0180437_10006255_pt1 | contig 15938 bp, 15 predicted proteins | sample SS_ome_4_FD_132410 | JGI IMG/M metagenome (GOLD analysis project Ga0180437, IMG submission 132410) | Hypersaline lake sediment archaeal communities from the Salton Sea, California, USA - SS_3_D_1 metaG | ecosystem: Environmental > Aquatic > Non-marine Saline and Alkaline > Hypersaline >...
GCACCGGTGAACTGATTCATAACACAGCGAGCAGTCCAACAAACGACTGCTCGCTTCGTTTTATGGACCTGCTGCACGTAAAGTCCTGCGGCTTGAGCGCGGTGTAGAGGCAGCGGCTGGGCAACGCCGGGTTCGCCCCCTGAACGGCTATCATATTGGCTGTTCCATTAATTGCCAAGTTGATCAAGCTGGCTAGACAACTACTGGAAATCATCAGGAGTTACCCATGGGGGACAGACTATGTTCGGATCAAACGTTAGTCCCTCGAAACCTTTTGTCAGCAGGTTTTCCAAAGCCTCAATCTCTCGAAATACGACGCGTGGATGGCTGCGACTGTGCTGGTGGCCGCTGATGCTCGGGGCATCCCCTCCCACGGCGCGCCACGCCTAAGGAGATACGTGAACGGGCTCAAGACAGGCTTGATGCTTCCGTATGGACCCGCCCACCGCATCGGAGTAGGCTTCCGCCGCTAAATCAAACGACCGCGCCTGCAATCCCTGTCGCGCTGCTACCCGCGCCGCCCCCTCACTCCAGTGATCCTCCCGTAGCTGCAGTTTTCCATCCACGGGGAAAAAGCGTCTCCCCTGCGCAATCGGGGCAGATGTAATAAGCCCTCTCTAGCCTCGTGTCCCCCCTCTAATCCATAGATGGTCCAGCCACGATATCCCTGGAAATCCATCCCGCAGACTGATCACACTTTTGGCAGCGAGGCGATTCCAACTAAAAGCCGCGATCCCGACCAGTGATCAAGATGGCCAAGGCCTGGCCCATCAGTTCTCGACGCTGTCGTCGCGCTTCGGCCTCGATTTCCCCGAAACTCGCGTCGGGATGTCCGTCATACCAGTTTTCCAGAGCATCAAACATCTGGATGGCGCGCTCTAAGAAAGCGGCGCGACGCTGGGCATGGGACATTGCATGAGCCATGGCTGGCCTCCTTCCTGTGATAGTTAGATAGCACCTGCTAGCCAGAAGAATACCGAATTACTACGGGCTCGTCAAATGTGCCTCAGCGCGGTCACCGACAGTTTTGCGTTATGCCCCAAAGTCGGGGCGCGGTGCACTAATGATCTGTGTTAAATGGCCTTCCGTCGCGACTTGACAACGCTTGTGAAATCTGGTATAATAGTATCGCTTTTCAAAACTGTGTTTCAATTATTAAAACGCTCTATGAGGTATTGAGATGAACCTATCAGTCAAGCGGGCTATCACCATTCTAGAATACCTCGCGAAGGTAGAGAGGCCCAAAGAGCTAGCTGCCATTAGCCGTGATCTGGCGATGAATAAGAGCACGGTGTATCGCTTCTTGTCGACTCTGGTGGAAGCGGGATATGTTCGACAGGAGCCCGACACAGGGCGATATGCTCTTGGCTCCAGGATTACCTGGTTGGCAGCAAAATTCCTGGAGAAGATGGACATCAGGCAACTGGCCCGACCAATATTGGAAGATTTGGCCCGAGAAAGTGGTCAGACCATCCACCTGGCAATTCTAGATCGGAATGAGGTGGTTTACATTGACAAAATTGATGGAAAACAAGCGCTGATAATGGCGGCGCGAGTCGGTTCCCGTACGCCCGCGCATTCGACCCCACTGGGGATAGCAATGCTCGCTAACCTGCCAGAAAGCGAATGGCAACGCTATGTCGCTGAGATTGGGTTGAAACCCCGCACCCTCAACACAATAGTCGACTCAGAAGCCTTCTTTGAGCTCCTACGCCAGGTTCGAAAGCAGAACTATGCCATCGACGCGGCGAATCAGGACGGCATTCGCTGTGTAGCCACGCCAGTTCGAAATCACACCAGAAAGACAATAGCTGCCTTGAGTATCAGTGGCTGTACCGTGACCCTGACGCTGGCAACGCTCGAAAGCTTCGTGCCCTTAGCTCAGAAGGCCAGTCTCGCCATATCTAAACGGTTAGGGTTTAATCATCTAAACGAGCACCAAGGACCGACGGCGCGCGCAAAAGAATGGTCTACCATCAGCAATAGCTCCATTACTCAACTCGGGTCAAAAAGTCCAGAACTTTAAATCATATCAAGGAGGATATCAAATGCAGAAACGAATCATCTCCACACCCAATGTAGCGGAATCTGCTTCCCCCCTCTCGCACGCAGTGGCCTTTGGGTCGCTCCTGTTCGTATCGGGCCAGGTGGCGGTTGACCCCACGGGCAAGACTGTGGAAGGCGGTTTCGAGGCCCAGGCGCGCCAGGTAATGGAGAACATCAAGGCCATACTTGAGGAAACAGGCTCGTCCCTTGACTGCGTCCTTAAGGTGACAGCATTCCTGAGCAACATGGACGACTTCCCCAAATTCAACGAAATTTATGGAACCTACTTCCCCAAGGACTTTCCAGCCCGTAGCTGCTTCCAGGTAGGACGGCTTGGCCCCGGTTTTTTGGTAGAGGTCGAAGCCATAGCCTATATTCCAGACGCGGATGAATAGAGGACCCGGATGTGAGGCGAGCAATATTAGGAACTACCTTGGAAAGAAAGGAGGGAGGGAGTATGGCAACTAGCGGTGGATAGACATGGGATAGGCTGATTTCCACCATAGTGGAGCGATCCATCTTGAAGAATCTAAGGAGGCTTAACACGATGGAAAAGAAGAAGGTTACCAGGCGAAAGTTTCTGAAGGTTGCGGGGACGGTGGGGCTATGGCTAGGAGCGGCTGCCTCCAGCTTGCTAGAGGCCTGTGCCCCAAAACCCACCCCGGCACCGGCCCCACCCGAGGCACCCACCCCGGCACCGGTCCCACCCGAGGCACCCACCCCGACACCCGTGCCGCCTACCGCCGCTCCCACAGTTGTCCCGAGTGTGCGGAAAGACCTGGTAGTAGGGCTTCATGCTGACGTGCCCAGCTTCGGGGCCTTCACGAAGTTGGGGGAGACCGGTCCCAAGGTCAACGAGAGCATCATCCGCAGGCTGGCTAGGGTCAGTCACGAGACATTCCAGCCGGAGCCGGAACTTGCGGTAGAGTGGGCCATGGAGGATCCCACCACTTGGGTGATCAAGCTCCGAGAGGGTGTGCAGTGGCACAAGGGCTGGGGCGAGGTGACGGCTGAAGACGTAGAGTACACAATCAACTACATCGTTGAAAACCAAGCCTACAAGTACGGTACAGGTATTCTGAATGTCGACTATGTGAAGGCGCGCAGCAAGTACGTTGTCGAGGTCAAGCTAACCCAGCCCTTCTTAGCCTTCCCTCAGGTGACCATGGATCACGGCGGGGACATCTGCTGCAAGAAGGCGCACCTGGAGATGGGCGAGGAGGAGTACAAGATCAACCCCATCGGCTGCGGTCCCTTCCAGTTTGAAGAGTGGGTTTCCGGTAGCCATGTGATCATCAAGAAATTCCCTGACTACTGGAACCCAGATCAACCCAAGGTAGAGGAGGTGGTCTTCCCCATCATACCGGACGCTTCGGTTCGTCTTGCTGCCCTGGAGAAGGGCGAGATCGATTGGATGGACCGTATCAACGGCAAGGACATCCCCAGGGTTAGAGAGCTGGAGGGGTTCACTTTTGAAAACGTTCCAGGATGGAACTGGGATTGCCTGGCCTTCGGATTCGCCCCCTACATTGATGCGAAATACGTAACCGAGGATTTCCCCACCCAGATTAAGGAGGTCCGTCAGGCGATCAGCTACGCCATCAGTCGGCAGGATATCATAGATGCCGTCTACTATGGCGAGGGGCAACCGTCTGACAGCCCCATCCCCGAAGGGTTCCCCGGTTATAGACCGTGGCCGCTCAAGTACCCGCCCGAGGGCGACCTAGAGACGGCCAAGTCGTTGATGGCCCAAGCGGGCGTTGACGGTTTCGATGCCGAGGTCATCGGCCTGGCCACCATGCCCTGGCACGTCCAGGAGTTGGAGGTCATAGCCGAACAAGTTAAGCCCCTGGGCATCAACCTCAGCATCACGGCGGTCGAAGAAGGCATGTGGCATGAGCGTTGGTATGAGCACAACTTCACTATGGGGATGCGCGAGATCTCCATGGTCAGCGCTGACACCGACTCCTGCCTCTATTGGTTCCACCGTTCTGGTGCCAAACACTGGCAGGGTTGGCCCAACGCTCCTGACGAGTGGCTAGACGGGGCGCGGGCTGAAACGGACCCGGAGAAGCAGAAGGAACTCTACATCAAGATCACCGATCGAGTCATAGACGAGTGCCCCTACATCTTCACCGGCCACGTCAATGTCATCCGCCTCTACGACGAGCGGCTCACAGGCTTCCGCCCCTGGCGCGTCTACTTCATCATGACCCTGGACGATGTCGGGTGGACGGCCTGACGGAGTAACCGCTGGCTAGCGCCCGCGCGGTCATGCGCCTTTGGGCGTGGGACCCAGCAGGTAAGCCATGGTGGACTCGCCCACGCACGAGTCCACCATGGCCTCAATCCTGGAGGTAGAGATGACGGCCTACCTGCTTCGCCGGATAGTGCAGATACCATTCGTCATTGTGGTTACCAGCTTAGTGATATTTCTTCTCATCCATCTCACCCCTGGAGATCCCGTGAACGAGATACTAGGTCTCCATGCCACTCCGGAGATGGTCAGGGTTTGGCGCCATAAGCTCGGACTGGACAGACCTCTCCACGTACAGTACCTTTCATGGTTGTGGAAGGCAAGTCATGGCGACCTGGGGCAATCCATTCGGTCGGCGCAACCTGTCCTCAAGTTGATTCTTGATCGCCTCCCGCTTACCTTTGTCCTGATTACGCTGGCCATGCTCTTCTCCCTGGCCGTATCCATCCCCGCTGGTATCATCTCCGCCTGGAAGTGCGGAAAGTTTCCTGACTACGCCGTGATGTTTTTGACCCTAATCGGCATATCTATGCCTCAGTTTGGCTTCGCTATCATCTTGATTATGGTTCTCGCTCTCCGCCTTGACCTCCTACCTATTTCCGGAATCGGCTTAGTCAAGCCTTTACAGGAGCCATGGCGCTTTGCACAGTACGCCATTATGCCGGTCCTGACCCTAGGCCTGGGTCTTACGGCCCTCGAGACACGGCTGCTGCGCTCCTGCATGCTTGATGCCCTCAGCGAAGAGTACATCAGGGTAGCCAGGGCTAAGGGGCTTCGTGAGTATTTCATTTTGACAAGGCATGCCTTCAGAAACGCCTTGATACCGCTGATCACGGTGGTGGCGACCTACTACGCTCTCGGCATGGGCGCAAGCATAATCGTCGAGTCTATCTTTGGGATTCCGGGACTGGGCAGTCTTCTCATAGAGGCCGTGTGGGCCAGGGATATCCCCGTCGTCCAAGGCTGCACCTTCTTTATCGCTATCTTCTTTGTCGTGGCCAATTTGGTAGCGGATATCTTGTATGTCTACGTTGATCCTCGCATTCGCTTCCAATGACGTGGAAACCTATGGGGCATGGCGAACAGTCTAAAGAGTCAGTCACGAGACCAATAAATGAGCCAAGGACCGCGACTACAAACCGAGCGCAGACTGATCGGGGAAAGTGAAGCGGCCAGAACCATCCGTGAGTTCAGACGGCGCAAGGTTGCTGTGGCGAGCTTCTTCATAATGGTTGTGTTAGTGACGGCTGTCATTCTGGCCCCGGTCTTTGCACCAGACCCGATTGCCCAAGATCTCAAGAATAGACTCCAGAAGCCAAGTTTGGCACACCCCTTTGGAACAGACTACTTGGGCCGTGACCTACTGGGCCGAGTCATCCACGGAGGCCGTATTTCGCTCTCCGTGGGCCTGATCGTCGTGGCAATTGCAGTGATCTTTAGCGTCCCCATTGGCCTGGTTGCTGGTTACTTTGGAGGCCGAGTGGACGACCTGCTAATGAGACTCATGGATGCCCTGTTGACCTTCCCGCCTCTGCTGTTGGCCATAGCCCTCCTAGCCAGCTTGGGCCCCGATATCAAGAACGCCATGCTGGCCCTGGGCTTGGTGAGAATCCCCAGATTCGCCCGCTTGGTGAGAGGCTGCGTTATCTCGGCCAAGGAGAACCAGTACGTAGAGGCCGCTCGCTCCATAGGGGCCAGAGACCTCCGGATCATGCTGTTTCACATTTGGCCTAACGTGGCCGCGCCCCTCCTCGTGCAAAGCACCATCAGTTTTGCTGCAGCTATCCTAGCCGAAGCCGGCTTGAGCTTCCTCGGCCTCGGCGTGCAACCTCCTACACCGAGTTGGGGGAGGGACATCAGCGAGGGGTACAAATACTTAAGGGAAGCGCCCTGGATGGCGATTTTCCCAATGGCGGCGATAATGGTCAGCGCGATAAGCATGAACTTGGTGGGAGACGGGCTCCGGGATGCCATGAATCCCCGCCTCCGAGGCCGCTAACGAGGGCTTGGAAAGCCCATGCGGGGATAGAAGTGCTGGCGCAGTGCAGCAGAACGCAGGTTCTTGAGTCCACAGTGAACGCAGAATATGGAAGGTAAACACCCTCGCCAGAGATGGCTTTCTAGAGACCACAGACCTAAGGGCTATGGTCAAACAAGGAGGGCACAGCTCGGTGGAGAAACATCTCGCTTTCATCGGCATGAACGTTGACAAGTTGGCTTCCCTGGAAATGAGAGGGCAACGGCTCGATCAGGGGATGATAGATCAACTCTACAGGGCCGCACGCCAGAAGCTTGGCGCTCCCCTGACGATGCTGGCGGCGGAGAAGCTGGCTGCCCAAGTCTCCGCCAGCGACACAGTCATCATCACCACGGGCGCAGGTCGAGCTCCCTACCTTCCTAAGGGGGAGACGGATGGCCCCCTGGGTGCCGCGTCTGTGGCCAGGGCGCTGCGCTATGGGTTGGACGCTATACCTGTTATCCTCTGTGAAGAAGATTTCGCGGAAAACATAGCTGCTACCTGCGTGGCAGCCGGCGTGGCGGTTCGCGACTATGAAACGGCTAAGGTGGTCCCCTTCTCATGCACCGTGCAATCCTTCCCCTGCGACGATACCGCCACCCAGGCAGCCCAAAACGTAATGAAGCAGATGGAGCCCAAGGCCTTGATCGCCATCGAGAAGCTGGGGCCCAATGTGGTAGGGATCGCCCATAGCGCCGTAGGCATGCAGGTGACAGAGAACCGCGCTCGTGTCGAGCACCTTTTCGATCTGGCCAGGAAATCGGGCATTCTGACCATAGGCATAGGTGATAACGGGAACGAGATAGGATTTGGGATTATCGCTGATGCAGTGCGTAAGTACAAGGAATATGGAGATGTGTGCCAGTGCCCTTGTGGGAAGGGGCTGGCTTGTGTGACGGAAACTGATGTATTGATCGTGGCCGGGACTTCCAATTGGGGAGCCTATGGCATTGAAGCCTGCTTGGCAGCGATCCTGGGAAAGCCTGAGTTGATCCATGACGCCGAGACGGAAAGGCGGATGCTGGAGGAGTGTGTCAGAACCGGTGCAGTAGATGCGAGCTATGCTCAGCAGGTTCCCAGCGTTGACGGCACGCCAGCCTACGTGCAAACGGCTTTGCTGGACTTGATGAGGTTCGTGGTAATCAAGGGGCTGGGACCTGGCCGAAAAAAGACCTGGTAAAAAGGCTCCAGAAGATACCTGGAGGACTTCCATGATGACTGAAAAAACCAAGGAAATGAGAAGGTTAATAACGGAAAAGGAAATCGTTGTCGGTGTGGGTGCGCGGGACGCATTGGAAGCCAGATTGATCGAGAGAGCTGGATTGGATTTCATCTGGTCGAGTAGTCTGGGGATTTCTGCCTCGTATGCTGTTCCCGATGCCAGCTTGATCTCCATGAAGCAGTACCTTGAAGCAGCCCGTTCCATGAACGAGGCGATCAACATCCCCGTCATCGCCGACTGTGATACCGGCTACGGCAATGCGAACAATGTGATCTATGCCGTCAAACTGTTTGAAGAAGCTGGCATCGCCGGCATGAGCATTGAGGACAAAAAGTTTCCTAAGGATAACAGCCTTCTGGCTGGGGGGCGGCAGGAGTTGGCTCCGGTTGAAGAATTTGCCGGCAAAATTATGGCCGCCAAGGACACCCAGAAAAGTAAGGATTTTGTAGTCATTGCCCGAGTGGAGGCGCTCATTGCCGGCTGGGGTCAGGAGGAAGCCGTGAAGCGGGCGCACCGCTACGTGGAAGCGGGGGCGGACTGCATCTTGATTCACTCCAAATCCAAGACGCCTGATGAGATTATTGAGTTTGTGAAGGCTTGGGACAGGTCAGCGCCTTTGGTGCTCGTACCGACGACCTATCCGAGCCTAACAGAGAAAGAGATCAAGGCCATGGGCAAGGTGAAAATCGTCATTTACGCCAACCAGCCGATGCGTGCTGGAATTAAGGTTCAGGAACTGCTTTTGGAAGAGATTAAGAAAGCCGGTGGCATTCACACCATTGACGAGATGATGGTCCCAGTCTCCCACGTTTTTGAGCTCCAGGGAGTTCCGCAACTGAAGGAAAAAGAAGAGAAGTACCTGCGCTGAAGGATGAGGCCAATGATGACACCCGTAAGAATCGGCTTTATCGGCTTCGGAGAGGTTGGCTCGGTCTTTTCCAAAGCGATGTGGGAGAAGGGCGCAGAGATTCTAGTTTATGACATTCTTCTTTCCCAAAAGGGCGGGGTGGAGACTATTCAAAAAAGACTTCGGGCGGATGGAATCCAGATTGGTTCTTTGGACGAAGTAGTCACAAACAGCCAATACGTTCTGTCCACAGTAACCACCCAGGCGGCCAAGGATGTCGCGAAAGCGTGTACGGAATACCTAAAGCCAGGCCAGATCTACGTGGACTTGAATTCCACTTCCCCTTCTACAAAAGTGGAGGTGTGCCAAATCATTCAGCCTTCGGGAGTGGATTTTGTGGAGGGGGCTATTTTGGGAGCCGTGGGGACTACAGGTCCAAGGACACGCATTCTAACCACAGGAAAAAAAGGGGAAGAAGTAGCCAAAACATTCAACAAGTTGGGCTTGAATGTTTCCTTTTATTCTCATGAGATCGGCAAAGCGTCCATGTTCAAAATGCTCCGCAGTATCTTCTCGAAAGGGCTTGAAAACCTTATCTTGGAGCTTTTGATCGCAGGGAAAAGGGCAGGCATTGAGGAGGATCTTTGGGATGACATTGTGCATTTCATGACTGAGAACCCGTTTGATCGGGTGGCCTCCAATTGGGTACAAACCCACGCAGTGGCGCACGAAAGGCGTTATCACGAAATGGTGCAAGTGGTGGAAACGATGCGGGAAATCGGTGTAGAGCCGATCATGACCTCTAGCACCGAAGCCTTTTTTAAACGCTCGCTTTCGCTGGGCTTGAGGGAAACCTTCTCAGAGAAGCCTGATTCTCTTGACGAGGTGGTTGATTTTATGGAAAAGCAACTTCAAAACTTCGCGCATTGATTCCAGGAGACTGAACCATGAGACTCGGAAAAAAAGTTGCTATCATCACCGGTGCGGGCAAAGGCATCGGCTGGGGAATCGCCAAGGTCTTCTCTGAAGAAGGAGCCAAGGTCGTTGTAGTGGACTGGGATGAAGAAGCGGGCAAGAAGACGGCTGAGGAGATCCGTCAATCGGGCGGCGACGCCCTCTTTATCAACTGCGACGTATCGAACGAAGAGCAGGTCAAGGCCATGGTGCAGGCAACTATAGACAAGTACGATCGGATTGACGTACTGGTCAATAACGCTGGCATTGGCGGCCCCAAGTCGGTGCTGGAGGCAACCAGCGATGATTGGGAGCGTGTCTTGGGTGTTAACCTCAAAGGGGTAGTCCTCTGTTCTAAGTACGCCATCCCTCACATGCAGGCAGCGGGCAAAGGAGCCATCGTCAACATCTCGTCGGTGCACTCGCATGCCACGCGTAGAAAGCAAGCCCCCTATGCGGCCTCGAAGGGCGCTGTCACCGCTTTGACACGTAACATGGCCCTTGACTTTGCCCCCGCCGTCCGAGTGAATGTGATCGCCCCTGGCTGGGTGCTGACGCCTCGCGTACTGAGCATCTTCGATAGGTACGATGATCCGGTCGAGCAGCAGCGTCTGGTCGAGGACGCGCAACCGATGAAGCGCCTCGGTCGGCCGGAGGACATTGGTCACGCAGCCGCCTTCCTGGCCAGCGACGAAGCATCGTTCATCACCGGCACTGAGCTCTTTTTAGACGGCGGCCTGACAGCGGAACTCGAACCATGGTCACGGTAGGCTAAGAGCACCGTGATGGTGTTTCTTGCCCAGGCTGACGTCGACCGGCGCTCTTTCGATTGTACATGGTTGACCTCCTGAGTGTTCTTGATAGTATTATACCACACCCAGGGGTCATATGTCCTAATTTGGTCCAGCGGCAAACTTTCATCCCCCTGAGCATTTTTCGGACAGATTTTCAGCCGTCCACCTAATATCACTATGTAGAGTGCAGACGCCCACAATCTTAGCAACTCTCACAGCTGAATGTATCGTCAGCTTTCCCCATCGAGATGAGCATTCACTTTTGACTGAAGGAGACTAAAACCTATGCCTTGGCCCAAGTACATGAACGTCACCCGATTTGAGTCACTGTTGGCTGAAAGCAACTTCGACGTGGTTGTCGCCAGCTCTCTGAAGAACGTCTACTACACCTCCGGCGCGCTGATCGAAACCCAGCGACGCATTCCTCTTCGACTGGCCCTGACGGTGCTTCCGCGGGAGGGAGACCCCACTTTCATCGTCTGCAACATCGAAGAGAGACATGCCCGGGACGAATCTCCCATTGAGGACATTCGCACTTATGTCGAGTTCCAGGAATCTCCCATTGAGATGCTGGCGGATGTTTTGCGGGAGAAGGGACTAGACCAAAAGACCGTTGGCATTGAGAAAGAGCATCTCATAGCCACCTACTATGAGGAGCTACTGCAACGATTGCCAAAGGCCAAACTGGAGACAGCGGATAGCTTCCTTGAGAAAGTACGGATGATCAAGACCCCGCCCGAGATCGAAGTCATCAAGCAGGCAGCAATTGCCACAGAACAGGCGATCTTTGACGCCTTTGCAGCCACCAAACCAGGCGACCAGGAGAAGGATCTGGCCCTTAGGATAAAAAATAATGTCGTCAGCCTGGGAGCCGACAGCATCCGAGCCTGCGTGCTCGGCTCAGGCTCCAACAGCCTCCGGGCTCATCATACACCTACGGAAAAGCCTTTACTCAAGGGCGAACTGGTGCGGCTCGACTTCAGTGCCTATTTTGGAGCCTACGCCTCGGATATTGCCCGGATGGCCGTCATTGAGACGGTAAGCCCTACCATCCAGGATGTCTACAAGCGCTATCGTGATATCCAGCGTGCCACCATTGCGCGGTTGAAACCCGGCACCCGGGCTTGTGATGCATACAATTTTTGCAGGGAGGCCTTCGAGAAAGCAGGGATGGCCTTGCACACCCCGCATATCGGCCACAGCACTGGAGTAAATGGCGGCCATGAGGAACCCATGCTGCACCCCAATAACCAGCAGGAGTTAGAGCCCAACATGATGCTCTATGTGGAGCCATTTTTCCGAGATCCAAATGTGGGTGCCTATCACGTAGAGGATCTCGTCCTGCTCACCGAGGAGGGACCAGAGCTCCTGACCACCTACTCGGATACCCAGGAGATTTATGTGATCAAGTGATTCCTAAGCCGATTGACCCATAATCTTGAACTAAGGAGGGCCAAAAATGAGGGGTTATATGGGGAGAATCTTGAGAGTAAACCTCACCTCGCGCTCCACTGCCGTAGAGCCCTTGGATGAGAAAGTGATTGAATTGTACCTTGGGGGCAGTGGCCTAGCGAGTAGCATCTTTTATACAGAAGCGGATCCAAAGGTAGATCCCTTGGGGCCACATAACAAGCTTGTATTTGCTACGGGGCCTTTGAACGGGACCCCGACTCCCATGTCTGGCCGGCACGTGGTGGTCGCCAAGTCGCCATTGACTGGCCTATGGGGCGAAGGTGATGCTGGCGGCTTTTGGGGCTATGAGTTGAAGCGAGCGGGATTCGACGCGATCACCGTGGAGGGTACCTCGGAGCGTCCGGTGTATGTGTGGATTTCCGACAAAAAGGCCGAGATAAGGCCGGCAGAGGAACTCTGGGGTATGGACACATTGGCTACCGAAAAGGCTCTGAGGTCAGAGCTAGGTAAGGGAGTTAGGGTGACCAGCATAGGACAGGCTGGAGAGAATCTGGTCAAGTTTGCCACTATCATGAACGATGGGGCGAGAGCTGTGGGGCGTGGGGGACTCGGAGCCGTTATGGGAGCCAAGAAGCTGAAAGCTATAGCAGTAGCGGGTAGCCATCGAGTTGACATAGCTGATCCCGACATGTTCAAGAATGTGCGCGAAGAGATAGTCAAGCATCTAAGCAATAGCAAAGGTGCGAAACGCTTGTCCGAGTATGGGACAGGACCCCATTTGGATGCCTATCTGGAAACCGGCAATCTTCCCTTAAAGAATTGGGCGGGAGACCAGTGGGAGATGGAATCCGCCCTGGTCATATCTTCCGCAGAGGTGCCCAAAGACAGCTTTAAGAGGACCAAGTCGGGTTGCTACGGCTGCCCTATCGGCTGCGAGAAGGTGGTGAGCGTGAGAGATGGCCCCTATGCGACAGAGGAAGGAAGAGGGCCAGAATATGAGACCTTAGGAGCGTTAGGTTCTCTTTTGCTCAACGATAACTGGGAGTCTATTGTCAAAGCGAATGATCTGTGTAACTGCTACGGAATCGACACTATCGAGGCTGGTACCACCATAGCCATGGCCATGGAATGCTTTGAGCAGGGCATATTGTCAGAAGGAGAAGCGGGGATGTCCTTCCACTGGGGGGATTCGGACGTCATTGTGAAAGCTGTAGAGATGATAGCGCTACGCGAGGGTTTTGGAAATGTTCTGGCAGAGGGCGTCCGCAAAGCAGCGGAGGAGATTGGTAGAGGAGCATCTGAATATGCTATGCATGTCAAAGGTTCATCGCTTGGTATGCATGATCCGAGGATCAGACGTGAGATGGGCTTGAAATACGTCACATTATCCATGGGAGCTTACCATGGCAAGGGGTGCCCGCTAGAAGGTTCTGTGCCCCCCGATGCTGTAGAAATGGCGAAAAACGTGGTAGCCAGGCAGAACGCTGCAGAGGTGACTGATAGTCTGATAATGTGCGACTTTGCATTCGCGGCATTTGCAGGGGGGATCTCACGGGAATACATGCCCAAGTTGCTCCTGGCGGTAACGGGGCACGAGTGGAACCTGGACGAGTTGAACCTCATAGGGGAACGGATCTTCAATGTAAAGCGAGTATTTGCCACCCACTTGGGGGTGACAAAAGAGGATGACAGATTGCCCAAGAGGTTTAAGGAGGTTCCCCGCGTACGCTATGAAACGGAGCACACGGCAGCCATTGTGGATGATGCCTTACCTGAGTACTACAGGCTGAGGGGATGGACGGATGATGGAAAGCCAACAAAGGAGCGTTTGAGAGAATTGGGGATCGATGCATTACAGTGATAAGACGTGAAGGAGAGGAGAAATGGGAGAATTAGAGGGGAAAATTGCGCTTGTGACCGGATCTTCATCTCCACTAGGGCTTGGTGGCGCTTGCGCACTGGTTATGGCCCGTGAGGGAGCCGATATCATCGTCAACTACCGCAAGAGTCAGGCCGGAGCTGAGGATGTGGCCGCACGAATCCGCGACATGGGACAGCGCGCCCTGGTCATCCAGGCTGACGTGACGGACGCTGAACAGGTCAAGAACATGGTAGACAAAGCCATTGCCGAATGGGGCCATATTGACATTCTGGTCAATAACGTAGGGCGTCATTCCCGCCGTCGTTATACAATTGACACGATGACGCTTGAACAGTGGTACGAAGCCCTGGACACAAACTTGACCTCCCAGATTCTGTGCATCAAGGCTGTCTTGGCCGGCATGATGGAGCGAGGTTGGGGACGCATCATCAACATGAGTACGCTCGCCAGCCAAAGGGGTAGCCGTTCAGGTGATATCTGTTACACTGCCAGCAAAGCAGGTGTCAACGGTCTTACCCGTGCTCTGTTCCATCAGTTGGCTCCCAAAGGCATTACGATCAACACCGTGTCTCCAGGGATCATAGACACACCGTCGACCCATGAAGCTCTCTCAGCAGAGAAAATCGAAGAGTATCTAAAAGGCATACCTATAGGCCGCCTTGGTCGCCCGGAGGAGGTTGCGGAAGTAGTTTGCTTCCTGGCTTCTGACCGGGCCTCCTACGTCACCGGGCTGCTCATCTCGGTCAATGGTGGCTTTTACGTCTAGTTGAACCATGGGCAACAACAAGACTATCATTCATCCGCGCCGGGTATTGTTTCCTCTGGGTCTGGGCACAGCTCTCTCCCTCATGGGCGATGGGACGTTGTACACTGTGTTGCCCACCCACACCGCCGAAGCCGGTATCGCCTTGAGCAGCGTGGGGATCATCTTGGGCGTCAACCGGGCGGTGCGGCTCTTTCTCAACGGCCCGGCGGGGCTGGCCTACGACCGCTGGCCCCGGCGGCGGCTGTTCGTGCCGGCCCTGTTCATTGGTGCGCTCTCTACAGCGGTGTACGCCGCCACACGCGGCTTCTGGCCACTGCTGGTCGGGCGGCTGCTGTGGGGACTGGCCTGGTCAGGCATCTGGGTCGGCGGAGCGACGGTCATTTTGGACGTGACGACGGGCCAGGATCGCGGGCGATGGACGGGCCTCTACCAGACGTGGTTTTTCCTGGGCGCGGCGCTGGGCCCCTTCGCCGGTGGCCTGCTCACCGACTGGCTGGGCTACGGCGCAACATTGTGGCTCGGCGCGGCGGTGACAGCCTTTGGTGGTCTGATCGCGTTGATCCTGCTGCCGGAGACGCGCAGCATCCGGCCCGACTTGAGCGGCCCCTCCCCTTTGCTCGAAGCGGGTTCACGACCCGCGTTACGCGCCAACTGGGGCCTGGGAGTCGCCGCATCGTTGCAAGGGATAAACCGCCTTGTCATTGACGGTGCTCTCGCAGCCACCATGGGGTTGTTGGTGCAGGATCGCCTGCGATCTGCATGCCCGATCCTTGGTGTGGCGACGCTGACTGGCGCGCTCATGGTCGGGCGGACGCTCCTCAGTACAATAGCCGCCCCGCTGGCGGGAGCGATGTCAGACTGGCTGGGTAGTCGCTGGAGGGTGGCCACATGGGGGTTGGCCATCGGGGTCATCAGCATGGCACTGGTAGCCTGGGGTGCGCCGGCCGCCATTCTGACCGGCGTATCGCTAGCTGCCGTGACCGGAGGGAGTGTGCAGGCCCTCGCCACTGCCCTCACCGGCGACTTGGTAAGCCAGGCACAACGGGGGCGTGCCATCGGGCTGCTGCACACGGCCGGCGATCTCGGCGGCGCCATCGGGCCGCCGGCAGCCTATGCTTTGATGCCGTGGATTGGACTGTGGGGAGTGTATCTGCTCTGCGCAGGGCTGTTCGCAGCAGGGTTGGCAGTGGTGGTACTGTTTCGACTACGCACCCGATAAGTCTTGCGACACCCACTGAGCACATTTCGATCTGGTTGGTTGACAACCAGACCTGTGTGATGTAACATATCCGTATGGACAAATCAAGCACAGGATACACAGAAAGCAATCAGGAAAGGGCAAACAGCACCGGTGGTTCTTGAAAGGAGAATAAAGCATGGGTAACAAAGAGCGCGAAAGTCCTGCGGCTTTGAGCGCGGCCTAGTAGAGACAGCGGTGTGTCCTCTGTGCAAGGGCATACCGCTTTGACTTGCAAAGGAGATCCCTCGTACACTGGGGGGCGGCTTTCACCTTCCCCATCGCTCAGTGCTATGCGAGTGAACGAATGAGGGTTCAGAACAAGCGGGAGATTACCCAAGTATGATAAACTAAGAGCAAGCACTCTGATCTGGTATAATAGATATGCCACCACAAGATATAGTGTAGTAATCTCCAGGACTAAAATTGCACTATAAGGTGGACTAGCCAAAAGGGGGGCTTCCTGGTAAGATTTGGTAGGCAAAGCCAAATCCACAGGAGGC